>JAAUYH010227780.1_pt1 | contig 31090 bp, 31 predicted proteins | sample 7278061 | NCBI WGS metagenome assembly JAAUYH01 (sample SAMN14350203, study PRJNA611818) | marine sediment metagenome | isolation source: surface marine sediment (0.6m) | place: French Polynesia: Moorea | collected 2018-08 | reverse complement strand
CTTCTAGACGTTTTTTATGCACATCTAAAAACTCCATAGTGGTGCGAAGATGAGAGCAGGTTAAACAAGGACTTCCTTGAACTGGACAACTTTGAGTAACAGGTAAACCACGCCGATCTAAGACTAGTCCAATCATCTTGACAAGAGCATTTATGCTTAGAACTTATCCATCTTAGTTTAATGTCAATTCTTTATTTTCTGACAATGCTGTTGCCTCGATCGACATAACCAGCAACTTTCTCTCTAACTTCTGGATTATAAAGCCGTAGATAATTCCAATAATTACTAAAAACTCCTTCTACATAATCTTTGGTTTCGGGAAAAGGAATTTGCTCGACAAATAAATCGGGGTCTTTAAAGCTGTATCTTTTCTTCCAGCGAGAAACATTCCCCGTCCCTGCATTATAACTAGCGATCGCCAGTAAAGAATTATTATTATATCTTTGGTGATTGTGAGCCAAATACCAAGTTCCAATGGTGATATTATCTTCTGGTTTAGTTAAAGTATAATCTGCCAAATCTATCTGTTGGGCAACCCAGGTGGCTGTATTCGGTAAAATCTGCATCAAACCAACTGCGCCAGCCCAAGAACTAACTTCTGGAGCAAAACTAGATTCTTTTCGCATCACCGAAACTATCAGTAAAGGATTAATTTGCTGCTGTCGAGAATTGTGGGTAATTGCCTGATGGTAAGGAAAAGGAAATAGTCCATACCAGTAAGCGGAATTTTTTCGGAGCAATTGCCATTCCTGTTGTTCTTGAGGGCTTTCTCGTCGGGCTAAATCCCAAATTTGCTTAATTCCTGCTGAAGGTTCTCCTAATCTAAGTAATAATAAACCTTCGAGAAATTGCTCTTGCACGGTTAGTTCTTGAGGAGCGATAATTTCTGATTGTAATATCGTCCAAGCATCTTGATATTGACCTAAAAGAAATAATTCTTGGAGAAGTTCTGAACCTACAGGTAAAAGAGAATTAGCAGGAGGAAGCTGTAAACTAAAATTTAACTGACTTACATTAGTAAAACTGCCCACATTCCAACCCAAAGCTAGAGCAGAACGCCAAGCATAATAGGATTGAGGAGCATGAGCTATGGTTTTTTCAAAAGCAGCCTTAGCTTCTTCTAGCTTGCCTAGTTGGGTTGCCCACTTCCCTGCCCAAAAAGTTGCTTTAGGTAAAATATCTAAATTGAGATTATTCTCTAAAACTGGTTCTATCCATTGCCAAGCTTGGTTAGTCTTACCTGCCTTAGCTAGTTTTTGTGCCATTTTCCAGCGATAGTCAACCGTTGCTGCCGAGTGAGGATAATCTTGTAATAATTTATTTCTGGTTTGAGTTGCTAATTCTGGTTGTTTGAGAGCATCATAAATTACTGCTTTAGCCAGAAGAGCAGAAGGAGCGCGCTCGCTAAACTTCTCAATAACCATATCGAGATAGATCAAAGCTTCTTGTCCTCCAGAAATACTAGCCAAATACTGTAGGGCTAAACCTGTTTCTCTAGCATCGTGAAACTCGGCGATTAATTTTTGATACCATTTTCTCGCATCAGAGATATTACCATTAAGATGAAATCCTCTCGCAGTTCGATAGAGATTACGGGGAGTCAGACGGGCAAAACGATAGGCATCAGCAGCTTTACGATGTTCCCCTTCTCGCCAATAACCAGAGGCGATCGCTTCCCAATCTTCGGTAGTTAATTGAGAGGGATATTCTAGTACCAAACGGTCTCTAATCGGATTGAGGTCGCCATCTCGACTGTATTTAGCCAACCACAACAATAATTCAAAATGATCGGGTTGAGTAAGTAAAAGTTTTCGTGCCAGTTTTTGATTGAGGGGATGGTGAGGAAATTTTGTCGATAACTGGGGGAGGTTTCTGCCTTGAGATTGAGCTAACAGGAAAGAAGCATCAACCACTAGGGGAGAGTCAGGATATTGCTTAATTAAATTTTTGGCAACTTTTTGGGCTTCAATTTGTCGATCGCTTTGTTGATAAGCTCGAGCAGTTTTTAGCAGAATATGAGGAGCGAGTAAAGGATATTTTTTATCTAACCTGCGTAAATACTCCAAAGCAGCTTCTCCCTTATTTTGCCTCAATAAATCCACAGCCAAAAGATAACGGGCGCGATAACTATCCGTTGAATTTTTTTGAGCAGTAATTATCTCTTGTAGTTGGGTTACTCTTTGCGAAGGCGATCGCGATACTAGGGGTAAAATAGCTGAAGATGTGGGTTTTTTTGGTTGGTGAGTAAAGAAATAACTAAGAATACCTTTTTGACTTAATTCTTGCCCTTGAGGAGTAAATTTAACTATACCAATACCAGCCATAGCTATTAATATCAGTCCCGAACTCAGCCATAATCCAATCTTTTTATCTTGCCTGTTCTCTTCCTGTTGAGGCGGTAGTTTGTGTTTTAACATCGCTAGTAATTAAGTAATTTGATAACAGTAAGCACTTACCACTGATAACTAATAACCGATCGCTGCAATGGAACTAAGCTCAATTTTTCTCCGTCTTTGCTCATGAACAATACATCAAAAATAATCTATGTTTCTTTCTAAATACTTTAAACCAGCTACTTCCTTAATTACCGTTCTAACGATCGGTGCTAGTGGTATTATCCCTATGGTTAACTTAGCTCCTGTTTCTGCTCAACTTTTCCCTTCTGAGAACAGAACCCGTAGAACCGATCGAAATCGTGTCTATTCAGTTATTCCTGAGGGTACACAAATTCCTGTGGAATTTGAAAAAGAGAAAATTTTGGTAACTAAAACAGAAACCGCACCTATTACTCTAACCGTAGCAGCCAATATTAGAGACCGTTATCGCAATACTCTCATTCCCTATGGTGCTGAAATTTCTGGACAAATTGAACCAGCAGGAGAAGGTTCTCGCTTTGTTGCCGAAGAATTAATTTTTCCCGATGGTACATCCCAGTATATTAATGCTGATTCTAAAATCATTACCCGTACTGAAACCGTTAAAAGAGGGGCAGATACGGGAGACATTTTAACAGGTGCTGCTATTGGTGGTGCTGCTGCGGTAGTTTTAGGCGATCTCTTTGGCGATATCAACATTGAAGAAGTTCTTGGTGGTGCGGGAATAGGTGCTTTAGGGGGACTTTTACTAGGAGGGAAAGAAGTAGAGTTAATCTCGATCGACCCCGAAAGAGATTTAGATTTAACTCTACAATCCGATCTAGCTTTGCGTTAGAGCAATCGCCAATTATTTACTAGTCGTACTAGTTAAATTTATTCATCTACTTTTATTTATTGTTCGGATAATTGAAAAATAAAAGTAACTAAATCCCCTTTTCCTAAGGAAATTCGATCGCCTGGACGTAGCCGATGGCGATTACCTACCAGCAGAGGACTATGATTGATGTAAGTCCCATTAGAACTACCTACATCTTCAATAAAGTAAGCATCTCCTTCTACTCGAATATCAGCATGAATGCGAGAGACAATATCTGAGTTGGCAAAACCAGAAACATCGATATCTGGAGGAATTTGGCTATTGGGTTTACCGATATGAACTACTGCTAACCCAGGTGGAATATCTAAGAGCGTATTGGTCTGAACGTGTAAAAGTTTGGCATTTTGTAATTGTAATTGAGTAGCTGCACTCAAGCCAAAACTACCGAAATTCTCTGTTGGTGGTTCAGACATGACTCTCTTGGGTTCTGTTGAAGAAACGGATAATGGTAATTCTATTTCTACTTCTTCTTGTTGAGCTACATCTTCTTGCTCTTGTGGGAAAGATGGCGCAGAGGAAAATAGTTCTTCTGCTGATTCAGTTTGACCTGAGGAGGCGGAAGTTTCACCGTCAATGGAATTAGCCAGATTTAATAAATCTTCTGCTTCAGATATCTCTGGTAATTCTTCTATTTCTTCTTTGGCTGATTCTTCAACTTCCCAAGGATTGTGAACCTCAAATTGAGCTTGTTCTGGCTCTTTTTCCTCTATTGCTTCTTCTTGCCAAGAAATTGTTTCCAAGGATTGAGTTTCCAAGGGTGTAACCGGGGAATTTTCTTCATCCCAGGGACTTTGAAAAGGAGAAGACATGGTTTCAGTTGGGACAGATGGTAATGACTCTGTATCCTCCGTGTCAGTAAGTTCTGGATATGCTTCTAAGTTTTCAGACATATCTATTCCAGGCTCGATCGTTTCTACCTGCAAATTAAAACCGCACTGACCGCAAAAAGTAGCATCAGTTTGTACCGACGCACCACAATTAGGGCAAGTCGTTGTTTGGGGTAAAGGGGTATAGCAATTTTCGCATTGTGTAGAACCATCTGGATTATGATGATTGCAATTTGGACAGATAATCATAGTATTTATAAGTAAACATATTTTTGTTATCGGTTTAGCTTCTTAGGAATGAAAACTCAAGACAGTTGTTTAGATTTTTTTCGTTTAAAGTTAACTTGCCATTTGCTCTTTAATTTCTACACCAGCAGAAGAATCTAATAGCCACCAAAGTTCATTCTGGGGTTGAATTAGACGGGCTGGATAAGTTTCGGCATCTGCTTGAGTTGCAAAAACTTGTTTGAGAGCAGGACGTTTGTTTTCTCCAGCGACTAAAAAGATAACGCAACGAGCATGATTAATGAGAGGAGCAGTAAAAGTAAGACGGGGTTGTCCGTCTTTGTTGCCCACCGTTACCAAACTGTCTTGGACTTTTAATGCTTCTGTATGGGGAAATAGAGAAGCTGTATGTCCATCATCTCCCATACCTAACAAAATGACATCGAAAATGGGAAAATCACTTTCGGAAATTTGAAAATATTGACGTATTTCTTGTTCGTAGTTTTGGGCATCTAGTTGGGGATTTTTTGCTCCTGTTGGCATGGGATGAACGTTAGCTGCGGGGATATCGACTTTGTCTAACCAAGCTTGACGAGCCATTTTTTGATTACTGTCGGCATGCTCCGCAGCTACATATCGCTCATCGCCCCAAAACACTTGAATTTGTTGCCAGGGTAAAGATCGATCGGCTAAGGCTTCGTATATAGGCTTAGGAGTGCTTCCCCCCGCAAGAGCAATGGTACATTTTCCTCGTGTGGCGAGCGCCGTGTTGATTTTTGTTAACACTAATTCGAGAGACCGCTGGACTAAAGCTGACTTATCTGGGAGAATTTCAACAAATTTTTTCATTGTCGGGTTAATAAAGATACCATTTTGTAGATTCTAAAAGCAAAAAACTCCGATCGAGATAAAACTTAAGCATATATTTGTCAGCGTTACTCCGCCCGAAAATGAACGGAACAAATAAACTCCCGAGTAAATCTTAGTCGAACCTATTCCGCCTTCACTATTAGACGAGTTAACAAGAGCAAGTTAAACTGATCGGAAAACTAATCAAACTAGATTGCTATTTTTAATTTGTGTTTTAGAATATTTCCCGAATATAAATACATAAAATCTAAGGAAAAATAATGAATACTTCGACAATATCTCCCTTTACTTGTTTAGCTCTCAAGTTAATTGGTGTAATCTTAATACTTTCTTCTCTTTTAGACTACTTTACTCTAGCAATCCCTTTTCAACCTCTTAATGCAGAGTGGCAAATTAATTTTACCGGTCAAATTGTCGATCGGGGGATTGTTCCCATGGTGGGCATCGCTTTTTTGTTAGTTGGTTATTGGATTGAAGTGAGTGTTGGTAATAAAAAACCTTCTTTCGATCTGAGACTACCAGTATTTATTCTTGCTAGTTTTATGGGATTGATTTTTTTGCTTTTAGTACCGCTTCATCTTAATAATTTGCGAGAAGCTCAATCTACTGCTATTAGCCAAATCAACCAGGGTGCAGGAGAAGCAGAAAACCGTATCAAAACTCAATTTGACCAACTCAATACTCTTTCTCAAGACCCCCAACGCCTACAACAACTAGATACTCGGATCGAAGAAATAGATGCAGCAATTAATAGTGGTCAAGTTCAAGGACAAACACTCAAGGCAGAACAACTACAAAATTTGACTCAAACCAAACAACAACTCCAAAATTTCCGCGAATTAGCTAAAAATCCAGAAGCTTTAGAAGCAAGACTAACTGAACTACAAACTCAACTCAGAGATCAAAAATTAGAAAGAGAAAATCGGGCAAAAACAGAAGCTTTAAAGCAAGGAATTCGGACTGGTTTGAGTAGTTTAATGCTGGCAGTTGGGTATATTGCCATTGGTTGGCTCGGTCTCAAAAAAATGGGTAAACCTCCTGTCAGTAACAAAAAAGCTGCCGTTCGGTAGTATCCAAGGTAAAAACCTACATTTTGAAAAGATTGGAGCTTTCTTGCTATTAGCTGTTAGCTTTCAAGAGTCTAATAGCTAATAACTTTAATAATTAAAAACTACTAATTCCGAACTCCGAACTCAATTTATATACTTTTATTAACCAAGACCAACCCTTACAAGGTAAAATATGACACATAACGTTACTCTATGAGCAAAATTGAATAACTGCTTTGAACAACTAAAATATAACTCTATCGATCGAGATAGAGATTTTTGTATCAAAGACATGACATATTGGTTGGCGATATTAAACACTATAGTAAGTATCGAGCAGAATATTTAATTTTAGATTCATTTACAATGGAGAGTCTGCGTTCTGTGTTTCAACGCTTTAAGCAGGATTTAAAAAACGACCTTATCGCTGGTCTGTTAGTAGTTATTCCTCTAGCTACTACTATTTGGCTATCTATCACTATTGCCAGGTGGGTAATTGACTTTCTCACTCGCATTCCCAAACAGCTCAATCCCTTTGATGGTCTTGACCCGCTTTTAACCAATCTTCTTAATTTTTTGGTTGGGTTAGCCGTGCCTCTTTTATCTATTTTGATTATCGGTTTAATGGCACGAAATATTGTGGGAAGATGGCTACTCGACTTTGGCGAGCAGTTGCTACAGGCAATTCCCCTAGCTGGTTCAGTTTACAAAACCCTCAAACAAATATTAGAAACTCTCTTAAGAGACTCTAAAACCAAGTTTCGCCGTGTAGTGCTGTTGGAATATCCCCGCCGGGGGATTTGGACTTTAGGATTTGTCACAGGAAAAGCGAGTAATCATTTACAATCCCATCTTTCTCAACAAATGTTAAGTATTTTTATTCCCACTACACCTAACCCTACTTCTGGTTGGTACGCGCTCGTACCCGAAGCCGAAGTAATTGATTTACCCATTTCTATTGAAGATGCTTTTAAAATCTTGATTTCTGGAGGCATTGTCAGTCCCGAAAACTCTGCTAGTATTCCTCTTCCTGTATCAAAAAAATCTCATAACACAATACCTGTAGAAACTCCTATAGGAGAAACTAAATCTACAGCCATACCTTTGGAAAAAGAAAATTAAGCCAAAATTTCTTACCTATCCTCTATCTCTCCCCACTCCCTAATATGCCACCCCGTAAACAACCACGCAGTATTGCCCGCGAATTAGCTCTATTAAGTCTTAGCCAGATCAAAACCAGTTCGGATAAATTAGAAGAGCAAGATTTAGATAGTTTAGTACTCGCAGCAATTAGAACTTTAACCACAGAAATACAAGATACTTTAGAAACGGCAGCAGCAGAAGTAAAAAGAGGAAGCGATCGCCTATTAGGTACAGAAACCCGCGCCAACAACCTCAATAGTGCCAAAGCTATGGTACAAGATGCGTTAGAATTGACACAAACCGCCATTAATCGTTTAGGAGTGGCAGTAGAACTACCAGAATTTGTCCAGATAGCTAATAGCTACGAAGTCAGAGAATATGCCTTAGAAATTATTGGGGCTGTTAACCGCCAACGTCAAGAAATCGAACAAAAAATTGAAGAATCTATGGTGGCATGGCAGATAAGTCGTCTACCCCAGATAGATAGAAATATTCTCACTATTGCCGTAGCAGAAATTTTATTTTTAGAAATCCCCCTGAAAGTAGCCATTAACGAAGCTGTAGAATTAGCCAAACGCTACTCTGACGAAGAAGGACATCGTTTTATTAATGGAGTACTCAGACGGGTGAGCGATCGCTTGAATAAGTCCGATCGGTCTCGGTATTCTTCGGTAGCAAGTAGTGAGTAGGGGTACAGGGCTTGCGTTCAAGTAAAGCAATTTTTAGAACAATATGACCGAGAAAACTAAAAGACCCCTAGAATATGACTGGGATGGTTTCACTATTAATATCTATCTTGATGAAGATAAAGAATGGTTAGCGCATCTTGTTGAGTTACCTAACGTCTCTGCTTTTGCCGATACTCCAGAATCTGCTTTAGATGAGTTATACCTTGCTTGGGAAGGAATGAAAGAATGCTATCGCGAAGATGGAGAAGAGATTGCGATCGCACCTTCTCGTAGAGAATATAGTGGGCAATTTAATGTCAGAATTGATAGAAGAATTCATCGCGAGTTGGCATTAGAAGCAGCAAAAGCAGGAATTTCTCTTAATGCTTTGGTCGCGCAAAAATTAGCAAGAGATTATATTAATAAGTAGAAGCGATCGACTATTTATCGAAATATTATATAACAGGAGTTTCTGCACCGATAACTTTTTCTCCTCGTTGTTTCAATATTTCGCATGACTCCCCCATTTTGCGGGCTGCATTTTCCGTAACTTCTACCTGGTTACTCACCGTTCGCTCAGCTTAGGAACAATTCTAGTCCAGTAATCAAAAGCCTAACGGTAATGTTTACCTAACTTCTCCCCTTCTTTCTTCATTTCAATCAAAACACGGGGTTTCCAAACCAAATCGGCAAAACCAGTTTTTCCCTTCCTGCTACCCTTTTCGATCGCTACTTCGTATTCTGCCCCCGCTTGTAATACTCCTTGATGTCCAAAAGCCTGAAAGAATCGATCGAGAAATATTTGTGCTTGTTTCCTTTCCTCTCCCGTAATGTATCGCATACGGAAATCAACAAACTCTTGCAAACTTTGGGGAGTAGCAACCATATATTAACACTTATGACTACTAACTTAGTTTTCCCCACTAGTTAAGTATAATTTCTACGAAAAATTACTCTATTTGCTATAGGTAAATCAGATTTGAAATAACAGTTAATAGTTAATCTTTCTCGATTACGTTAAAGTTTAAAATTGAAAACCCTTTAATTTAAATAGGAAAAATAACATCTATGGCTTTAGAAGTTGGTACAACAGCACCATCCTTTACCACCGTAGACGATGAAGGCAATACTGTTTCTTTATCTGACTTTAAAGGTAAACTCGTCGTTTTATATTTCTATCCCAAAGATGATACTCCTGGGTGTACAAAACAAGCACAAAGTTTCCGCGACAACTACGAGGAATACAGTAATAAAGATATGGTTGTCTTAGGTGTTAGTATGGACGATCGAGAGTCTCATAAAAAATTCAAAGAAAAGTACGGTTTACCTTTTACCTTACTTGTTGATAGCGATGGCACAATTACTAAAGCTTATGATGTGGATGGTGGAGGTTATGCCAAGCGTGTCACCTACATTATCGACGGAGAAGGCAAAATTACTTATGTTGATGCCAATGTTAATACTAGTACCCATGCTCGAGATGTTTTAGCTAAAGTAGGCTAATCAAAAATTTAACTATGTAAGCGGGAAGTCTCAAGCTAGCAAGGTAGCAAAAGCGATGGGACTTCTCTTATAGCTTTTATCAATCTTTAAATGAGCCAAGGGTGAGTTAAGATTATTGACGCACATTAGAATCAAGACAATGTACCTCAAATGTTAAAACTTCGATGTGCTTATTTAAATGGCGATATTGACTTAAATATTTCTGCTTAGTCAAAAAGTAAGATGCTCCCAAAAACTAGAGCGTAGAGAAAATCTATGGTAAGCAAATAATATATAGAAGTAAAAATATTTCTTTCGTTGCCTTCGCGATCGCTTGATATGATGTGTTGCGAGCGATGGGTTTCTGAAAAATATCCCCCTTCAATATGTTCTACTAAAGATAATTGTTCGATCAAATCGTGTTTATTCATAATGGTATTAGGTTTTAGATTTTAGAGGATCGACCTACCACCTAAGAACCGCCGACCTGGTGATGGGTTTTATATGTATGTCATTCTACCTAATACTCGATCGACTGATTTATGAGAGAATTGAACTTAAACACTTAAAATAGATAATTGACTGTAAGCCTTTAAAAAATAACAAATATGATTGAAGCCTCAGAATCTAATAATAAGCCAGCAACGGCGGCAGAATTAGCCGAAGTAATTACCGAATTTGAGCAATATCGCGAACGCTTGCTGACTGAAACTATGGCAGCAGCGAAAAAAGCTAAACTTCCCCAAAAAACTGCCCTAGCACAATTAGAACCTCAACTAGCCAAAATTGACACTACCCTCGAAAAGCTGAGAGAACAAAAGGCTATTTTGACTGAAACTAATTAATAGGTGTTGCTGATTTAAGTAATGACTTATAATATACTACTTAATTAGATTTTTAAAGAGGTAATGGGTTTCCGCCGTTTCCTGCTGCGTGGTCTTAATGCCTTGACAGGTAAAGGGTTCTCTATCGCTACCAGTTAGAGCACCCTTTACCCCTGTGGAAAATGAGGATACGTCTAAGTTACAGCTATACTATCCTATTACCCGTCGTTCGATGGTTTACAATTGGCGATATCTCCGCCGGGTAGTCCCTGCAAAATAGTGGAGGTATGAAAAAGCAATGGTTTCAGAGCTTTTAAGACTCTTTAAAGTGCAAGCTGGTGTAACGAATTTACTCAGTTTCAGCCAACAATTGCATATTAATTGTAATGGCTTGCAATGACCTCCACTGCTCTGTAGGGACTACCGTAAGGAAAATAATAACCAGTTACTTAGTATGATAGTTGAAAGTCATATATAGTAAAGGTTAAGATTATTTGCAATGATATCTCATGAAGAAACTGATGTACTACTAGCCAGGGTTAACGAGCAAATAGCACAACAAACTTTTGATATCCACAACCATGAACTTATTAAACAAATGGTTGAGTGTATGGGAGATACAAGAGGTATGGTGAGATTGGGTTTTGCTGAAGCCCTTGGTGAAGTAGGCAAACCAGCCGTTCCTTTCTTATTAGAAGCAATGGCGAACCATGATAATGTAGTCGTACGTCGTGCTGCTGCCAAAACTCTGACCTTAATCGGCGATCCTAGTACAGTTCCCAATTTGATCCACGCCCTCTTAAATGATGAAGATACAGTAGTTCAAGGTTCGGCTATTGGTGCATTGGCTAGAACGGGAGAGGCAGCGGTTTTACCTTTACTAAAAATTTTAGAATCTGCGGAAAGTCCAGAAACAACCAAAGGTCATGTAGCTTGGGCATTAGCATTTATTGGTACAGAAGGAAAAAAACATTTATATCAAGCTATTGATTCCGAATCACCAGAAGTACGGGCTGCTATAGTAGGAGCAGTCGCTAAAATTGCCGAGCAAGAAGAAGAAGAAAAAGCCTTTGATTTAATTGTCCAATCTCTCAAAGATCCTGCTACTAATGTCCGCAGCGAAGCAGCAGCAGTTTTAGGTAATTTGACTTATCAACCAGCAGTACCGAAGTTGATCGAGTTACTAAATCATCCAGAAGGGGAAACTCGCAAATCGGCAGCTTTAGCTTTAATGAAAATCGGCGATGGCACTGCCCTCGAACCGATTAAAGTCGCATTGGCTCGAGAATCAGAAGAAGGAGTTAAAAAAGCGACTGCTCTAGCCGTTTCTTTACTGGAGAGAAAAGTAGAAGAGGATGTTGACGCGGAGAGAGAGGACACAGAAACACGAGAATAAATTTACCTATTAGAATTAAAGTAGTTTACTATTAGTAAAGAAATGCAAAAAAAAAGTTACATCTGCTTGAGTAGTAATTAAGATTAATATCAAATTGACCTGAAATATCTTTGAGTTATTCTATTAATAAGTTAATACCCTGAAATATTGGTAGCTTAATTTTCACTGCTTAACTATGCTCAACGACAAAAATTTAAGCGCTCGCTTTCACTATAAAGGTGCATATCCTTGCCCAGTTTGCCGTCACGGGGAAATTCATAGTATGCCTTTGATGGAAACATTTGCTTGTAACTTCTGTCAGCATATTTTCACTACCAATTTTGATAAACAGATTCTTAAAATGGCTGATAGTCAGCTTCCTTTGAGTTGGCGTTGGAATGGCAAGCACTGGAAAGGAGTACAAAAAGAAGGAGCAGAATTAGGCTGGGGCTATCTAATCGCTGGATTAATTTTTGTGCTATTACCTACTTCAATTATCGGCTTAGGAGCTTATCTATTTCCTCCTCTACCTGATAGTCGTCTATATTTGTTGCCCTACGTTTGGACGGGATTAACTTTTCTTTCCCATTTGATTTGCTTGATTTGGTTATTGCTGGAATATTATCAATTTCCAGTACTTCTCTATATGCAAGCTTTGAGAAGAAGAATATTTGCTAGTAGTTAGGGCTTACTGAAAAACTAAGTTTGGATATTTAACCTTGTCACAGCTATTAGCTATCAGCTTTTTAAAACCCACATCCAGCAGCCCCACAGATGAAATATGACGGAAATTGTCTCAAACCGTGATTTGAGCTTGAAGAAAAAGACTAATTAAATAAATGAAGAGCATGTTATCGTATTGTTTACGCTAACATACCCCTATAAGAAGACCAATTCTCATTAATCAATAATTAATGAGAATTAACGAACAAATAAAACTAATAAATGTTCTTGTTACTTTCGAGAACATATAATTATTAAATTGAATTTTATTAACCCTAAAAATATTCAATCAATGTTTCTTTTAAAGAATTAAGCTACTATAAAGGCGACGGTTTTTCGATCGCATTCCTTAACTCATCAAAACTAAATGATTCAAGAACCCTCAAAAGCCTCCTTACTCTCGGCAACCAAAGTATCTAAAAGTTTTGGTGGTATCCAAGCTGTTAATAATGCCCATCTTACTGTTAATCAAGGTAGTATCACTGGTTTAATTGGGCCTAATGGGGCAGGAAAAACGACTTTATTCAATCTACTCTCTAATTTTATTCGTCCCGATCGAGGAGAAGTAATATTTGCCGGTCAAGCAATTCATCATCTTCAACCCCATGAAATTGCCCAACTAGGATTTATCCGTACTTTTCAGGTAGCAAGAGTTCTTTCCCGACTATCAGTACTAGAAAATATGCTATTGGCAAAACCAAGACAAACAGGTGAAAACTTTTTTCAAGTTTGGTTGCAACCAAAAAAACTAAGACAGGAAGAACGAGAGAATAAACAACAGGCAATGGAAATCTTAGAGTCTGTAGGATTGGCAGAAAAAGCTTATGATTACGCAGGGGCATTATCTGGAGGACAGAGAAAGTTGCTAGAGATAGCAAGAACGCTAATGAGTAACCCTAAATTAATTCTACTCGATGAACCTGCTGCTGGTGTTAACCCTACTTTGATCGAGCGAATTTGCGAACATATTCTGGAATGGAATAGACAAGGAATCTCTTTTCTTATTATCGAACACAACATGGATGTCATTATGTCTCTCTGTCATCATGTGTGGGTACTGGCAGAAGGAACTAATCTGGCTAATGGTACACCAGAGGAAATTCAAAGTAATCCCCAGGTATTAGAAGCTTATTTGGGTGAATAAATCTCTTGCCGTTCGATAAATCTTGGTGACAAGTAGCAAAAACCTGAATTTTGATAAGGATCCGATCGAATCTAAAGATTTTATAAATAAAACCTATGTGAGTAAATATGTCTTATTACTCTAAATAGTGTTTATTTCCTTGAACTAAAACTGAATTATGACAGTAAACCATTTTATGGTAGTCAACACAATTGAAAAAAAGACATAATTCAAGAATTACCAATTAAATTTGTGACAACCTAGTAAAAAGCAAATCGTTTATCTTTTTCTCTTTACTTTTTCTCGATCTTGCCGATCTAAGAGGATTTTTTTTGACAAAATAATCTCCGCAGATTTAAAAAATGTGATATCTTAGTCTATGTAAAGATACGTAAAGAAAATTAATAATTACCTGCTAAAACTTACCTATATTAACTTGTGACCTCTTCTTCTACATCTAATTGTTCTCCCCAGGCTAAAAACTCCATCCTCGATTTGTCATCTTGGCAAACTCAGAAGCCTCAAACTAAACGAGTTTTTTTTGCAGCCTCTTTTTTAGTTTCCGTACCAGTCTTTTTTCAAGCCCCAATAGTCAGGTTATTTCCCTGGTTGAGTTTAGGACTAACAGTATTCTGGATAGTCATTGGCTGGTTGCTGTACAAACGTCCTCAAACTCATTGGTGGGGAGATATACTATTAGGCTTTAGTTGGAGTTGGTTAGCAGGTTCAATTTACTGGGGTTGGTTGCGTTGGGAACCCCTAATTCATATCCCTGTAGAAGCAATTGGTTTACCCTTTGCTTTGTGGTGTATTTGGCGAAGTTGGGGATTAGTTGGCAATTACTTTTATCTAGGTTCGTTACTAGGTACGGCAATTACCGATTTGTATTTCTACCTGACAGGACTGATACCCTATTGGCGTAAGTTAATGAATGTTGAACCAGCTATAGCATCTCCTATCTTTCATTCTGCACTAGATCGAATGCAAACTCTTTGGGGTATTAGTTGGGCAATTGTTTTAGTCAATCTGTTGTTAGCAGTTAGTTTTTGGTCGCTACAAAAAAGACAACTTTATTGGTGGGCTTTTGCCGGAGCAGTATTGAGTACAATTTTAGTGGACAGTTTGTTTTGGATTGCTGCATACTTTGCCTAAGTAATACTCTCTACTAAATTTTTTGCGCCTATGACTTCTAGTAATAGTCCTTCTATTGACCTAAATTCTCGCATCAATAGATTGTCTGACTTGTTGCTCAACGAAACCACACTATATATCGTTAAAAGACTATTACAGGCACTATTAACTCTGTTTCTAGCTTCTGCCCTCAGTTTTGCCATTATCCAGCTTGCTCCTGGAGATTATCTCGATACATTAAAAAATAACCCCCAAATATCTCCTGAAAGAATAGCCGAACTACAGCAGCAGTTTGGTTTAGATAAGCCTCCTTTGGTACAGTATGGGCGTTGGTTATGGCGGGTGATTACTCGTTTTGATTTTGGGACGAGTTTTGTTTATTTTCGTCCTGTATCTTCACTATTACTAGAAAGAATACCTGCAACTTTACTACTTGCTGTTGCTTCTATTATTATCACTTGGGCGATCGCGATTCCTTTAGGAATTGTGAGTGCAGTTAAACAAAATACCCTCGTTGATAAATTTTTGCGAGTAATTAGTTATTTAGGTCAAGGTTTTCCCAGTTTTATCACCGCACTGCTACTATTAATTTTTGCTCAATATACTTCCCCCTTATTTCCTATTGGCGGGATGACTAGTATTAATCACGAAGAATTATCTACCTTAGGTAAAATACTCGATATTGGTTGGCATATGATTTTACCGACTTTGGCTTTAAGTATTACTAGTTTTGCTGGCTTGCAACGTCTCACTAGAGGACAGTTACTAGACGTATTGCGCCAAGATTATATTCAAACTGCCCGTGCCAAAGGCTTGCCAGAAAATAAAGTCCTCTACGTCCATGCTTTACGTAATGCGATAAATCCTCTAATTACTTTACTCGGATTTGAATTTGCTAGCTTGCTTAATGGTGCATTTATTGCCGAATTTTTCTTTAATTGGCCGGGTTTAGGACGTTTGATTTTACAAGCAGTCCAAGCCCAAGACCTTTATTTAGTTATGGCAAGTTTGATGATGGGTGCAACCATGTTAATTATTGGTAACTTACTAGCAGATTTATTATTAAAAGCTGTCGACCCTCGCATCAAGTTAGAAGATTTGAAATAAGTAGGGCTTGCTTGAATTTTGTACTCATCGAATTCACGTTATGAAAATGTTGATACTAATTATAAAATGCTCTCCCAAGTTAATTATCTAATTCGATCGAAAGTAGATGGAAAATATTTAGTAGCTCGTCTACAACAGGAAGAAAGAGAAAAAGAAGCTAACTATTTGCTGTTATTTAAAGAAGATCATGAAGCACTTAGTTATATTAATACCCACGGTCGAGATTTGCGCGATCGCCTGACGGTAGAGTCTATTTCTCCTCCTCAACTAAAAGGTTTATTGCAACGTTGGGGTTATGAGGGTATTGGTTTAGTAGAAGACCCCTTGATACCGCAAATTAAGTTTATGTCTCAAGCTTAGAGTAAGTCTAAGCGCATCTCATTACCAGCATAAAATCCCATACTTTCGTAAAGTGGCTTGCCAAAGGGTGAAGCATCAAGAAGAATCCGCGTGCAACCAAGAGATTTTAAATAATCAATAGTTCTTTTGGTTAGTCGATCGCCAATTCCTTGACGACGATAGGATGATTCTACATAGACATTCCAGACATAGCCATACTTACGATACTCAGAAACAAAAGGTTGAGGGTACAAACCAGCAAATAATTGACCACCAGCAGAACCAAATATCTCACCATCTCTTTCTGCTACAAATGCCTGGTAAGCTAGTTCTTGACGAGCGCGATCGATAAATTGCAGAGTAATTTCCAGCCAGTCAGTACAAATTTGTTCGGCAGTAACTCCATTATCCAACCATAATTGATAAAAATGTTGGGCTATAAGACTATCTTCTCGAACAAGAGCTTCCCTGACTAATATTTTGGTAGATTCAGCCATAATTTAACCCAATACTTTTATTTTTTACTCTAATTTGCCTAAAAAATTAGTCTGTCTGGTAATCGATCGCTTAAAGTAAATTGCCGATTTAGTTATATCCTTAAAGATCATCTAAACTCATAACAGGAGCGAGATGAACTAGGATGTAATAAAGAAACAATATTTTTAGCTCAAGATTACCTCAGAAAAAACTGTGAACGATAACTTTACTAGACTACTTCAGTACAACACTTCTGGTATAAGTTGCTGGTTAACATTAATTTTGGTTGCCTTCTTACTAGGATCGATCGGCTTAGGCTGGGTTGTAAATGGATTTTTAATTTTGGTTGCTTTGCTGATAATTACTCCAATCTTAGCCTTGGTAGGATTACAGTGGTGGCTCAAACGGAATTTAGTACAAGATCGATGTCCAGTATGTAGTTACGAATTTACTGGCTTTAATAACGCTGAATTTAGATGTCCTAACTGTAGTGAACCTTTAAAAGTAGAAGCAGGACATTTTAGTCGTATAACTCCTCCTGGAACTATTGATGTAGATGCAATAGAAGTTTCTGTTCAACAATTAGAAGAAGAAAAATAATGTTTATTTAGTAGAAATATTTAAAGTAAACCGATGATTTTTGCCAGTAAGATCGCCGATATATATTTTATATTCTCCTGGTTCCCAAACTCCTGACATTTCTGGCTTAAAACCAGATACCGCATCTCCCAAGACGCAAAAACTATCTTTTGATGAAGGACCTCGAACTAATAGTGTAGGTTGCCCACCACTAGCTTGTACTGTTAATCTCATATAATCAACTCTTTTAGGTATGTTAATGACGTGATTGGGAGATGAAGCAATATATCCACAACCCTTACTATTTATCGGTCCTCCAGTGCTTCCTTGAATAGTTTGGGTTTTAGTATCAAATTTTAAGTTTATTCCTAGAGGTTTACTATCTACCTTCATCATGTTAGTAACTAAAAACGTCACGGCTAAGGTGGTAGTAGTTAAAAAATAATAGATTAATTTTTTCATAGACTTATAAGATTGCCCTATTTTCTGCCCAGACCAAAAATAGATAGATATGAATATCTTAGTGGACTAAAAGACGATTGTCCCTAAGTGATGTTCCAGTTTTTTAATAGTCCCGTGTTGTTAATTATTAATATTAAATCGATGAAAAATACCCTCGCTCTGCAAAAAGAACATCTTTGTTTTGGTGGAAAAGTTGCTTATTATTCTCATCTATCCGATACTTGCCGTAGTCAGATGAATTTTGCCGTTTATCTTCCTCCCCAAGCCAAATCTCGACCCGTTCCGATACTCTATTATCTTTCTGGATTAACTTGTACAGAAGACAATTTTACTGTCAAAGCAGGAGCGCAAAAATACGCAGCCCAATATGGCATTATGTTGGTTGCTCCAGACACTTCTCCCCGCCATACAGGAATAGCAGGAGAAGATGATGATTGGGATTTAGGTAGTGGTGCGAGTTTCTACGTTGATTCTATTGTCGCTCCTTGGCAAAAACACTATCAAATGTATAGTTACATTACTCAAGAATTACCAGCATTAATAGCAGCTAATTTTCCAGTGTTACCTCAAAAACAAGGAATCTTTGGTCATTCTATGGGAGGACACGGCGCATTGATTTGTGCTTTGAAAAATCCAGACCGGTATTTATCTGTTTCTGCTTTTGCCCCTATCTGCGCTCCTATGAGTTGTCCTTGGGGAAAAAAAGCATTTACTGCCTATCTTGGTACGGATAAACAACAATGGCGTGATTACGATGCAAGTGAATTAGTTCAGAAAAATCAACTAAACAATAATATTTTGCTCGATCAAGGGACAGCCGATCCTTTTTATCAACAAAAACAGTTACTTCCCGAACTATTTGAATCAGCCTGCCAAAAAGTCGGGCAGCCATTAAATCTTAGATGGCAATCGGGTTATGACCACAGCTATTTTACGATCGCCAGTTTGATAGAAGATCATATTCGTCATCATGCTGATATCTTATGTCGGTAATTTTACCTATTCTCTTATTTTTTACTCATGTGAATTTTTAGTTACTTTATTAAACTGTTTTTTGATAAAATTTAATAAAGTGCAATTATAGTTAGCATTAAAAAGGGAGCAACGATCGATGGCAGACAAAGACTTTTTTCTCAGTCCAGATGATGCACAAACTATGGGTGACATCAACTACATGCGGAAATCCGTGAGAGTAAAAAGAACTTTTCCTAAAACTCTCAAAAATAAAGATGGTTTTGCCATAGAAAAAGAAGTATCAGCTAGTGATGCTCGCGATACTAGTAATTTTAACCGTAATGGAATATTTAATTCCACTACTAACAGTAATAGTTCTGCTAATTCTCAAACTGATTTTAAAGCAATGGCAGAAGAAATCAAATCTGCACAGCCAGCACAAACCAATAGCCAAGAACAGCGTAGCAAAACAGATACTAATCTCGATATGTTCCGCAATATGGCTCGCAACATCAAGAGAAGATAATAGATACGATCATCTAATTTAGATTTATAGGGTGTGTATTAGACACACCTTTTTTTGTGAAAAAATAAATTTCTAGAAAATTACACGCTTTCTCGGATTAGCTTTTATTTAAATAAATAAGGTGACAGCGATCGCACTTTGTCTAGATATTAGAGCTTGCAAATAAAGCAGTCAACCAGCTATAAAAGAGCTTAAATGTGCTGAAAATATTCTCTAGATGACCTATAGCCTCAGAATCGCTGATATCCCCACTAGTGAGCGTCCTCGCGAACGATTACTTGCTTTAGGTGCTAGAAATCTTACTTCAGCAGAACTAATTGCTATTTTATTAGGTACAGGTCAGGGAAAAGGAAAGCTATCCGCCATTGGCTTAGGACAATATATCCTACAACAACTCAGTCAACATAAACGAGACCCCCTAGATGTATTGCGGGATGTTAGTCCTCATGAATTAATGAAAATACCCGGTATCGGTCCAGCCAAAGCCACTACTATAGTAGCAGCCGTAGAACTAGGTAAACGAACTTTTCAATTTCGTCCCAACGAAAGAGTCTCTATGGATAATCCTGCTGCTGCTGCTGCTGCTTTAAGCCACGATCTAATGTGGCAAAACCAAGAAAAGTTTGCCGTACTCATGTTGGATGTCAACAACTGTTTGATCGGTACTCAAATTATTACGATAGGTACCGCTACCGAAACTGTCGTTCATCCCCGCGAAATTTTTCGTGAAGCTATCAGACAAGGTGCAAATAAACTAATTGTTGCTCATAATCATCCTTCAGGAAATTTAGAACCTTCTCAGGCAGATATTAATTTAACAGAACAATTATTACAAGGAGCAGAGTTTTTAGCTATTCCTCTTTTAGATCATCTAATTTTAGGTAATGGTGATTATCAAAGTTTAAGACAGTTAAAAGAAGGGATGGATTTATGGCATCATTATCCTCAAGGGGAATAGTTTAATATTAGACTTCTTGCATAAATCAAAAATCTCGGTTGTGTTAGCTATTAGTTATTAGCTTTTAGTTTTGGTTAATGGAAAGAGTGCGATCGACTACTATTCTCGATCGCTGCACAGATATTCACCACATTCCATACTAAAAACATATCTTAGCTTTTTTCTCCCTTACTTTAATTATCTTGCGTAATGTAGGTTTTTTAACCAATAATACTGGTGGATTTTTTTTGATTCTAGGAATTTCTCTACTGTTTTCTACTATCGGCTTATCAATTTTAAATTATCATCTTTGGCTTAGAGCTAAAAAACTCAAAAGCCTAGCTATTATTTTAGAGAAGATCGAGCAATATAATCAACTCATAAATAACCTTAAATTAGTCAATCAAATTAATCGTCTTAACTATTCAGATAATAATACAACTCAGAGTGACTTCAAACAATTATCGGAAATAAAGGCAGCATTAAAGCTCACTAAAGTTAGTCTACTCAAAAGTATCGACTTAGAAAAAATTGTTAATTTAACTCAAAAAAATATTGGCGGTCGCGACCAATTATTTACTAATTTAGAAGATGATTTAATCCAGTTTCTATCTTGGCCAAAAAATAACTATCACAGTGAATATCAGCAATTACTAACAGAAGCAGTTCAAATTGGCTTAAGCGTACACCAAGAAGTTAGAAAAATACAAACTTTGAATAAATTTTGATCTATCAGTAGATGGAAAAGTTTTTGAAAGAGGCGATCGCCTCAGTGGCAATTGCTCGTTCGCTCGACTACAGCACGCGGAGCAAAACCGCCAAATAATACCATTTATCGTTACGAGATAAATGGTATTATATTAATCTTAGGAAACAATTGGTTGTTGTGTTTTACTTTGATTAATCGACATTGACAATTTTTGTTTGTTTTCTCGATAAATCCATTCTAAATGCAGATGTTTGGCTAGCAGTTTGAGTAAATCTTCTTCTTCAAATGGTTTGCCTAAAAATGCATCGCAATCAAGATACTGACTCATTTCTGATGTTATCGAGCAAGCGGATAAGATAATTATCGGAATATCTTGAAATTCTGGTTTTTCTTTTAATTGTTTTGCCGAAGTAAAACCTGTTTTAACTGGCATAAACAAATCGAGACAAATTAAATCTGGTTTTTCTTTCTGGACTAGATCGAGCATATCTTCGCCATTTTCAGCCATTAAGACTTCAAAACCTATTGGTTCAAGGATATTTGCTAACAGCAAGAGATTTTCTGGCTTATCATCTACTGCTAACAGCTTGCGTTTTCTGCCTTTATAACCTAGGATTCTCCGTATATCTGGTCTTTGTTGTTTCTCAGTACTAACTGTTTCTTCAGAAAAGACAACCTCGAACCAGAAGTTAGAGCCCTGACCTAATTTACTTTTTACTTTTAAGTTGCCTCCCATCAGTTCGACCAATTGTTTGCTAATAGATAAACCCAAACCAGTACCCATATGTCTGGACTCCATGTCGCCAGCTTGCTCGAAAGGTTGGAAAATTTTCTTGAGTTCTGGTTGACTTATACCTCTACCTGTATCAATTACTTCAAAGCGAATTTGTGGTCGCAATGGGGAATTAGTATTTTGAGTTGTTCCAACCAGACTAACTCTTAACAGTACTTCACCACTAGATGTAAATTTAATGGCATTGTGCAAAAGATTGATTAATACTTGCGTTAACCTTTTTTGATCTGCTTTTATAGTAGTAGGTAAATTGTTAAATTTAGTTTTTATTTGCAGTCCTTTAACTTGTGCCTCACTTTCAACAATACGTATAACTCCTTGCAAACATTTTGACAAGTTAAACTCTTTAATATGAAGTTCCATCTTGCCTGTTTTAGTTTTGGATAAATCCAAAATATCGTTAATTAAAGTTAAAAGATAAGTTCCACTTTGGTAAATAGTCTCTAGTTGCTCGATTTGGTCGGCATCTAAAGAACTATCTCGTTGTAAGAGTTTGGCATAACCTAAAACACTATTGAGAGGAGTACGAAATTCATGGCTAATATTGGCAAGCAATTTATCTTTAGCCAGATTAGCCGAGACAGCCTCTTCTCTAGCAGTTTCCAATTGTTGAAAAGTTTGTTGTAATTCTGCAAAAGATTTTTTTAATTTGGCTGCCATATGATTAAAAGAAGAGGCAAGAATTCCTAACTCATCTTCCCTTTGTATCTCTACCTTTTGGTCTAATTGACCTGTAGAAATATTCATAGCTGCACTACTTAAATCGCTAATTGGCTTAATCAAACGATTGGCAAGGAAAAAGGTTAAACTACTGGTACCAAAGAGGACAACAAGGCTGATTAAAAACGCTAGCTTCTGAAATTCTATTTTATTAGCCAAAAATTCAGCTTCTTCTTGTAGAATTACTACCGCCCAACCATTATCTAAACGAGTACTATGAGAAACCCATTTAATATCATTTTCGTCTGTAAAAGAGAAATTACCTGTATTACCTTCTAGAAGATTGTTGACTGGCGGATATTGACTCAAATTGGTCAATTTTTCTCCAGATAGTAATTCACCTTTGGGATGAGCTAAAAGATCGGCGTTTCGATCGATCAAAAAAGCATAGCCTGTTTTACCAAACCTAAGTTTACCTACTTGTTCTGTTAAGGCATTTAGATCGGTACATATCGAAGTTACTCCCGCAATGCTTGCTTGTTTCAGAGTAGGAGTAGCCATACATAAAGCAGGTTGTTTAGTAGTACGACTAATTATAGTTTGGTAGTTGATTTTATTGCCGGCAATAGCACCTTTAAAATAATTACGGTCTCCATAGTATTTGGGTTTGTTTCCATCACTACGAGCTATATTCCATCCTTGTAAATTGATAGTATGTGCTAAATAAAGATGCTCATAGGTATTGACTATTTCTGCTAAAATTGTTTTTTGTTTACTGGCATTAGTATTAACAATATCTGGTTGTCTACTTAAATTAAGTAAAGATAAGACCTTGGATTCATTCCAGTTTTGGACACTTTCAGCTAGCAATTTGCTTTTTAAGGCGATATTTTGGGTTGCTTCTTGAGTGATTTTTTTGGAAGCAGTCTCAGTAGCATAAAAACTAGATAATGCAATCAAAGGAATGATGCCTGATAAAACTAGTAAAGGCATCCGAAACTGTAAACTTTTAAAAAAAGATAACTTCATATTTAAAAATACTTATTAGCGAATAAAGATGCGATCGAATTTAGATTATTAGAAGAAATATATTTTTCCTGGAATTGCCTTAACTTAATGTATTGGCAAGAGAATGCTGGTCTGAGATAGTGCTGAAATTGGTAAAGACTAACTGAGGACAAATCTGTTTCATTTGACTGGTAAGATTGTTGCCCGTGCCAATTTCCACCACTTGTTTAAAGTCTTCTTTGGCTAAAATCCGCGTAAGACTCTCCCACCTGACTGACTGAATCATTTGCTCGATCAGATTTTCCTTTAAGCTAGCGGGTTCTACGATCGGTACTAATTTTGTACTGGATAGGAAGGGGATTTTAGCATAATTAAAAGGAGTAGAATCTAATATTGGCCAAAATTCTGCTGTGGCTTCTGCCATTAAGGGAGTATGAAAAGCACCACTAACATCTAGAGGAATTATTCGCTTGACTGTAAGTTTGTTTAATAGTGATTTCACTCCGACAAAAGTTCCCGCGATAACTGCCATCCTCGAATTATCGTTGACTCTCCAGACATTAGCAGTAAACCGAACTTGCTGTTCGAGTTGCTCCTTATTAAAACCAATTAGAGCCACCATCGTCCCTTTAGGGGCACGGTGCATTATTTCTGCTCTACGCTTAATTAGCTTTAAGCCAGTTTCAAAGTCAAAGACTCCCGCAGCATACATAGCTGAATATTCTCCCAGACTGTAGCCAGCTACTAAATTAGGAGATGGTTGCTCTGTTTGCTTGAGTATGTCGACTAATAGAGTTTGTATAACATACAGACAAGGCTGCGTATAAAGAGTAAGATTTAATTTCTGCCAATTCTGACAGACTTCTAAAACAGACCAACCTAAAATTTCTTGGGCTTTTTCCAATCTCGATCGAGCAAAAGGATACCGAAGTAAATCAATTCCCATTCCTAGTTTTTGAGAGCCCTGTCCGGGAAATACCCATGCAGTAATATTTTTATCTGTTTGAACCTGTAGATTTTTCACGCTCAATTGCTTATAAATTTAAGTATAATTTTTCGATGAAACATTTTTTTTTAGTGACAAAGTAGGGACAAATATTGACAAAATTCATAAAAAACATCGTTGTAAATATTTGAATACACTCTTACTTTACAGGAGGATAAAAGATTAATCTGTCAAGACTTGATTAAAAAAATGTGTCTAACTTGTATACATTAAAGCTATAAAAATTTATCTTAAAACTTAAGCAATAGAAAGTATCATTGACCGAATAAGTTCTAGGCTTAAGAACTCTCAACCACAAAAAATAAGATGATTACTTTACGAGAAAAACTTGAAGAAATACAGCTAGATCGACCTCAAAATATTCCCTGGATAGTTAAATTACTAAAAAGTCCTCGCAGTTTGTTGGCTTTGCCTGGTAATATCTCTTCGGAAAATTACGATTGTATTTGTGTACTTCTAAATAGAAATAAAACCAGAGAAGACCGAGCTTTTGTAGCGGGATTTTGTATGGGCAACGATCCTAAAACGACCTTAGTTCATATTGGTATATTTAATTTTTTTTCTCGACATTTATATCCTCGCGATTACCGATTAAATCAGTCTGATTTTTTCTTTTTTGATTTAGGTTTTGCCTACGGAAAAAGTTTATCCATTCAGTTGAATCTGATTGATTTTTCTAAATACAAAGATATTTCCCTGTCAATTTTAAGAAGAGAATTCGGGATTAAAATCGATGATTTACATGGAATAGCTGATTATGAAACAGAATATCAGCAAAAATCCTTCCCGTTTTACTCTCAATATGTAGCTAAAAATCAATCGCTTAAACGAAAGGAAAAGAAAATTTTTTATATAACAACTTTAAAAATTTCTAGTAGTGTCTGTGGTTTATTAGGGGGAACTACTTTAGCATTAAATACACCTATTAGTGGTTATGGGTTTATTTTTTTAGCTTGTAGTTCGAGTCAAATGCTAATTGCTTCTATTCTAGACCGAGATAAACTTTTAATGTGTTACTCAGCTACTATTTTCTTTTGTGTAGATTTACTCGGAATTTATCGTTGGATATTTAATTAACAAATAATAAATAATAATTTTAAATTTAGGTTTGATAATTCTGAGAGAATAAACTTGGGATGTTTAAAAATTAAGCGGTCGCTCGCGTTATATTATTGAATCAAGTGAATTCTTTTTTTCGGTCAAAGTATAATTTTTGGTTTACTCTTAGTATCATAGCTGCAATATTATTTAGTCTTAGCGGTTTAAAATTAGCTTTTCAGTCTCCTTACATTATTCAAGATGATGCCAGACAACATATTTTCTGGATGCAGCAGTTTAACGACCACGATTTATTTCCTGGTGATTTAATTGCCGATTATTTTCAATCCGTCGCACCGTGGGGATTTACTAATTTATATAAACCGATCGCTGGTTTGGGAATAGATGTAATTTCTTTTAATAAATTTACTCCTTTATTAATTGGTGTTGCTACTACAATTTATTGTTTTCTCGTGTGCCTGGAAATTTTTCCCATACCCTTTGCTGGCTTTGTAAGTAGTTTATTGCTCAATCAAAATCTATGGATGTTAGACGATCTATCCTCTGGGACACCAAGAGCATTTATTTATCCCTTATTTTTGGCATTTATTTATTATTTATTAAAGAACAATACTCCGTTGTGTATCTTGTCAATTATTTTGCAAGGGTTATTTTATCCTCAAACCGTCTTGATATCGGGAGCAGTTCTCATCCTCAGATTGTTAAGCGATCGCCAGAATATAAAGATCTATTTATTAGGATTACTAACAGCAGCAAGTATTTTATTAATCTATGCTGCCAAAACTTCAGAGTTTGGGGACATAGTCACCTTAGAACAAGCGCAGTCCCTACCTGAATTTATGCCAGGAGGAAGAAGTGCTTTTTTCGCCGATAACTTCCGAGAATTTTGGTTATTAGGGAGAAGAAGTGGTTTTTTCCCCATTGAATGGCAATATAGTTTGATGTGTGCCTATGGCGTTAGTTTATTTTGGCTCAAAAGATATCCTCATCGTTTTCCTCTAGTCAAGAAGATAGATAAAAAAGTAATAATTTTGCTACAAATATTCAGTGCGGGATTATTGCTCTATTGTTTGGCACATCTATTCTTATTTAGATTGCACCTCCCTAGTCGCTATAGTCAGCATATATTAAGAATAATTATTGCTCTAGTCGATGGAATAGCGATCGCCGTTCTTTTTAATTCTCTTACTAGCTGGATCGAGCGTCAGTTTTCTTATTACCGCAAGTTATTTAAATCTTTTGGTTTAATAATTTTACTTAGTTTACTGTTGTATCCCACCTATGCAGTACAAGCATACCCTCATAGATTGGGTTACGTCGAGCCAGAAACGGTAGAACTATATCAGTTTTTAGAGCAACAACCCAAAGACTCCCTGATTGCCACCTTGGGTAGAGAAGCAGACTTTATTCCTACGTTAGCCAAGCGGTCGGTACTTGTAGCGGAAGAATATGCGATTCCTTACCATTGGGGATACTATCAGCAGATCGATCGAAGAATTCGAGATTTAATCACAGCACAATACAGTACAGACTTCGATACCGTCCGACAGTTTATTCAAAAATATCAGCTCGATTTTTGGCTAATAAGTACAAATGCCTTCACGATCGATTATCTTAAAAATAATCTTTGGTTAAGGCAATTTCAACCAGAAACGTTTAATGCTATAGAAATGATTAGCAAAAAACCGAAACCAATACTAGCCCGATTAAATAATCGCTGTCAAATTTTTACCGAACAAAATTTAGTAGCGATCGAAGCTGATTGTCTTACTTCTTTAGCAGACATTAAATCAGATTAGAGAATGAGTTATAAATTCACTATCAAAAAAAAGTATTACGCTGATATTTTAATCCTTGTTCTCACTCTCGGTATCATGATTTTTGGTATTGGAGCCTATGGTTTGTATGAACCCCACGAAGGTCATTTTGCCATGGTAGGACGAGAGATGTTATTGAGAGGAGATTGGATTACACCCCATCTAAATGGCGATCGCTATCTTAATAAACCACCTCTTCTATACTGGCTCATTGCTTTATCTACGAGTATATTTGGCGTAACAGAGTTTGCTGCCAGATTACCCCTAGCTTTAGCTGGTTGGATAGGAATAATTATAGTCTGGCAATGGACGAGAGAATTATGGGGTATTAGAGCTAGTCGTATAGCTGCCTTAATGTTATCTGTAAGCTTGGGTTGGTTTATTTTTACCCATCAATTATTGATAGATATTCTTTTATCCACCCTAATTTTGGCTAGTAGTTATTTTCTCTGGCAATTACGATGGAAACCCAAGTCTTGTACCTATTTTTATAGTTTATATGTATCTTTAAGTTTATGCATTCTGACCAAAGGATTGATTGGTATTGTTTTGCCTTTATTAAATTGTCTGGTGCTCTCGATTATTAAGCAAGATGAAAAAATCTGGAGACAAATTAAACTCGGTCGAGGAATAATTGTTATTTTGGCGATAGTTGCTCCTTGGTTTATCGCTGTAGATACCGCCAATCCTGGCTTTCTTTCCTATTTTATTGTTAACGAACATATTAAACGCTTTTTCGATTTTCGTTTTCCCCCCGACTACGAAGTTTCTAAAATTAGTGCTTTAGGTTTTGTATTCATTACCTTGGTTTGGTGTTTACCTTGGAGCTTGTTTTTACCGCAGATAATCTTCTCAACCAGACAATACTGGAAAAGAATTAAAAGTAAACGCCGTCAGGATGGGATATTATTAATCGCGATCGCTTCATTAACTCCTATTATCTTTTTTCTACCCCTATCTTCTCGTCTAGTTTATTACAGTCTTCCTGCTATTCCTTTTTATATTATTCTTTGCGCTGGTTGGTATTCTCGTACCTATCTTTATTCTTCACCAACGAGTTTTTCGATACTGGGTTCTATTTTTATTGTTATCGGCTTACATTTACTCAGTACAATGCTCTTTCTACCCGATTTAGTTAATTCCTTAACTGAGATTGATAACAAAATCGATTTGAGTAAGCCCATTATTATTCTTGCTCTTATTTTAGGAGGAGGATTGTTATGGGCGGGGATAGCTATAGGGCGAGATAAGCTGAAATTATCTTTGACCGCTTTATGGTCGAGTTTTGCCGTTACCTGTATGACCATTGCCCTTGGTTTTAATATCTATCAATATGCTCGCTCCAGTAAAATCATGGTTAAAACTATTGATAGTTGTCTTGGCGTAGATGCCCTCTGGATCTTTGAAGGTTCGCGAGAAATTGGGGCAGCAGGAGTAATGAGTTATTATCTCAATCAAGAAAAACACTATTCTCGGTCTACTGTATTTTTTCCCTCAGTCAAACAGAAAACTTTACCTTTAGGTTGGGCGCGGGGAAAAAAAGATACTATATATCGAACAGTTTTAGTATTAGCCGACGGGGGTAAAAACCGCATTCCTCCTCAGTTTCCCGGTTCGCCTCTATCCTATCTAATTACCAAGAAACAATTAGCAGCTTACTGGCATAGCGATCGCCCGGTTGTTTTTGTTACCGACTTTTTGAGACAAGAAGACGACCCCTTAGATCCACCAGACTTCAATTTACCCCGTAATGCCGGCGCACCTTTACTGTTGATCGCCAAAAGAAAAGTTTACGGTAACTCCGCAGCATTAACTAAATGCTATGACCGTAGTCTAAGCAGAATTAATAATAAGTTAATACAAAGAAAGACTTTTTGATAAAATCTTAGAGAAACGTTAAAAAATATTACAATATTAATAAATGAACTTATTAATAGTAGGAGCTACAGGTACTCTGGGCAGACAAGTAGCTCGTCAGGCATTAGATCGAGGCTACAAAGTGCGTTGTTTGGTACGCAGTCCCAAAAAAGCAGGGTTTTTAAAAGAGTGGGGCGCAGAGTTAATTAAAGGCGACCTTTGCGACAAAGAAACTTTACCACCAGCCCTAGAGGGAATCGAAGCAGTTATTGATGCAGCTACAACTAGAATTACCGACACTCTTAGAATTAAAGAAGTAGATTGGCAGGGAAAAGTAAATTTGATTCAAGCAGTTAAAGCTGCTGGCATTAAGAGATATATTTTTTTCTCGATCGTTAATGCAGAGCAATATCCCGAAGTGCCTCTAATGGATATTAAACGCTGCACAGAACTATTTTTAGAAGAATCTGGCTTAGATTATACTGTTTTGCGCCTTTGTGGTTTCATGCAAGGATTAATCGGACAATACGCCATCCCCATTTTAGATAATCAAGTAGTCTGGGTAACGGGACAAAGTACTCCTGTAGCCTATATGAATACTCAGGATATCGCTAAATTTGCCATCCGCGCTTTAGAAGTACCAGAAACTGAAAAACAGACTTTCCCTGTTGTCGGAACTCGCGCCTGGGAAGCCTACGAAATTATCAATCTTTGCGAAAGATTATCGGGACAAGATGCCAGAATTTCCCGCGCATCTTTAGGATTATTGCGTTTAATGCGCGGTGTTACTCGTTTCTTCAAATGGGGACAAAATGCAGCAGACCGTTTTGCTTTTGCCGAAGTATTAGCTAGTGGTAAACCGCTGAATGCACCAATGGAGAAAACTTACCAAATCTTTGGTATCGATCCAGCCGAAACCACCACTCTAGAAGAATATATGCAAGAATACTTCACCCGCATCATGAAGAAGTTAAAAGAAATTGACTACGAGAAAAACAAAAATAAGAAAAAAAGAAAAAAACCAACCAAACCCTATCGCAATCAGTTTTAAAAATAGCGATTCAATTTAAAGATTTGTCCCCTTCTTCAAACCTTGCCTTCTGGGTGAAAGCTTGTTTTTGAAGAAGGGGATTCCTGAAGCAATCAAAAGCAAATAGTTTCGCTTAACATAAGTTTACGAATAGGCTCTGAGGTTACGGCAGTTAAACTCTTTGATGAAATTTATTTAATTTTTGAAGTTTATTAATTTTTGTAGTGCAAATGACTTCTAAGCAGAATTTTAATGACAAAATCTAAGGTAGCTTGAGGGTTAACTAGGATTGCTCACAAGTCTGAAAACAAACTTAACTCTCATTAGATAGGGCAATTATAAATATACTTCGCACGGTCATAACTTGCGGATTTTTCATCTATATATCACCGTCAAGCAAAAGCTCAGATTGTAGCCGTGCAAAGTATAATTCCAATTCAGGAGACGGCTTTTTTTCTCGCTCTAATGTATCTCAATAAATTACCGTTAAAAAAGGCGCGCTCGAAACGTTTAATTAAGCCTTTAAAGTCTTTTTCATGATATCTGGTAATTATTTTCTCGATCGCCCTGACTAAATCATCATTCCCCCACTAATTTCGTTTTCTCTAGCCTAGTCAACGCTGCATTTTCATGACGTATCTGTAATCCCGTATTACCGTACAAAGGATCGAGTAGAGGATGAGAACCCCAAGATTCTAAATGAGCGATATCGTAAGTAGAAGCCCTGTAATATAAAGTTTTGCCTAATAAACAAAAGGTTTTGCCTAGCTTTGACTAAGTTTGCCGATATATTTAATGAGCAACTACGATCCGATCGAAACTATAGTTAGTCTGGGAGCAAACCCGTGAGCGACTGCTGCTAGAAACGAGCCAAGATATTCAAATCTCCAGAAACGATAGTCAGAGTCTAAATCTCTTAAGTGAGCATTGGTATTGGTATTGACTTGAATTAAATTAATCCCCGCATCCTGACGGGGTGACAAGCAATTTATAAGGTAGGCAGGGCAGGCTTTTCAGACGAGCGGCTGCTGAAAAGATAGACCCCATATATAGCGATCGCATAACGAAAAAATCAGCT
>JAAUYH010059743.1_pt1 | contig 31107 bp, 20 predicted proteins | sample 7278061 | NCBI WGS metagenome assembly JAAUYH01 (sample SAMN14350203, study PRJNA611818) | marine sediment metagenome | isolation source: surface marine sediment (0.6m) | place: French Polynesia: Moorea | collected 2018-08 | reverse complement strand
AATTCTGTTAAATATCGCCCATCTACACGGATCCCTTTTAATTCGAGACTTAACTCGACAAATAAGTTAGAATAAATCGCAATCAACGTAGAGCGCGGCTTTCTTACACAAGGGTGAATTGACGAGTACGTTCGAACACGACATCATCAATGCTCTTGACTATGTATCATACAGCGCAAGAACTTGCAATGCTCTTTCAACCTTTAATTTAGGAGACACTCGACTAACACATCATCCCATACGACCCCTCAACCGATTCAACCTACGGCGAGCAATCTACGCGTTGCGTCCGGGCGGGACGCAGCCTGCATGTTGTTCTCGGTAGGTTGCATCCAATCGGACTGTCCAGCAACGATACGAAGGTGCTTCGACACAAACTAACGGTGTTGTTTGTTTCGCCGGGAGCATTGCAGGAATCTTCACCGTCCCATGATGTTCAGCCGGCTCCAACTCCACTGTTAGCTCGTTTCGAAGGTTCCTTGTCTCTACGCCATAGCCGCAGATGACATGTGGGTTGTTCTCTGTACGAGACTATATCGAGAACAACCTACAGTCATGCTGTCAACCATCGCGAAATATTGCAAGTGGATCTCAGGCTAATCCACTTGCACTATTTTGCGATGTTGGACAGCATGGCTGTAGGTTGAGGCGAATTGTACCATCCTAAACGCAGGCAAGTACATCACCCATCGTACTCGACACCGTGAGCAAACATGCAACTTTCTTGCTGGCCGTCGGTATCTCTGTTATGGCCTTTTTCAGCTACTAAAAAGCCTCTCTCCGTCGTACGGTAGCCTTACGCCTTATTCAATTGTGGCCGACAAAGGTCGTCGCTGCGCAACCTAGTCTACCGTTCTATTTCTTCATAGAAATCGCAGCAGGCTTTCACTTTTCACTTCTTCCAATATAGTTCTTGGTCATGTACAGTTTTATCTGTACAATACTTTTCCTATATCGTATGGAGTGAGTCACAGAATTGACAAATGAGCAATCTGGTTGGATAACAAGACTGCAGTATCACTTTCAAAGCAGGAAGTTTTCGTGAAGTAGAAAACAAATACTCTGAGGCACGGACTTACTGCATCCCTCTCTGCCACTTGATTCTCCTTTTCGGCTTGTTTTCTATTTCCAGTACACGGCATAAACCATTTCGTTGACTATGTTCAAATTAAATGTAACAAACAAACAAGATACACCTCAGTGTACTGTACCGTACTGTACAGCTCAGGAGCTAGTCGTTAGAGAAAAGTGAGTTTGCAAATTGAATTTGAGGTTGCGGTACGGTATCTGCAGCTGTCTATACGAACATACAAAAGTGATTCGTTCATACGACCCGTGCCCAGCGTCAACCAATTAATTGATCCGTCACACGCGTACAAATAGTCAGCGCATTGCGATTTTAGTATGCGACCACGCGGCAGAACAATGCGGCATATCGCCCTCATAATCATTGGTCAGCAAGGTATAACCACAGCGCACTTAAGGCACACACCTGAGTACATGCCTAGCGAGCAGGAACTCAATTCACGAAAAAAATCAAGGTGAGCGAGAGTGCGTGCGTGGCTTTATTGATATCGTGGATTCTTTCATCAGACCATCACTCCGCCTTAGTGTTACAGAAGTATCTACGTAAACTTCGAGACAGGAGTACGAGGTAGTGATGAATGTCCTTGTGATCTGAGATAATTCACTCGAGATCGAATGCGCATAATCGCATGATTTCCTCCGGTGGTACAAACACCCGATAGTCCAATAACTTCAACATTTGAACTTCCAGCATGTTCATCTCTTCCACGGACGGGATACCTCCCACTCTTGCGTAATAACTGTTAGCGAACCATGCATGATCCAAAAACTTGGCCGAGATAACCACTGCTGTGATGAGTAGTCGATGGATGTTGTGTGGGGAGATGGTGAGTCGCTTGTCCTTGTTTGCAAGACGCTGCAAAAGTACAGTAGCATGCACAAAAACCGCATCTGAGCACTGCGTGTATTGTAGTAGACGTTGGACATAATCATCTGCACTAATTTCCGCCACAGTGGTGGCGAAGAAGTAGGAGATGGGGTCGTCACAAGATGGGAAGACGAGCGGTGCTCGATTTACATCGGCCACAGCACGGGCAAGTGCTTTTCCGGCGCTATAGTGCGTGACCACTTGTTCAATCAACACAGGCATCGATGTCGTAGCAAATTGTTGGTGTTGGTCGTAGGTGACAGAGTCAGTTGCAAAGTGAGCTGTTGCGTTTAGCTGCAATTTGAGTCTGACAGAGCAAGGGGAGTGAGGATTTATACCCCATTCGCAGCTGCGTCCTCTCCCCATCTGCATTTTTGCGATCACGGCTGTTGGAAAAACACAACAGCTGGTGGAAAATAATTACCAGTATCAAGCCAATTGTATAGCGGCATACATCCGATTCATACAGCTGCAATTCCGTGTGCATTGCTGCACTCTATTCTCACGCGTTCATCATGCCATGCGCAACCATGCCGTGTCACGGCACCTGCACATCCTCTCACACTTCAACGCTGTGCACACAGAAATTACACGCTTCCCATATCGTTTGGCCAGGCTATTTCCCTGAATTGTTCGTTCGCAGAATTTAAGCAACCAACGTCGACTGAGAACGTAAATGGACAACGTTGCTTCGATTCACCTCCAATATTCGCCTTCGCAGGCATTGTGTAGCCGCATGATAGTTCGCTCAGCAATGTACCGAGACGCGTCCACACGAATTCATGCAGTTATACTCAAGAATTCGTCAATACAAATGAGATGCATCACACAACACTATTCGGATGCGGTTCAATGGTGCAAGCAACTAAATACATGATGATCGACGCGGTTGCACATCACAACTGTGGGATGAAATCGTTGCAAAATACATCAATATACGACGGGCCCAACGAACCCAGAACGCAGACAACGCACGACGTTCACACTTTCGGGAACCAAGACAATAAATGTCCCAATTTATTCCTGCTTAGCAGACGTTCCATGCGAGACACGTCGTTTTAGTTCCTCGTTCTCGTTTTTCAGTTTCTGTTCCAGCTCACGAAGTCCGAGAATTTTTTTCTCCAACACAGCCGTATCCTCGCGTAATTTTTGCTCCCTCGCCAATCGTTTGTGGTCACTTCTCCTATTCGCCTCGCGTTTGCGAATTCGTAGTTCGAGTTGATGGTCATTCTGCGTGGCGCTCGGATGTGGTACAACCGTAGTCACGCCACGCGGAAGTAGTGGTCGTGCACGAAGTTCAGGTTTCACGATTCGTACGAAAGGCTGTTGTCCAGCAGACACCGGCACTGGCACAGCGTTAGTTTTCGCCATCTCTGGCGGTGTAGGCAGTGATCCTGCGTTCCGCGCTACCATAATTGAATCGGTGTAGCGAGTTGCATTTTGTGGGGCAACAAAGTTCGGCTTAGGTGGTGCCGACACATGTCCGTTGATTGCAGAAGAAACTGGCGGCAGTGCACAACTTTTTCGAGTAATTGTGTTCATGCCTTGCGTTTCATCTGAGGTAGACCCACGAGTCAGCTGCTCGGGAACTTGAACCGAACGAGCAGCGTCGTATTCGGCACAGCGCAATTCGAGTGAGGCGCAACGCGCCTCAAGGACATCACATCTTCGCCGCAGTACTGCGTTTTCAGTTATTATGTCAGTGATTAAGGCGCACTTGCTTTCAAGCGCCGCAACCTTGTCTGCCAGTGCACGGAACTGGTCGGTCATGTTGCCCTCTTGTTGCAGCTGCATGGCAAACTGTAAGTACAGTATCAGGAAATTTTCAAAACAACAACTTCTGCTCTTGTCGCCAGACTCACCTTTAATTGGGTATTCTCACTCTGGACTACTTCGTTCACGCTGTTTCATTGGTCAAGTTAAGGCACATGCAGTCGCACCTTCACGATGAGCCGCGATTTCTATTTTACATGAATTTGATAGGGTGATCAGGCATTTTACATTGACTCTGCATATTAGCGAGCAGGTTTCTTCGTCGAAGTTACGCTCTTTCTCTTCTTCTTCTTTCTACTAGCGGGAGTGGCTTTCGACCGTTCCTCCGTGTCAGCCCTGTTCCTTTTCTTCGACACCTCCGTCTCCTCGGTCTCATCCGTCGCCGACGACTTGGGCACCTTTGTGGAGGCGATTTTCTTCTCTAGCTCGCGGTCGTCCACCCATCGTGCGGTGGCAAGCGACGCCTGCAACCTTTCGAGTTCCGACATTCGACGTGGCTTGCTGACAGCGAGGGCGCGCGAGTCGGTATCGTTCTGCGTATCCGTACTACTTCTCCGCGAAGCCTTCGGCACGGTCTTTTTAGCTACAACTACCGCTCGCGATAGTGGCGACGAAGACGGTGCCGCACTGTGAGGTTCTGCGCTTGAGTCCGAATCCCTCAGTCGTTCCTGCTGTTCCTCGCTAACAGCTACTTCTTTCTCCATAACACGATTACCACTCGGTACCACGGCCCTGCTTGAACTTCTTGGCTCGGTTCGTTTCGACGGAGTTCTCGTCGTATTTTTCGGCGCACTTCGTGGTTCGGATGACGGTCTGGACGCTCGGGGGATAACTTTCGGCGAATCGACAACGACTTTCGGTTTCGACGCCATTTCGATACGAGCGTGAGAAAGGGCTTGCTGAATATGCGACACAGCTTGCGTGAGCTTCGTCGTGGAGTGGCATAGTGGTTCGAGATATTGCTTCATCTCGTTGCGCTCCACTATCCGACGTTTCTCAAAGGCTGCGATTCGTTTCTCTAATTCGTCGCGCCCGCGCTCTATTTCTTTGCGCAATTTTTCCAATTCCTTGCGCTCTGCCGCAATCGCCACATCTTTTTTCGCCGCCTCAGTCCGTCGATTGCGCTCCAACTCCGCGGATTGGGCGTCGCGTTTCGCCGCATCCGCCAACCGTTTTCGCTCGCCCTCAGCAAACGCTCTTCGTTCTGCGGCGATTTGACCATCGCGTTTCGCCGCATCTGTCAATCGTTTTCGCTCTGTATCGGCTAGTTTCTCAATCAACGCGTGCAACGCCTCGCGTTCTTTCTTCATTTCTTTTCGCTCCGCGTCGAGATTGCTCAACTTCGCTACGTGTTCCCGCACAGCCGCGCGGTCACTTGCTAGGGCACGTCTAGCTTCCGCTAGTTTGTCGCGTTCGGCAGCCAGTGCCTCGCATTCTAACAAGTATCGTTTGCGGTCCATCTCGACTTGCTTTGCGTACGCACGTCGCTTTTCTTCTCGCGCTTGCCGAGCTTGGTTCACCTTGGCGCGGTCCGATGTCACTACTTCAACCGCGGCACGTACCACGCAGTCCACGTCGTCATCGCGCTGCGCCGCCTGCAGCGCAAGGGTCGTAGCGCGGACCACGGTTGGCATATCTTCCGCGGTGACCGAGGAAAGCGAAGGCACCGAAGATTCGGCCTCGCGCGCAGCCATCGACTTTTTGATGTTTTCTGCCAGGGTTTGACTCTCCGAAAGCAGTTTCTTGAACGTAGCCTGCGCATCCGGCGCAGCAACTGCATCCTGCAGCTCCGCAATGCAATTGCCGGTATCGTTGGGCGTGGCTTCGGCCTCGTCTGCCATCGTACTCGGGGTAATCGCGCTCAGCGCCGCAGTTGGCGAGGTTCAATGTTTTGAGTGCTGGCGGCAAACCGCGGGGGAAGGGTTGACTTGATACGTGGAACACGTATGATTAAATTTTCCCTCATTGGTCCGCAGGCTTTTGTACTGTATCGTATTAGCAGGACGATTTGTCAACTGCGTTGAAATTCTTGCTGAGGCAACAGTCCAAGGTCGTCGGCGCCTCAGCTTCTTATCGCAAATCACCATGGCGTTGCGTCGCCTCGTTCCGTGTTGGCATCGCTACGCGCAAGTGCAATTCCTGTGTACATCGGTGCCGTTGCCTGTGCCTACTCCCGACTTGCCGTATCGAGCTGACACTGTCGATGAACGTGCGGTTCAAGCGGAACAACTCGCATCTTCCACTGATTCAGACAATCACCCGGAGGCGTACCGACTAGCCAGTCTTGCTGCAGACTCGGGCTGCCCACGAGGTATCGCAATCCAAGGGGCGTTACTGGAACGAGGAATCGGGTGCGAGCCTGACGCCAAACGCAGTCTGCAACTACTTGAGTCCTCGGCGCTTACTGGGGAGCCATGGGGAATGCTACTCTATGCGCATGGACTTTTGAAAAGTTGTGAACCGTCTGAGGACACATTAGATAATGCTCGTTTCGTTGTAGATGAAAAGGGCGGTGCGGTGGTAACGGACAAAACCGAGGTCGAAACGCCAGGTGCTGTAGCAAGAAGGGAACGAAAAGCGCGCCGTGCTGCTGGGTTTCGTGATGACCAAGGGCCGGAGTTTGAAGAATACCGAGTTGCGAAGCTTAAGAAACAACGCGAAGAAACCGAAGCAGTTGCAGAACGATGGATTGCTGCTGCTGCCGAACGGGGATTAGACGCTGCAATAGTTTCCTTAGGAAACCGCGCCTTCGAGCGTGGCGAGCTGAATCAGGCGAAGGAGTATTACGAACGTGCCATCGCTGCCACCCGAAATACTGATGCGTACTACAATCTTGGCAGGATTCTTAGCGAAGGTGGTGAGGGCGTTGAACGCGATGCCGCGAAAGCGATGAAAATGATGCAAATGGCCGCCCAGTTGGGCGATGCTACTGCTCAAACGCATCTTGCGCAAACGTATCGCAATGGAACGTGGGAATTCGAATCGGATACGGCTGCAGCTCGATCCTTCGCTGAACAAGCCGCGGCTCAACGCGACCCAGAAGCATTGTACTTGTTGGCTGCTATGCATCGCGCCGGTGAAGGTGGATATGAAGCGGATGAAAACCGATATGTACGGTTTCTGTCAGAGTCAGCCAAGTTGAATTATCCTGATGCCATTGCTGAATTGGCCGACCTGTACTACAAGGGTGAGGCAGGTGTGGAGTGTGACTACAAACGCGCATTGCAGGAGTTCTTGCGTGCGGGGAAGTTGGGGCATGCGGACGCCATATGCAGCGCTGCGGTGATGACGTATCACGGGAGGGGGAGGGAGAGCGACAAGCATGAGGCGTTTCTTCTGTATCAAGAAGCGGCAGCGATGGGTCATCAGTCGGCGATGAGGAATTTGGGGACCATGTACTTCAACGGTGATGGGGTTCCGAAAAACACGACGATGGCTGAACAGTTCTTCAAGATGGCCGATGATGTGGATAAGCAGAACAAACTTCAGGAGAAAGAAATCGCGAATATGGCTATCAAAACCATGCCCGCGAAGGAGCATCCTATGGGACGAATGCCCCCTAATACCGAAAATGAAAGTAGCTAGTTTGCAAACTTGACACCCTGCAATCAGTAACATGTTAGCACGTCTTCTCACCCCACACATACCCCATAATTCACTTACCAAACCATCGTTCACGTCGCCTTCCATAATCGCGCACTTCCCTTCAACTTCCAGGGCTTGTAACGCACGCATCGTCGTATCCAGCTCCAACCCCGTGAACTCTTGACCAGGACAGTTTCGAATCTCGTGAACAGTCAACACCTGCCCGTTTTGCCCACTGCTTTCAATCCATGCAAAGATAAGTTCAGCCCATTCACTCGGACGACGCCAGTATACCAATACTCTTGTCCCGGTCGCATCCCACTCGCCGTCCCCACGTGCGACTAGTTCGCCCAATATGTGGCGTATTGAATCGTCACCTAGTCGTCGTGCAATCGCCACGTTCGCAAACAATTCCGACGAGGTGCTGGCCGATGTGTCGAGCCAGAACACCCGGTGATGGCGACACCACGAACGAATCAGGTCACACCATAGCGTTGTCTGCTTTGCTCGCGTCGCCGCCACCGGCTGTAGTGTGTACGACGGTGGGAAGGAATGAAATGCAGGAAATTTGAATGCCGTGGTGGTACTGCCCATCTTCTTCGTTGGGTTGAGAACTGTAGTCACATACACTTGGAGCTAGCTACTGTAAGTGCAACAATCCTGATATGCACAATTTTTTCTGTACTTTCTACAGGGGAACACAAATAAACTAAAAGTTTGTAATATAACCTTAATCGGACTGAAGTAAGTTTGTCATCAATCCAGGGGCAAAAATAATAGATCTTCTAGTAAAACGTTCGGATAGCGCGGCTATTCTAAAAGTAGTTTTCAAGCGGTCAAGTGGAATAGGCACCACTATCGCCTAACGTAAGCCGGGCTCATCTGAAAGTAGGCCGGAGCTCTATCTCGTGGGGCCTGCTTGACGCGAGTCAGCCGATAGCTGTTTCATCGCACAGCGTTGTAGCGCCGCCAACGTTCTAGATCTATGATGTCGCGGGTAGCACTTGTCTGCGAGATAGAGGTAATGCGATAAGCTCCTAAGCCATGAACTCTTACTTGATGCGGTCCACGCACGCACTGCGCATACTCCCGATGTGGAAGACATTGTCTTGATACTTGTCAGAAATACGTGCAGCGCACCTACTACATAGAATCACGGTCGTTTCATGACAGCTCAGACAGCACTGTTGATTTCGCCTACTCAACCCATCCCATCTCCGAAGATAATATGCTCATCCGCACCAACCAAATCGGTCGCGTTGTGGATGAGTGCAGATGTGCATATTATCATCGGAGATGGGTGGGTAAACGGCCTTTTTCGCAATGACCATTGTTGTGCTGAATAAATTGACAACTGTTTTACACTATGTATCACGAGCGGTCCTGGGATTATCATAAGTAAGAAATTTTTTAGTCACGTAATAGTGCACCTACTGATTTTTAACACATGTAAGTATATTATGTATTCTACGCAACATCATTTATGGATCTTTTTGAAACAGTAGCAATGCCTCCGCTTCTGTATCTGAAAATGGGCATCGAGTGCCAAATTTAGGGAGCAAAGCGTCTACAACAGCAGTTTCAGGTTCTGTTTTCGACCTTTTTTGTGCCCATTGATCAACGAATATATCGAAGGATTCAGCTGTTGTTATTTGAAGTTCATCAGCTACCGCTGGAATTGCTGCTAGTCTTCTTCGCTTGCGTCGATAAGACAATTTTAAGTACTGAATTTTTCCTCGTGGAAGTACAATAACTGTGGTTTGTTCAATATTGATTATGGCATGTCGATTGTCTGATTCCCGATGTTCTAGAACAATTTTGGCAATCGCCAAGATTGAGAAATCGGCGCTCATTTCGGGCAAGGTTGATATTCGAAGTAGTACAGTTAAACTATTTAGGCACAGTTGAAATAGATTCGCAACGAAAAATGAGGCTGCTATTGTCGGAATCAGTGCCTTACGTATTATCATTGCTGTCAAATTGCAATGTTGCGTATGATCCCAGGACCGAAAATGCCGGGTTCTGAACCATGGTGTTAAGAAGATATCTTTAGCCTTGTATCTTATTTCCCAAACATCAGGGATCTACACCTGGACAACCTTTATTGGAACAAATGACGCTGTACGAGCACAGATAACCAAAACCTGAGAAAGATGCTTTGTGCAGTATTCTTTACGTTAAGTTATTGCTCATCGCATGATGTCCTCGAAAGTAGTTTTATACAAAACCCTTGTTGAGTATGCCCCAAATCATAGCGTGCTTTCCATTTCTAAGTCACTTCGTCTCGGACGTTTCTTAATTGGAATTTCCCAACCATGAACAGAATTTAACGTAAAAACCTACGGAATGAACACAATGTGACTTCATTTGGTCATGAATGAATTCAGACCTTACGATATTTTTCTTTGTCACCCAATGAATTTGCACTGCGCAACTTGTGGACAAGCCCGGGAGACGAACGCACTGGTGGGGAGAGGCAACCGACGCACTCGTTCCGAATGGCCTTTGTAGTGAGCGCATCACCACTCGTACAGAATCGAGCACACAATGTAGCAAGGCCGTCGTTTCGTATGAGCGACGGCTCAGCCGCGCGAACGGCGCGAGTTACGAGACGAGAATTCGCACGCCTGCTGCAAGCGGCGATACTCGCTCCGGCGGGTATGTCCCTCCTACCAAAGGACGCGTCGGCTATGGCGGGACTGAAAGTATTTCCATTGACGGAACAACTGGGCAACAATTACTTTCTTATGCGTGCCGGGGAGTGTGTGTTCGACTCACGAGGGCAGGCGAAGTCGAATCCAATCGACATGATGTCCATGAACGAGAGCGGACTAACACGCCGCGGCATCGACCAGACAAAACAGGCAGCTGAGGCACTCAAGGCGAACGGCGTAGAGTTCGACGCCTGGTTGTGGGCTGCCATAGCCACGAACAGTATGGAAACCGCGGAAGTGCTCGCATATGAATTGAACATCCGACGCGAACGCGTCGTACCCGAGTTCTCGTTTCTCGATGCCCGCGGATTGGGCGTTCTTGACGGGAAGCCAGTACAGGAAGTTCGCACGACACTCGCCGACATGGACCGGATAAACACAGATGCAAAGCCGGCGCCGCACGATGACGGTACACCGAACGAAAGTGTGGAACAAGTGTTTGTGAAGGTGCGACAACTAGTTTCCAAATTGGAAACCCAATATTTTGGGGAGAACATCGTCATCATTGCGCCAGATTCCCAGCCCCTTTCGATTCTACAGGCCGCATTGATGGATATAGACCTCGGTATGCACAATGAGCTTGCTTTCACTCCTGGTGAATTGCGGAGGGTAGAAGGGCGTGTCATCTCTCCAATCGATGGCAGTGAACGACAAAGTCCCATTGTAGAAGTGCTGCACAAGTCGACTGTGTGAATGCTGTGTCGTCTATGAACCGTGTGCATATGTATAGTACTGGGGACGTAAGTCTAGTTCACAAGAGACCTCAGAGTTACTAGTTCTTTCTAAACGAAACGCCAATGCGTTTGGGCGAGAATCCAAGCATTTTGTGTTCTCTAATCCAAAATTCTAACAACTTCATTGTACAATTTTCTTAGCACATCAACGTTCCTTAACCTATTTTACTCTTAGAACAGAACGAGTCAGTGAGTAGTAACATCTTTCTCAAAATCAAAGTAGACGTAGTTCTTGGATTATGCTTCATCATCATCAGCAGTGGCGTCTGGTGCGAACGACCGTTTGTTCTCCACATATTGCTTTGCCCTGGCAAGAACAGCTTGATATGATTTGCCTTCCTCGTCTCCGTACGTGCGCTCGAAGCTGATCCACTTCTTGAAAACAGACTTCGCCTTCTTGGAGCTCAAATCAAGACAGGAGCATCTCTCAAAAATAAGTCGGGTCGCTTCGATGGCGTCTGCTCGTTCCTGACTGTTTTCTTCTGCATTGCGACAAACGCTAGTTTCCATGTCAAGAAATACATTCCACACGTCAAGTCGTTTCGGATAATTACCAATAAGTGATTCAAACACCGTTCGTCCCTTCTCCACAGAGCCGTACTTGTATTCAAACTGTGAAAACTTCATAATCACTGCAACGTGGTCTCTCTTCTCAAGTGCCATTAACGCGCGCTCAAGCAACTTTCGACCAGCTGCTGCATCGCCGGCTTCGAATTTCGCTTTACCCGCCGCAATCCATACGTCTTTTTCGAGTCTGAAGTTCTTCAGCGCACGTTTCATGACTTCTTCTGCGATTTCCAGATTAGATTCACGCATACTGGCGGCGACTTGAATGTGAAAGTCAAGCTGGTCTGTTACTCGCTTAACTGCCCGGTCGAATACACGGAAAACCGCTGCGGCCTTAAGTGCCGGATTACCGGCTCCAGTCGAGTTGGAGTTGGCTTCCAAATTGATGTACGCCATCCAGACATTGACCTTTTCAAGTTCTTTTTCCATTTCGATTGTCTCTAGAGCTCTTTCTGCTAAAGCTCGAGCCTGGTCGACTTGGAGAAGACTTAACCGGAAGGCCATGTATCGAATCCAAATAGCAGAGGAATTCGGTTCCGCGAGAAGCATTCGTTCGAAATCTTCAGCAGTTTCAGGTCCACGGTCGCTGGAAGCAAGTGCGGCCTCCTTTTGTTGAATTTCACGCTGCGCAGCCTCTTTTGCTCGTTTCTTATCACGTTTCTCCTTCGCAGATTGCTTCTTTCTGACCACGGGGTCTTCAGTTTTTTCCGATTCCTTTTCTTCGACAGCTTTATCAGGTTTGCTTTCTCTTTCGTCATCGGTATCGTCTTCATCCTCCATCATCGACGAGGTTGTAACAGGAGCGTCCTTGACCTCTGACAAAGAATGGTTGATATTGAGTACAGGTTCATCCTCATCGTTCTCACTCTCCTTTTCCTCATCGCTTCTATCATTAACTTTTGCTTCGTCCATCTCCTCGTCACACGAGTCACTCATTTCTTCATGCTCATCTACCAGCATTTTTTCTTCCACCCCCTGCATGATGGCATGTTCAGTCTCAGTTCTGGCCTTTTTCACTGGTGGTTCATCCGAGCCAGCTTGCCCATTCTTCTCCAATATTTCATCGATTTTGTCGCTATCGACGCCAGCCGCTTCGAAGTAACTTCGCTTCAGACTGATTTTCAAAGATTTTTGATTCGACACAATCACAACAGCACAAAGCTCCTGTCCAATCTTCCATTCATCGTGTGGATTTTCAATTCGACGGTCGTCGTCAGCTTCCGACTTATGCAACAATGCCGAACCTCCAGACTTCAACTTGACGATGGCACCAAAGGTTTCCACACGTTTCACAGTACAATCAACAACTTCACCTTCTTTCGGTGCATTCGATTTGCCCGGCTTCTTTTCCTTCGTTCTTATAATCATGTGTACTAAATTCTTGTAGTTCTTGCCATCTGGTGCTTCACAAATTTTCCCTTCCACAACCTTTCCGCTCGGAAATTCAAGTTCTGGGTTTTCTACATACTCATTAGCCAAATCAGAAAGCCGCACACGGGCGCGAACGTTTCGACCGATGACTAGCATTGCACCAAACTTCGAAACCGATTGAATAATCCCTCGAACTTTCAAACCCATTTTCAGAGGGAGATCATTCTCAGTAATCAGTGGATCCTTTGAGCTTGCAGCTGGGTCGCGCATTGATAACCAATACGAATTATACCCGCCTTTCTCAGGAAGTCCTACAATACGAACACGAAGTGTTTGGCTTCGACTCATCTTGCCCATTTTGGTACTCACAACATCGAAATCCCCATCAATGTCACACATCGCAAGAACACCCGTTGCAGTTCTTTGATGACTGTTGTGTCGAGCATTCTTCGGTACAGTAACGGTAACTCCACGACCTTCATGAATGTTCTTCACGACTCCATTGAAGAATTCACCAACAGGAATCTTAGAAGCTTTCTCAGGCTTCTTTTTCTCCGGCTTTGAAGGCTCTTCTACCTTTTCTGTTTTCGGTTTCGCACCATCTATTTTCAAAGTCAATGACATTCGTTTTCGTTGTACATCGACGCCTTTCACCCCAACACGAATAGTTTGTCCGATCTGATACAAGTCAGCTATCTCTTCTTGAGTTCTGACGACCACAGGTTCCGCTGGGGCGTTCTTCTTTCTCTTCTTTCCAGAAACATGACTTTCCTCTTTCTCATCAAGTCCAAGATCCCTGAATTCGAGTGAGCCCTTTGTACTATTACAAAACACAACCAAAATGAACTGATCAAAAATTTTTGCCACCGTACCGACAAAGAGGGGAGGTGTAACACTCTTCCTCGACTTCTGATACTTCAGCATCGCTTCCTCCGCCTGTTCGTAAGATAAAAGTAACGGATGCGAGGGTGACACCAACGAGCGACGGGCAGAAAGGTGGACAAGGCCACGCTCCGGACTTACAGATGTCGCCAAACAATTAACCGTACCACCAACTCTCAAAGTGGGATGTCTCGACAACATCTGCTTCGAAATGTGGGTGTCAGCAACATGATTACTTGTGATCAAGCCACGAATGTATTGATCTCCGTCCACAGCTACGGTCATGTTCCCTGAGGCATGATGTGAAATCACCTTACAATTGTAGCACTTTCCCACCTTGACTTCACTTATATCAAGTACGTCCCTCTTGATAATACTTGGTCGCAAATCGACATTGACAACACCATCGAACTTAGAAACTGAAACGATTCGCGCGCTACACTTCAACTTCTTGCCGACATGGAAGTGTTTCTCCAGTGATTCGATTCGCTTTTCAGAAACTCGCGTAATGTGCGCGAATAACGGTACATTGTACAATTTCGATTGAGCGTCGTCATCGACCATCTCGTCATTAACGTTGTCATTCTGATATTTTTTCAGATACAACCCGTAGTTCCGTTCAATGCGTTTCACCTCGACATTTTTCACCACGACTCCAATTTTGCATTCATCAGGGATAGCCGGTATCTGGAATTTGTTGACCACTTCTGGTAACAAAGATGCCATGATGACTTTTTGGTTGGGGTCCACAGAAATGAGGCGCACCGTCATCGATGCACCAACCTTCACCTTCGGTTCTCCGTCTTCCCCAACTGGAACATGTACGGAATCCACAAAGACGGTGAAGAGGCCAAATAAAGTCAAGGTAACTCGGGCTGCTGTGACGGTTTGTACCTTTGCACTGACCCGCATTCCCGCAGCTAATCCGAAGAACGTAAGCCCCTTAAGCATCAGTGACTCAGCTTTCGCGACAAGGTGCGGTTTCGCTGAGCATTTCACAGAGGACAAAACGCTGTTTCCCGATTTTCCTTTCTTCCCTTTTTTCTTTCCCAAGCTCTTCTCTGACTGAGAAACCACAACTTCAATAGGGGCACCTGGTAGCAAATACTCGTCATTCAGCTCCTCGCTTTCATCTTCAGACTCCGAGTTTTCTTCGTCCAAGCCAAGATTCTTGCTAGGCAATTCACCAGTGGCGCCACGCTTTTTGTCCGCACTCTTCGACTGTACCACTGGTGCATCTTCAAACGGTAAAAACCCAGTTGTTGGAATGGGACCGAAATCGAGAACATACCCATGGTCTTCAACACTCTTCACCGCCGCGTACACATGAGTCCCATTGACAGCTAAAGAAGACGGGCTCAATCGTGAATTAATGAGAGCCGGTTTTAGAGATAAGTACAACGACTTCGAGCCAGTGTTTGGTGGCGGAGTAATAACAGCTGCACGAACAACCTGGCCCACGCGCAAAACGCGATAAAGTGGCACCTCTTCATCTTTCTCAATTTCCACTGCGTCGTGTTGGCCAGTAGCTGCTGCAACAGCATCGACAAAATACGACGCGCCACCAGCACTGGGAGTTTCATGTGGGTCAGCACGAGCACGGTGACCAGAAGGCAATTCAAACGTCACTGCCTTCGCATCACTTCTCGTTACAACGGCGAGTACAGTGGCGCCCTCAGTTAGCGTCCGCCTTGCCCCACGCTCAGGGTCGCGTCTCACAGCCTCTTCATTGTCCGGGGTATTTTTGACACCCTGTTTTTTTCGGACTATTGGCTGGCCTCTCGAGTGGCCACGCGGGAACAGGTCTTCTGTTGCTTTCGTGGCGGGGACCGCTTTCGACGGCATGTTGCGCAGCCGCGTGTGTGCACGCCAGGTCCACGTTGATGCGGAGCGACGCCGACGACGAGTGCCGGATCAAATTGGGAAGCACTGTAAGTAATTATGACATCCAGACTGCAATTAAGCGACTATTCCTTAACAAAACCAAGAATGACCCTGTGTTTATTAGACAGGTCAAGCGAGAGCAAGTCGAGCGAAAACATACAAAATTATCAGTCGGGAGGTGAGAAACTTGTACCTGCCCACCCTAAGTAGTTGCCTCGACTGTTCCAAGGCCATCGTTTTCGTCTGCACCAACCGGAGAAGTCGGGAGATGTTTTATCTCAGCATCATCCACGCTGATGTTCTTAGCACCCATACTTTTCTTCGACGTCACCAAACCCGACCCAGATAAAACCTTGACGAAATCGCCTTGCGAGGTCGGCACGGTATCCAACTGCTTCAAGGCCTCCTCCAGTGCGACCTTCGAAATCGACCTTATGTCAGTGCCAATGCCCGCCAACATATCTTCATGCAAAGCAACAAACTTCTTCGTGTCGTTGAACGCAAAGCCGACCAGCGCAACCGCGCGCACATGACACGCCCAATACCCGATGAAAATCGCCGTGAACGCCACGGGCACTTTCGCCCACAATTCGCGCATCCTCGCCACGGTCGGTTGGAGCACACGTTCGTAATTCGATCTCACCACGTCCATTTTCTCTTCATTCCTAGCGAACCTCTCCTCATCGAAGCTCTTAGCTCTCCGCAGCACGTCCAACTTCCTGTTATACTTGGCGACCTCATTCTGCGCCGCAATCACAGCTTTGTAATCGAGCGACTCCACCTCCGCTATGAAATCGCCCACTACCCTGTCGCAGTCCCAATGCTTGCCATCGTTCGTGAACATGAGCGCACGATGCAGCTTCTCACACGCACGGTCCGTCTCACGGCCAAACCTCCTCATGACGTCCTCGTCCGGGTAGGCGTCGACATAGTTCTCCAAGAAGTGCTTGTTCGCCATCGTCATTTCCTTCCACGCCAGTTCCGCGGCAGGCAGTTGTTCGCGGAGCAGTTTCAACGACGCCACAGACGCCTCGAGGCGCGACTTGTAATTGTTGAACTCCGCGTCAGTAACGCTTTTCTGTAATATGCTCTCTCCGAAGCTCTTCATCTTAGTCATCATCATCGACATCTTGCCAGCCTTCTGCTACGCTGCGACAACGGCAGCGAACAACCTCGAATCAAACACTGGACCACAGCCACTTCGCTGTTCCCGCTCATCGAAGAACGAATAAATCGACATAATGTAGCAATTCGCATGCAACTGCGGGATGTTCGTGATGCCGAAAGAAGCAACAACTGGTGCCGAGCTCCACCGCTACATGCAGATGTCGCTTGCTTCCATTGCATCGGTGTCAGGATCACATTCAAATGTTCCGGGCTTACAGTAAGATCCGTTTCAGATTCAAATCCAAAATCATATCGTACAGTACACCGAGGGTAGATGCGGCACCCAGGTGTCATCAGCCACAGAGCGACAGCTCCGACGAGCAAGTTCAATCTTCGCGAAAACCAGGATATGGCGGCCCACACCAGCGTCGTCGAAATGGCGGGCGCCTTAGTACAAGAGTCGAATGTGCACCAGGCCATGACGTTCTTGCGTGACCCTCGCGTCCGTTCCGCGCCGCTGATACGTGCTGTGGAATTCCTGCGCACGAAGAAGATCAACGACGCGGAATTGCGCGAAGCCTTCAGCCGTCTGAATCTGCCCTTCCCCGATTTAGCGGTTGGGTTTCTCACGCCTACAGCGCCGCCGCCACGCCGCAGCATTCTCCTCTCCCTGCTGAACGCGCTGCTATCATGTGGTGCCATCGTGGGTACATTGTATGCAATGCGTGAACTTCTACGTCGTTGGTTGGGCCCGCAATACTTGGCACTGGCTTTGGTGGATTCGACACATCCTGATACTGGCACACTTCTGAAACGCCAGGAACAGCAACTTAAGGCACTAAGTGTCACTGTTGACGCCCTGCACAAGGCTACGCTCGCCACGAGTCAGAAAGTGGAGCGTCTATCAGTAACTGTTTCGACGAACAGTCAGTTAAGTCTTCGTCGAGCTGCAGAGACACAAGAGATTCGTGATGCAATCCGTCAGTTATCACAGACCGTGAGCGCGGCAAACACGCCGATATCCACGAATCCGTATGCCAGATCCGCGAAAGAGGGAAGTCTGAACTACGGGCGCGCCGCGGTGCAGGTCGAAGATTCAGCGGCGGTCGACACACCTTTCGCCACCGCACCAAACACAGAAAAGAAGGTTGTCGTACACGCCGAGGATGACGACTTCATGAAAATGGAACCGGCGAAGGTTGAGAAGGGATGGGCAGGACCCAATACAGTAGCATCGGACAAGGTGTCGTCGAATACGGAGAGCGTGAACAACGTGTCGGATACGCCGGCAACAACGATAGAGAATGGAAATAAGGAGCGTGAGGAATTGCTCGCTACTACTCGTCGGTTATTCGAGGAGTCGCTCGAATTGCGCAAGAACTTTGCTGTCGATGAGACGCCCGCAGGCGCGGACGACACATCTCGGCGAAGCACAAGATCGGCACCCGATCCAGAGGTCCCTCTGAGTAGTGATGATGATGAAGATAATGTCTTGGACTAGAACTACATTGACGCCAGATGTATACTACAACCTAACTAGTGCTTAAACTTGCTTGGGCTTTGGCTTGGTGTTCATCTTTCCACCGCTCTCTACTCGTGCTCTCAGACATGCGGTTTAGGACGCCGTCTACTAGCTCATATCACATTCTGCGCACGTAAACTATCCTTTTCCCTGATCTTCTCCCTCTCCCTTGTTTTGATTGAAACTATCAAACTAAGGAGACCACTATCGAGGTAGATACAAGTACGAAAGACTACGATGGCTCTACCAGAGCAACTGCACCTACAGTATGCGCCACCACAACCTTCCCAAATGTTCTAAAGCGCATCAAATTACGTAAGACGCTTAGTTGTTCCGAAACGTCAGGTAGTTCCCTTTCAACACTTTATCGCATCCATTTCAATCTACGTACGGTAGTTCTGCAACCCATGACTATACAGTTACTAAAGAATAGAAGGAACAATGACGAGTCGTTCGAACATGTCTCTAAATGTTCGTCTACAATACTGCACCCAACCCCCAAACATCTACCACACCACACGCCACTGCACACACCAATTCGGACAACATCGCGCCATTTTATTGTTCGTCAAGCCGCCGCCGCACGACGCAGCGCAACGCGCGCCGCCCCCGGCCGCACGGCAAGCGTGCAAGCCTCGGCACGGCGCGCGGGCCGACATTGGCGCGGCCCTCCGTCGGGTGAAGTGAGTAAAGCAGCAAAAAAATTGAAGTTTGTAAGGTTTGTTCGTTCGTAAGCACCGCCACAACATAACTTATGCAAAGAGTAGAAGAAGTAATAAGAAAAACCATACCATGATTCCAAAAAACCTGCGGACCGCGCCCTGCAAGATCCCGCTCCCCTGCAGCGCCGACTATTGATCCTTCTTCTTGTCTTTCCTGATATGCAAAAAGTTTCTCGACACAAACTTCAGCACCTCATCGAGTAGAATCACGGGCACGCTGAACCACATGACGCCCTTCCACTCGCCCGCCGACAGCGGCACCACCGAGAACACTTTCGCAAAGAACGGGATGTACAAGATTCCAAAATGCAGGATCATGCTCAGAATGATAGCCGCGATCAGCAGCGGGTTGCTGAACGGCGACATCACCAGCATGCTCTGATTCTCCGATATCGAATTCAATGCATTCAACATTTCAATCAACACCAAAATCGTTAACGCCACCGTGCTCGCATTGTTCTGCTTGAACACCGAACACGTCCACGCTCGTCCCTCGACTTCCTGACACGACGCAAACGAAACCAAGTCTTTCCACGACATTTGCGGTCCACCCGCAAACGCCATGAACCACCACGCGAATCCACCCACTGTCGCAATACCGACATACGTTCCAATCGCCATATATCTAAAGAACATCCATCGATCAATGATGCTGTCTTCCAATCCGCGCGGCTTCTGCGACATGATGTCCTTATCCGCCTTGTTAAAGCTCAGCGCCGTCGCCGGCAATCCATCAGTCACCAAATTTACCCACAGCAATTGCACAGGAATGAGTGCTTCCGGCATACGCAACAACGCTGTCAGGAAGATACACCACACCTCTCCAATATTCGAACTGATAAGGTATCGAATGAATTGCTTCATGTTCATATAAATCGAACGTCCCTCTTCCACCGCCGCCACCACAGTCGCAAAGTTATCGTCCGCCAGCACCATAGACGCAACTTCCTTCGCCACCGCCGTACCCGAACCCATGGCTACACCAATGTTCGCCTTCTTCAACGCGGGCGCATCATTGACACCATCACCAGTCATCGCCACAACTTCTCTCTGCGCCTGCAACAATTCAATGAACTTTCGCTTATGGTTCGGCTCAACCCTCGCAAACAGCGACGCATTCTTCACCGCCTCCAACTGCAACTCACCCGACAACGCGTCGAACTCACGTCCAGTAAACGACTTGCCCGTCAAATCCTCCGTCTCACTAAACACGCCAATTCGACGACAAATCGCTTCCGCCGTAGCCTTGTTATCACCAGTAATCACGATGACGCGAATGCCCGCAGTCCTACAAATCTCAATCGCGTCATAAACCTCCGGTCTCGGCGGATCCAACATACCAACCAATCCCACAAAAGTCATATCCGATTCATATTCCGCAAACCTTCCAATGTCCGTCATGTCGTATTCCTCAGGTTCCGGCGCATTCTCGCGCACCGCCAATCCCAGACACCTCAGCGCGCTAGCTCCCGAGCTCCATCTCGTGACAACCTCCAGCATCTGTTCTCGAATCTCATCGGTAAGCTCAGCGTTCTCACCATCCGGCATACGCACAGAAGTGCAACGTTCCAAGATAGTTTCAGGCGCACCCTTGACCAATAACCGATACCCAGTCTCATCAGAATACGGTGTAGGTCCTTCGGTCAAAACGGACATACTCTTTCGGTCACGCGCAAACTCAAACGTGGCGACATGTCTATTTCTCGCCGACCAGAAATCACGGCACATCGACACACTGACTACCTTCGGTGCCGACTTTCGCTGCTCACAAATGGCTGCATCGGGGACACCGGCCTTTTCCGAAAACACGGTCAACGCGACTTCGGTAGACTCGCCAATCCTCGAATACACCTTCTTATCCACATCGTAGACCAAAGTGGAGTCATTGCAAATAGTCGCAATTTCGGCCGCCTCTGCAAACACAGCATTCCACAGCGCCGGATTCTCCACATTCTCGTCGTCCTCAGTTTTAAACTGACCAAACGGCTCAAACGTGCCGCCAGTGACCTCATACTCCAACAGTTTGGTCAAGCCCGACTCATCCTCACCAAGGCCGTTCGGCACGACGACCCGCTGCACGCTCATCTTGTTAGTAGTCAGAGTTCCAGTCTTATCCGAGCAAATGACGGTGGTACAGCCCAAAGTCTCCACGGATGGCAAGTGTCGCACAATTGCGTTTTTCTTCGCCATCGTTTTCGTACCCAGCGCCAAGCACGTTGTGACAACAGCGGGCAATCCCTCAGGGATCGCCGCCACCGCGAGAGCCACGGCAATCTTAAAGTAATACACGGCACCATTGAAAAGGCCACCATGGCTCTTGAAGTTATTAATGTTAACGAGCCACACAAGGATACAAATGACCAGGATGACTTTTGACAGGAACGCGCCAAACTCATCTAACTTGATTTTCAGCGGCGTGTCTGGCTCCTCATCTTCCGAGATATCCTTGTGAATCTGTCCAATCTCGGTTTCGCCACCGGTAGAAGTGACGACGCCCGTACATTTTCCTCTCGACACGGTCGAGCCAGAGAACAGCATACAAGTCTTGTCCTGCACGACGGCCATTTCCTCATCCTCATGAATCTTAGTCGTAGTCTTCGCCACCGAGTTACTCTCACCAGTGACGATACTCTGATCCGCGAGCAAAACGGAAGACTGCAGCGCGACCATCCTCATATCCGCGGGGACCTTGGCACCGACAGAAACCTCCACAATGTCACCGGGCACCAGTTCATACGCTCTCACGACACGCTTGTGACCATCACGGATGACCGACGCGGTTTCGGGTTCGTACTCCTTGAGGGCCTCGATGGCGCTTTCGGCGTTCCGTTCCTGCATGACGCCGACGATGGCGTTGGCGACTAGGATGAGTAAGATGACAAGGGGCTCGAAAAACGCCTGCAATCTATTCTCGCCCTCCTCGAACAGCGCCAACACGAAGGAGACGATGGCGGCGAGCACGAGGATGATGACGAGCTGGTCCTCGAACTGCTCGAGCACGAGTTTCCACAACGGCTTGCCGTCCTTCTCGGGAATCGTGTTCAGCCCGTATATCTCGCGGCGCAGGAGCACCTCCTCCTCGGTAAGGCCCTCGTCGGGCTTCACGCCCAGCGCGGCCAGCACGTCGGACGCGGACGATGCCCACGGGCGCTCCATCTCTGGGACTAGCCCCGCGGGGCGAATCACACAATGGCGGCTCGTTATAGGGTGTGCGTGGGGCGCGCGGTAAGTGGCGTGAACGCGAGGCGTGCGGCACCAGCAACAAACTCGTAGGTCACCACGGTGTTGTCAGAAACGGAAACAAGTGATGGTGGTGGTGGTGGCCGTGGCGTGAAATGATGATGATGAAAGGAGGTGGAGTGTGAGTCAGAACCAAGAAAAAGTCGAGAGAATCGAATGAGCCAAAATCGGGAATGTATATTGATTGTGCATATAAGCGTGGATTGAACATGCCTAAAATTTTCCGATTTATTGCAAATCCCCCCTGGCCAATCGCCTTCGCCTTGTGCTCGCCCACATCGGCTCCAACACATACCATGACCTAAGTTTGGCATGTTTTTTTTATGTAATATTCTTCGCTCGCTTCCTTGCCCGACGTTGGACGACATGAAGCGGGTATAAATAGGCACCCAACATTCCCGGATGTTTGAAATCGGCACTTGCGATATTGCCGACTAAATTACAAAGTGGAGGTACAAGGAGTAGTGTTGGTGTTGGTGGAAGTTACCCTCGCGCGAGTTAAGAAACGGACAATACTAAAGATCGTAACATCACGCCGATCCAGCGTTGCGCGGGACCAGCGTAGCAGCGAAACAACAGATGAGGGAATATAAATGGGCAATGGCACGGCACGGTATCGAGGGGACGAATGTGAGGGGCAGTGACGGATTGATGTGGGAAGGGAACGGATGGGGGCATTACACACGGGCGGAGGTGTAAGACGGTGACGAAAAGTGTGCTCCTGAAAGGGTGGCGTATCTGCACACAACGAAGGACGCACGAAGCGGTATGAGCTGATGGGGAGCAAAGGGTGGCGCGCAGTGGTGATTCGCCGTTTGGCTAGCGGGTCGAAGCGTCAATGGATGGCTGTAGAAGTTTCGAAGCGAAAAGCGGGTGTTGGTAGGACGGGGGATGTCGACTGGGGGGTGACAACACGAGATGCACATGGAAAACGCTTGTAAGCGGGCATCACTGCAGCAGTTGCAGCACAGTCGCAGGCTGGTGTATTCATTCAGCGCCGCGGAGAATGGCATGCAGTGCAATATGGGCAAAGTCGAAGCAGAAGCAATACAGCACTCATGCAATAGCAGGCGCAAGGATGACAAGCCACACACCCTACCCTCGCGGCCCAACAATGCACGTGTGTGTGCATACGATCGACGGCGCCCCCAAGACGCACACGCGCGGCCGAGATAAATGGCTACCTGTGTGCGAACAGCCAGGCTTGCAAGCGAAGCGCTATAAAATCCATGAGATATTCGCCAAGCCCTCGCCCCGTCATATGCGGCGTGACACCCTAACATACATATACTTTGTATAGCCCTGGCAACAGTTGTATGGGGCAGGCGGCCAAGTCAGTTATGGGCGCGCGGGATTCGAACGCCAAAGGCAAGAGCCGTAGTGTACGATAGCATTCAGCCAAACGGGATCCAAAAAAACAAACGATTGTGCTTGCCCCGCCTCGGTGTCCCACATTGCTTGTACCAAAAACACCAAGCCCCGTGCCCTCATTTCCGCGCGCCGCGATTCGCCGCGCACCCCCTTTCTCATTTTGAATCCGTTCAAACTGTTCGTACCGCACCCTGCAATGCACCAGCTGACGAATTACCAACCCTACGCATCCTCCGCTTCGTCGCCGCCGGTGACACACCACATCATGCCATTCATAGACCATCACCACTGCGCGCCTTATTGTACGTAGAATATCTTTCCTGTCATCATTCTCAATCCACTCCATATTATTCGCTTCTTTCTCACTTCAACTCGTACACTTTCATTATCATCTCGTTTTCCACGTCGAATATGCAGCCACCTCACCATAAAACCACTGCAGTCTCTCACTCATTCGCCAGATCCCGTGCTTCACCTCACACATCCAACAATAGAGCGCATGCTGATCACTCCCCATTTCACCCAGAAACATACATGCTGTGAAACCCGCGTTCCTAGAGGACGGGTTGTGGATGGACGAGATCGGAATTCCTCTATCTCCTGCAATCTGAAGCAAGCACTGCAGTTTCGTAGGAATACTGGCCAAGAAGTGGCATGCCCACGCAGTGCGTCTGGGGGCAGCGCACGAAAGTTTACTAAAAAGTAGCCGAGATGGAAAGCAATAAGAATTGCTCGCACGATGCCACGTACAAAACCCGCGTTGCTTGCGGGGGCGTGCGTGCGTGCGTGCGTGCGTGCGTGCGTGCGCGCATCTGTAACCGAGTTTGCATGTTTCCGCTTAACCTTGCAGCCACCGCGCAGCCGTGCGTCACACCGTACTGTACACCTGTCGTCCATCTTCCGTTCCGTTCCATTCCGCCTTCTGTCCGTCCACCAGGCGCTGCCACTTCACGTGCCCACCACCTCTTCGCGCACACTCGCCAACACACGGCCCGCGCCCATTCGCGGCGCCACGCCCACTCGCTGCTGCGTGTTCATTCGTGTCTTCATCGCGTCCATGGCCAGATTAGCCACTGCCGCGCCACTCACCACCTTGCGCGTCTGCCCGCCCGTGATCCTCCTCACACTCACAATACTACACTTCACCTCCGCGTAGCTATCCTCCTCCTCCTTGTCCATCTCCCCACCCTCCAAGCTCTCCTCATCGCGTAGCGCCGCCGCCGGCATGATCAACGAGATCTCGTGCGGCGCGCCACAAGCGTGTCCCTGCTGCAGCTTTTTCGAACATGCTGACACCTGCTGCACTGCATCCGGCGCATCACGACACATGACATAAGAAAACTGGTCGACACGCCTTTTCTTCATTGCTGGTTCGACAGCACCCTGCGCAGCAGCTGCTGCGGGAGTCACATTCACGCTGACCGTCTCGGGCTCCATCTTGACGGCTTGTTTGTTCTCCGAATTGATCTCGTCCTCGGTCTTCGATGCGAGCTCGGGCGGGGGCAATTGCTCCAACGTACGTAGGCACAAACTAGGCCTCACCGGGGGTGTAGCCACGCGATTGCCCTCGGCATTCGCGTGATTCGAACGCGCCACGACCCCTCTCTTCGATTCACCACTCCAAATCGCGGGTAGGTTCGCATCCGTGCGTTCGGCATCCTTGATGACACTTGGCGATCCGAAGAAGAATCCACACATGAGAACAAGACACGCCAGTGTTTTGCCGGCTGCTGCACGCTTCCGTTTCTTGCCCGGGGGCGGCTTGGGTACGGTGTTCAATGCATTCGCGAGTGCACCCGCCGCCTCGGCGCTCACTTGCGCCAGGCCGAGGAGGAGGGGATTCGCTTGTGCTTGTTTCTGCGCCACATCGAGGTTGCTTCTCAGCGAGCGATTCTCACGGACCAGGTCGGCCACACGCGTGCGTAGCGCGGCGTTCTCGGTCGAGGCGGCCTTGAGGCGTGCACTCACCTCGTTCAACGCCGCGCGCACGTCGGGGCAGCACAGGGGAGATTTGGGGACATCCCGTTCGGGGGAAGCCAACGACCGGCTCGACACCGACGAGTCACTCGGCGGGGAGACCTGCTCGAACGAGGCCTGCAAGTCGAAGCCGAGCGAGCCGAAACCGAGGGCTTCCTCAACGGTCGAGAAGTCGTCGAGAGGAGGAAGGACCTCGGAATCGAGGTCGAGCGTGGGCGAGAACGGCGGAGGCGACGATGGGGGCTCGAGATTCGAGAAGGCGCGCGAGAGATCGGCGCCGAGGGCGTCCTCCACGTTCGTCGCGTTGGCGTTGGTGGCGGCCATGTCGAGGACGTGGGAGAAGAAGAAGTGAGGTCGGCGGTCGGGGGTTCTAGCGACAGAAGGTCGACACGGTCGTCGTTTGCTTACGCGTAGAGATAGATATATGAGGAAAGGTGTTGTTGCTGAGAGAGTAGGGATAAAATTTTGGAAATTTCATCGCTACTGCGCCATGCACTGCAACGGCGTCAGAAAATGACAGCGAGGCGATGAATCGTGTGCGCCTTTCCGTGAACCGTCACGCGTCACGGCCGTATACGTATATGTGTACAACATCTTCCCATGTATGGCGGTATGACACGTGCGCCGATTTTCTAACCCCAACGATCACGATCATTCATTCCGCATCATGTCTCTTCTTTTCGAACAGCTCCGCCGTACAGTGTTATCGCTTCCACCACCGCACCACGTGGTCGAAATTCCCATTGCTCCACTCTCTCCTCTTTTCGCCGACCTCCCGCCGTAGCGCTAACATCCAACACAAACCACTGTCGTCAACAATGCTTCCACCAGTTCACCAACTAACTTCTTCGCAGGAGGCACTGATACTGGCGCTCAAGTTAGCGCTGCTCCCCATTTCCCTTCTCGCCCTTCTTCTGCAGTTCCACTTGCGACCGAGACCAAGAAACAGTCGGCCCGGAACCGTTCTCGTCGTAACCGTATCGCCCGGTTTACAATCACCACGTGCTATCGCTCACGTGCGTGCCATTGCGGCACACAGCGAATACTCACCCGTGCTTGTAGCACAACCGCCATTACCCGTAAGCGTCAGCACACAACAACTGCCATCAACTCTGTTACCAACCGAACAACGCACACCCACACTCCTTCTACGTCGCGTGATCCACGCCGTGCGTACCCTCATCGCTACCCTCGATCAAGCCCGCAAATCTCATACCAACATCTCTGGCATTCTCCTCAACGTTCCGCCATCGATTCCTACCATCCTTGTCACTCGAATATGGCTATTCTTTCGTTGTCCCACCGCCAAGCTCATCATCGATTGGCACAACACCGCGTCCTCCATTCTAGCTGCTAATCAGGTCGACCCCTATATCGTGCGATTTGCCAGTTTCGTTGAGAGCTTTTCTGCCCGCTTTGCTCATGCACATTGGTGTGTTACCGATGCTATGCGCGCTACACTTCCCGACAATTCTACAGTGTTGCGTGATGCACCTACCGACACTTTCAAACCTGCACCTCGTCAATCCGACGGTTCTTTATCCGGTTCTCCTCAGGCCACTCACGAACTGCTACAACGCGTCGCTGCAGCGTCGGGTGCATCGCGTGCGTTTCCCGCCGGCGAAACCGCACTAACTCAGGCAAGTGGGTCGATGTGGCGTATGCGACATACCGTACGCCTCGCTGTGTCCGCAACGTCTTGGACACCAGACGAAGATTTCACGCCTTTTCTAGAGGCCCTCAAGATTGTGAATGATAGTCTTGACCGCGAACGTCTTCTTGTTGTTGTTACCGGGCGTGGTCCGATGCGTGAGGAATTCGAGAAGAAGGTTGCAGATATGAGATTGCGCAATGTGCGCATTTGGTGTGCTTGGCTATCACGGGACGATTACGCCGCACTCTTGGCTGTCGCCGATGTTGGGATTTCCATGCATCAAAGTTCGTCGGGTCTCGACCTGCCTATGAAAGCAGTGGACATGCTCGGCGCCGGTACCCCGGTATTGGCGAGAAGATACCAGTGTATTGGAGAACTGGTACGTGATGGTGAAAACGGCATCCTATTTGATGACGCGGCTGGCCTTTCTTCCGCCCTGTGGAGATACCTGTTCGATCAGGGCGCGATGGACAGGCTTGCAGTCATTCGAGATGGTGCACGACTGTCGTTCCCGGCCGAAAAACGATGGCAATCGGTATGGCAGAGTTGCGCGAAGACGTCGATGATTGCGACGTTCGAAGAAGATTGACCTTACCAATTCCCCCTTGATTTCACTAAACTTCACAACTTTGGATAGGTTTCTCTTCGAATTGTTGGCCTGGCGAATCAATCAACACGTTTCTTCTCGTTGCCACGTACTACAACTCCAATCATGGATCGTCACACTTCCGCATTGCAGCTCCCAGGCAGTTGATGAATCCGGACGGTCATAGCTGCGTCAGTGTGGATTGCTCACCACCAGCTCTTAAGTGAGCTGAGGTGACCAGGTATCGTGTTGATTGAATGATCAAGGGTTCTGAATGTTGTCTGAACGAATTAGTGGCGGAAAGTGCATATCTAGTTTGTCCAATAGATTAGCACGATTTCGTTGATCCAATTCTATTGGGCTGCGCGATGTGATGAAATCCGCCTTCGTTCAACTAGAAACACTCCGTTTTGCGTTGCGTACCTCGACGGACATGGCGTTTGTGCTCAATCCGTTACCGAACACACGGGAATCTGCACGTCATGGTGCTACGCGCAGTATCCGGATGGCGTCGGGTGGGGAGGGGCGGTCGATGCGAGTGACGAGACGTGATTTTGGACGCCTGCTACAGGCTGCGGTATTGACACCGATTGGGGTGTCTCTTCTGCCCATGAAATCAAAGGCAGTGTCAGGCATGAAAATATTCCCATTGACGGAAGAGCTGGGCAACAATTACTATCTAATGCGTGCCGGGGAGTGTGCGTACGACGCGAAGGGGGAGGCGAAGTCGAACCCCATCGACATGATGTCTACGAAAGGTGCGGGATTGACACGGCGCGGGATTGATCAGACGCGACAAGCAGCGGTTGCACTCAGGGGTAAAGGTGTCGAGTTCGATGCCTGGATATGGCCTGCTATCGCCTCGAACAGCATGGAGACTGCAGAGGTTCTTGCGTACGAACTCAACATTCGCCGTGAGCAAGTCATGCCGGAGTTCACGTTTTTGGACGCAAGGGGGTTGGGCTCACTGGATGGTAAACCAGTGGGCGAGGTATGCGCCATACTTGCTGAAATGGACGGAGTTGACACTGAGGCGAAACCAGAACCTCACTACGACGGCACGCCGAACGAGAGTGTTGAGCAAGTCTTCGTTAAGGTGAGGCAGTTGTTGTCCAAATTGGAAACTCAGTATTTTGGAGAGAATATCGTGATTATTGCGCCAGATTCTCAGCCGCTTTCGATTTTACAGGCCGCTCTCATGGACCACGATCTCGGCTTGCACCACGAACTTGCATTTAGACCGGGCGAGGTAAGAAGAGTCGAAGGACGAATTGTCTCCCCACTCGACGGAACTGAAGTAAGAAGCGCTGTGGTCGAGGTATTACATCAGTCTAAAGTGTGATTTTGTTTGAAGAGCATTTTGATGATTATTAACGAACGAGAATTTCCCTTGTGTTTACGGTTAGTATGGATACGATAGTTACTTTTTCTGATTTTATTCTTGCATACAGATTTGACATATGAATAAATCGAAGGCCAAGTATAAGTTAGTACCGAAAATTCATTGTGTCGTTGCGATCAACTTGATGAGACTGTAATTTAGTTAGTCTATCAGAGAAGGTATTAGAACAAATCCACCAATACGTAAACCGTGTCAAGCAACAACGCAGGAACAGAATCAAACACGTTGTGCCAAGCCGTGTTGAGCGAAAGTCCTTACAGAATCAAGCGATAGAGAAGTTTCTGCATCGGATACAATGTATAACAAATTACCAGATGATCAAGAAAAGTTTTCCATTAAGAAACAATCTTGGGTGTTCTAAATTCACGCAGGAAAGGTCCTATTGTATCTATTTCTTTCTCAGGTCTACGAACTGCACTATATTCATACCAAGCTCTTCAATACCGCGGTCAGAACAACATTATGAATTATTCTGCTTGGTCTTCACTTTATTCGCACGTCAATCGGAAAGCAAGAATAAAATCAGAAAAGGTAACCATCGTACCTTCTAATCGATCCAAAGTGTAAAAAATTCTAATTTCTAAGCTATTATCGAAATAATTTTCGATTATTCTTTCGGTTTAGATTTGTAGGCACCAATTCAGTCGGAGCAGTTTCAAAATAATAACAACAAATAGAACGAAATTTAGTCGTCTTATTTACTAATCTCCAGACTTACCTCGTACCTACAGCATGGTATGTTACTTATTGGTTACAAGGAAAGGGCGAATAAAATTAAGGTTGAATTGAGAAGACTGATACAGATAGGCTAATTGTCAGGTCTATTCAACAATATCAAAGTTTATAAACTCTATCTGGAGCATTCATCCCAAAGCATCAAAAATTGGTCCGAATGCCGGTCATGTGTTCGGTTCTGCACAACTGAAAATCATAGTACAGTACAGCGAAGGTATAGTCCTCCACCTCAAACAGCTTCCATGACTGCATTTAAGGGCGTGCGATAGAGCACAAAGAATTTCTTTCAAGCAACAGTATTAACTCCGAGACACCCGTCTATTCGTGTATTTATCTCTAATGCAATGATATTCATTGTAAAATAGACAGCAGCGAGAAGTATACTGTTGCAAAGAAAAGGAGGACTTTACTGGAAGATTGAAGGTACACATAAAAGCAGAAGAATCAGGGAAAAGTCAGATGAAGTCCTAACAAAACGAATGGGTTTGGAATAACCGAATAGAATATTATGAATAGTGTGAAAGTCGTAATCTAATCCTAGCGCAGTAACCACTACATAAATATTGGTACGTTTTCTGCCATATCTTCTTAGTTGTAGATGGTGAGGGACGTGCCAACTTATGGTGGTTACTTTTTCGATACTATTCTTGTTTTCAAACTTGACATTAAGATAAATCGTAGTCCGAGTACAATACTGATCTACATATATTTTTCCAAAATTATTAGGCATGCATAGTGATCGATTAATACTTGAGATTCGTTAATTGAATGCTGATCACTGTAAAGTTAGAACGGGTCCCCCAAAGATCTAAAATGGAATGGTAGTTCGGCTTCTACAGGTTGCAAAACAGAAATGGCGACTTGTACTAGTCAAATAACCCTCACGAATTTAAGCGATGTCATGCAATGGATTAAAGTGTCTAGGTCATGCTGTAGATCACTGAACTCATGATTTTCCTGTCAATTGGAGTATCTATTAAACTCATTCCAATTGTAGCCTACGAATACATTATTACGATATAAAGTGCGATATCTAAAGAAATTAGCATGTAGTTCAGTTGCACATATGAATCTATATGTTGATGGAACTTCAAATTCGCCCTCGAAGCGTTTTTTGGTACCAAATTTTGAATTATTAATAACTGAATATTACAGATTAATTTCCAGGAACATAAGAAGAATTCAACGATTCATGTCACTGGCACTCGTTTGCATTCAAAACTCAATCCAGTGTCCCTCTAGAAAAGGCCCATTTGTGTTGTACGGTACAGTACAACACTACAGAACAAACCATGATTTCCTCTTGATCCCTGTAAGATACTAGATT
>JAAUYH010002549.1_pt1 | contig 31141 bp, 19 predicted proteins | sample 7278061 | NCBI WGS metagenome assembly JAAUYH01 (sample SAMN14350203, study PRJNA611818) | marine sediment metagenome | isolation source: surface marine sediment (0.6m) | place: French Polynesia: Moorea | collected 2018-08 | reverse complement strand
CGCTTTGGCTCAGACTTTGGCGAACTGGACCAAGCCCAGTACGCCGCCATCTGCGACGACATCTGCCATGAGCCCGATGCCCAACCCGGGTTTGAGCAGGCCGCCCGGTTTTTCGACAGGATACGAGCCCTCACCATGATGGCCTTCTACACCACTCGCCAGGGGCGCGCTGACCTGGGGTACGTGGGCAATGTGCCCCTGAGCCAGTGGGATCCGCCGCCCATCGAGGCGTTGCGCCACGTCGGACTGGACTGACCGCCCGGGACATCTTCTGTTCGTTCCGCCGCCCCGCGTCGTTGAGTAGTAGTAGGAAGGGCGACATGGGTAACGGCCATGGCACACGGCTATACCGACGGCGATATCGAACGCGCGTTCCGCCATAACGTCCGCTCGGACTGGATTTCGATCCTGGTTCGCCTGGTTGCCCTGAGCGTGGTGTTCGGACTGCTGGGCCGGGCCATCCTGAGATTCGACCCCCCCGCAGGCTTTCTGCTTCTGCCACTGGTTGCTGAGTTCCTGATGATCCGCTGGCTGGCGCTGCTGCTCAGCCGCACCGTGATCACCTGTCCGGCATTTGGCGAAGCCAGCAACCGGCCGGTGGCTGCCGTGGTGTGGACCATGATCTGGGCACTGGTCCTGTCCATCGTGCTGGCCGTAGACCAGGGTGACTTCTCCTGGAGCCGGGTACCGGCGGCCTGGGCGGAGTGCTGGGATCTGTTGCTGGAAAGCGGGGTGATCTGGGCATTCGTCATCCAGATCGGGGACCTGTTCTACCGCACTGCGCCAGACGTACTCCAGTGGCAGCGCGAGGGCGGCAAGTTTTTCTGGAATTCAGTAGTCGAACACGGCGTGCGCGTGGCCACTATCTGGATTCTGCTGTTCATCTGCTTCTGCCTGTTTGTCCTGTTTGGTGAACAGCACGCCGACTGGATTATTGAGGAACGCCGAAACACTGCCTGGAGCATTTTCGGCTTCCTCACCGTGGTGGAATTCGGCGCCCTGGTCATTGGTGTCATGGTGCACCGTGACCTGGTCATCGGCCGGCAACTGCCGGCCGACTCGGCCTTTCACGAACTGGTCAGGAAAGATCCCTCAGCTCTCGGCTGAGGGATCTTGCGCGGTCAGTGAGCCCGCAGGTCAAACGCCAGTACCTCGGCGTTGCGGCCCTTGCTCACCTCGATGACGTTGGCGTCGGTGACGGCCAGGCCGTCACCCGCACGCAGGGGCTCGCCGTTGACCTCAACCTCTCCCCGGGCCACCTGGACCCAGGCCTTGCGGCCGGGATTGAGTTCGATGCGATCACTCTCATCACCGTCGAACAGGCCGGAGAACAGGTTGACGTCCTGGTTCAGCGTGACTGAGCCCAGATCGCCGTTTTTCGATGCCACCAGGCGCAGCGTGCCGCGCTTTTCCGACTCCGGAAACTCCTTCTGCTCGTAGCCCGGCTTCAGGCCTTCGCGATCGGGAAGGACCCAGATCTGAAGAAAGTGCACGGGATCGGTCTCTGAGGCATTGAACTCGCTGTGGCGAATGCCGGAACCCGCCGTCATGCGCTGCACCTCACCCGGACGGATGATGGAATGGTTGCCTTCGCTGTCCTTGTGCTCCAGCGCGCCTTCCAGCACATAGGAAATAATCTCCATGTCCCGGTGGCCGTGGGTGTCGAAGCCGGCGCCGGGAATGACCCGGTCCTCGTTGATCACCCGCAGATCTCCAAAGCCCATGTGCTGGGGATCGTAATAGTGGCCAAAGGAGAAGGTATGCTTGCTGTTCAGCCAGCCCATGTTCGCCGTTCCTCGCTCGCCAGCAGCTCGCTTGATCATTTTTTGCTCCTCAGTAGTGATGTGATGGGGTTAGTTTGGACCCATGTGCCTTTTCCCTGAAGAGACCAATCCGGAACGCCAGCGTTTCTATTTTGGAAGCGAACCAAGAACTATCGCACATAATTCACATACAGTGGCTACACTCAAATCCTGATCGAATACAACGCACGTTTCGGCTCATGAACAAACTCACGGCCATTCGCTACTTCTGCAAGGTGGTTGAAAACGGCGGTTTCGCCGCCGCCGCGCGCAAGCTGCACACCACCCGGGCAACGGTCAACAAGTACGTGGTGTACCTGGAAGATGACCTGGGCGTGCCGCTGCTGCTGCGGTCCACCCGCAAGGTGTCCCCAACCGACGCCGGGCTGCGTTTCTACCAGCGCTGCGTGAAGATCCTGGAAGACCTGGAAGAGGCTGAGGCCCAGGCCTCGTCCGGCCGCGACGCCCCGGTGGGACGACTGCGGGTCAACGCGCCGCTGGCATTTGGTACCCGCTATATCGGGCCCTACCTGTGTGACTTCATCAGCACGTACGACAAAGTCGAGGTCCAGCTCAACCTGACCGACCGTTTCATCGACCTGCTGGAAGATGACTACGACCTGACCATCCGCATCAGCAACGATTCCGACGCGGCCAACCTGGTGATCAAGGATATCTGCCCCATCCGCATCCTGGTGTGCGCCTCGCCGGACTACCTGCGGAAACACGGCGAACCCGGAACACCCGAAGACCTGCTGGATCACACCTGCCTGCAGTTCGGTCACTCGCTGACCGGGCGCAAGTGGGTGCTGGGCAGCCACGAAGTGATTCCCAGCGGCCCCATCTGCTGCAACGAGCCCGAAGTCCTGAGGGAAGCCGCCCTGGCCAACCTGGGCATCGTGGCGCTGCCCAATTTCATGGTGGGCCCGGACCTGCAGGAGGGCATGCTGCGCACCATCCTGACTGACTATCCCATTCCGCCTCGTTCCCTGCAGGCCATCTATCCCTTCCACCGCCAGGTGTCCGACAAGGTCACTACCTTTATCAACGGATTGATCGACCGATTCGCGGAGCGGCCGCCCTGGGACCTGATTGATTGACGCAGTGCCACCCGGGCTTCAGGAAGAGGGACCGGGGCGAGACCCGCCATCAACGATATCGACGTCCTCTGCCTGGCGTCCGGACACCCGCCATTGGGAATACTGGAACAGCGCCAGGCCTGGGCGGCAGGCCCTGTACCAGCAGCCTGAGCCCCCAATGTGACAGCACAGATTCATGCTCCAGGCCTTGCATTCCCTGGCTGAGACCTCCGTCACATTTGTTTATTGGTTGGGCAATGGGTTCCACGATATAGTGCCGTAACGTTTTTATGGGGGAACTCCGCGTATGTCTCAGTCCAGCGACTTGAGAGCGTCCGGTCTCGGCAAAATTAAGGTTTTCGGCCTGCTGCTGTTTTTCCTGTCGGGGATGACGGGGCTGGTCTACCAGTCGGTCTGGAGCCACTACCTGGGCAATTTCCTGGGACATGCAGCCTACGCCCAGGCCGCAATTCTGGTGATCTTCATGGGTGGCCTGGGGCTTGGCGGATACATCGGGTCCCGGGTGGGCCGGTATGAATCCGTCCCGTTCCAGCTCTATGCCATTCTTGAGCTGGTCATTGGTGTCGCCGCTCTGGTATTTCACTGGTTGTTCGTCTACTCCACCAAGGAGTTCATCGAGCCTGGCGGCGGCGCACTGCTGGTCAATACCCTGCGTTTCCTGCTCTCCGCCGCACTGCTGCTGCCGCCCAGCATCCTGCTGGGAATGACTTTCCCGCTGTTTACCGAGGCCCTGACCAAGGTGGGCGCTTCCATCGATGGCCGCACCATTGCCATCTCCTATTTCACCAACAGCATCGGCGCTTCCATGGGCGCACTGGTCAGCGTCTTTGTTCTGATTCCCGCCGTGGGGTTGCCTGGCACGCTGCTGACGGCCGGCATTATCAACATTCTGATTGGTGCGTTCCTGTACCTGGCCGGCCGCACCATCGATCCGGAAAAGGTACCGAGCGAAGTGCTCAACGCCTACGAACACCGCCAGAGCGAACCGAAGAAGATCCCGCTGGACTCACTTTCCAAGTTCGTGCTGTTGGCTGCAGGCCTGACCGGCGCGGCGTCATTTATCTACGAAATCGTCTGGATCCGCCTGCTCAGCCTCGCCCTGGGCAGCACGCTGCATTCCTTCGAACTCATGGTGTCGGCCTTCATCCTGGGGATCGCGGTGGGCAGCCTGGTGGTGCGCAGCCTGTTCAAGCGAATCAAGAATGTACTGGCGGTGGCCGGTGTCGTTCAACTGCTCATGGCGGTGGCCGCGGCTTCTTCCTTGCCGCTGTTCAATGAGACCTTCAACCTGGTCTCGTATTTTTACAACGCCCTGGACAAGACTGATTCCGGTTACGATCTGTACCTGGTCGTGACCAGCGTCATCGCGTTGATGATCATGTTCCCGGCGACGTTTTTCGCCGGAATGACGCTGCCCCTGTTCACACACGCGCTGGCTTCGCGCAATCACTCGGAGCGGAGTATCGGCCATATTTATGCCGCCAATACCCTGGGCAGCATCGTGGGCGTTGTGGTGGCGGTCTTCCTGGCGTTGCCGCTGCTGGGACTCAAGGGGAGCCTGCTGCTGGGTGCACTCATCGACGCGGCGCTCGGCATCGTACTGCTGGTGTTCGCCGGCAAGCTGATGACGGTCAGCCCCGGGATCCACCGGCTGTCTGGCGCTTGCCTTTTGGCCGTTGCCGCTTTATTCGCGTTTGGCAAACTCGACAATGAAAACCTGTCTTCGGGGACCTTCCGACACGGTTTCGCGGAGCTGGGTGGTGACGCTCAGATTGACTTCATCCGGCACGGCCGAACGTCCACCATCTCCGTCTACACCAAGGACAACGAACGGACCATTGCCACCAACGGCAAACCCGATGCCTCGATACATATCGGTGAGCTGGGAATGGCGGGAGACGAGCCCACCATGGTGGTTGCTGCAGCGTTGCCGCTGACCATCCATCCTGACCCCAACAACGTAGCCATCATTGGGTTCGGATCAGGCTTGACCACCCACGCAGTCCTGCTGGATTCCACGGTGGAGAATGTAGACACCATCGAGATTGAGCCCCAGATGGTCGAGGGTGCCCGTTTGTTCAGCCCGCGCAACGACCTGGCTTATGACGACGCCCGATCGAAGATTCATATCGATGACGCCAAGGCGTTTTTCCAACGCACCGGTACCCGGTACGACCTCATTATCTCTGAACCATCGAACCCGTGGGTAAGCGGAGTGGGCGGCCTGTTCAGCATCGAGTTTTACGAACTGATCCGCAATTACCTGGACGACGACGGTCTTCTGGTCCAATGGATCCAGGCCTATGAGATCAGCGAAGACCTCATCGCAACGGTGTTTCTGGCGCTGGAGCCTCACTTTGGCGATTACGCGGTTTTCAAGGGCGCTGAAACTGACCTGATCATCATTGCCAGCAAGAAGCAGCAGTGGGGCACCTTATCAAGTCGCGTTTTCGGGCAACCCGCCCTCAAGGCGGAACTCGAGGAAATCGGAATTCAGACCCTGACCGATCTGCAGATTCGGTACGTGGGCAACAGGGCGTTGCTCAGCCCACTGTGGCGGCAGTATGCCATCAGCCCGAATAGCGATTTCTTCCCATTGCTTTCCCTGCACGCCCCCAGAGCGCGCTTTCGCCGGGACATTGCGACGAGCCTTGTTAACCTGAGAGTTGATTCGCCACTGCCAATAGCCGAATTGACCTCAGAAGCGGACTGGGTTGGCAACGACAAGCCGGTGCTGACACCGGCCCTGGTAACCGCCAAAAAATTTGTCGACGCGAGCAATCTGGCAGAACGGGCGTTTAATCGCGACCGGTCCGGTGCCAGTCTGTTTTGGGTTCAGTCTACCGGGCAAGACTGCAGCCTGCTGGCGGAGAACCAGCAAAAGTGGCTCAGCACTGTGCACAAGTACGCTACGGACTCCATTCCGTTTCTGCCGGTGGCTACCGCCAGCCGGCTATGGGGTTCAGGTTACTGGACCGAATGCGAGGCGGTGTCTCAGCGAATGGCGGTTTACCAGCACCTGGCCTCCCGTAACTGGCCCGCCCTGCTGAATTCCATCACGCAGCAGTTCGATGGGTTGGAGATAGGCAAGGTGCGCGACGACCTGATCGCCATGGCCATCCTGGCAAGCGTTAGAGCTGGCAGACCTGACATCGGGAAAGTCTACGCAGAGGAATACACCAAATCTGAAGGCCAACCCACGATTACTGAAATCCTTGTCCAGTTGCTGGTACTTGGGGGCAGCGCTCCGACGATTCAATAAGTTCTGGCGGCCGTCCGAACAAAGCACATGGTGCCACCCATCGTCGACTGGTGATTCAGGCCGCGCCGTGGCTGCACCGGTATTGCCCGGGCATACTGAGGCGGCGGCTTACCGTTCGCCCGGCATGCCCCGGGGCTTTTCCCCGCGCAGTATGGCCGACTCGGAATCCAGCATCTCGATCAGCTCTTCACGCTTGAAGCTGTGATCGTGGTCATGGTTCATGTGGACCAGTTCCTCCAGCAGCTTGCCGATGGTGATCTGGGCCTCAAAGGGGTCGCCCACCACCAGGTAGTGTTCCTTGGGTGACTCATCGAACAGCGCATGCTCGATGGCCGCAGCCACCGGAACAGGCTCGGGCCCGTAAGTCTTTTCCGGATCAGCCATGCGCGTTTCGCAGTCTTCGAAATACTGGTTCATCTGCTCCTGGAAGTAGCGGTAAGACCTCTTGTCGCGATGCTTGAGCATCCGGGCACAGCGGCTGAGACCGATGCGGGAGGAAAAGTTGCCTGGCTCCACCGCGCTCACCTTCACGCCAAATCCCGCCAGTTCCCAGGCCAGCTGGTCGGTAAAGGCCTCCACGGCATGCTTGCTCATCACGTAGAGGCCGTAGCCCGTCAGCCCCCCGGACAGCACACCGGCAATAGAACTGATATTCACAATGCGCCCCTTGGACTCGATGATCAGCGGCGCAAACGCCCGGGTCACCCGGATCACCCCGTAGACGTTGACGTCGAAGATGAACTCCATGGTGGAATCGTCGACTTCGATCAGCGGCTCGATCAGGTTGACGCCGGCATTGTTGACCAGTCCCCACAGACCACGCCCCTCCTTGCGCACGAGGTCCACCGCCGCGTCAATCTCTTCCTGCACTGTCACATCCAGCCGGACCGCCTTGACGTTCGCTATGGCATTCAGTGCATCCATGTCAGCCTGTTTCCGCGCCCCCGCGTAGACGAAGTAGCCGGCCCTGGCCAAACGTTCTGCCGCCATGCGGCCGATGCCACTGGAGGCGCCGGTGATGAGGACGGCTTTCTGGGCGCCATGGGCGTCGCTCTGCACCGCCGGCGGCAAACCCATGAGAATCAGCGGAAGGAAAACGATGGAAACGAGTCGGACAATCATGCTCTGCTCCTTGCAAGCCAGTGGAATCTGCGAAAGGAAATGCCTCGGGCGGGAAAACCGCACAAAGCTGCACCGCCGCGAATTCTATCAGGTGAATGACTGCGTCTGCGTGTTACCAATTCGCGCGGAGACAGTCGATGGAATCAGCGCAGCTGAACACTCGAGGCGTACGTGCGACCGGGTGAAAGTAAGTGACGATGGGAAGCTCGCCCTGCCGGAGGCGCCTGATCGCCAGTCCCGGAGATCTTGGGAACCCGGAAACGGATTGGTCTGAGCCAGTTTTCGTCAACTGACGGATTGTCCCCGCTGTGCAGGTTCGCACAGCGCACACATAGAGCTTTACCCGCATGTTTTCGGAATAGTGCTGGATTCCGGGCGCCCCATGGTGCCGGAGACCGTGAATGGGCCACCCGATGAGGAACCAGCGCCGCCGGAAATCGAGCCGGCGTCCAGCAAGAACTCGGTACCGTTGGACTGGGCCGGGGACTGGGCCTGCACCAGGGAGCCGCTCAACAGGATGGGGCGGCGGCAATGGGTTTCATGGATTTCTTATCGGGCTTTTTTCGCTCCTGTCAGGTGGGTCAACGCGCGGAGCCGGCCAAACCGAACAGACCGGTCATGTTCGGTTTTTGCGGTCCGGTTCGTTGCGTTGGGAAAGAACTGTTGAATCAGGTTGGATCGATGAAGTACGTGTTGTGGCCGCTGCTGGCGGTGTTTTCACTGGCCGCCCAGGCCACGGTAGACGTGGTGCCCTCCCAGGGGCAGCCCGCCGGCGCTGTCTCGGTGACTGCCAATGCGCTGGCCCGCAGTGCCGACTACGCCATTACGCTGACCAGCCGAACCACCGGGTCGTTTGTCCTGGCAGACCCCGTCAGCACCGACCCCGACGGCCGGTTTTCCACCCTGGCTACCCTGCCGGATGCGCCGGCCGGGGACTATGACCTGGTGGTGACCGGCGCCCTGGGCGTTGCTGCCCGCATTCCCTTTACCATGACGGGCCCACTCAGCCTGGATGTGACGCCGCGTTCAGCGTTTGCCGGAGAGGAGATCGAGTTGTCCCTGGCAGGCATGAAGGGCAACCGGCTGGAGATCCGCCTGGACGGGCAGATCCTGCTGGGTCCGCTGGACTTCGACGGCAGCATGCTGGGCGACATCGTCACCGTCCCATTCCTGGACCTGGGCGGCACGGCCGCCCTTGAGCTGGAAGCCACCACCTACCAGGGCAGCCTGATCGCCGGCCGGGCCACCGCTGTTCTCGACTACCAGGAGCATCCGAAAGAACAGGTGAGCTTGACGGATGTGGTGCTGCCGTCAGAGCCCATCGTCATTGGACAGCCATTCACCGTAAGCGGCCGGGTCGTAGTGCCCGCTGGCCAGGATGCAGCTGACTTCGTGGGCCAGATAGCCTGGAAAGCAGGGGACGGCACCAACATGCCGGTCAATCCGACCCCCATCTACCTCAACGCCAACGGCGGGTTTGTTGCCGAGTTGTTCTCACCGAATGTTCTATCGGGTTTTCCATCGGCGGACAGCGGCGGCACTGAAGACCCCACCCTGGAATTCATTTACAACAATCCGGCTACCGGCGAAAGCGGAACCATTATTGTCGGCACCGTGGGCGACTACTCCGTGGCCCAGCAGAACAATTTCAACGGCTTCCAGACCATCAACATGCGCGTTCGCAATATCCTGGACGTGGGAATCGAGGATGCCATCGTCATTGTCGGCGCCGAGGTGGTTCCATCGGTCAACAACCAGGCACCCATTGCCGGCTATGACCCCTACCAGGAATTCGTGGATGACTTCGTGACTGCCCAGGCTGCGGCATCGGGCGTGGTGGGGTTCAACCAGATCTCCCAGAGTTTCTCAGAATACTTCGAGACTAACGAGCTGTCCGGCTGCCCTGTCACCCTGCGCAACGGGCTGACGGACGCGCAGGGTCGCTTCAGCTACACCCTGGATCTCAACACCACGGTGGCGGAGATCTTTCACCAGGCCAGCTTGATCGGGTACAAGATTGGTGCGGTCTCACACCCTACCGTGGTTCCTGAGTATCTACGATTCGCGGTATCCGTCAGCGCTGCACATCTGAATTACGCCGACGTATCGTCCAGCGGCGACTGCAAGGTTCGCCGCTTCGCCATGCAGTACAGCTACGACAACAACGACTGGAACTACCTGGATCCGGTAAACCTGACGTTCAGCATTCCCTTCGATCCGGATGACGAACAGTTGATCACCCTGGCGGTGTGTGACGATGAGGCTGAATTCCTGGCCCCGCCGCAAATCCCGGGCCTGTTGCCGGCGTTCAAGGTTCGTAACGGCGATTTTGACTACTGGGAGATCAACGGACTGGTCTCTTATCCGGACCGTAACGGCGCCAACCTGGTGTTCAACGAGGTGCCGCGGATCGAGTTGCCGTACTCTCCGGGGCTGCTGGGTCAGGTACAAAACGTCCAGCTGGTTTTGCAGGGTCCCAACGGTCTGTACGTTCGGCCAATGCCGCCCAATATTGGCGGCCAGGTCTGCTCGGCATCGACCATTCACTACTCCGCCGAAATCCCGGAACTGGTGGACTGGCCGGCGGGTAGCTACTTTGGAACCATCACCGGGCAACAGGTCTTCGACGGTGAGCCCAGGAAACTCGACCTGCAGATCAACATCACGGCCGGGCCCTCGTGGATAGGAGACGACCAGATCCTGGAAAACCGGGTCATACGGTGGAGTCCGAAAAAGCAAACCCTGTCCGCCGACGAAATCCCCTTGTTCACTGACGACGCCAGCACGCCTGCCCTGCCCCTGGGCATCCCACCGCTGCAGAACGACAACCTTGCGATTGCCATGTTGACCGAAACCCGAACACCGGAAGGGTCGGCCGGGCGCAAGCGCAGCTTTGGCACCGCCACCACGGCGGCAAACACCGACGCGGACAATGTCATGGGCGTTGAGACCATTCCCCAGGGCCTGGTGCCTATTGGCGGCAGCGCAACCAAGGGCGGGGACCCTTGCGGAAACCAGAAAGTCATCAATATTCTCGACACCGGTCAGTTCCCGCTGTTTCTCTACGTGATCGGCGCGCCCCCACTGATTGACCTTACCCTGGGCGTCACCATTGGGTTCTTTGCCAACCTGGCCTATGGCGGCTGCATGGAATTCACCGACTTTCGCCCCTCGATCAACCTCAATACCGAAGCCAACGCCGGGGCGGAAGTGGTTATCTTCCTGGACGCCACCATCATGGTGGGACTGGTAAAAGCCACCGCTGAAGCCATCTCCACGTTTGCCCTTGGCATGGTGTTCGAACTGCAGAACAGCCTGCCCACCCAGGTCGGGCCGTGTTTCACCTTCGACCTGGATGCACGAGTGGAGGCCAGCCTGGGACCCTGCCCGTTCTGTCTGAAAGTCAGTGAAACGATATCGCTCATCGACGACATCCAGGAGGGTGTCGGCTGCACGGTCAACAAGGCGCGGGAGATGTTGACCGGTCGTGTGATACCGGAGCCGCCGGTGGTGGGTCGAATCGCCCTGGCCGCCGATGGCCTCGGCCGCAGCGCCACCGCGTTTGCGCGAGGCGATGGCGATTTCCAGGTCAACCTGCTGCAGGCTGGCCAGCAGTTCAACAGCGCGGTGCTGGGTACCGGGCCCGGCGCCATGCACCCTGAAATTGCCTACTACGCGCCCGGCAAGTTTGTCCTGGCCTGGGCCGAGAGCCGGCTCAACGAGAGTGACTTCGAAACCCTGAGGCTCGCCGGCGACATGGTTTCCGGCGTGGCGGAGCAGCGCATCATGTACCGGGTGTTTGATCAAAACGGGTTTTCAGACCCCATGGTGCTGTCCGATCTGGGCGGCGAGGGAGGATTGCGGATGGCTGCGTGTATGCAGGGCAACTCAGCCTGCCCCGCATCGGGAGAAGTCCTCGCCACCTGGGAAGTTTCCGTAAACGAGGACTACACGCGTCATGACTACCGCATCATGACGGCCCGCTTCGACGGTATGGGCTGGTCGCCGGTGGAGGAGCTCGACTCGACCAGCACGGCTAAGGACAGCCAGCCCAGCCCCGTGTACCTATTCGGTCAACCCGTGGTGGTCTGGGTGCGGAATCCCGCCATCACCTTCGAAGAGGACGACCTGGACGACGACGGCCAACCCGACGGCATCAGCATGAACGTGGATCAGCGTCGTATGTTCTACCGCTTCCTGGACGAGTCGGCCGGCCCGCTGGAGGTGATGGAGGCACCACTGGGTCTGGCGTCACCCTTCGCCACCCCAACGCCTGACGGTGGCCTGCTGGTCGCTTTCAGCCTTCCGGAACCAGGGCAGAACCCCTATCTCGGATCCCGCCGCATGCTGCGATATGCCCGGGCCACCCAGTGTATCGCCGGTAGCTGCCAGTGGGCCGATATGCCCTACACCGACTCCATCGGGCGAAATGTCTACGTGGAGCGACCCCGGGTGATGGTGGATGGTCTGAACAACGTCACTACGGTTTTCCGCCAGTTGGGAGTCAGCGGCGAAGTCCTGCCAACCGATCCACCGGAAGTGATTCTTGGAGTCGGCGGCGCATCGTTCAACACCTTTGAACTGCCCGAGTTCTCTTTGCCGGTGAGTTCCGACCCCCTCGCGATCAGCGCCGATGGCGTGGCCGATGTCTACGTGAACGCGGTCATGGAACCACTCAGCAACTCGCTGATGACGGCGGCGGCGACGTTCAACGCAGCGCCAGCAGCCCAATTCCAAAAGATGGGGCTGAAGACCAGATCGGTTCCCGGGGTAACGCTCAAAGGCATGGGCGATGAGGTCAACATGATGATCAAACCCAATCTGCCAGACCTGGAAATCCTGGACGCCACCCCGTCAGCCGGGTTCATCCTGGAAGGGGGCCAGATCGATGTGACTGTGCGGGTGCGCAATGCGGGGCCCCGGACCCTGGATCCGGTGTCCGTGGTGGCGGAATGGGACGCCGGGAGGGGCCGGATGATCATGGCTGACCAGATCGACCTGCCGGGGATGATTTCTGGAATGCCCGAGGAGGTCATCCTGCAGGTGGAACTGCCACCCGAGTTCAGCGAAGACCAGACCCGGGACCTGGTGATATCCGTCAATCCAAATCAGGCAATCTCTGAGGCCACTGTCGCCAACAACCGGTTCGTGGTCACCCTGGGCGAACTGGAAGCGCCAACCGGCCTGGTGGCCTCCACCACGCCCGCAGGCGGCAGCATCTTTCTCGGCTGGGAGGCCGCCGAAGATCCCCGGATCACGGGTTACCGGGTGTACCGACAGACCGGCGGCGAACCACCGCTGTCGGCTGGGTTCAGCACCGTTGCCGGCTTTGCCGACCTGGAAGTAATTCCGGGAACTGAGTACGACTACTGGGTCGTCTCCATCAGCAATGGCCTGCAGGAATCGGCGCCTACCGACATCATTCCTATCAGGAGTGCGCAACGTGACCGCCTGTTTCGCGATAGTTTCGAGACGCCCTGAGCCAACCCTGCTCCGGGGTATTCGCCGGGCTCTTTGGCGGGGCTCCGGCCTACCCGGGCCGCGCCCGGTTGGCCAATGGTCTCGTGACCAAGTTCCGGTGTCGCGTTTATCCGCCTTTGGTAGACTTTGGCCACTAGGAGAGGCCATGTCTGACCTGACCACCACTACCCAGCTGCTGCGGGATATTTCCGGAGGCGATGCCGCCGCCCGGGAGGCGCTGATCGCTCGATACCTGCCCCGGCTCACGCGCTGGGCCCACGGGCGCCTGCCCCGCCGTGGCCGGGACCTGGCAGAAACCGACGACCTGGTTCAGATCACACTGCTGCGGGCGCTGAACCGGCTGGATGAATTCGAGAGTCGCCGGCCCGGGGCCTTCCTGGCCTACCTGCGCACCATCCTGATGAATGCCCTGCGCGACGAGATCCGCCGGGGCGATCGCAAACCCCTGGACCTGTCTATCTCGGTGTCAGGTCTGCAGGCGGACAGCTCGGTGGTGGAAAACGTGGTGGGAAGGGAAGTGCTGGATGCTTACGAAGAAGCCCTGTCAAAGATGACGGAGGAAAAGCGCCTGGCGGTGATGATGCGGCTGGAGTTTGACATGAGCTACCAGGACATTGCCGACGAACTGGAACGACCTTCGGCCGACGCCACCCGCATGATGATCGTGCGCGCCCTGGGCGAGCTGGCCGAGGCCATGAAGACGTGAACCCCGAGCTGGAGCGCCTGGCCGGGTCATTGGCCGATGGCGCAAGCATGGACGAGGTAACCCAGTCCGGCAGTGCTGCCGAGCGCAACCTCGGATTCCTGGGCGCCATCGCCGAGGCATTCCGGAACAGCCGCTCGTCCAGCGAAGACCGGCCCGAGCCGCTGTTCGAGTGGCGCCATCTGAAGGTGGAATCCCAGCTTGGCGAGGGCGGTTTCGGCGTGGTCTACCAGGCCTACGATTCGGTCCTGCGGCGCAGGGTTGCGCTGAAGCTGGCGCGACCGGAACGGGGCGGTGCCCGCAACGACCTGATCATCGCCGAGGCCCGGCGCATGGCTCGCCTGCGACATCCGAATATCCTGGCCATCCACGGCGCTGACCGGGACAACGACATGGCCGGCATCTGGTGTGACCTGATCGACGGCGACACGATGAAGCAGCGCATCGAGCGCGACGGGCCCCTTACCAGTCACGCCGTCCTGCAGATGGCTGCCCTGCTGGCCGACGCTCTGCAGCTGATTCATGAGCGCGGCCTGACCCACGGCGACATCAAGCCCTCCAATGTGATGATCCGAAACAATGGCGAGCCGGTGCTGATGGACTTTGGTGCGGGATCCGGAGTGCCGGGTGAGGCGGTGCTGGGATCGCCCATCGTCATGGCGCCGGAGCTGTTCCAGGGTGATGCGCTGACCAGCGCCAGCGACGTCTACTCCTTTGGCGCAATGCTTTACTACGCCCTGACCGGCGCTTACCCGGTGAACGCAGACAACATCGATCAGCTGTCCACTAAACACGAGGCCGGGTCAGACATTGATTTCAGCCCGCTCCCCGGCGAGCTGCGCAGCCTGATTCAGCATTGCCTTCGGGCGGATGCTGAATCACGGCCGAGCGCCGACAGAATCCTCGGCCAGCTGAACCGCATCGCTGAGGCCCCAGCACGACGCCGCAGACAGCTTGCGATCGGCACCATCATTTTCAGCCTGTCAGCTGCACTGATGGCCTCCTCGATTGGGCTGTGGCAAACCACCAAGGCCCGGCAGCAGGCTGACGCTGAGCGCAGCCGGGCCGAAAGCTCATTGAGTTTTGTGGTGGATATGCTGGAAGCACCCCGGCTGGAAAGCCAGGGCACTGAAGTCCGGGTGGCGGAGGTCCTGGACAACGCCGCCCGGCAGCTCGAACGAACCAGCCTGCCCCAAGCCATCGCGGCCGGGCTTCACTATGTTCTGGGCCGGACTTACAAATCCATCGACCAGGATGAAAAGGCCGGAATCCAGCTGAACGCCGCGTTTGAAAAGGCGGACAACGACGGTGACCGGATTGATGCGCTGTTGATGCGGGCGGAGATGGAAGGCAACCGCGAGGAATTCGAGGCGGCAGCTGCGACACTGCAACAGATCAGCGAGTTGGCCCGTGACAATCCTTCCATTGAACCGACCCAACGCCTGCTGATCGAGCTTGAGTACGGCACGCTGGCTGAACACCAGGGTGATCAGAACCGGGCACTGGAACTCCTGTTGCGGGTGAATGATGCCGATCCCGGGTTACCGTCCGGCCACCACGCCAATGCCGGACTCTGGCTCAACCTTGCCGGGATTTACCGAGATCAGGCCAAGATGGACCTGGCCCTGGAATATGCCAACCGCGCACTGGCCTGGTACGTGGAGCATGGTGGCGGTCAGCAGGGGGTTGGCGCAATCCGGGCGCGACATCAGACAGCCACCGTACTTATGGTGCTCGGTCGATACGCCGAGGCCGAGGCATTGTCCCGTGAAAACCTGGCCTATCTGGAACAACTGGCCCCAGGCTGGTCGGACGAACGCATGCCCATAACAGCGATGTTGATTGATGCCATGGGCCGCCAGGGAAACACCGAGGAAGCCCTGACCCAGACTCTGGAGTTGCTGGCCTTGTCCAGGGAGCACATGGGTCCGGACAGCATAATGACCATTCAGATCCTCATTAACCTGGGCGCGCTCTATTTTGAGCGGGGAGAATACGCGCAGGCCACCGAGGTGACCCGCAATGCCCTGGAAACCGGCCAGCGAACCATGGGGGCGGACAGTACGGGCGTTTTGCTGGTGGCCAGCAACCTGGGCGAATTCCTGCTGTATCTCGATAGCGGAAGCGAGGCGCTGGAGCACAACCGGGCCACCTACGAGAACAACCGGCGGGTGGTGGGAGATACCCATTTGTACACGCTGTTCTCCGGCGACAACTACGGCGCGTCCCTGGTGCGCTGGGGAGACGTTGAGCAGGGCCTGGCCCTGCTGGACACGATCCTGGCGGCAAAGACCGATCAGTTCGGCGCCGACAACCCCTTTACCTGGGATACCCAGCGCTACCGGGTGGAAGCGCTGCTGGCGTCAGGCCAGAACGCCTCCGAACTGGCGGCTGCGGTGCATGAGCACTACCTGGAAACGTCGGGGCCGGACCATCACAAGACGCGGTCGGCGGCGGCGCTGCTCGAGAGGGCAAGGAGTCATTAGCCGCAAGATCCGCCACCCCGAAGTGGGCGATAGCACAGATTAGGGATGCCAATTACCTTGCCAATAGTTGCTTACGCGGACTTGCAGCCGTTCCGCGAAATCGGGGTTTCCGCTAGTCCGGAGGGGCGGGAGAGTGGGAGCCGAGCCCATTGGCACAGGGATGTGCCAACGGCCGAAGGCCGTGAGGGAATCGGAAACCGCGTTTTCGATTCCCGACCGCAAGTCCGCCAAGGATGGCGGATCTTGCGGACAAACAAGCATCTAATCCCCCGCCAACCGGCCCTCCAGCCGCTCCCAGAACCGGTCCCGGGCGTCCTCGGCCTGGACGATGGCCCGCTGGCGTTCCACGTCGGCGAGCATGGATTCCATGAATTGGACAAAGCGCGGGTCGGCCCGGAGTGGCTTCACCCGGTCATCGTGGGCCAGGGCGTAGTAGTGGCGGTAGCCCGCGTCGTAGGCGTTCTGGAACGCCTGGATGGCGGCATCGCCATTTCCCAGCAGAGAATGGTTGATGGCCTGCAGTCCCTCGAAATCCGGGCCGCCCTTGCCTGAGTCGCGCTGATGCGCCAGGCCTTGGTCGACGTAAAGCAGGATCTCCCTGGCGCGCTCCTGGTTGCCCAGCTGCTGGTGGGCGTAGGCCAGCACCTGCATCAGCTCAATGCCGTAAAGATCGTAAGGCATGGGACGGTCCCAGCCGAACGTGGGCTCCATGACTGCGATGCCCTCAGCATAATCCTCACGCGCCACGCGCACGGCGCCAACGATCCGGGCGACAAATGGAGGCATCCGCTCGAGATTCATTCCGGGTGCCTGGAGCATGCCCATGATGAGGCGCTCCATGGTTTCCGTGTCGCCTCTCAGACGGGCGATGTAGACCCGCCGCAACAGCGTAAACGGGTCTACCGGCGTAACAGCCTCAGCCCGGGACTGCCAGGTCTCGGCCTGTTCGAACAGACCCAGCCGGGCGTAACCATAGGCCACATGTGACATGTAAAAATGTGGATTGGCGCCGGCGTCGGCCTCGGCCAGGATCCAGCGTTTTCCGGCCTGGATCACCCGGTCGAATTTTCCGTAGCTCCCGTAGATGTCAAACAGCTGACGATAGGCCGGCTGCGGCGGATTGGGCAGGTCCAGCAGCCGCAGCAGCAGGTTCTCCGACCGTTCAAATTCGCCTTCCTCGCTGTACCGGTTGGCCAGGTTGGTGGCCATACGGGGGTCCAGCGGGTTGAGCGCCAACGCCTCCGCAATGACCTGGTTGGCCTCAGCGGTCTTGCCCTGGAGCACCAGGGCATTGAACAGCCAGGTGGGGACTCCGGCGAGGTTGCGGTCTGCCTCGTAGGCTCGCCGCAGTGCTTTCTCCGCCGCCGGGTAGTCCGTTTCAATGGTCAGCACCAGGCCCTGGGCCGCCAGCACATATGGATCGTCCGGATCCAGCGCCAGTGCCGCGTCCAGGGCCTGCCGGGCGGCGAAACCCCGATCTTCCGCCAGTGCAGCGCGCTGGGAGGCAAGGTGAAACACAATAGCCCGCCCCGCAAGGGGAGCCGCGTACTGGGGATCCAGCCTGGCGGCGCTGTCGAAGTGTTTCATGGCGGCAGCTTCAAACCCCGGAGACCTGGCCCGGACATACTCCCGGCCGAGTAGAAACTGCTGGTAGGCCTCGACCCTGGGTTGGTAAGTGTCCGCGACGCGCAAGCTGCCAGCAATGGTGTCCGACATCCGCCGCGCCACGGCGGCAGCAATGTCCTCCTGCAGTTTGAACACGTCCTGCATCACGCCGTCGAAGGATTCGCTCCACAGGGTCTGGGAGGATTCGTCGACCAGACGGGCGTTGATACGAAGCGATTGACCGTCCGTGCGCACGCTGCCCATCAGCAGATAACGCACCCGCAGGCGATCGGTCAGCACCCTGGTACTCAGCTCCGCATCGCGAAAGGCGAACGAAGTGGCCCTGGCCACCACGTGCATGTCGCGGTAACCGGACAGCTGGTGCAGGATCTCCTCGGACAGGCCATCGGTAAAAAAGCGGCTTTCCTGGTCATCGCTGAGATTCTCCAGGGGCAGCACGGCCACCGAGTTTTCCGGTTTAGCGATCTCGGCCACGGACGGTACCGGAGGCGCCAACCGGCTGTAAATCACCGTGCCGGCCGCGATGACCAGGCTCATGATCACCACAGTGGCGACCAGCACACGGCGGCGGCGGTGGGGCCGCGCCGTAATCTGCGCCAGTTCCTGTGCCAGGTCAGCCGCTGCTGGCCGATCCGCCGCCTGCTGCGCCAGGCACCGTTCCACCAGGGATCTGAACCGCCTGGGAATCGGGCTGTAATCCGGCCGGGACTCCCCGAGCTGCTGGATCAGCTGGTCCAGGGAGTCGGCTTCAACCGGATAACGCCCGGTCAGCATCAGGTAAACCAACACCCCCAGGGAATACACATCACTGGCCGGCGTCAGAGGCTGCCCGTCAAACAGCTCCGGCGCCATCACCATGGGTGATCCGGAGACGGCGGCGCTGGCCCCACTTTTGCCGCCGGCGCCAAAGTCCATCAGTACCGGTTGACCATCCGGCTGGATCATGATGTTACTGGCCTTGATGTCCCCGTGGGTCAATCCCGCGTAGTGGATCTCCTTGAGGGCCTGGATCAGCGGGTCGATAATGGCCAGGGCCTGGTCACCATCCAGGGCGCCATGACGCGCCAGCATCTGCTCCAGGGTCTCACCAGACAACAGGTCGCACCAGATGCCGGCTTTCCCATCGGACTGGTCTGCACCGTGGATGGCCAGGATATTGGGATGTCGCAGCTGGGCCATGCGCCGCGCCTCGGCCACCAGGTTGGCGCCGCGTTCGCCATCGCGGCCGAGCTTGAGGGCCACGTCGCGCTTGAGCACGGTGTCATAGGCCCGATAGACCTTGCCGAAGCCGCCTTCCCCGATCTCCTCGATGACCTGCAGGTGGCGCCAACGGAACAGGTTGCCGCTCACCGGGTCCTCCGACGATGCGCCTCGAAACGCCTCGACCAGCGACTGCACCGCTTTGATGCCCGACGACGGCGTCCCGTCACCGTCGGGCAACGGTTTGCCATCGGCAATGGCCTCGATCAACCGTTGTTCGTCTTTGTCAGCCACGCATCACCGCAGTTGCATCTTTTTGTCATAACGCCTGCAGCGCGGACACCAGCTTCTTCATGTCGGCCGGCGTATTGAACACCTGGGGCGTGATCCGGACGCAGCTGCCGCTGGCCAGGCCGTGGCGGGCCACGGTGAAAATGCCGAATTCTCTCTCCATCTGCAGCTGCAGATCGATGGCATCCTGCCTGCTGGACTCGCCAACGCGGCGGAATGACGCGAGGCCGCTCCAGGAAGGTTCGTCCAGTCCGCCCAGCACTTCGATGTGCTTCATCCTCAGCGCTTCCGCAGTCCACAGGCTGCGAAGGTAGCGCAGCCGCGCCTCCTTGTTGGCGGCTCCAACGGAGAGGTGAAAATCCAGGGCGTCAGGGATAGCCAGGATGGCTGCGAAGTTTGTAGTGGCCAGGTGCACCCGGGCCTCTGTAGAGGTGTTTTCCGGGTCTTTCATGGCGGGATAGGGTGCAACTTTCTCCAGGGAGCCACGACGCATATACAGGGCTCCGGTGCCCACTGGAGCACCAATCCACTTATGCAGGTTGAACACCGCCCAATCCACGCCCAGCTCGGGCAGCCGATAGTCCAGCAGCCCCCAGGACTGAGCGCTGTCGCAGATCACATCCACGCCGCGCTTTTTCGCCTCCGCCGCGATCCGGGCGACAGGCAACACCAGACCGTGCTGGTTACTGACGTGAGTGACCAGCATCACCTTCAGGTCCGGATTCGCGTCCAGCGCATCCCGGTACAGCGTGAACAGCATATCCTGGTCCGCCCGGGAAGGAATTTTCAGCTCGATGGAGCGGGCACCACGAGCTTCGGCCAACCAGGCCACGGTGGCTTTGAAGTTGGGGTAATCCACGTCGGCGTACAGCACGGCGTCACCAGAACCCAGGCCGCGATGCTGTCGCAGCAGGTTATGCATGGCTTCCGATGCATTACGGGTGATGGCCATTTCATCGCCATTCACCCCAAGTGCGCCCGCAATGCGGTCACGGGCGGCCAAGGCATCTTTGTCAAATTCGCGGCGGGCGTAGTAGGAGTTCTGCTGATTGACCATGCGGGTCGCAGACAGGTACGCCTCCTGTACCGGTCGGGCCATTTTCCCCCAGTACCCGTGTTCCAGGTTGACGATTCCATCCGTGCGGTCGTACCGGGCCGCCACCTTTGCCCAGAATGTCTCGTCCCGGGCCAGCTCGGTGGTCGATGGACCGCCCTCAGCCAGCAGCAGCCCGGCTTTTGGCAATAGCGCCGAAGCGGCCACGCCGGATAGAAAAGACCGTCGTTTCATGAATGTTTCCTGCCTGACGCACCCCCCTGGCAATGAGGGACATCACGGAATGCGTCAGATTACTGTGGTACGGTAGTTTACCAGTAACAGGACCATTCCTTCGGTGTCCACCTTGGCTGGGCGAAACGGATACCGGGTCGCTGAGATACTGGCTGTGGCGCTGGTGTACTTCCTGACCGCGCGAATTGGCCAGGCGTTTGCGATCCCCCCCGGCAACGTGACCGCAATCTGGTTGCCGTCAGGGCTGATGTTTGCCTGGGCCATGGTGCGCGGCAGCTGGATCTGGCCCGGAATCTTCCTCGGCGCGTTCGTGGGCAACGTCTCTGCCTACCTGGATTTCAGCTCCGTGTCGGGCCTGCTGTACTGCCTGCTTGCCGGAACCGCCAATGGTTTTGGTGACGTGGTCGCAACCGCGGTCATGGCTGCGTGGGTGAGGCGATTGACCCGTCCTGCCAGCCCGCTGAATTCCCTCCGGGGCGTTGGAATATTTCTGCTGCTTGGCGTCGTCCTGGGTGGCCTGATCAGCGCCCTGTTCGGCGTGACCGGCCTGGCAACCGCCGGCTTCGTGCCCTGGACCAGCTTCCTGTACACACTGGAGACCTGGTGGACCGGCGCCTCGGTCAGCGTGGTTGTCCTTGCGCCGTTCCTGATGGCCCTGGGCAGCGACGAAGCCCGCCAGCCCATGGACCGGGAAACGGCCATGAACTTCGCCGTGGTAACGCTGCTCTGCTACCTGGGGTTCTTCGGCGGCGGATTCGATCTGACCCAGTGGATGGCCACATTCCTGCTGGCGCCGGCCCTGATCTGGGCACTGATGCGGCTGAATCAGACCTACGTGCTGTTCCTGCTCATCGTTCTCACCGGTACCGCCATTCTGTCCACCTTTTCGGTCAACAGCCTGTTCCTGGCTGCCGAGCGAAACCTGACCCTGGTCTATGTCCAGCTGTTTTCCGGCGCCAGCTGCGTGCTGGTGCTTTTTCTCCGTGCCGCAGCCATCGAAAACCGTTTGATCGAAGAGTCCCTGGTGCAAAGCGAGCAGCGCCAGTCCGCGTTACTGGAGGCCATGCCGGATCTTGTTTTTGTGCTGGACCCCAATGGGATTTTCCTGGAAGTCCTGTCGCCCTCGGAAGACCTGCTGCTGATACCCGCCAAACAGATCCTCGGCCGGAACCAGCGTGAATTTTTTCCTGGGAAAGAGGCGGCCCGGTTCCAGGAGATGATTGATCTGACCCTGTCCAGCGGACAGTCACAGCTGCTGGAGTATTCCCTGGATCTTGCCGACGGGGAGCACCACTTCGAAGGCCGAACCGCTGCCATCCCAAACTACAGCGGCGATCGCCGGGCCGTGACATTCGTGATCAGGGACATTACCCAGCACCGCCAGGCCCAGTCCCAGCTGCGACTGGCGGCCAGCGTCTTCGAGTCTTCGGGCGAAGGCATCGTGATCACCGACCTGGATGCCAACATCATTGACGTCAACCCGGCCTTCTCCCACATCACCGGCTTCAGCCGGGAAGAGGTCATAGGGGAGAACCCGAACATCCTCGGCTCGGGGCGCCAGGATTCGGAGTTTTACCAGGCGATGTGGCATGCGCTGCTGGCCACGGGCCAATGGCGCGGCGAGATCTGGAATCGAAGCAAAGACGGCACGCCCTACGTGTCGGCGCTGACCATTGCCACGGCCAGGGACGCCGACAACAGGCCCACCCATTTCGTCGGACTGTTTTCAGACGTTACCGCTGCCAAAGTCCATGAGCAGGAGCTCGAACACCTGGCCCATTACGACTCATTGACCAACCTGCCCAACCGCATGCTGCTGGCGGACCGGCTGAAGGTTGCCCTCAGCCACTGCCGCCGCGAGGGTGGATCGGTAGCGGTCATCTACATTGACCTGGACGGATTCAAGGCCATCAACGACAACCATGGCCACCTGGCCGGGGACGCAGTCCTGGTCACGACAGCCCATCGCATGCGCGACGCCCTGCGTGATGTGGACAGCCTGTGCCGGATGGGCGGAGACGAGTTCGCCGCCATACTCACCGGCCTGAAGCACCCCAACGCCTTCATACCCACGGTACAGCGGCTGCTGGAGTGTGTGCGCAAACCCGTCAGCTACGAAAACAAGCCTCTCAGAGTCTCGGCCAGCATCGGCGTTACACTGTATCCGCAACACGGCGAAGCCGATGCAGAGACCTTGCTGCGGCAAGCGGATATGGCCATGTACCGGGCCAAGACCGACGGCAAGAATCAATACCGGCTTTATGACAACGATCATTGTCGCCCCTCTCCGGCGATGGGATTTGAGTCCGACCTGAATCGTTGAACCCACGCGCCGGCGGCGGTTGTGCCCGCTCAACACGGCAGGCACTGTATCTAGGCTAGAATTCAGCCTCCGCGTCCCGGGAACCACAATCGATGAACCGCAACCGTCCATGCCCCTGCGGCAGCGGCAGGAAATTCAAGCACTGTTGCGAGCGCAGGCAACGGCGAGGTGGGGGCGCGGCCGGGCTTCTGGACAGGGCGCAGTCGCTGCAAAACAGTGGCCGTCATGCCGATGCCGCCGAACTTTTCCAGCAGCTCCTGGCAACTGATCCGGGCCACCACGCCGCCCTGTACGGCCTGGCCGTCTGCCGCATGCAAGCCGGTGACACCGACCAGGCCGTCGCGCTGATGCAGCAGGCAGTTGCTGCCGCGCCGGCGGCGGCTGCCTATCGCCAGGGCCTCGGCCTTCTCTACATGATGCGAGGAGAGTTTCAGGCTGCGGCGACCTCACTGAGGCAGCTGGTGGAACTGGAGCCCGCCGCACCCCATGGATGGTTCAACCTTGCACTGTGCCTCCAAAACCTGGACCAGCCGGAACAGGCCGTCCAGGCTTACGAGCAAGGTCTGACCCTCGCCCCAGGGGACCTGGACGCCCGGATGAAATGCGGCTCGCTGCTTTATCGGCGAGGCCGCCTGATTGAAGCGGCACCCCATTTTGAGGCGGTGGTGGCGGCAAAGCCGGATCATGTACAGTCCCGCCGATATCTTGGAACGATACGGCGCCGCCTGGGGGAGCTGTCAGCGGCGCTCGAACAGTTCCAGCGGGCGCACAAACTGGAACCGGACAACCCATCCATCATTGCCAGCCTGGCGGGAATTCAGCGGGACCGCGGAGATGCCGCCGCAGCCATGGCCCTGTATCGACGGTCCCTGGACCTCCAGCCGGGGGACCGCGCCACGCGCAGCAACTGGCTGATGGCCATGAATTACCTGGACGATATCGATGAGGCAGAGCTGGCCAGGGCCCACCGCAGCCCTGGTGCCCAACTGGACGGCCAACAGGGCGAAGCCCGAGCACCCGAACCTGGCGGCAAACTGCGCGTGGGCCTGGTCTCCGGCGACCTGCGCCAGCACTCCGTAGCCTATTTCATCGAGCCACTGTTGCGTCACCTGGATCCCGGCGAGATCGATGTACACGTCTACTATAACCACGGCTTTGAAGATCAGGTGAGTCAGCGCCTGAAAGCCCATTGCGCCCACTGGCGCGTCATCCACGCCCTGCCCGACCCGGCTGCGGCCGAGCAGATCCGGGCCGATCGCATCGATGTCCTGGTGGACCTGTCTGGGCATTCCGGCGGCAACCGGCTGGCGCTGTTTGCAATGAAACCGGCGCCGGTACAGGTGACCTGGCTGGGTTACCCCAACACCACGGGCCTTGACGCCATGGACTATCGACTGACTGACCACCTGACCGATCCTCCGGGCGACCATGACGATCGCTACAGCGAACAACTGCTGCGGCTGGACGGCCATTTCTGCTGCTACCAGCCGCCGCCCGAGGCGCCGCCGGTGGCGCCGGCCCCGGCGCTGGAGAACGGCTACATCACCTTTGGCAGCTTCAACAACCTGGCCAAGCTGTCGCCTTCGGTACTGGACTGCTGGTCGGGCATCCTCAAAGCGGTGCCGGGTTCCCGCCTCCTGCTGAAGACCCGGGCGCTGTCCGACCCGGCAACCCTGTCCATGCTCCACCTCAGGTTCACCGGCCGCGGTGTCGATCCGGGCCGTTTGACGCTGCTGGGCCGGGACGCCGGCAAGTCCGATCATCTCCAGCGGTACGCGGAAATCGACATCGCCCTGGATCCATTTCCCTACAACGGCACCACCACCAGCTGCGAGGCGCTTTGGTGCGGGGTACCGGTTATCGCCCTGGAGGGTGACACCCACCGCAGCCGGGTCACCGCCAGCTTTCTTCGCGGGCTGGGCCTGGAAGCGCTGGTCGCCGAGGACGCCACGGACTATCAGCAAATCGCGGCAGACTTCGCCGGCGACCCCCCAAGGCTGGATGCCCTGCGCCAGGAGATTCGGCCCGGCATGGAGGGCTCACTGCTGATGGACGGCGCTGCATTCGCCCGCCGATTCCACCAGGCCATGGCAGAGATCGCGGGCCACCAGCGTGTCAGCGTCAAATGAATGTCTGCTGGTTCACCTGCCCGGCAAAAAACGCCTGCAGATTATCCAGAGTGGTTTTGGCGATCTGCTCCATGGCCTCATAGGTGAAGAAACCCTGGTGGCCGGTGATCAGGACGTTGTGGAAGGTGGACAGGCGCTGAAAAACGTCGTCCTGGATGACCTCGCAGGAGCGGTCCTGAAAAAACAGCTCTGATTCCATCTCGTATACGTCCAGTCCCAGCTGGGCGATCTTGTGGCTTTTGAGCGCCGCCACCACGGCCCGGGTGTCAACCAGGGCGCCCCGGGAGGTGTTGATCAGGACCACTCCGTCTTTCATCTGCTCGATAGCGGCAGCGTCAATCATGTGCTGGCTTTCCCGGGTCAGCGGGCAGTGCAGGCTGATGATGTCCGACTCCCGCAGCAGCGTCTTCCAGTTCACGTAGCGGGCGCCCAGTTGCTCAACGGCATCGGCAGGGTACGGGTCCACGCAAATGACCTGGCAGCCAAATCCCATCAGGATGCGCAGGGTGGCCTGTCCAATGGCACCGGTGCCCACGATGCCCACCGTTTTGCCGTGCATGTCGTAACCCAGCAGGCCGTCCAGGCTGAAGTTGCCTTCCTTGACGCGGTTGTAAGCCTTGTGCAGCTTGCGATTGAGGGTCAGGATCAAGGACACCGTATGCTCGGCCACCGCCTGGGGCGAATAGGCCGGCACCCGGGATACGCTGATGCCCAGCTGTTTTGCCCGGTCCAGGTCCACATTGTTGAAGCCGGAGCAGCGCAGCGCCACGTGCCCCACATCACAGGCTTCCAGCATGGTCAGCACTGCATCATCAATAACGTCGTTCACGAACACGCAGACGGCGTCGTAGGGCGAAACCAGGGTCCGCGTCTCGGGGGCAAGTCGGGACTCCAGGAAATCCAGCTCAAAACCCGCGTTGATGCCGAAACGCGAGAAGAATTCGATGTCGTAGGGTTTGCTGCTGAAGACGCCGACTTTCATGGCCAGGGTTTCCACTGAACGATATGCAAATCGTCTCAAAATGAAATGAAGCCCGCGTGATCATGACCAGCCCCGTGCCTTGGCTAAGACGCCTCCAGGTCTGCTAGGGTTGTCCCATGAACTCCCCGGATGGATTGGCCGAAATCGTGCTGCCGTGCCCCGACCTGGCCGGAACGCTGGCGTACTTTGTCGACAGCCTCGGTTTTTCCCTGGCCCAGATTTTCCCCGCAGACAATCCACGGGTTGCTGTGATCAGCGGTCACGGTGTGAGAATCCGGCTGGATCGGGAAGCCACGGGAGACCCGGGTACCATCAGGATTGCCGTGGCGAGCCCCGCCACAGCGGAGAGCGTCGCCCCGAACGGCACGCGGATTCATTGGGTGCCCGCCAATCCACCGGTGAGCGTCCCGCCAGCAGAACACCGTTTCGTTCACAGCTCCATGGATCAGCGCAGCTGGATCACCGGCCGGGCCGGCATGGCCTATCGGGACCTGGTTCCGGATCGCCAGGGCGGACGGTTCATTGCCTCCCACATCCGCATCGACAGCGCCGGCCCGGTACCCGACTACGTTCACTTCCACCGGGTTCGGTTCCAGTTCATCTACTGCTGGAAAGGCTGGGTGCGGGTGGTTTACCAGGACCAGGGAGACCCCTTCGTACTCAAAGCCGGAGACTGCGTGCTGCAGCCTCCGGGGATCCGACACCGGGTGCTGGAGAGTTCGGGGGGACTGGAGGTGATCGAAGTGGGATGCCCGGCGGAACACGAAACCCGCACCGATCCGGGAATGAATTTGCCGACACCGGACATACGCCCGGGACAGAAGTACGGCGGCCAGCGGTTCGTCCGGTTCCAGGCCTCCGAAGCCCGGTGGACGCCATGGGATCGCCCCGGACTGGAGCAGCTCGACACCGGCATTGGCGAGGCCACCGACGGGCTGGTGGAGGTAGCGGTTCTGCGCGGAACCGGCGAGCCAGCCACCCGGCCGGCAGAGCATGGTGGAGAGCTGTTCCTGGCGGTGGTTCTGGAGGGGCAGGCAACGATTCACCGGGAAGCGGGTCACATCACCCTGGCCACGGGTGATGCCTGCGTGGTGCCGCCGGAGATGCCTTTCTCGCTGTCCATGACCGAACCGGCAAGTCGGGTGCTGTGTGTCTCCGTGCCGGGTAAGGCGGTCCTGTGAGGCTGGCGGCAGCTTTGCAAAGCTGCGGCCAGACAGTATAAAAAGCGCCATGGGCAGCAAACCCTACACCCGCACCTGCTCCATCTGGCGTGCCCTGGAAATTGTCGGGGACACCCCGACCCTGCTGATCCTGGAGAGCTTGTGGCTGGGCGCCAGGCGATTCGACGAGATTCAGCAGCGAACCGGCCTGCTGCGAACGGTGGTCAGCAACCGCCTGAAAAAACTGGTGGAGCACCAGTGTCTGGACCGTGTCGCTTACTCCCGGAAACCCTTGCGCTACGAGTACCGGGCCACCGAGCGTTTTCGCGACCTGTACGAGGTGGCGCTGTCCCTGCTGCACTGGGAGCGTCGTTGGGGCACCACCGAAGGCAAGGTCGACATACGGCTGCGGCACAAGGCCTGCGGACAGGAAACCTCACCTGAACCGGTGTGCTCGGGCTGCCGCAAGCTTATCGACCCGCGGGATACCAGCTGGCAGCTGGGACCGGGGGAAGGGCTGATGGTGGCCAGCTACAGTCGCCGCCGCCGCAGCACCCGGGATCAGCAGCAGGGACCCACCACCCTGTTTGACGATATCTCCCGGGTCATCGGCGATCGCTGGTCCGCCCTGATCATCCGCTCCATCTTTACCGGCATGAACCGCTACGATGAACTCCGCGAAGACACCCGGATGGCCACCAATGTCCTGTCAGACCGGCTCACGGCACTGGTGGAAGCGGGCTTCATGATCCGCCAGGAATATCAGCAGAACCCTGTTCGCTACGCCTACAAACTCACGGAGAAGGGCCGGGACATTTATCCCATCCTGCTGTTCCTGATGGAGTGGGGCGACCGCTGGTTGTCCAACGGCGAGGGGCCTCCATTGATCATGAATCACCAGCCCTGCGGCGAACGCCTGCATGCCGCCATGGCGTGCTCGGCCTGCGGAGAGTTTGTTCAGCTGGGCGACCTGGAGATGGAGGTCGCCGAAGCCGTTGACCCGGCCACCGGCGAGGTTGCAAGGGCGATATAGCGCGTTCCCGCTCAGGATCACGTCGGTGGTGGTTCGAGATGACGATGTGAGATCAGGTGGGATCATCCACGCGCCGCCACACCAGTACATGTCGACGGCTGGATCCGTCACTGAGGTTTTCCAGGGCAGACAGCGTCAGCTCACCGCGTCCGTCAAACCTCGCCAACCTCCGCTGGTGGGTTGCCAGCAGGCCGGGATTGAGTGCGCAGGTGACATGGTGGACTATTTCTTCACCCTCCAGCCACCAGTCACCGGAATAGCTGAAATAGCTGTCGAACCAGTCCGCCTTTTGCTGCTGCTCCGCCTCGCGTGGGCTGTCCGATTCCGAAGGCGTCCGGTCCGGACCCTGGATGGTGGCCGACATGTTGTGGTCTGAATAGATCAGCAGACCGCCAGGATTTCTTCCAAAGGGTTGGGTCAGCCGGCCGTCCGCGTACTCGATTCGCCACTCCCGCAACTCCCAGGAGCCCAGAAAATCCGTTCGACGATGACTCATGTTTTTACGGTCGCTGGGTTGAGCGGTCAGACACTCAAACCCCTACCATAAAAGAGACGTTGGTCGTTCCCGAACCGCCCACATTGTAGGTGCCCACGGTCGTGGCCCCGTCGACCTGGTTGTCACCAGCTGTGCCGCTGGTCTGGCGGTGGGCGTCCAGCAGCATGCGCACGCCGGTAGCGCCCACCGGGTGGCCCAGGCCAATGAGGCCACCGGAAGGATTGACCGGGATGTCGCCGGACATGGCGACCCGGCCTTCCTCGATGGCGGTCCACGCCCGACCCGGTGGCGTGATGCCAAAATGCTCGATCGCCATGTACTCGGTGATGGAAAAGCAGTCATGGGTTTCGATGGCGTCCAGCTCCCCGGGGCCGGCAAGTCCCGCCCGGGCGTAGGCGTCGGTGATCGCCTTGCGCACCCATGGAAAAACGTATTCCTGGTCGGCGCTTTCCCGGAGCTTGGTCTGCAGCATCAGCGGTGCCGTGGTGTGACCCCATCCACGGATGCGGGGAATGCTGTCCAGGGACAGGCCATGTGTCCTGGCGTAATCCCGGGCTCGCTCAGCGTTGGCCAGGAAGACCACCGCGGCGCCGTCGGTGACCTGACCGCAGTCATGTTTGCGCATCCATCCCTCGATGACAGGGTTCGCCTCGTCGTCCCGGGTGAAGCTCTGCTCGTTGAACACCCAGTTGCGGGTTTGTGCGTTGGGATTGTGACTGGCGTTGTCGAAATTGATCCTGGATATTTCCGCCAGGTGCTGATACCGCAGCCCGTAGCGCCGGTCGTACTCTTCGGCCAGGTCCGAGAACTGGGCGGGCCACAGGTAGGTGGCGTCCAGGGACTCCCGACCCACCCAGGCGGCCGCACCCAGGTGCTCGGCGGCAGTCTGACCCGGAACATTGCGCATCAGTTCGATGCCGGCCACGCAGGCCAACCCATAGCGACCGCTCTGGAGATCCGCCATGGCGGCCAGCACCGCCAGTGATCCCGAAGCGCAGGCGCCCTCGTGCCGGCTCGCTGGCATGCCGGCGAAATCCGGGTGCACGTGGCCGAAAAACCCGCCCAGCATGCCCTGGCCGGTGAACAGCTCAGCGACGAAGTTGCCCACGTGGCCCACTTCGATGTCAGCGGCCTCCAGCCCGGTGGTGGCCAGGCCCTGCTGCACGGCGCTGGAAAACAGGTCGAACAGGGACAGGCCTTCCCGAGACCAGTTGCGGGCGAAATCCGTCTGGGCGCCGCCCAGTACAAATACCTCAGTTGTCATCCACCGGAATCCATTTTTCACGGCTCTCCCAGCGCAGCTTAGCAGTTTGGGTCGGTTTGCTTAAACAAGTCAGCACGAGCCAGAGCTGGCCCTGGGACCTCGCCACCCTGGGCGGCGCCGTTACCATCCTGATCTACGCGGTATTGGCGGTGCTGTGGCGGCTGCCGGAAGCCAATCTCTGGAAGAGAAAGAACACTGCGGACCGCGACCAGGCGTCCAGCCCGGCCTATTCCCGGGGTGGCGCCGTAGAGTCCCTGATGACCAGGCTTGAATCGATCTGGGTACGCCCGGTGAGCTTTTCGCCCCGGATCAGCTGAAACAGCAGTTCCGTGGCTTTCTCCGCCAGCTCAAAAGTGGGCTGGTGGATGGTGGTCAGCGTAGGCCACACCTGGCGCGAAATCGGGACGTTGTCGAATCCTGCTACCGACAACTGTTCGGGCACTTTGATGCCAAGACCGCCGGCTACCTGCAGCACCCCCGCCGCCATGTCATCATTGCCGGCGAAGACTGCGGTGGGCAGGTTCTTCATGCGCAGCAGCCGCTTGGCAACTTCCACCCCGGACTCGAAAGAGTTGTCCCCCTGCTGGACCAGGGATTTCTGCACCCGCAGTCCGCTCTGGGACATGCCGTCCAGATAGCCCTGCTCGCGGCCAGCCAGGGCGCGATGGTGGGGGTGACCACGGATGAACGCAATCCGTTCGTGTCCCAGAGATGCGAGATAGCGGGTCATCTCGGCGCTGACTTCGCGATCGTTGGTGCCCACCGCGTCATAGCCCCGCACCTTGCCCGGAGATACCCGGATGACCGGCGTCTCGGTGTCACGCAGCATCCTGACAATGGGTTTGACTTCAGCCAGGGGTGGCGTCAGCAGCAACCCGTCGATACGGGAGTGTTCCACCAGCACCCGGATTTCATCCACTACGCCGGGGTCGTGGTAGTCGCAGGGATGAATCAGCAGATCGTATCCCGCCTCCCGGGCCTTTTTCAGCGCGCCGCCCTGGACATTGGTGATGTAGTTGGCCGTGGCATTGATGTAGGCACTGGGATCGTCATAAACCAGGGCAAACAGAAAGCTGCGATTGCCCGCCAGGCGGCGTGCGGACGCATTGGGGCGGTACTTGAGATCCTTGATAGCCTGCAAAACCGCTTCACGGGTTGCCGGGCGAACGTTGGGTTCGTTGTTGACCACCCGGGACACGGTCTTGATGGAAACTCCCGCCCGCGAAGCCACATCGTCGATGGTGGCGCGGTGGTAGGTGTTGTTGGTGGCGTCCATGGATCGATCTCTGCTTCCCGCGTCTTATGCTCCGGCAGCCTGACAGCGTTGTCAAGAAACACCGGCCTGGGGGACGTCCAACCAGAGAACGGGCCCGCTCAGAAATACCTTCCAATT
>JAAUYH010076801.1_pt1 | contig 31151 bp, 28 predicted proteins | sample 7278061 | NCBI WGS metagenome assembly JAAUYH01 (sample SAMN14350203, study PRJNA611818) | marine sediment metagenome | isolation source: surface marine sediment (0.6m) | place: French Polynesia: Moorea | collected 2018-08 | reverse complement strand
TCCGCTGCCTGTGAAGCACCAAGCCGCTGGCGTACGTCCGGTGGTTGCGCGTTTCACAAGTGGAAAAAGTGTGCCTCAGGAATTTGGGGTGGGGAAAAGATTTTGTGCTGAATGACAGCTCTGAGCCCAATGCGGACATGTATTTTCTGTTCATATTGACTCGAAGCTAATTGTTTGAAACTTTCCTGGTTTAGGGGCCGAACATATCTTTTCAGGGGGAAATCTATGAAACATATTGTTAATGTCGTGGCTTTGGCGGCTTCTATTTTTGGCTTTGGTTCAACATTAGCGCAAGCTGAGATTACCGAATGTACAGAGATTACATCACTACCCACGATCATTACGGCTCAGGGTGTGTATTGTCTTAAAGGCAATCTGAACACAGCCATCACCAGCGGAGACGCAATCCTGATCGACACAAACAACGTCACAATTGATTTGAATGGTTGGAAGTTGGGCGGATTAGCAGCGGGGCTGGGAACTCAGGCAAACGGTATCGCCGCGTCTGGACGCAAGAACATCATTATTCGTAACGGTACTATACGTGGTTTCTATCGGGGACTTGAGATAATCGGCACAGGTTCTTCCGGCCATCGCGTAGAAGACCTTGTAATGGATGGGAACACTCATCGAGCTATTGATATTGAAGGGGATGGTGTTCGTATCTTGAATAATTCCATCGTGAATACTGGTCCCGGTGATGTCAGCAATCAAGCGGTCGGAATACGCGTTAACAACGGTTCAGGGGGTATTATCAACGGAAATCTGATCAATGGCCTAGAAGAAACGGCTCAAATATATGGTATCAGGCTAGAAAACACGATTGAGTTCGAAGTATCAGACAACACAATCTTTGGAATTGGTGAGGGGACCGCGGAGGCAGGGATTATTGTTGTCAGTGGCAACAAAACCGCAATCTTCGACAATACTGCTGTCAATGAGTTTTCGTCAGCAATTCGCGATGGCGGCGTTAGCTCAGACAACACGCTTTGCGTTAACAACCGTGTTCGTGGGAACACTGCCGATCCAGTTATTTGTGATATTGAGGCCAATAACGAAGTTTTCTGACCGATCTTTCAGAAAAGCGTAGACGAATTTGTCTGCATTGTTTGCACATAAACTTTGAAGAATATTTCAGGACTCAGATAAGGCAGCTTTGTCCGCTTAGCTGCCAGTCGTCTTATCTCGTCACACGCCTCAACGTCAGATTAATTCGCCCCTCTCGTTTCAACAGCGTTGAGGTTCCTGGATAAATCCGGTCAACACCATGAAAAATCAGGCGTGAGGCGCCCGAAAGAAGCATGACGTCTCCGCTTTCAAGCTTGAAAGACTTGGTTGGATCATTGCGGTTTTTGCCGCCATATCGGAACAAACACCGATCTCCCAACGAAATGGAAAGTACCGGCGCATCGAAATCTTCTTCATCGCGGTCCTGATGCAGCCCCATTTTGGCATCCGGTTCATAATAATTGACGAGACATGCCTCTGGTGGCTTTTCATAGTTTGCGTGCTCCTCCCAGATTTCTAGCAATTTGACTGGAATATCCGGCCATGGATCGCCCGTTTCGGGATGGGTTGGTTGATACCGATAGCCCTTCTCTTTGTCGGTCACCCAGCCCAATGACCCGAAATTGGTCATGCGAACCGACATGGGCTTGCCGGTTCGGGGCATTTTTGGAACAAAAAGCGGAGCGATTGCGGCCTTCGCTCGCACCTCTTCCAACAGGTCTTCCTGCTCGCTACGGGAGAGAAATCCAGGCAATAATTTCAGACCGTTCGGTAAAACTTGCATTTTTCTGCCCGAATTTTGCTTAAATCACTGTTCTGACTCTGAAATTAGTTCAGCAATTCTCTTGCACAAGGTGAAGGTGCTTCTTATATAGCCGCCAACGGCAGTTTCTTCCGGCTTGTCGGTTCGGGTGAAACGCAAAAAATCAATGATTTCCAACGAATCCGGGAATTGGGTGTGTTCGCCGCAAAGGGTCCACTCAAATCGCTGGTTAAGGAGAAGTAAGACATGGCTAAAGTTATTGGTATCGACCTGGGTACAACCAACTCTTGCGTCGCCGTTATGGACGGCAAAGAGCCCAAGGTAATTGAAAATGCGGAAGGCGCGCGCACAACCCCTTCCATGGTTGGTTTTGGAGATGATGGCGAGCGTCTGGTTGGCCAGCCCGCAAAACGTCAGGCAGTCACAAACCCAGCCGATACACTCTTCGCGGTAAAGCGTCTGATCGGTCGTCGGTTTGACGATGCGACCGTGAAGAAGGACCAAAAGCTGGTTCCCTATTCAATCGTCAAAGGTGACAATGGCGATGCTTGGGTAGAAGCCCAGGGCGAAAAATATTCTCCGTCGCAAATCTCAGCCATGATCCTTCAGAAGATGAAGGAAACTGCGGAAAGCTATCTTGGCGAAAAAGTGTCTCAGGCAGTGATCACAGTTCCTGCTTACTTTAACGATGCTCAGCGTCAGGCTACCAAGGATGCGGGCAAGATTGCCGGTCTTGAAGTTCTCCGGATCATCAACGAGCCGACAGCAGCAGCGCTTTCTTATGGCCTTGATAAAGACGATGGCAAAACCATTGCGGTTTACGACCTTGGTGGCGGTACCTTCGATGTATCCGTTCTTGAGATCGGCGATGGTGTGTTTGAAGTGAAATCCACCAATGGTGACACATTCCTTGGCGGTGAAGACTTCGACATGCGTCTGGTCGATTACCTCGCTGACGAGTTCAAAAAAGAGAACACCATCGATCTGAAACAGGACAAGATGGCGCTTCAGCGTCTGAAGGAAGCTGCTGAAAAAGCAAAGATCGAGCTTTCATCCTCGGCGCAGACCGAAATCAACCTGCCGTTTATTACGGCCGACCAGTCAGGTCCGAAACACCTGACCATGAAACTCACTCGCGCGAAGTTTGAATCGCTGGTGGAAGATCTGGTCAAGCGCACCGTGAAGCCGATGCAGGAAGCGCTTAAAGACGCTGGCCTGAAAGCAGGCGAAATCGACGAAGTTATCCTCGTTGGTGGTATGACCCGCATGCCAAAGGTTCAGGAGACTGTTAAAGAGTTCTTCGGTAAAGACCCGCACAAGGGTGTGAACCCGGATGAAGTGGTTGCCATGGGTGCTGCCATTCAGGCAGGTGTTCTGCAAGGTGACGTGAAAGACGTTCTTCTTCTCGACGTAACGCCATTGTCTCTCGGCATCGAAACACTGGGTGGCGTATTCACCCGTTTGATCGACCGGAACACAACCATTCCAACGAATAAGTCGCAGACATTCTCGACTGCAGAAGACAACCAAAGTGCTGTGACCATCCGCGTGTCTCAGGGTGAGCGTGAAATGGCCGCCGACAACAAACTGCTGGGCCAGTTTGATTTGGTTGGTATTCCGCCGGCACCACGTGGTGTTCCGCAAATTGAAGTAACGTTTGACATTGATGCGAACGGCATTGTGAACGTGTCTGCAAAAGACAAGGGCACTGGCAAAGAGCATCAGATTTCGATCCAGGCATCTGGCGGTCTGTCAGACGATGATATCGAGCAAATGGTCAAGGACGCGGAAGCAAATGCTGAAGCTGACAAGGCGCGTCGTGAAAGTGTTGAAGCCAAGAACCAGGCCGAGACCCTGATCCACTCCGCTGAGAAATCACTGGAAGAATACGGCGACAAGGTTTCTGAAGAAGAGAAAAACGAAATCGAACTTGCGATTTCAGGACTTAAGGAAGCTGTTGAAGCTGAAGAGCCAGACGCTGAAGAAATCAAGTCTCGCACCGAAGCTTTGGCAACTGCATCCATGAAACTGGGTCAGGCCATGTATGAAGCAGCGCAGTCCGAGGAAGAAGCAGCGGCTGCTGCGGATGCCGCCGCTGACGCTGCCAAGGACGAAGATGTGGTCGACGCAGACTTCGAAGAAATCGACGACGAAGACGACAAGAAATCGGCTTAACGGTCATGTGTTCGCGATCCGGAAAGAAACCGGATCGCGAATATGTTTTTACGACAGGAGCCGGATAATCCATGTCCAAGGCTGACTACTACGATTTGCTGGGCGTTGACCGTGGCGTCGACGAGAAGTCCCTCAAAAGCGCTTTCCGAAAATCTGCGATGAAATATCATCCGGACCGCAATCCGGATAATCCTGAGGCAGAGGCAAAATTCAAGGAAATCAATGAAGCCTACGAGGTCCTGAAGGACCCGCAGAAGCGTGCGGCCTATGATCAGTATGGTCATGCCGCCTTTGAACAAGGCGGTGGTTTTGGTAGTGGTGGATTTTCGGGCGCTGGTGGCTTCTCTGATATTTTTGAAGACATTTTTGGTGAAATGATGGGTGGGGGCCGCCGTGGTGGTGGTCGCTCCGGTGGGCGCGAGCGTGGCGCTGACCTTCGCTATAATATGGAAGTGACCCTTGAAGAGGCATTCAAGGGCAAGGCTGCTGAAATCAGCGTGCCGACAGCCGTATCTTGTGAGAAATGTTCAGGTTCTGGCGCAAAACCTGGTTCCTCACCTTCTACCTGCGGTACTTGCGGCGGCAATGGTCGCGTTCGGGCTTCCCAAGGGTTCTTTTCAATAGAGCGCACCTGCCCTCAATGTCAGGGTCGGGGTGAAGTGATTGCCGATCCTTGTGGCGATTGTGCCGGACAAGGCCGGGTGACCAAAGAACGGTCATTGTCCGTTGATATTCCGGCAGGCATTGAAGACGGGGTACGCATCCGCCTTGGCGGTGAAGGCGAAGCTGGCGCACGCGGCGGCCCAGCAGGTGATCTTTATATTTTCTTGTCCATCCGACCACACGAGTTTTTCCAGCGTGATGGCTCGGACCTGTTTTGTAAAATCCCGATTTCCATGACCACTGCAGCCTTGGGTGGCCAGTTTGAAGTTGTGGGCCTCGATGGAGCAAAGTCGCGGGTAAAGGTTCCGGAAGGAACCCAAACCGGCAAACAGTTTCGATTGCGCGGCAAGGGAATGCCGATCATGCGCTCAACTGATCTGGGTGACATGTATATTCAGGTGGTCACTGAAACACCGCAGAAATTGACGAAACGCCAGCGCGAACTACTTGAAGAGTTCGAGCAATTGTCGTCAGAGGAAAACAGCCCTGAGTCTACAGGCTTCTTTTCCCGCATGAAGCGCTTCCTTGACGGGTTCGCTGAATAGTTCAGAAAGTACACTTTTATGACCGCACCAAAAATTCTTGCACTGTCTGGTTCAATTCGAGACGGTTCCATCAACACGCGCCTTGTTGATGCAGCAACAGCCGAGCTCGTTCAACACGAGTGTGAAGTTACCCGGATTTCTCTCGCTGACTATCCATTGCCAATCTATGACGGCGATCTGGAAAGTCAGGATGGAATTCCAGAGAATGCAAAGAAGCTCGCACGCCTATTCCATGAGCATGACGGTCTGTTTATTGCGAGCCCAGAATATAATGGCTCTTTGAGCCCTTTGCTCAAAAACACCATAGACTGGGTTTCCCGCGTTTCGTCTGACGAAAAGGGTGACCTTGTGCCCTATCGTGGCAAGATCGGCGCGGTTGCAGCGGCATCACCGGGTGGAATGGGCGGCATAAGCATGTTGTATCATTTGCGCGAAATTCTGACACGCCTTGGTGTATTGCTTGTTGCAGAACAGGTAGCAGTGGGCAATGGCTTTTCCGCATTTGACGACATGGATAAATTAACCGATGAAAGAAGCGCCCAGTTTCTTGAGGCAACTTGCAAGTCACTCGCACAGAAGGCAGCGCTGCTGAACCGATAATGACCCCTAAAGATCGCCTGATTGTTCCGCTCGATGTACCAACCATCTCAGATGCGGAGGCAATGATTACGCGGCTTGGAGATACGGTTTCATTTTACAAGATAGGCCATCAACTCGCATTTGCAGGCGGACTTTCGTTCGCCTCTGAACTTCTTGCTGATGGCAAGCAAGTGTTTCTCGACATGAAATTGTTGGACATTGACAATACGATTGCAAAGGGCGTCGAAAACATTGTCAAATTGGGCGTGCAGATGACCACGATCCACGCTTACCCCAAAGCGATGGTAGCGGCAGTCGAAGCAGCCAGAGGATCGGGCCTATGTCTCCTGGGTGTGACGGTTTTGACATCCATGGATGACGGTGATTTGTCAGATGCGGGCTACGGACATCAGGCGCGTGATTTGGTTTTGAAAAGAGCTGCTCAAGCGAGCGAAATCGGAATGGGGGGGGTTGTGGCATCCGCACAGGAATCTTCGGAGATTGTGAAAATTGTCCGACCAGACATGATGATAGTCACGCCCGGAATTCGGCCCGCTGGCACAGATGTAGGCGATCAGAAAAGAGTGATGACCCCGGCAGATGCCATTTCGGCAGGTTCCACGCACCTCGTGGTAGGAAGGCCTATTACGGGTGCAGAATATCCGCAAGCTGCAGCGCAGGCTGTCCTTGATGAGATCGAATCTGCAATTTAGCCTCCAAACCCCTTGTAATCAGCCGTTTTAATTCCCATCTTACCTAAAGGAAGGTTGCAGCACCGAGCTGTGACCGAAAATTAGAGGGATAATAAATGACTGCTTCAAAACCGCTCATTCGTCCTGCATGGACGCCGGTTACAATTGCCATGATGATTTTTGGGTTCATGATCTTCTGGCCATTGGGTCTCGCCATGTTGGCCTATATCCTTTGGGGTGATCGTCTGGATGATTTCAAATCTGGAGTGGAGCGTGCAACTGATTCCGTCAGCGAAACGTTCTCACGCAATACCTATGGTGGCGGGAAGTATCGCTCCGGTAATGTGGCATTTGATGATTGGCATGAAGCCGAGCTGGAGCGCCTCAAGAAAGAGCGCCGCAAACTCGATGAAATGATTCGAGAGTTTGAAGAGCACAAATATGAATCGCGTCGCGAGAAGGATGCGAAGGAATTTGACGACTTCATGGAAACCCGGAAGCGCAAACCTGCGCCGCGCTCGAAAAAATCCGGTGGTGCATCTAAAACCTAAATCAGATTGTTGGTTACAAGACACTAGACGGGACGCAAGTCCCGTTTTTTGTTTGTCTGGAATCAGATATAAACACGCCATGGAATTCTCATTCTTCAGACAATTGCAAAAGCGTGATCGCGATTTCGAAATCGAAGTCGAAGGCAATACATTGCCGGTAAAGGTCGTGGAAAATGATCGTGCCAAGCGGATTACGCTTCGGATTGTTCCCGGAGGAGATGGATTGCGGGTAACCACACCAGGCCATGTCGGTGATGATGAAATTGAAGCATTTGTCGAACGGAATCGAAATTGGGTTACTACCCGGCTTGCCCGATTACCTGGAAAAGTAAACCTGGAAGCCGGTGCTTTCGTTCCGTATCTCGGTGTTGACCACAAAATCGTTCCAACAGGAAAGCTTCGCGGTATTGTTTCGGTTAAATCATCCGGAAATGGTCCCGAACTCCACGTGCCCGGAGATGAGAAGACAATAAGCAGGCGGCTTCTGACATGGCTTAAACAGGAAGCACGTCGCGAGCTTAATGAAGCAGTGGCCCGCCATGTCTCCAAAATTGGCGTTCGTCCCAAACAAATACGGATCACTGACACAACGAGCCGTTGGGGGTCCTGCTCCTCCACCAGAACACTCTCGTTTTCCTGGCGCATCATTATGGCTCCACCAGAGGTCCTCGATTATCTCGCGGCCCATGAAGTGGCGCATCTGATTGAGATGAATCATTCAGACCGATTCTGGCGTCTCACACGGGATCTTTGCCCCGATACAGATCGGCAAAAAAATTGGCTCCGCCAAAACGGAGCCAAATTACATGCTGTAAATGTTTAGAAGATAAGCGGCTTTTAGCCGATTACATAGACAATACTCGCCAGAATAATGCAGACCACAAGTCCCCAAAAGAAAACCGACCATACATTACTCTCATAGGTATCTGTCACATCGTTCATTGATCATCCTCCCGAGATGCTGACCCATTGACTCGCATGTTTTGCCTTTAATGTCATCATTGCTTCTGGTATCTGAGTAAAAACTTCATAGAGAACCCTAATCGTTCATCAACAGGCGGTTTTCCACTTCTGTGCAAAAACCTTCCCTAGATGTCTGCAAAGGCACTGATTTTGCGACCAAAACCAGGAAACAGCAAACCCATCAAGTCTGTGGAAAAAGGTCCGGTTTTTGTGTCTTCAAATCGGACGAAAGAAACATGTCCGTTGGTCCTGGAAAACCATCCTGACGCAGATTATGCGCTGTTAGACAGCGGAAATGGGCAGAAATTGGAGCGTTACGGGCGAATCACTTTGGTGCGTCCCGAGGCACAGGCTTTCTGGCAGCCGCAGCTTCCTGAAACTGATTGGCAGAACGTCGATGCCCTCTTCACAGGCGACACGAATGAAGAGGGTGCAGGCCGATGGAGTTTTCCGAAAAAGAAACTCCCAGATACCTGGCCCATGTCCTGGGATGGCATTCGCTATCATGGCAGGTTCACGGCTTTCCGCCATGTCGGTGTGTTTCCAGAGCAGGCAGCTCATTGGCGATTTATGGAGGAAGCAGTCAGAGCGCGCGTGAACCAGGGCGGCGAGTTTCGTGTGCTCAACTTGTTTGGATACACAGGTCTAGCGTCACTGGTTGCTGCCCGCGCTGGAGCTCAAGTTACTCATGTTGATGCGTCGAAAAAAGCAATTGGCTGGGCCCGCGAAAATCAGGATATGGCAGATCTGACAGACAAGCCCATCCGGTGGATTTGCGAAGATGCGGTCAGGTTTTGTGAACGTGAAGAGCGCCGGGGTAACATCTACGATGGCATATTGCTCGATCCACCAGCCTATGGTCGTGGGCCAAAGGGTGAAGTCTGGCAACTTTTTGAAAACCTGCCACATATGTTGGATTTGGTTCGTGCGCTGACAAATGAGCGATCTTCGTTTGTAGTCCTGACAGCTTATGCCATACGCGCCTCGTTTTTCGCGATGCACGAAATCATGCAGGAAAAGTTTGGTGATGCTGGAGGTACACTCGAATCTGGTGAATTGGTGCTGAAGACCGAGAACAGTGACCGGAAACTGTCAACGTCGATGTTCAGCCGATGGGTCGCTGAATGACAGAAACAAGAAATACAAATCGCCCGGGCCGGATTCATGAAATAACAGCAGTTTCCAATCCGCGCGTGAAGTCGGTGCGCAGCCTGTTTCAGAAAAAGCACCGGGATCAATCGGAAACGTTTCTGGTTGAGGGCTTGAAGCTGGTGATGGATGCGATCGCACATGATTGGCATGTGGAAACGCTTATCTACTCAAAAGGCGGAGAAGTCCGGCATCCGGTTGAAGAGCTTGCAGCGAAAATACGTGTTCTGGGCGGCGACATCCTTGAAGTGAACAACAAGGTTCTCTCGTCGATAACACGGAAGGACAATCCTCAATCTGTTCTCGGTGTGGTTCGACAAAAATGGTCAAAACCCCCTGCAGCAGTGAAGGACCCGAAAACGGTTTGGATTGGCCTTGATCGTATCCGCGACCCGGGAAACCTGGGAACAATCATCCGAACTGCAGATTCAGCCGGTGCCGATGGGATCATACTTATTGGCGACACAACGGATCCGTTCTCGGTTGAAGCGACCCGTGCCACAATGGGTTCGATTTTCAATGTTCCCCTTGTCCGTATGACAAATGAGGCTTTTCTTGGTTGGCGAAAAACGTGGCAAGGTCTGGTGGTCGGAACGCATCTGAAAGGCGCAGTTGACTTCCGCGCGATTGATTACGCCGCCCAACCAGTGTTTCTGTTGATGGGCAATGAACAACAGGGAATGCCTGACGACCTGTCTGCGGCTTGTGACAAACTCGCGCTCATACCGATGCATGGCGCGGCGGATTCACTCAATCTGGCGATAGCAACCGGTGTGTTTCTGTTTCATATGGGAAAACGTCTGCCAAATGTGGGAACTGATCAAGCACGAGGCCCGCAAACATGAGCCGCGCTTTTTGGACCATTCTCATTGTGGCGCTTGTACTGGCAGATCAGCTTTCAAAATGGCTCGTTGAGAATTATCTGCCATTTGAGCAACAGGTTGGTCTGCTGCCGTTTTTCAGCCTCTACAGAACATATAATTATGGTGTTGCCTTTTCCATGTTTGCTGATTTTGGTCGGTGGCCACTTGTCATTCTGACCGCAGCAATTATCGCGTTTGTTTTCTGGTTATGGCGCAGCCTTCAACCAGGGCGTATTCTGTCAGCACTGGGATATGCATTGGTAATTGGGGGTGCGATCGGCAATCTGATTGACAGAGCAATCCTTGGCTATGTCGTCGATATGTTATTTTTTCATATTGATCCTTTGAATTTCAGGTTTGCAGTTTTTAATCTGGCAGATACATTCATCACGATTGGCGCAGGCGCCATAATATTAGACGAAATCAACCTCTGGCTGCGGTCGCGGAGGCAGGAAAAGGAACCCGAACAATGAGTTTCAAGGCAATTCAAATCTCCCGCGACGAAGACAAGAAGCAGTCTGTGGACGTAGTTGAACTCTCCAGAGATGATTTAATGGAAGGTGATGTCACCGTCTCGGTTGAGGCAACAACCATCAATTACAAGGACGGTTTGGCAATTACGGGAAGAAGCCCGGTTGTTCGTCATTGGCCTATGGTCCCTGGAATTGATCTCGCCGGGACAGTGATTGAATCATCGTCTTCCGAATTCAAGGAAGGCGATGCGGTTCTCCTCAACGGGTTCGGAGTTGGTGAAGTACATTGGGGTGCTTATGCAGGCGAAGCTCGCTTAAAGTCTGATTGGCTTATCCCATTGCCCAGCGGCCTTTCAGCCAAACAGGCTATGGGTGTTGGCACGGCGGGTTACACTGCAATGTTATGTGTTATGGCGCTTGAGAAATATGGCATTACACCATCGTCAGGCCCAGTCGTTGTGACAGGAGCAAATGGTGGGGTGGGAACGGTCGCAATCGCAATTCTTTCAAAGCTTGGATATGAAGTAATCGCATCTACGGGCCGGGTGAATGAGGCGGATTTCTTGAAAGAATTGGGCGCCACTGAAATTATCGATCGTGCGGAACTTTCAGAAGCCGGCAGGCCACTGGGCAAGGAGCGTTGGGCAGCTGGTGTTGATGCCGTCGGGTCTCATACCCTTGCCAATCTTCTGGCTCAAACAAAATATGGTGGCGCAGTCGCAGCTTGTGGGTTGGCGCAAGGGTTTGATCTGCCGTCAACTGTAATGCCATTTATTCTCAGAGGTGTTGCTCTATTGGGCGTTGATTCAGTAATGGCGGCAAAGGATCTGAGAAAGGAAGCGTGGACAAGAATTGTCAGTGATCTGGATGTCACCAAACTTGATGCAATCACCAACGAAATCGGCTTTGACGACATCGTCCAGACTGCAACAGATCTTGTGGATGGCAAAGTCAGAGGACGTGTGATTGTGGACATGTCTTCCTAGATGACAATCTGACATTCAATGCCAGCCGCAGACTATCCAGGAATATTAGGAAACCCCGCCAGTAACAATCTGCGGCTGGAAACGCTGACCAAGATCAGATGGTTGGCCATTTTTGGCCAGACGGTTGCAGTTTTGGTCGTATGGCTTTTACTGGATTTTCAGTTTCATCCCGCCTGGTGCTTTGTTCTGATTGCAGCATCAGCATTTCTCAATGCGTTTTTGACAATTCGATACCCATCGAACATCCGATTGTCAGAGCGCTCATCCACGGTCTTGCTGACCTATGACATTCTGCAACTTGCTCTGTTGTTGTTCCTGACCGGCGGTCTGGGAAACCCGTTTTCTTTCCTGCTCCTGGTTCCGGTCTTCATATCGGCAACAACCCAATCGATCTCATCGACCGTCATACTTGGACTGATTGCCATGGGATCCGCCACTATTCTGGCATTTTTTCATCTGCCACTTCCCTGGATACAGGCATCAGGGCTGGAACTACCCTGGATTTACATCGCTGGAATGTGGTTTGCGGTAATTTCCAGCCTTTTGTTTACAGCGGTATATGCGTTCAGGGTCGCTGATGAATCCAGGCAGTTGGCGGATGCACTCGCAGCAACTGAGCTGGTGCTTCAACGCGAGCAGCATCTCTCCAACATTGATGGATTGGCGGCAGCTGCTGCGCACGAGTTGGGTACGCCCCTCGCTACCATATCTCTGGTTGCCAAGGAGATGTCGCGCGAATTCGATACATCTTCGCCCATGTATGATGATGTAAAACTGCTACGCAGCCAGGCTGACCGTTGTCGCGAGATCATGAAAACACTGACTTCACTGTCAAATGACGATGATAAGCATCTTTCTGTAGTGTCTCTTCGCGTCTTGCTCGAGGAGGTTTGCGAACCGCATCGTAACTTTGGCGTAGATGTCTCTATCAGTGCATCTGGCGAGCAACAAAAACCGCTCGTATCCAGAAACCCTGCCATCCTGTACGGCTTGGGTAATATTGTTGAGAACGCGGTTGATCACGCGGAACAAAACGTAAAACTGGTCGCCGGCTGGGATAAATCTTCAATCTGGGTCACCATCAATGACGATGGTTCCGGATTTCATGATGAGATGATCCGCCGGATTGGAGAACCATTTCTTTCCAGTCGTTCTACCATGAAGCCTGAAGGAGGCCTTGGCTTGGGATTGTTTATTGCCAAAACTCTTTTGGAGCGTAGCGGAGCCACAACCAAGTTCGAGAATGCAAAAGACAAAGCGCTCGAAGGTGCATCCGTAACAATCCGTTGGCCCCGCTCCGCATTGGAAGTCAGCAGGTCTGCCAAGCCTTAATCATTTTGGCATCTATTCTTTGACAAATTGCCTCTTCTGACCCAAATAATGGCTATATGCAGAGAGAAAACACATGAATCGGTCACAAACGCAAATGCTTGATCCGGAAAACGATGCGTCTTTATTGATTGTTGATGACGACAAACCATTTCTGCAGCGCTTGGGGCGTGCGATGGAGTCGCGCGGCTTTAGTGTTGAAATGGCCGAGTCCGTTGCCGAAGGCATGGCGAAAGTGCGCACGAACCCGCCAGCCCATGCCGTGGTCGATATGAGGCTCAACGACGGTAACGGTTTGGACATCGTTGAGGAAATTCGTTCCCGTAGGCCCGATTGTAAAGCGGTTATTCTCACCGGCTATGGAAACATTGCAACTGCCGTGACTGCAGTGAAAATGGGCGCGGTTGATTATCTGGCCAAGCCTGCGGATGCCGATGATGTATGTACCGCGTTGATGCGCAATCCTGAGGAGAAGGCCGAACCGCCGGAAAATCCCATGTCGGCTGACCGTGTGCGCTGGGAGCACATTCAACGGGTGTATGAGCTTTGCGACCGAAACGTTTCTGAGACTGCTCGCCGATTGAACATGCATCGCAGAACTTTGCAGCGCATTCTCGCCAAGCGCGCGCCAAAATAGCATCAATCCAGTTTCGCAGCATATTCCGATACCAGTTGAAGTCTGGATGCCGCAGCGCGTGCAATTTTCAAAGTCAGTGATTTCCGGGTAGGTGCTGGCAGTTTCCTTGTGTCGCTGTCGCGGATGATTTCACATCCATATTGATCAGCAAGAATAAAGCCTTCTGTTTCAGGAAAGATCTCGCCTGGTACTGATGGGTGGCTTGCGAAATAGAAGCGATCTGAAAATTCCTTATATTCCGGCCATTTATTATCCGCATTGAAATCTGCCACAGACGACTTGATTTCAATGATTACAATCTGACCTTTGCCATCAAGCCCGATCAGGTCGGCACGTCGACCACCAGGGAGCGTAAACTCCGGCACAAAAACCAGATCACTCTCTTGAAAACCGTTCAAGATTCCGCGGCGAATTTCCATCGCTGTTTCTGATTGCCGGGCATCGACAGCCGGATTGTTGCTGTAGGGATCAATCAGCGGCAAAAGCTCTTCCAGTTCAAGCGCTTGATGTTGCCAATATGCAACATGTAAAGGTCGAATTCAAATTTCTCAAAATACAAATTGCGAATCATCGTCAGTTTGATACCTGAATGACCCAAGGTTACCAACTATTTGCATCAGCTTTTCGAATCCGGCAGGGGACTTATGGATAGACGTACGTTCACATTATCTTTGCTGTCGACTGCAGCCTTGGCAGGTTGTTCGTCCATCAGCCGCGATCCTTCGCGTCAATTTCGTTCATCATACGGTGCAATCACCGATGGCGGTTTTCGAATTCCGGAAATTCCGGTTCGCAAAATCGACAAGCAATATCTTCGTCAGGTTGTGGACTATCCTACAAAATATCGCTCCGGTACGATTGTGGTCGATGTACCAAAACGGTTCCTCTACCTTGTTCAATCAGATGGCAAGGCAATGCGCTATGGTGTAGGTGTAGGCAAGCAAGGCTTTGCCTGGTCAGGAAGCGCGACTATCGGCTGGAAAAGAGAGTGGCCAACCTGGACGCCACCTGCCAGGATGATCGGCCGTCGACCAGAACTGAAGAAATGGGCTGGCGGGATGCCTCCCGGATTAAGCAACCCACTTGGTCCACGTGCGCTTTACCTTACCAAAGGTGGAAGAGACACGCTCTATCGCCTGCACGGGACTCCGGAATGGTGGTCCATTGGCACTGCTGCTTCATCTGGATGTATCCGCCTGTTGAACCAGGATATTATTGATCTCTATGATCGTGTTAAGCCGGGTGCTCGGGTAGTCGTAAAGCAAACCTGATCATGTGCAATGTTCTTTAGGCACTAAAAAACCCCGCCAGTTTGAGCGGGGTTTCTTTTGTGTGTTTTTCGGATGTCGAACACCCGTTTATGCCAGCGCCTTGAATTCCAGTCTTTTGCGGTGAAGTACCGGTTCGGTATAGCCAGCAGGTTGCGCCTTGCCTTCAAACACAAGTTCACATGCGGCCTGAAACGCGACAGAAGAATCGAAGTCAGGTGCCATGTTGCGATAAAGCGGATCACCCGCGTTCTGGCCATCGACCACTCCGGCCATGCGTTGCAAGGTTTCGAGAACCTGCTCTTTTGAGCAGACGCCATGCTCCAACCAGTTGGCGATGTGTTGTGTTGAGATCCGCAACGTTGCGCGGTCCTCCATCAGGCCGACATCATTGATGTCAGGCACTTTGGAACACCCGACACCTTGTTCGACCCAGCGAACCATATATCCGAGAATGCCTTGTGCATTGTTATCAAGCTCGTTCTGAATATCTTCAGGGCTCCAATTCGGGCGAATGGCCACCGGAACCGAAAGAATGTCATCAATGCTCGCTCGTGTTCGGCTGGAAAGCTTTGATTGAACTTCGGCAACATTCACCTCATGATAATGAGTCGCGTGAAGTGTTGCTGCAGTTGGTGAAGGAACCCATGCACAATTTGCACCGGCATTGGGGTGTCCGATTTTCTGCTCCAGCATATCAGCCATCAGATCTGGCATCGCCCACATGCCCTTGCCAATTTGTGCGTGGCCGGAAAGGCCGCATTCCAACCCAATGTCAACGTTCCATGCTTCATAGGCCTGGATCCATGCAGCACCCTTCATGTCTCCTTTGCGAAGCATAGGTCCGGCCAGCATGGAAGTGTGAATCTCATCGCCTGTGCGATCAAGGAAGCCGGTATTGATGAACACAACGCGCTCCTTGGCAACGCGGATGCACTCTTTCAGGTTGATGGTGGTGCGACGTTCTTCGTCCATGATACCCATTTTGAGCGTGTTTGGTTTCATGCCAAGCATATCTTCAACGCGCCCAAACAACTCACATGCAAAGGCTACCTCTTCGGGGCCATGCATTTTAGGTTTCACGATATACATTGAACCTTCGCGGGAATTGCCGTGCTTCCCATCTGGACCAATATCGTGTAGCGCAATCATCGCCGTTGTAAGGCAATCCATAATGCCTTCCGGGAACTCATTACCATCCTTGGTGATCGCCGGATTTTTCATCAAATGGCCGACATTACGCACCAGAAGAAGTGACCGTCCGGGCAGTGCAATCTCTGAGCCATCGACGCCTGTGTAAACCCGATCCGGGTTCAGTGTCCGGGTGATCTGCTTGCCGCCTTTTTCAAAGCTGTCTGCAAGATCGCCTTTGAGGAGGCCCAGCCAGTTGCGGTAGGCAAGAGCCTTGTCTTCACCATCCACAGCTGCAACAGAATCCTCACAATCGCAAATTGTTGTCATTGCGGATTCGAGAACCAGATCCGCAATACCTGCTTTGTCTGACTTGCCAATTGGATGGTCAGGATCGATGATGATGTCTGCATGAAGGCCGTTTCGCTTCACCACAACCGACGTCGGATTGTCCGCTTCGCCCTGATAGCCGACAAATTGTGCAGGATTAGCCAATCCGCTCACTGAACCGTCTTCAAGGGTAAGCTGAAGTTCACCGTCCACGACAGCAATGCCCTTGAGGTCAGCCCATGAACCATTGATCGGCACGGACTTGTTTAGGAAGTCGCGTGCCCAGGCGATAACCTTGTCTCCGCGGGCAGGATTGTATGCGCCGCCGCGTTCTGCGCCGCCCTCTTCCGAGATTGCGTCAGTGCCATAAAGGGCATCATACAGAGAACCCCAACGCGCATTGGCCGCATTGAGTGCATAACGGGCATTCATGATTGGCACGACCAATTGTGGCCCAGCGACCATAGCGATTTCCGGATCAACATTGGCGGTATCGACAGAAAATTTCCCGCCTTCCGGTACAAGATATCCGATCTCGGTCAGGAAATCCTTATACTCGTCCATGGAGTAATCGGTTCCCTTGGCGGTATACCATTCATCCATTTTGGACTGGAGGTCTTCTCTTTTTGCGAGCAGCGCATTGTTTTTAGGAGCCAGCTCATCGTAAAGCGTTTCAAGGTCAGACCAGAACTTGTCCTGTGAAATTCCTGTTCCTGGCAGGGCCTCGTTGTTTACAAAATCCCACAGCTCCTGGTCGATGCTCAAACCACCATTGGTCACGCGATCAGACATACTCTTACTCCTCAAAATATGGTTTGGCATTGGGCTATCAAATCACCCAAAATTGTCAATTTGGAGCAGATGACAAACATTATTTCCAATTTGGAAATAATTAACCGTGGTGACGTTGGTTGTTGAATGGTGCTCAGTCAATGCCCATATCAGGGATAACAGAATTTGGATGGAAGAAATGACAAGATTATCCGGTTTCACAAACCCGCTCATGTTGGGGTTTGATGAACTAGAGCGCGTTTTGGAGCGCGTCGCCAAGTCAGGAAAAGATGGCTATCCGCCTTACAATATTGAGCGTCTTCAAACCGAACCTGGTGAGAAGGGAGACCTGTTGCGTATTACGCTGGCGGTTGCCGGCTTTTCTGAGGACGAGCTTGATATCTCGATTGAAGAAAATCAACTGACCATTCGCGGTAAGCAGGTGGATGACAAAGAACGCGTCTATTTGCACCGCGGCATTGCTGCAAGGCAGTTTCAGAAATCATTCGTTCTTGCTGAAGGCATAGAAGTGAGCGGAGCCGACCTTTCAAATGGGTTGCTTTCTATCGATCTGATCCGCATTCAACCGGAAAGGATCATTCGCAAAATTTCGATCAAGTCGAAGGACTAGGTTTATGTTTCAAGATCAGACCTCTCAGAATTTTGACCAGCAGGCCTTTGCCCAGATGGGAAACGAGGCCGTGGCATATATGCGAAAAATCACTTCCCGTGAGATCAAAGACAAGTTCATGCAGATCGATAACATAAAACCGGGGCATGTATATTGGGCCTTGTTCGCAGCCGATGGCGCCTTGTTGATGATCGCCGAAGATCAATCAGACCTCCTTAATCAGGCATTTTACAATGATCTGACGGCTGTTAATCCGAACTAAAGCGCGGCAGCATGGCTGTTGTTTTTTAGCAACATATTTTGAATCCAGAACAAAATACGCCCAATCGGATTTGACTTTGACTGATGCGGATGCTTTATCCCGCGAACTGTTTTTGAAAGGCACAATCATATGCATCATAGATTTTGTGCGATCCCAGGGGACGCAAACCAGAACTAAGTCGTCTTAACGATGCGGTCTGGAGATTTGGATTTCACACCAGTGTGTAATCCGTCCCAACTCATTTCAAAAATAGGTAAATCCCAATGGGCAATCCTCTTGATGGAGGCGACGCAACAAGTTCGTGCGATGCTCCAATTCATACCTTTTATTCGGCGAAAACCTGGATAGAAGGCAAAGCTGTTGAACAGCTATACCAAGTTTCATGTTTGGAAGGCGTTTGTGAAATTGCTGCCTTTCCTGATCTCCATCCAGGCAAATTTGGTCCGGTCGGATGTGCGATTCTTGCTGACCGAATTTTCCCTCAGCTGATCGGAAACGATATCGGGTGCGGGATGTCTGTCTTTGCGCTTGAAATGCCTAAGAGAAAACTGAAAATGTCCCGGCTTGATGAGAAACTGTATCGTCTGGACGATGACTGGAGTGAAAACGCACGCGTGTTCTTCGACAGGTATGAAATGGATTTCGGCCAGCATCCCCATTCGATGGGAACAATTGGTGGAGGAAACCATTTCTGCGAGCTGCAAGAGGTAACCGAAACTTCCAAGCTTCCTCAAGACAGCGATGTTGAACTTTGCAAAGGCATGCTTCTGCTTATGGTTCATTCCGGATCGCGCGCCTTCGGTTATGAAATATTTTCAAATATCTCACCAGACAAGTTTGCGGGTATGAAAGCCGGAGAACCAGCTACAATCGCGTATCTGGAAAAGCATGATCTTGCATTGCGATGGGCCAGTTTGAACCGCCTTGCAATTGCTGAACGCGTCGCCGACATATTGCGTACGTCAATTCGCTTGGTTGTTGACAATCCACATAACCTTGTCGAGCAACACGGGAATTGCTTTTTGCATCGAAAAGGTGCTGCAAAGGCAGATATGTCAATCGTACCGCTTGCAGGCTCACGAGATGCGCCCAGTTATCTTGTTGCTCCGACTGGAACAAACCCAAAGTCGTTGAATTCTCTGGCGCATGGTGCGGGAAGAAAATTTGACCGCAAATCGATGCTGGGAAGAACAGGGAAGACGCGTTCAGAACGTGAAGCACTATCCCGCAACGCTGATGGGGGTCCTATTATTTGTCATGATCGACAATCTTTGATTGAAGAAGCCCCCATGGCCTACAAGGACCCAAAGTTGGTCCTGGAGGATATGCAAGCGAAAAACTTGCTCCGCCACGTGGCAACGATGAGGCCATTGCTGACTTACAAGAAGCGTCCGCAGGTTTTGGAGAAACAGCGAGATGCCAAACATGATCGGCGTTCGCAAAGGAGGCGGGAAAGATGAAGCCAAATCCTGAAGTCCGCCTTCTTGTGACCAGCGGTGATGGGCCGGTGGAATGCCGAATCGCAGTCCGGAAAACACTTTTGGAAATCCGATCCAAAGCTGAAAAATCGGGTATATCCTGCGAAGTGGAACTGTCAAATACTGGCTGTAATCATGGTCCGGCTTCGGCTGTGATCTCTTTATCCGGGACGTGTTGTGATGAGTTCTCAAGGGATTGGGTTGGCTCGGTACAATGGATTTTCAAAAGTCCGGTACGACGTCATCACAAACGTCGGAATTGGTTTGTCGGGGTGTTTCAAATCAATGCCCTTGAAGTGGGCATGCCGACCTTGAACGATCATGACCTGATTGTAGAGCGGTTTCGCGCCGGTGGGCCGGGCGGTCAGCATCAGAACACAACCGACAGCGCCGTCCGGGTTACCCACAAACCGACCGGGATATCTGCAATTTCCCGAGATGAACGGTCGCAACATCGAAACAGGAAGGTTGCACTGGAGAGGCTTATTAACAAATTCATCCTAACTGAATTTGCGGCTGAAAAGCGGCACCAGAAGTCACAGAACCAAATGCACAAAACACTTGAGCGCGGGAATCCTGTGAAAGTGTTTCGGGTGTGACCATGATTCCGGGGCAGGCATAACCTACCTCGGATCAGAAAGCCTAACTTGGGTCTACCCAGCCGATATTCCCGTCAGAGCGCCGGTAAACAACATTTGTCTTCCCATTACCGGCATTGTTGAACACCACAACCGGGTTATCGGACAAATCCAGCTTCATGACGGCATCCGCCACGCTTTGTGTCTCTATGCTGGTGAGTGATTCCGCAATAACCACCGGATTGTAGTCTTCCGGCATTTCTTCTTCTGGATTAGGCTGCTCAACAATGGAATAGGCAGCCTCAATTCGCTCGGCTTTTGACGTATTGCCGTGATGGTCCTTTAGCCGGCGCTTGTATCTGCGCAGCCGCTTTTCAATTTTTTCTGCCGCTGTTTCGAAGGCTGCCGTTGCATCATTTTCAATAGCGGTGCTTTGCAGATGGATGCTGCTGTCGAGATGGATGACGCAATCACAGGAAAATCGGGAACCTTGCTTTTCGAGTGTGACGTGTCCCTGATATCCGCGGCTAAAATACTTGCCTACCGCTTCATCCAGACGCCCCTCAATACGCTCAGTAAGCGCTTCGCCCACATTCATATGCTTTCCTGAAATACGTAAACTCATCCGCTCTCCTCTCTTGAATGCAGTTAAATACACCAAGAGCTTAGCGCGCCGGGATGCGAAGCGTAAAGGGCAGGATTTGGTAGAAAGTCAGGCTTTGACGCCGGTTCCGATCGGACAGGACACGCCAATTCCGCCTACACCGCAATATCCATCAGGGTTTTTGGCCAAATATTGCTGGTGATATTCTTCAGCGAAATAAAATTCTCCGGCCTTGAGAATCTCGGTTGTAATGGTGTTTGTAATGCCTGAATTTTCAAGAGCTTGCTGGAAAACACCCTTTGATTCCACGGCCGCCATGTGCTGCTCATCAGAATAGGTGTAAATCCCGGAGCGATATTGAGTGCCGATATCATTGCCCTGACGATTTCCCTGGGTGGGGTCGTGCCCTTCCCAGAAGGTCTTGAGCAAGGCTTCATAGGCAATCTTTGCCGGATCAAACACCACAAACACCACTTCATTGTGCCCGGTCATGCCGGAACAGACTTCCTTGTAAGTAGCATTGGGTGTGTAACCTGCAGCATATCCAACGGCGGTGACATAAACGCCTTCCAGCTCCCAGAATTTTCGTTCAACACCCCAGAAGCACCCCATTCCAAACATCGCAGTTTCCATGCCTTCCGGGTATGGTCCGTGAAGCGGCAAGCCGCTGAGAAAGTGATGTGTTCCGGAATCAATAGCCTCTGAACGGCCGGGAAGTGCGGTCGATGCACTTGGTTTGTTGAGTTTGCGGTCAAACATTTGTGCAAGAAACATGAGTTTTTCTTTCCAAGAATTGGTTTGCTATTTGCCGAAGCGGGTTTGCCAGTGCCGTTTTTGCCGTCGGCCCATCCACAAAAACATAATGGACAAAACGAAAAATACCAGCCAGCTCGGTTGAAGCAAAATGGTTTGGATCACATTTTCCCATAACCAGGGGAGGCCGAGATGGCGTTCAATTCCCACTTGGAAATACTGCAGGCTGGCAACATTGAAATCTCTCCATTGGAGTCCCAAAGCCGTGACCGTCGCTTCCGAGTTCGCAATACTGCGCGTGAGATCCAGAACCGCTGTAATAAGCGCCAGAACCATGAAAATCACGCCAATGAGCTTGATGAGCAATCGCAGCATTCACTCTCTTTCCTGTTATTTCCAATAAATAGAAACGAGCTTCAACATTTGCAATATCATTGCTTGAACATGAGTGCCAGATCAGTATATTGCGCCGAGCCATCAAACGGACTGCCCGGTGGCCAAGGGCATCCGACCGGATTCATCAGGTGATGGTAAAGAAACGATGGTTTGTCTTTGGTCCGTACGGGATTTCCAGCCCGTGACGCTATTGAAGGACAGGTGGCCGAGTGGTCGAAGGCGCACGCCTGGAACGCGTGTAGGCGGGCAACCGTCTCCAGGGTTCGAATCCCTGTCTGTCCGCCAGCATAGTTTCTTATATCATTGATATGTATATGGTATTATAAAGTCCGATGAATTTACCCCACCTAAGCACTTGTTAGCATTGTGATAAGGCACTCGATGCGATTTAGTATCTGGAGGATTCATTTGAGCAAAAAGCTTGAATGACAACTCAGCGGTTAAAGCAGCCACGACTTGTTTTCGACACATGGCATTCACTGAGGGAAGCTGCCTTTAATCAGATTTCAAACTGATTGCACGTATTGGAAAGCAGACATTGGTTATTGAACTGATGGTTGCTCAGAATCACATTTCGATTACGAATTGGGCATTCACAAAAAATTGCACTTAACGCTCTTTGCTCATGATAGGCATTGAGCGAGCGCTCTCTTCGTCGGTGATGCTTAAAGATACACGTCCAAGTTTCATTAACCAATATCTTCAACGTTATTTTATAGTCCTTGGCATATCATATGAGTGTGGAGACAAATTCCGTCTCAATGCATGATGCAGAAACACGCTCAGTAAAACTGAGAATTTAAAAGGCTAGAAGGTCTAAGCCTCTTCCAATTTAATATCCGCGCTTTTATGCATCGTTGCTCCTCTGGAAGCGACATGATGACGTTCTGATCATGGCTGCATATGGGCGTATAGTTTTACTTCTTTTCAAATTGGAAGTCGGCGTCGGCACCAAATTCTCAGCCAAAACAATCAAACTAATATAACAGGAGGTTTCGGCATGAGCGTCGACACAGATATGAACATTTCTCCGGTACTGGGAACGAATGCGGACGATCATTTAAGCGGTACCGGCCGCTCTGAAGTGCTTTCCGGTGCAGGAGGAGATGACACAATTGCAGCAGGCAGCGGCCATGATGAAGTATTTGGCGGCACGGGCAATGATACATTATTGGGGCAAGGCGGTAATGATACCATGTATGGCAATGGAAAGCCTGCCTATGTAGACACGTCTTCATTGGTTATGAAAGAAGCAACGACGGCAGAAGTCACCTTCATGGATGAGGGAGCGGGTTTTCGTAACGCACTTGGTGTTTATGAAATCGACGAGCAGGGCAACATCACAAATGTTCAGATTCTGTTCCCCAATGCTTCGAAACAAGGCAGTGGCGGTGATCTGATCGCTGGTGAATCAAAAGTCGCCTTTGATGTTAGCGCTGGCGTCCAACTCGGACTGTTTGTTGTCTCCAATGGCTTTGGCAAAGGTTATGAGAACCAAGAAGCTTTGTCTGACAAGGACGGGTCGTTTGTTTTCCTGACAAGAGATGGTGAACCCGGAACGGTGAATGACAAGGACCTGATCCTTTATCATAAAGATGCCGAGACCGGGGAATTGACAGCGGTGAAATCACAATATGGAACAGATACTTTCCACTCATACGGTGATGCTTCCAATGGTTTTGGTCCGAATTCAGATAATTTTGACCACGTGGTTGTTCGTGCGAATTCAGTAAGCGGTGAACTTCTGGTTGGTTTCGAAGATCTCAAGCACGGCGGTGACAAGGATTTTGATGACACTGTTATCAAGATCGATATCGGTCAGGAAAACGTTGTTGCACTTCTGCCGGAGAAGAAACCTTCGGCAGGTAACAAGCCGGATGACGATATTCTTTATGGCGGGGATGGCAATGACGTGATGTATGGTATCGGCGGCAATGATGTATTGCACGGTGGCCGTGGCAATGATGACATGCACGGCAATTCTGGCGATGACATTCTTTATGGTAATGACGGTGATGATGTCATGGACGGGAACTCGGGCAACGACACCCTGTATGGGGGTAATGGCCAGGATGAATTAAATGGTAACTCGGGTGACGATGTATTGTATGGCAATGCGGGTAACGATGTCCTAAATGGCCATTCGGGCACTGATACACTTTTCGGTGGTTCAGGAAATGACACTCTAAATGGTGGCTCTGGCAATGATACGCTTTCAGGAGACAGTGGCGATGACATCCTCAATGGAGGCAGTGGTGACGATGTGCTGGATGGTGGATCTGGCAATGACACGCTGAAAGCTGGATCCGGTGATGATATTGCTGCTGGTGGATCTGGCAATGACAAGCTTTATGGTGGAAGTGGCGATGATCAATTGTCAGGTGATAGCGGCAATGATTACCTGAACGGTAACAGCGGCACGGATACCTTGTCCGGGGGTGATGGACAAGACAAACTGATCGGGGGCTCAGGCAATGACGTGCTTGATGGCGGCAACCATAATGATCACCTTAACGGTGGATCCGGCCACGACGAAATGTACGGTGGTGCTGGTAACGACTATTTGAGTGGTGGCAGCGGTAACGATGTTATTGACGGCGGTGCCGGCAATGACAAACTGCGTGGTGGCAGCGGATCAGATACTTTTACATTTGCATTCACCGAGGGGGAATCCAGCCACGACCGAGTCTACGACTTTACGGTCGAGGACTTCCTTGAATTCCAGAATACAATTTTCTCAAGCTTCGATGAACTGAAAGAGCATTGTAGCGAAGATGGCAATAGCCTGGTCATCGAATACGGAGACGAGTGTTCCGTCGAATTGAAAAACACGAGCCTGGATGATTTGAGTGCAGATCAATTCAACTTTACCTGATCAAAAGCTTGCTCGGGCCTGTAACTTGCCCGGGCAAATACGGGGAGCAGGGTCCTGAACAAAAATAATAATTTTGGGGACTACCAATGGGACACAGCAAATACTCCGCAATTTCTGTCGATTTGCGAAACCGGTTTTTGGCCAATCTGCCAATCCTTTTTCTTTACAGTCTGGCCATCAATGTATTGATCATGGCTGGACCATTATTCATGCTTCAGGTCTATGACCGGGTCATTCCAAGTCAATCCATACCAACCCTGAGCGGCTTGTTCACGCTGGTGCTGGTATTGTTCATGTTTCTGTCGCTGTTCGAATTCATCCGCTCTCGGATCATTACCCGAATAGCCTATTATGTGGACCGACGGGCAAATAGTTCCGGTATGAGCGGCAATGTGCTTGAAGGAATTGGCGATAAAAGCGGCAAGAAAAATGCAGCAGAACCGGCCAGCCGGATACGGGATTTTCTGCGCAGTGGCGGAATTGAATCGTTTCTCGATCTACTCTTTGTACCTGTATACCTCATTTGCCTATCGGCGCTTCATCCATTGCTTTCGCTCGTGTGTCTTTTGGGTAGCTTCACCATGGGGGCAGTGACGATACTGAGTAACTATCTATCAAAACCACTCAAAGCACAGACTGGCCAAATGCGTATGGCAGAGAAAAGCTTGGAGGGGCAATATGCCTCCCATGCCCGCGAAATCTCCTCCATGGGCATGGCGCCGGTATTGATGCAGGACCTGCGCAATGCTCACGGAAGGTCGCTGTCCCTCACCCACACATTGCTTTCGAAGACGCAGTTTTTCAAATCTATTTCAAAGGGGATACGACCTCTGGTTCAGGCCTCTACTCTGGCTGCCGGTGCTTATCTTGTTATCAATGGCGAGTTGACGGCAGGCACAATGATAGCGTCATCGATCATGGCCGGCCGATTGCTGCAGCCGATTGATCAGTCAATCAACTATTGGCCTGAATTTGTACTTGCTCGAAAGGCCTATGAAAAACTGAAACATTTGCCTGATGCTGAAAGCGTCGATGCCGGGCTTTCACTGTCTCGTCCGGCAGGTGCCGTCGAGGTTTCAGGCATAACCGTTCTTAACAAGGAGAAAATGGCCAAGGGATTGGCGCAACCAATTTTGCGTGACATCAATTTTTCGCTCAACCGGGGTGATGGCCTTTGCATCGCGGGGCCAAGTGGCGCGGGCAAGAGTATTCTGATCGACTTGCTGATCGGCCACATTGCTGCTGACAGAGGAGAGTTGCGTCTGGATGGCTCAAAATTGCAACAATGGGACAAAGATAAACTCGGACAGTATATCGGCTTTTTACCTCAAAATGCTCGCCCCATGCCTGGCACGATTGCCCAAAATATCTCGCGATTTGCCAAGGAAGAAGACTTGGAAGCGATCATACAAGCAGCAATACTATGCGGGATACATGAACGCATTCTGACGTTGCCAGATGGCTACAATACTGAGATTGATGACCGCAAACTCGACCAGCCTGCAGCACTCATTCAGATGATCTGTCTGGCACGAGCGATCTATGGCAATCCGAGCATTTTGATTTTGGATGAGCCTGCGGCCAATCTTGATCATGAAAGCGAGCAGGCACTCGTCAAGTGCATCCACCAAATGCGGATGGAGGGTGCCACTGTTATCGTCGCTACCCACAGACGGTTTATCTCTCAATATCTCAGCAAGACCCTAATTTTGAACAAGGGGGTTCAGGTCAGCCTGGAAGACAATCATCAAGCGGCGGCAACTGAAGACTTAGTGACATCGAAAAGAGCTGCAGCATGAATGAAATTGATTCAAACATCGAGTTGGAAACCAATGATCTGGGAACCAAGATCGCAGGTATTGCCGGCTTCCTTATCCTATTTGTATTTGGCGGTTTCTGGCTTCAGAACACCCAGCTTTCGAGCGCCATTATTGTTCAGGGCAAGGTGGACATTATGGGTGAAGCCAAGACCGTTCAGCATCGCGATGGCGGCGTGATTTCTTCCATTCTTGTAGAGCCTGGGCAATTTGTTGAGAAAGACCAATTGCTCATCACGCTGGATGTCTCCGAGCACAGAATTCGAGCCAATGCGACCACCGAAAAAATGAAACATCTTTCTGCGCGACTATATCGCTTGCAGGCAGAACGCAAAGGGGTTGATCTGGCTGAACCAACAAAGCCGAAGCCAACCAAGATTGGCTTTAAGGCCACGAAAGATGTGCTTTCACGTGAATTGGACCTGATGAAAATGCGGATGGCGAACCGCACTGCCAAGAAGCGAGAAGCGGCATTCAAAATACAAAAGTTTGAAAATGAGATTTCGGGCATCGATGCTCAGATTGCATCTAAAAGAGAAGAAGAACTGTTGCTTCATGCCGAAATCAGAGCAAAGAAGCATCTTCATGAAAAGGGCTACTCGTCCCTTCATTCATTGAGAGAAAGTCAGAAAGACCTCTCCCAGGTAAGCGGTTCATTGAGCAAACTGCTTTCTGACAAGATCAGCCGTCAGCATGCGCTGGAGGAAGCCAAGGCCCTGATCAAGACAGAGGAAATCTCGTTTTACGAATCTGTGTTGAGTGAAATGATCTCAATCGAATCGGAGCTGCGGGAGCTTAGAAAGAATCTGCTGACGGACAATACCATTATTGATCGCGCGGCAATCAAGGCAACATCCGCAGGCAGAATCCACAAAATGGATGTGTTTACGGTTGGCGGTGTGATCGGGCCTTCACAAGAGCTGATGCAGATTGTCCCGGAAGATTCCGCACTCGAAATTGGTGCTTCGCTTGAAACCCGTCATATTGATGATGTCAGCGCTAAACAAAAGGCTGTTGTTCGGCTATCCGGTTTTGATACGAGGAATACCCCTGAACTCAATGCGTATGTCAGGGCTATCTCTCCCGACATTGTTCTGGATCCACAAACTGGAAAGCCGTTTTATAAAATTCAGGTGACCGTACCGCCAGAAGAGATCAGCAAGTTGAATGTTGGAAAACTGGTTCCGGGGATGCCAGCAGAAATCTTCATAGCGAATGGTGAGCGAACCGCTTTCCAATACCTGACAGCGCCGCTGATGGATCAGTTGAGACGTGCATTCCGTGACTGAATGTCTGACAACATTTGGTCACGAAGCTGGGTCCAAAGTCCCGGCAATATAAAAGGTAAATTTACGACTAATACTTGCTTGCAAGGTATTGGCTACCAACCAGCATTTTATTCGCTAATCTAAAAAGCGTTCGTGTCGAATATGCTTCATCGAAACCCTGTATGTACAACGGTGGAGATCAACTTGGGAAACATGAAGGTTTTCCTTAAAGAAGGGGAAAAAATCTATCTGAACGGCGCTATGGTTCAGGTAGACAGGAAAGTATCTATCAAACTCCTAAATGAAACAAAGTTCCTGCTCCAAAACCAATTCATGAGCGCCGAAGAAGCTGATACTCCCTTGAAACAATTGTACTTTGCAATTCAACTGATGATCATCAATCCCGAAACAACGAAAGAAGCTACCGAACTCTATCGCGGTACTTTTCGTTCTATTCTCAACAAACAGCGGAATCCGGCGATGGTCAAACTATTAAGAAAGGTGCAGGATCTGATAGAGGCTGGACGGGAACATCAAGCACTAAAGTTGATCAGGGGGGCATTCAATGTTCATCAATATGTCTTGTCTTCCAGCACAGATTCCGAAGATAACCAAATTCGCAAGCGATTCGCGCAGCCCTAGCTGCTCATATTCATGTCTGAATGCAGGAAGTGATTCGCCAAAATCCTTGAGAATTTGACTCCGTTCTCGATAATTTTATTTCTTTTTCGAATTTTTTTGAATCAGATGCAAAATTTTCCACAGCCATACTTTATTGCAAAAACCGCTCTGCACTAGCTTTGCCGGCTCGCATACGCCCGTTTCGATAGCGCTTCAATCTAGGGTGGAAATTTCAATTTCACCACAATTATTCGTTTATGTTCAAATTGTTATTCGCTTGTCTTTTGAATACACGCTCCGATTCTTCGACTAGATTGAAAAAGCCGGCAGCCATTATCAAAACAGAGATTTAAAATCGTGTATCAACCTCGAAAATCACACTCGTTAAATTGCCTCCAGAAATGTTAATAAATATTTAGTCTGACCCTACGTAATGCTATAGTCACAGCCACGTGAAACGATTTGATGTTGCGGTGATCAAATCAGTTTCGAACTCAAAAGTGGCGGCAAATAACATTGCGAGGGGTGCGTTATGCTGGGATTCTTGTGTCTTGCAAGGATGTGTGGTCGTGGATCTTTGAATTGCTCGAAGTGGCTTTGGATTTTGATCCTGGTTGCAACGAATTTATCGTTTCAACCCATCGAGGTCCAAGCGCAAACATTTTCAGCGTGTGTACCTGTTGCTACCAATAATGGAAGTTTTGAAAACTTCTCTTTGCCTGCAGACGTAACTTTTGGCACCGCACCAAATCGGTCTTTTCAGATACAAGAAGCGCAAGTCCCGGGTTGGGAGACGGACAATCCACTGGGTGTCATTGAAATATGGGAAAGTGGCCACAATGGTGGTGATCCGGCACCAACTCCCTCATTTGATGGCATGCATCATGCTGAGATTGCTTCGACGGATGCAAATTTTGCACTAACGCAGGATATCTCCGGTCTTAAAGGGGATCGGGTTGAGTGGTCCGTTTATCACCGCGGGCGTCGCGGTTTGGATACTGCGGATGTGTTTGTTTCCGAGATAGGTGGCACCCCAATTCTCCTACAGCGGATGCAAACAGACAACACGGTTTGGCAGAGATATTCGGGCGCGTTTGTCCCGGATTTTGATACAGGCCGTTTTGAGTTTCGGGGCGTATCTACTGCTCCAGGTGCGCCGAATGCGGCTGGTAACTTCATCGATCTGTTTCAGGTTGCGGTTTGTGCTGCCGAACGTGACCGAAGTGATGCACCGGCTGATGGGAGTGTTTCTCCGAATGGTGGTACGACGGCCTATGGAACACCCAATCATGTTATTATTTCTGGCATACAACTTGGTTCTACCAACACATTCGATGCGGCTGATCCAAGCAGTCCGGCAGCAGATGCTGATACGGATGACGGGGTAATTGTTCCTACACTTACTCAAGGCCAGGCCGCAACGATAACCGTAAACACATCTGGTGCCAGCGGTCTTTTGCAGGCTTGGATAGACTGGAATGGTGATGGTACATTTGCCGCGGGGGAGCAAATCGCGACCAATGTATCCGATGGCGGTACTGGCACGATTTCCCTAAATGTTACACCACCTGCGTCCAGTACCACCAACCCGACATTTGCCCGGTTTCGTTGGTCAACTGAGACAGACTTGGGCGCAACTGAAAGCGCTTTGGACGGTGAAGTCGAGGATTATCAGCTAAGGGTATTTCAAACATCGCCACCTCCGACGCCAACCATTGTTCCCGCAGGTGGAAGTTGTTCGGCTTTTGGGGGCTCGTTGGTAGGCCCAAACCTGATCACAGGAGGTTCGTTTCCAACAACTGGACCGCTGTCCTCAAGTATTCCCGGTGCAACGACAACGTATAGTTTTGCTTCAGGTGCGGGCTTCAGCGATGGTTGGCCGAATGATGGCAACTTTACTCCGAATGATGGCGAATACCTGGTCACTTCCCGCACTGGGCCTGTTTTATATGGAGAGAGCAATCTGTCATCGCCGGCACGTTGGCATGACCTGGCTGGAGTTCAATTCTCCACCAACACTGGTGACAGGTTTTTTGTTGTAAATGCGGATACAACACCCGGGCCGACAATCCAATTGTCAGTTAATGTTACTGCTGGCACAGCCTATGATTTTACTGCCTTCCTAACCAATCTTTTTGTTAGTGAGAGAAATGCTGGTCGCATAAACCCAAATGTGGCCTTCGAAGTATCCGAAGACGGTGGAGCTACCTGGTCACGATTGGTTTCAACTGGCGAAATTGCAGCAACAACAGCAAGTTCCCCGCCTGTTTGGACAGGGTACGGGAGTATTTATCAAGCAACATCCACGGGTCCGGCATTAATCCGTTTGATCACCATTGCACCTGGCGGCAGCGGAAACGATTTTGCATTGGATGAACTTGTTTTTCAGGAGTGTTCGTTACCATTTAACCCAGCTTTTGCTCTGGTGAAATCAGCTGATACATCTGGTTTGTCTGCGCCTTTGGCGGTTGGTGACACGATCAGTTATACATTTTCGGTTGAGAATACAGGGGATGTTGCCCTTGATCTGGGAGCAACCCCGATCTCCGACACAACAACATTGGGTACTGATGGTACGGGTACGGCCGTAACACTTACAACAGGCCCAACGCTTGTTGCAGCATCTGACACGAATTCTAATGGTCTTCTGGATGTGGGTGAGACGTTCCAGTATACCGCGACGTTTGATCTGACGCAGGCAGCAATTGATGCCGGTGGCGTGCACAATACAGCATCTACGACGGGTAATCCTGTTGACAATGTGGGTAATGACTTACCCGGCCTTACGGATCCGACCGATACATCGGACAATGATCTTGCCGGAGATGGCACAGATGGCACTTCGGATGGCAATGGCAATAACCCAACAGTTGTCACCCTGACGCCTTCTCCTGAATTGGAAGTTGTGAAGTCTGTGTCTTCGGTTGCGGATACGAATGGCAACGGGTTGTTTGGGGATGCTGGCGACACGGTGAACTTTGTGTTCACGGTT
>JAAUYH010002633.1_pt1 | contig 31156 bp, 21 predicted proteins | sample 7278061 | NCBI WGS metagenome assembly JAAUYH01 (sample SAMN14350203, study PRJNA611818) | marine sediment metagenome | isolation source: surface marine sediment (0.6m) | place: French Polynesia: Moorea | collected 2018-08 | reverse complement strand
GTTCTTTCCCTTAACACGTAGATTTGTCACGGTTTCCCTTGACACGTTTAGTAGCCTCGGTACTAAACCTTATTCGCGAATCTGGTAAAGCCCGGGGTATGTTTATCCCTTCGTCTTGTTCTGTCCCCTTCTACACCGTTTTGTCTATCTATTTATATTTTTCCTAGCCATACGAACATTAAGCCTTGCGAACAGTGAAGTCGGCAGCCTTAGGTAACGTAAAAGTAGTCCGTGATGTGCTAGACAGGCTGTCGATCGACAGTGCCATTACTATTTTCAGTTCGTTGCTTATCCAAGGCAGGTTCGATAGTGTGGCCGCGTTGGCTTTGTGAAGTAGTGTCAATCTTATCGACTGAAACAGAGTTCTAGCGCAAGTATGAATACCGATGAAGAACGCCATCGGTACTGTGTCTGAGATCGACATTTGGTAGGAGTTCAATGCTATCAGGTAGTTCGATACACTCTTTGGGAAGAAAAAAAGACTAATATGGATCTCTAAATTCTTCTCTGCTTAAGAATGTTTTGATGATAGCCAATGACAAATTCTCATAGCTCGCTTCGCAAATTACGCTTTGCTTCGAAATTTCACATCATGAATGGCGTTAAAACATAGTTATTTTCCCTTTCGCGAACACAGTAAGGTTTCTCTACCACGATGGAATCTTTTCTGAATAGACGATTCACCCTGAAACTAAATTTTGTTCACCTCCTTTGTTCTGAATTGTGGCAAGGAGTTGCGCATGCTTCTTCTTCTAAATTTTGTAAACGAGTTTGTCAAGTCGTCTCCTTATTTCATGGTAGAATGTAATGTAGCTATCCCTTATTGATGGCTTAGTGGGAATATCTGAATGCAACCAAGGAAAACATTATGCCGATACTAATTTGGGTGCAGGAAGATGTTTCGATAACTGTCTTTGGTTATCAAATCTCTGATTCTTAACTCAATGAGATACGTGGAATACTTCTCGAATTTTTGGTACAGCTATTACTGATTCAGAGTTTGAGAATATCAGACCCGAATGATCCATTCGACATGCCTGTTTCAGTTCTAGTTGGTTGCCACCGGTAGTCAGACAGAAGTTACGTGGTCCGGCTATCCTTATTTGTCTTACAGTTCAATGGCTCATATCATTTCAACAACTCCCAAGGGTCTCATTATTTTCCTACGATCAGCATGCAAAAACGTTTCTATGAAGTTGAAAAACCGTACTATTCATCGGAACTCATTTCTTTTATTTGGTTCGCCACTGTGTTTACATCCTTTTCCATCACCGTTTCCTAATAGCATTCTTTGCCATAACAGAACGGTGTGAAGATGAAGCATCGCCTTCAATAGTCAGTGATGCAAACTTAGACGCTTCCGGTTCGTGAACACATTACATTCGTCTACTAGGCTTACCAGGGCGTAAGACTGACGGCACGCGTTCGGAAATTCGTTTGGTGGATGTCATACGTCAGTAATCGATGAATACGGTACTCATGTACAATAACGCGGCGAGAGATCATTCCAATAGAAGAATTGCCAAATATTCACATGATCGCTTGCAACAACGTACTGTATATCGGCACACGAGCCAATGTTATTGACTCACTGTAGCTGTGAATTGATTTCAAACCCGGCACAGGTGAATAATAATTTCCTTATTCTGTTTGGATGGCAATGTAAAACGGAGCAACGTGTTCGCATTCAGACTTTGCCTTGTATGCGAAGCTAGTGCATCGATTTTTAAGCAGAAAATTGTTGAACGGGATATGCGACGAAGAATTTGTAAATGTGATGCATATTGATGAAGCACGAAAGCTTCCTAAAGGATCGCTTTCGTACTAGTTCAATTACTATACAGAAACAAGGTTCTTCGATACATATTGACCAGAAAATCTAAAAGTTGGCTGTCTGAACATGTGCATAATTCGATCAGCTATTCCTAATCTTAAGTTGATCGTCGGACAGAGGAATATACACGAGGATTTTAAAGGAACTGGTTAGATCGCAATAGCGGCATCTGCAATTGGTTGCCGTACTTTGAACTACAGTCACTTAAATCAATCAGCTTGGCATAAACTTTCTACTGGCGAGGAAGAGTTAGGTGTGCAATTTAAGATATTCATGAGAGACATGAGTAGTTGTAATATGTGGTAAACTGCCTATATCCATAAACCCAGACATTCGAGTAGGTGGATTTGATAGAGTAAATTTATTTCACTCGGATGGTAGACACGTAGTGCAATTCGGAGGGCTAGACTTTCAGTGATTCGATCATAGCTTGCATTATTAGGAACGATCGCTGCTCGGCACTCTCTTGATAGATCAGATTGTCGTAAAGTAAAATCTTAAATCTGAATAGAGCATCTATCAAACAAGCGGAATTCGAAAATAGTACCAAGTGCTGACTAGATTGAATTCAAGAATGAAATAAAATCTAATGAGAGGAATAGAGTCAAACATACTATACCAATACTGTATGTCAGAAAGCGATGTTCAAGTTAATTTATCGCCTAGCCTTTCTTTCCCACATATTCTCCTATTGAACAGCTTTTACTGATGGTGCTTCATAGTGATGAGAGAAACACAATTATCACCCCTAACAAAAAGTGTTGACAATTCTTTAAAATAGGATTGATTAATTCTCTTAGGTGCATTTGTCTGTTGGATATGGTATTCTTATAAGAGGGGCCTAAAGCACTAGATGTTCCAAGCGCCCGAACAGCACTCTGAGAAAGCGGGCTAAAAACGAGGTTCAAAATTCAAAACCTGTTTCTGAATTTAAAAAAGGCTATTTTTTGTAGTAACTTCGTGGCATACAATCACATGTCTGCATAAATTGATTTCGAAAATCAGAAATAATTCTGACGACTGCAATTATGATAAATTCAAATCGCTAAGCAAATTGAAATAAAAATTCTACGCGCTGTGGAACATCTGCGTGATAAAATCCCTAGGGAATAATCTACTAATCTACTTTTCCGTAGAAGCTACAGGTATTACAAAATTGGACGTGTCTTTGAACAAACTGCATATATACTACTGAAGTTAAAACGTATCTTGGATAAGCATTTACAATGATACAACTCAGTGATGAAGTTGAATAGACTGAACTTGACAGTAGACTAAGAGAGCACAGTATTCACCAATGAAATTCTAAAGATGGAGTATGCCGTAGAACAGAATGTCCGGTACTATTACCATGGAGCCATTAAACAGGAGATTTCTCTGACTTGTTGTTTGTAATCTTTCTTAAGGCGCCATTTTCAAAATATACGTACCGACATCATTCTATTGTACTCTTTTGAAGCAAACTATTTAGTTCAGGACCCATGTACATCTTGAATTCTCGAAAGAAAGGAGAGACGTAAAAGCTAAAATACAAATTACATGAGACCTATGTATACCAAGGGACACATTTGTTTCTTTCTTCATATTCTTTCTGTCTCGATAACTTGTTGAAATTACAAATTGGAATGAGTATTGTTTGAATTCAGTTGGTGGATTGACATGAAACTTTTTTAAGGAATCAAAATTCTACAATGAATTTGAACTGGTATTACCTTTGAACACTTTTTACTGTGTTGCTCTCATGGAGCAAAATGACCTGTTAGCGAACTCTTTTCATCACAATTCTATCCTTCCTGATAGAATTATCACAACTTTGAACTTTGCAGAGTCAGTAATCTGTTCAAGTCTGTTACATATGAAGGTGCTTGGAATGTGGCTATACAAAAATTTTGTCTTATATTATCTTCATTTATCAGTGGTATATATTGCAACTTATGGCGGTAAACATGTTATTAAATGCCTTCATCATAATTTCTTATACAGTTGAATTGCCACGCGTAGGCACTCTCGCAAGGATGATATCCCAAGATAGTTTGTTGATTGAAAATATTTGGCGTGGATTGAATTCAGGATTATATTGGAAATCATTTGACTATAGAAGCTGTCGAACTATACACCTGTTAACTTAGTTCTGTATGTATTTCTTGTTTGGCGTTATGCTATCCTCTTCTATGGATGAATTCTTTGAAACTGCTTGTTTCAGATACTCGAGTAAAAAAATTTGTGGTAGATAATAAGCGACTTACAACAATCAGCAATTCTATTTGTTGGATCTACTAGTTAAATCCTTTCTCGTACAGAACGATAGGTGTTTCAAGGCTCGTGATTAACACGATACAAAATATTAAAAATAAAGATTTTTTACCTGATAAACTATTAATTTGTTCATTAAATCTTTTCTAAAAAGCCTGCGCCTATTTCTACGAAAATCTGGGTTCGCGCCACAGTACCACGCCGATACCGCACTTAATTGAGCCAATTTACACCTACTTCTTGTGTAACAGATCAACTTTCCCTTGGCCTGTGATCTAATTTCGTGCACTAAATTTGATGCTGGGCACTACGTCACCATTCCATTTTGTAGTCTACCACAATTCCGACGAAGTGGAGTTCCAGGTCAGAGGACTTCCAAATGTGATCCATTCGACCTCAGAGAACACGATTTGAACTTAAATCCACTATCAAACAAAGTAGCAACATCATTTTACAAACACATCGATTGACCTAAGTTTCCATTGCAGTTGCGCTCTGCTGCTTATTCGTATTGTCCGCAGCGCTTGCAGTTTTCTCAGCTACATGATAAGACTGTACCTCTCCTTCAGCGCCTGCAATTTCCTGCGCACGTTTCGCCTCCACGGCCATAACTTCCAATCGTGGATCACGGTCGACCATTTCAAGTTCTTTTGATTGCGCTGTCGCAACTTTGTCAATATCGAATTCGTCGCCCCATTGTTGCACGACACTTGCCGAGATTTGTGCTTCCGCAGGTCCCTTCGGTGGGAGTGTGTAGAATGGAATCTTCCCACCATTCCAATCGGTTAAGATAGTCCGCGCCGCCGCATCGATATCGAATGCACCACCACGTTTGAACTTTCCACGTAACTTACAAATCAATGCAAGCAACTCTGCGGTATGGTTAAATTTCGGTAAAGAGTAGGCAACCATAAGCGGCTCCTTGCCCACGCGTTTGATAATCATCTCAACAGGTTTGATAAAGTCAACAAGGTCCTCCACTCGAACTGCATTCCGAAGCACGAGAGCGTCCGAGCTCACATCAGCGAAACAGATACCAGGACAATCGATGAGCGCAATATTAGAATCCAGCCGCACTTCCTGGGCAACTCGGGTAACACCCGGTTGTGAGCCAACATTGACAGCGCGGGCACGTTTCAGAGAGTTAATGAGTGAACTTTTTCCGACGTTCGGATAACCGATTACACCGACAGTAATCTTCGTCTTGATATTGCGACTTCTGGCATAATTCTTCAACAGTTGGAGCAGCGAAGCTCCTCCGAGACACTCGCTAGTCGCCACACTATTCGCAGCAGTGGCGGTAACACGCGCTTGTCCCAACGTTCCTCCTCCCTGTGTCGATGCACGGAATGCAACCGTCGGCATTTCATTTCTCAGGTAAGAAAGCCACTTGTCAACCACAGCCTTAGGCACAAGGTCAACCTTGTTCAAGACAAGAACAATGCGTTTCCCTCCTTTGGCTACAACCGCACGCTCAGCGTCATAACAACGGCATCCAAGGGGGTCACGCGCATCCAAAACTTCAAGAAGCACATCAGCGGATTCAACGACACGCTTGAATTCGCGCATGAACTGCCGTCTACTCTGGTCCACTTCATTATCAACCGTCTTCAATTCGTCGTCGGGATTCGCGTTGACATCGAAATCCTCTCCATCAAAGTTCGCAGTACGAGCAGCCATCTCAGCGATGCTCGAGGCCCCAGCCCCACCAGCCGCGTTCGCCTCACGTCTCGCCTTAGCCGCGGCCTTCCGCCGTTCCTCCGCCTCCAAACGCTTGCGCTCCAGGTCTTCCATGAGCTGCAGTTTGTACGGGTAAGTGTTCGGGATCCCGGGGTCCTTTTTCAAGCGTTTCTTCGAGATTCCATCGCCGCGCTTGTTCTTGCGTGCCTCCCTGCGCACCTCTCGATGGTGCTGACGTACCTTCTTTTCCACCTTGTACTTCTGCTTGAGCGTCTGGCGCTTCGACTTGATTTTCTTGCCCATCACGCCGAAATCACCTGGTTCGAAGAGTGGTGGAGAGGACGGCGTCGTCGACGGGTGCACAGTTAGGTTCAGCGAAAGGATATGATTCGTCGAGGCCGGCTCAAATTAGCGAATAAAATTGTAAGTGATTTCAACAAATTTAGTGTTTCGGATCTAACGTATGCGATACAACAACCAACTCCTCGTAACGCTTCCCTTACCGTACCAACAACTAACATCAGTAAACCAAGTTAGTCAGCGACGCGAACTAACAACCTGGAACGACCATGACGAAGACCACTGCGACACCCATGGAATTCGTGGGTACCGGTAGCGGCGTCGACGCGTCTGCCGGCATGTTGACGGGACTGCATGCAGGCCGTCGAGATGGTCGATCCTTTGCTGAAATGCGTTCAATATCACTGGAACAAGGCCCGCTTCACGCCGCAGACGGTTCCGCCAGCGTTCGTGTCGGGAACAGCGTGGTTCTCGCTGCCGTTTACGGGCCCACCGAAGCGCCATCCAATCGTCTAGACCCGATGCGCTGTATAGTGACAGTGACCGTGCGAGACGGGAGCACTGAAAATCTTGGCGGCGGCGATTCGATTCGAGACCTTGTTCAATCATCGATGCTTTCCTCGTTGCATCCCCGCAAAGGAGTCGTCATTTGCGTTCACATCCTGAGTGCCGATGGCGGTGAGCGTGCGGCTGCCGTCAACGCTGCCCTTCTTGCGCTTCTCGATGCCGGTGTTCCACTGCTGGACATGCCAATCTCGTCGTGTGTCTGCGTTGCCAACAAGGTGGTCATTGCGGATCCAAGTGCGGCCGAAGAAAGCGAAGCAGATGCGGTTCTCACCCTGACATTCTCGTCGGACAACGGTTCTTTGTCTCAGGATTTCGCAGCAATCCACTCGACTGGCGATTGTGGAGGTGTTAAGGAGTTCAACAAGGCCGTGTCTGTAGCGCACAGTCTCGCTGAACACACCCTCGGCTTCATCAAGCTATCAATCGAGCGGAAACTGCAACAACCGCGGGCGTACTGACAGAAGTTAAATGTACATAGAGCCACCACGAGGGTAGCTTTTACTTTAGTAGTTCGCGCCCGTCCGTTGCGCCGCAAATTTAGGAGTAGTTCATCATCGACGAAAATCCCTAAAAGCCAAAATCCGGCGCTGCTCCGTCATTATCAAACTGTGAGAAGATGTTATCGAGTTGTGGTGACCCAGTTGTAGGTGGCGCTGCCGGAGCAGCAGCTGCGACCCCTGGTAAGGGGCCGCCTCCACCAACGGTTTGTGCCCCGCTTGGTTTGTTGTCTCTTCCATTTTCAAATAACGCGGGCATCGTCGGCATCTCTCCCACGGTGTTGCTTCCACCACCACCACCAGAGTCATTCGATCCAAAAATTGGGACATCTACTTGAGGCATTCGAGACATCAGCTGAGGTATTCCGCCCGACATTTGTCCCTGCCCCGCTAATTGCGGTACATTCCGTGTTTGAAACGGAGCCGATTGAGTCAATGCCGGTGAGGACGCCCGAGCAGCTGTCATTCCAGCTTGCTGAGCTGTTGGTCCGTACCCTGGCGCGTTCAGGGATTGGTGCCGTGCGGTTTGGTTGAAGTGATTGGGGAGTGGCTGTGAGTTGGTAGGTCGCCCGGCAAGTGCTTGTAGATTGCGCGGCAAGTTGGCTGCTCCATTAACTATCGCGTTTCGTATTGGTTGTGCTCGTTGTAAACCCGGTGCTCCTGTGGAAGACGTCCCTGCCGAAATATTGGGCATTTGCATTTGACGTAGGTTCGGTGCACTCTTCGCGTGTGCTGTGAATTGTTGTCGACGTCGCTGCATCGAATCTTCCGCCAGAAGACCTGACAGGTCTGAAGATTGCTTGCCGAGACTATCAATATTATTCGAGATATGTTGCGGTTGCTGTGGCGGCTGTGGTGGTTGATCCACTTTCTGTGACATTCTCTGGTCGCCCACTTGTCCTGGTGCTCCGGAATGCTTCATCATCGAACCCATTGATGCTAATCTCAGTGCTGGGTTATTTCCTTGAACTGCAGCCATGGGATTCGGCAAAGCGCGCAACTGCGCCGGAGGTGGATTTTGTACAGGATTCATCAATGACCCGTGCATTGCCGGAGTGATACCATTTTGTGTTGACGATAACTGTGGTAATGGCCCTCGATGCGCATTATGTACTGGTGGCAACGTCTTAGGATGATGCACTTTGTGAAGGTCGTTAGATCCAAAAAACGATGCACTACCACCACCTGGTCCCATGACACCCATAGGTCTTGATTTCGTAGACGCTCCTGGACCAAGCAAATGATTCGGTACATTTCTCGTGATATTTGCCAAATGCATGGAGTTATTATTGTTTGACAAGTGCATGGGATTCTGTAACCGTGCCAAGTTACCTAACTGGTTGATAGGTGCCGAGTTACCAAGTACATTCGACAACGCCCCTGCTGGATTTGCTCGACCTGGCAACCCATTCGGCATATGATTCACAGGATGTCGCTGTTGTTGTTGTAAGGGGGATGTATTTCTCGCTTGATAAGAGTTCACTGAATTCCGCGCACGTGACCTCGATTTGTCGTTTTGATCCTGCAATCGTCGCACAGTCAAGGGATTTTGATGATCTGTGGCCAATGGCACATGTGAACCAAGGGGCGGCAATATCTGATTCCCAATTCTACCCTGACCAAGACTACGAGTGAGGTCGGGTTGTGTGGCTTGCTGATGTTGTTGTTGCTGGTGCTGTTGATGTTGCCGTTGTTGTTGTTGCTGATGGTGCTGTTGTTGCTGCTGCTGGCGTAGTACCTGCTGCTGCTGCTGTTGTTGTTGCTGCCGAGATGGAACTAGTTTTCTATCTGGCATAACTTTCGCCATCGTTTCGATTGAGTTCGTTGACTTCAACTGGAAGTCATGAATTTGCGTTGGCTGTAACGCAGAGGCACCACCCATCGCTTGAACGGCACGAGGATCCTGTCTCTGACAAAACTCTGCCGTGGTTTTGCGCAATCCTTCCAAACTCCGAACATGAGCTGGATCTAGACCGACATTAACGCGCATTTGAGCCAATCTCACTATTTCATCGAGCGACTGAGTACAAACGCCATAAGGAGTGGCAAAGTCAATGACAGAAATGGGTACATTTTTGACTTGCTCTACCAAATCGGCAGACATAAAATGATGCAATCCATTTTCGCCATCAAGTTCCGGTAACCGACGAGGTGGGTGATTTAGAAGCGAATATCGACAAGCAGTCAACAGTGGATCTTTCGATCTACTTGGTTCCTTCGCTTCTGACTCCGATTGACCAGGGGCATGCATTCCATTCCCATCAAGCTTTCGTCTTTTCCGTCTTTCCATGGTATCGCGAATGGCCAGTTCTGGACCAAGAAACTCCGCGATGATTTTCGACGGAATCTCTCCAGCATTTTTCACAAAAGACTGAAGTGATTCGACGTACGCTTTTACGTTCACAAACTCGCGTCGCTCAAGGGGAGAACATTGATTTCCCCGCGAAGCAGGCGGAATACGATTGAACAAGTAGTCGGTCAACGGTAGGTCGTTTCGATTCTTGCCATCGATGGGTTCATCCCATCGTTGAGGTTCAAAAGGATCGTAGCGGACAGAAGGAATACGCACAACGCCACCATCGGGAGTCACATAATGGTCCGGTGCGGTTTCCTCGATCTGACGCTTATAAAGCCCAGTGTTGGACGAGTATTGCTCGCGCAAAAGTAATCGCAGCGCATTTTCGAAAGCCTCACGAGGGTCAGCACGTTCGGGTTCAGGCGGTGGATTTTTGTTTGACGTCGAGTTGGGGTCATTACTCGCAGGCGCATCGGTCGCAGTTGATAAAAGAGCGTCATGTTCCGCATCAGCGACCGCAGTGCTTCCAGTAGGTTTGTTACGTCGGTGTCTTTCCTTCCAGCGGTCGATCTCTTCTTTATCTTTCTCCAACTCGATACGAGTGGAGGTCATCAGTTTATCGGTAGCTTTGCGAAGTTCGATTGCCTTCTTGGTGAATACGTTAGAAGGGTCGGTTCCATTGAACAATAAACAGTTTGACCACATGAGGTCAAGGTCGTGCCGAAACGCGCCGAGACTTTTGTATTGACCATCGCCGAGTTTCTTCGCAATAATAGAAATCGCCATAGGAGTTTTCACGATAGTGTCGTAATCAGCGACGACATTGGGGTCGACAGGCTCGAGAAAGATGTTGTAATGGTCTTTCTTTTTGAGACGCTCCAAAACATCGTTGCAACGGTCGAAGAAACATTCGGTCAACGACGGAGGTTTGGCACGGCCATCTCGCGCTTGTCTTCCGCGTCCACCGCGTGCACCCTGCTTTCTGCGGGGTCTACCTCTACCTGTGCCACCGACCATACGAAAGGGGGCCGGCCAGGCAACGAGGTAGTGGTGGAGTGTACCCTCGAAAAGCGGGAGTGGGTATACACGTTGGTCGAGTATAAGAGAGAGTGCGCGTAGGTAGGACGAGATACGGAAGTGGCAAGTAAATACGCAGACAACACGGATGCGTTTCGATGCCTCGACACACTTGTGCGCAGTTGCGGGAAACTTTGGCGATGAGTAACTCGGGATACTGTAAATAGCGCACTGTAAATCGAATAATAAAAAACGTGAATTTTAATCAAACAAGTTCCCGACGGTTTACGATTAGGCTTCACTTTACTCTTGTGCTCACATCCGCCTTGTTTCGGATGGGCTCAAGGCCGCCCCGCCAACCACGCGTGCGCTCCACTGGGCTTGACCAACGCGACATCTTTAAGCGCCGTGCGCTCGAACTTATCCGCAAAATTCATGACAAAGACAAGTATGCCATCTTCCACGAACCCGTTCCTCTTGATGAGGTCCCCACTTACGCCAAGGTGATTGCTACGCCAATGGACCTTGGCACCGTGCGTGAAAATACTTCCATGGGTGTGTACCCCTCACCCACTGAGTTGCGTGCCGATCTTGACCTCATTTGGGCGAATTGTGTCAAATTTAATCATCCCGACACCATTTACTACAAAGAAGCGGTCCGACTTCGTGCTCTTGCCGGCAAACTTTTCGAAGAATTCTTGCGTTATCTAGAGCGCGACGGTCTTCCCTATGGACCCCGAGCCTCCGCAGCTGCCAACAAATCTTCGGGTGGTCAATTGAGAGCGGGCGCGTCTGAAATTGCGCCCAACGGTGTACCGTTGCAGACTCTTAATCAGCGCATCCGAAACATCGCACGGGCAAGACGAAAAGCTATTCTCGATGCTTCTTCGAATGCCGAACCAACTGATGCCGAGCGCGCCGCGACTAAAGCCGCTAACGCACTCATGCCGCCACCCGATAAGCACCAAATCTATGACGGCCCCTACCAACGCGTACGCCGATTTCCTAACAGTCACCATGCTTCACTTTTTCCCTATGTACATGGCAGTAACCTCGGAAAACGTCTCCAACCTTTCCCCCCTGCATGGCAAGCACTGGGCCGCTCTCAGCCTTACTCCCAACATCAGCCACAGCCTAACCTAACGTCCGCCCAGCGCGAAATTGAAATGCGATACGCTCGTCAATATCAAGATTTCGTGACTCGTTCTGCCCCCATCGCGCGTCGGCTGCTTGCCACGGTTTTGGACCCGCTTGCTGTTGTCGAATTCGACGCCGCGCAACTCCGAGCAAACTCTGCGCCAGATCGTTCTGGTTCGCATGAGAAGAAAGTAAGTGACGTTGGTGATACATACACGAAGAGTACGCCGAAAAAGCGACCGCGTCATGGCGAGTTACCGTCCGCATCAACGAATATCGACAAACCAGAGGTTTCACTCAAACCAGCGTCATCTTCTGTACCCCCACCTCCTTCATCCGACGATCTACGCGAATTACGTGATGTTTTAAAGACACACAATATCGACGACTCGTTTTTATCTGGAATGCTTAACTCGTCCCAGCCGCTGTTCCCTCAGAGCACTAGTGCAGGCGGCGATAGCGCGAAAGCTGCGGACCAACCTCTTGAGCGAAGTTCCCCGGTGCGTATGGACGTAGACACTGGGACGACGGAAGAGGGTGCCTCCGAGCTAGCGCCCGAATCAAATGCGGAACGCAAACGAAACACATCCGAAAGTCCAGTGGTCAACTCCGATATTCCGAAACCAATGGACGTCTCCACGGGAACTATTCAAGAGCAAACATCGGCACAAGCTGTGAACCCGAGTTTAGCGGATTCTCCAAATACACAACCAAGACCAGATGGTACAGAAGAAAAGCCTAAAAACAGTACTAAGAAGGAGTCTGTACTACATGGTGATGATGATAAGGACAGGCAAAATGAGGAGTCGATTGACTCTGAAACGGAGCGAGACGCTGACTTGGATTTGCTATTGCGCGCGAATTATGAGACGATGCAAAATGTTCTACGTACACGGGCCCTGAAAGAAATGGCAAACGGAGAAGCTCGCAAAGATCTTGAACAAACGGAAAACGAATACGCGGCGATGTTGAAAAACGGAATCACCCTTGCTGCAGCCTCTCTCCCACCTCATTTATTAATATCGAAGGAGAAAGCAGGAGCACTTTTGGTAGATATGGCGAAAGAAACAGTGAAGCGACATCGGATGGAAGAGGAAAAGAGCGCAAGCGCAAAGAAGCAGAAGATTGCAGTATCTGGCGAAGCGTCTACTGTTGCGGTGAAGACTGGCGAAGAGCCGAAGGCATTAGTCAAGGAAAATATCAACACTAACGCCATCACACAGCTAAGAACAGATGCACCGAGTGGGATTCCGAAAACGGCCGCGCCTAATGGACATATCGAGCCGAACGGGGTGACGCATGGTGGAGGTGGAAGGAGTAACGTGAAAGCGACAGGAGGCCCACTAACGACAGGGAAAATGGTGAAGGAAGTATCAGCAACGAAAATGTATTCTACCTAGAAGTAAACTCAAGGAAGGTAGGCAAATTGCTCCTTAGGCAAGTACGTTGGCGTTATCGACTCGATATGCGTGTTTTTGACCAAACAGTGTACATTAATATACATGCGCTTCGCACACTTTCGAGTTAATGATATTCGTTTCCTTGACTTATGTAACAGTAATTTAAATGCTCACGCGCTGATGTACTGTACTGTACTTTATCGACCACGGGCCGGTGTGTGAGGACCAATCGGAGTGCTGGGTCGAATGTGACGGTTCGTATTTGAAACCCTGTGCTGACATTAAACGCCCTGTGTGGTATGCAATCCAGAATGTGAACCGCATTGTGTTGGTCGATCCTCGGAGTAAGAACCTGACTTCCCGTGTGCACTAAATCCTTGCGCAATCGTATAAACTCCTGAGACTGCAGCGTGGATGAGCAACAAAGTAAAACAAAAGTCGTGTTTTACTGTGACATTCACTCTTGTGAGTTGTAGCGACCCAGCAGCACTATAATCACGATATTTAAACAAACTAGAACGATGCCTAGTGATAGTTCGCTGAGTTAGACCGGAATACTATACGATTTTACGATGACTCGAAATTGCAAGCAATACATTTTCGATGCTTCTCTAGCCATTGTTCCCTTTCGAGCTGGAGAAGCGCAAGCGCCATTTTCGTATGCACCAGTTCGCGCAAGACGTCTGCATAGTCCGGTTCGCGAGACAGAGACGACTCGAGTTTGTCGATTCTAATCCGCAGCGCGTGATTATCGTCCAATACCGTCTCCAATAGCTCGACTTGTTGCCGAAGCCGAGAGTTTTCTAGCTCCATCTCCTCAATCGCCGTTTCGTCTCTTCTTCCAGTCCGATGCCCAATAATCGATGTCGTCAACCATTTGCGCTGCTTCAATCTCGCTGTGGGCAGGGTGGCTTTCGAGAATTTCGTTCTCAAAGACGAAAAGAACTTCATTTCCGCGCCTTGCAACGGCAAACGAGTTCAGCCGCGATCAGCCACATTCTTCAACTTATGCGACAGTGGGACAGCGCTGCCCCGCTTTGCTTGAACGCAGCTGTGCGCGGTGGACGGACATTATGCAAATTCTGGTCTCCAAGTGCATTGCTGCTTTTTAATTTTTTTGGACAGATTGTGTAAGAAGCAGCTCACCAATTGCACATGTACAGTACCAACATACGCTTAATTGATGACAAGTCACTTGCAGTTAAGCATGGGGAGAAGTGAGCACCAACACAAATGTCCGAGGCTTGTTCATGTCGTTCTGCAAAAGATGAGAATCAAACCGAATCGTGGCAGAGTGGTATTGCCTGGGTGTTGTATGGCAAAAATTTCAAAACAAACACACAGTTAAGAAGTTGAGAGTGATGAACGAAATAAGGGTGTGACCTTCAAAAGTTTATCAGTGACTTCGAGAGCGTCTGGAGAGCAGAAAATACAATGACGTAAACGTATCGGAAAACACTAGTGCTTACGTGCTGCTAGAAATATATTCACAATCGATATCCTTTCGTTCCTTGTTTTTCACCATCAACCGATCCTCCACGGTCTAATTGGTACAGACTGCGCCAAGAACAGCACCTATAATGACTAATGCAACAGTTACGCAACCAGAGTGACACAATCGAAAGAACAGAGGGCGATCCTCGAAGAAAGAGTGCGCTACATTTAATCCGAAGTCGAATAACCCGAACGTGAGTCCCCATAGTCCACCTTCCATGGATGTGGTGCAGCGAGTGGCACTGAGAATGAAGGTGAAGAAGGAAAGCGCGAACATTGCGCTGAAGGCAGTCACAACCAAAGCACGCTTATTAAACGGTGGTTGTTTCCCATTGTGCGCCAATTTCACACACGTCGCGTTGAACATCCAGTCCGAATACCAGACGCCTGCGATGGCCATGTACACGATCCACGACATGAGAATCGATTCTGCGCTCACGTACTCCATCCTTCGATTCGCTCTGCTGCAACGACGCTCTGCTACTGTAGGGACAAGGTGAATGTTTGTTGAGGGTAAGTGCGTCGAAAAGCGCGCCTTACTTTTTCAATTTCTCAACTAAACTTAAGTGGACAGAGTTTGTAAATTATAAATATCAGGCACGCAAGCAGGAAAACCTCCCGAATTGCAATCTGGATCATATTGTTGAGCACTTGCTCAACAATGTCGGCAAAGCGCAAAGTCGTTCGGCTCGACGTGACACAAAAGTCTGCAATTTTAGCGGAAATAGAGCGCTGCGAGAAGGAGGGAGTAGGATGGAGCCTCAACAGCATCTCGGAGTGGGCGAAGAAGAAGTGGTCGCTGGAGACGCCGCCGCATATTGCGACCATCTCGCGAATTATTCGCAACAAAGTGAACATTCTCGAGCTTGTCGACGATGGCGAGGGCACTCGCAAGAAGCGCCGCACCCTGAAAAGTGACGCACTTGAGGTGGTCCTAGTCATTTGGATGTGGGACCAGTACGCGCAGCACATTTTCGTGTCTGACGATGACATCAAGCAGAAGGGCATGCGCATCTTGACACAAGCGAACAAGGAGCTGCCCGAGGAGAAACGGCTCGATATGAAGTTTAGCAATGGTTGGTTGGAGAAGTTCAAGAAACGGAACAAGGTCATGCGCTATCGCTCGAATAATCATGCGGTCGGGTGTGCGGGCCAAGTACCACCTTTGAGTAACATGCCTCAGATAATTGAACGAGTATCCAAGTTTGCCGCCAAGGATGTATGGCACGCCGATGAATTTGGGCTCTACTATATGCGAGGGCCATACGATTCTGCCGGCGATCAAGGCAAATCGGGATCGACTCAAACGAAAAATACACCACGTTTCACGTTTTTAGCGTGTGCGAACGGCGACGGTACAGAGAAGTTCCCGTTAATGGCGGTTGGGAAAACAAGCAAAAGGGTATTTTGGCAGAGAAGGACCGAGGACGATATCAAGTTCGATTATCATCAAAATGCACACTCCTGGATGAGCACCATGATATTTTTCGAGTGGCTGAAGAAGTTTGACAGGTTCATTAGTAAGACCCAAGGAAGAAAGGCGATCCTTCTGCTTGATTCGGCGCCTTGTCATGGAAAACCCGATATGTTACCCGAGCTTGAAAACGTGGAGGTTGCCTTTTTACCCTCTAACATCGAACGGTCTGTTCTACCGTTGTATGCAGGTGCTATCCCTTGTATCAAAAGACGATATCGCCGCAGACAGATGAGTCGTGCGCTCGATGTTCTCGATGAGGAGACATCGACAATGTATCGGGTCGATCAATTTACCGCGATTAAGTGGGTCTGTGATATTTGGGAGCGACTGGAGCAAGACATTATTGTTCAGGGATGGCAGTGTTTGGGCGTTTTTAAGAATGACAATGGTGTCAAAGACAATACTTTGTTATCGAAGGTTGCTGTCACTGAACAAACTGATATTGACGTGATCCTGCGACAAGTTCATCCGAATCGTACCCGCAAGCACCTAACAATAGCTGAGTTTCTGAATCCTAATGGGGAAGATGACTGTGTTGCACGGGTAAGTGAGCAGTACCTCGTTGAAGATCTCGTGAATGCGCTGAAGGATTGCAATGAAGTCACGAACGGCGAATCCGGCGACGTTAGCGGATACTGTGAAGACGTTATTTCGAACATGTCGTGCAAGGATCAATTATTGCACTTGGGCTACGCCATGCGAATATTGGAGAGGAATGTGGTATTGCCTGACAAGTTTCGTCGTATTGTGGATTCAACTAAGCTTCATCTTCGCGCAGAGTACAAAAATGTCGAGCTCCGAAGCGAACAAAAGAAACAGGCGATTCATCCGGATCAGCATAGAACTGCAGCTATAGCGCCACCCAGAGCACCCGGAAATGCCTCCCTACATATCTCCGTTCCAACTCCTCATCAGCAAGTCAGTGCTGTGATTTCTACACCACAACCGAGTACAACGATTCCTCCTCCTAGTCGGCAACCCAATGTTTTAGTTCCTGTTCCACAAGCAAGTTCAACTGTTCCATCTCCTGGCCGACAGCCCAGTGTGATAGTTGCTACTTCACAAGCGGGTTCAACAATCCCACCTGCTGGGCAGCAACCCAGGGTTGTAGTTGCCACTCCACAAACAAGCTCAACAGTTCCGCCTTCTGCCCAGCAACCCAAAGTTGTGGTTGCCAGTCCGCAAATGGGTTCAACGGTTCCGACTCTTGGTCAACAGCAACTCAATGTTGTAGTTGCCATTCCACAAATAGGTTCAACAATTCCTCCTTCTGGTCAGCAGCCCAGAGTTCCCGTTGTTGCTTCACAAACGAGTCAAATGATTCGACTTTCTGGTCAGCAGCCTAGTGCTGTGGTTACTGCTTCTGCATCACAGCCAAGTTCAACGATTCCACTGCAACGACCCAATGCTAAAGCCCCTGTTCAACAAACCGGTGTTACTACTCCTGTGCTACAGCCCAGTGCTTCAACACCAAGTTCTTCCAAACCCGGTGTCACGATTCCAGCTAAACGTCTCGATACTGCGACTCCCACTCGACCATCTCATCTCGTCCCTGCTACCGCTAATGCTGGTCCTGCGACTTCATCTCAACAACTGAATGACACGGCTACTATCCCGAAACCTGTTAAGACAACTGCAACTGCGATTTCACGACCCGCTGCTGTCACCCCTAAAAAATCACCAGGTCGTAAGAAACGTGAACCGCAAAAGCATACAGGGAAGGCGCCGGAGCAGAGCAAAACTGAAATGCCGAAGAAACAGAAGACAGCAGAGCAACCCGTCGAACAGCAGAATAATCGATTACATACCGCTAAGATTTCAGTCGGACAGAAGCCGGACAAGCCCGCTCAGTAATGTAAATTGTTTTATCACAGAAGTTGTGTTTCTTTTCACGAATGCTAGCCGCACAGAAAGCCGAGAAGCGCACCGATAACGAGTAAGCTAAACGCGTGGTATCCCGCGTGCATCACGAACAACGCAAAGGGACGGTTTTCCCACAAGTTGTAGGAAGAGTTGAGCCCAGCATCGAAAAACAGCGCAATCGCCGCGCCCCATAGCGCACCCTCCCCACCAGAACGTGGCCGAACGTAGCTGAACAGGAAGCATAGCACGGGCATCGAAATCGCAGACCCGATCATCGCCGCCATCAACGCGTTATAGTCCATCTCGGGTTTCCCGCGCAGCTTAGGGTGTGCCAGCTTTATGAACGCGTCGCCAAAGAACAGTGGCGAGTACCAGAGTGCGCCTATCAGGGTGTGCGTCACGAACGCCATCACCAGCGAGGGCGGGCTGAAGTAATCGAACGCCGCCATGCCGATCCCACATGCACGAAGGTGGTTGCCGGTCGGTCGAGGGAATTTGATAGCGGTTTAAATTTCCAAAACTTCATATCGGATCAACGATTACCTACATTAAATATACACGAGTGAGGAGATGACGGCGAGCTTTCAGTTTGGCACGTTCGCATGCTCGTGGAAGGAGGCGTTCTTCTTGTCGAAGCAGAGCTTGGCCATCGTGAACACCAAGCCCATTGTTCCGGGCCATTGTCTGGTGTTGTCACGGCGAGTGGTGCCGCGTTTGACGGATCTGCTGCCGGAGGAAGCGGCGGATTTGTGGCGTAGCGTACACATCGTGGCGCCCAAGCTGCAAGCGCACTTCGGCGGGCAGGCACTGACAATAGCGGTGCAGGACGGCGCCGCGGCCGGGCAAACCGTGCCGCACGTGCATGTACATATCCTGCCGCGCAAGTCGGGAGACTTTCCTCGGAACGATGACGTTTACACTGCACTAGATATACCGGACGAAGACCGTAAGCCGCGCACGCTAGAAGAGATGGCTACGGAGTCGTTCGCATTGCGTCCCCTATTCTATGACACGTCTGAGGTAATTCCAGAGTAAATTAATTTTCAATGGCTGTGCAGCAGGTCTTTCCCCTGCAGCCTGAGGATGGCCGGTTTCATGTGCTCCCTGGCCCCATTCCGGAGTTGCCACTCGTCCACGTCCGTATGCGCATGAACGAACTGTGCGTGGACGTGTTGCTGGGTGCGACGGCATTCTCTGGGTTGTTGACTGGTGGCAACGCTTGCGTCTGTGGATTACCAGATTCCCCAGAACTGCCGCTAGTTGCGACATTACTAAGTATAGCGAAAACTCGAGCTAGAGTCATGAAACGCGACCCTGACGGTGACGGACATCTAGCACCGGGATGTACGCACAAACTCGAGCTTAGTTGCTGGGATGACGAGGGTGTGAAGCTAGCGTTAACTATCGGTCTCCGAGAGGCAGACGCGGGTCCAATTGTGGAGGCAGCGATATCGGGGCTGCTACGAGCGACGGGTGCATTGGAGGCGGTGGTGAAAGCGATCGAAATGGAGCGCACCACAGCTGGCATCGTTGTCGGCGACAAGATGACTGCTGCGCAGGTGCTTGATGCCGCAACGCGGCCTACTGTTATAAAGGGAAAGGAGATTTCATTGCATCCCGCGTATCGACGGTATGTCGCGCGTGATGTGTCTCAAATTGGTAGCCGCGCATACTTCTGCGCGGCGGAGGCGGTGAAGCTCGGCGATGAGATGCGCCGTGTCATGGACGAGAAAAGGAACAAGGACAGGAGGATGCGGGCTGTGAAAAGAGAGCTTCGGAAGGCAATGGAGAAAGCCAAGACGGAGAAAAGCGGTGTGCAGAAAGGTAAAAGTAAGAAACAAGAAGCGTTTTTTGCTGATGACGATTCAGAGGAACAGGACATTGCGTTGAACAAACCAGTCGATGAAAAGAAGCCCGTGAAGGATGAAAATGTCGCAATTGTTGAACAAAGGGAAATTGGCCCGACCGCAAAGGATGATAAGTTGGTAACAGATAAAGACAACACATCCAGAGAAGACGTGGGTGTGTCCAGCTCACAACCTGAACAGACGCAGAAGATTAAGGAAGAGAGCGTTCATGCCGAGGCTTCTCAATCGGAGCAGAAAGAGATTCGTAAGCCAGTCAGAAAAAAGAAGAAACGTCGCCTCATATAACATAGATCACGAATCATTCGGCGTTTTGTTCCAATTTCCATTTCGACATTGAAGATCGTGAAATCTTAGTACAATACTTGTTGATGTAGGGATGTTGTCGAAAATAAATTCCATCTCGACGAAACTGCTCTCGCCCAATCTTAAGTTGAGGCTCAGGCCATGTTTCTGTACCAAAAGTCTGGGGAGACCTGATTGTTCCAGAAACGAAGGGATCTAACGGACGCAGCTGCTGCATGCTCATAAGTATGCACGACCCGTGGAGAAGACGCATCTCAGTTCACAAACGATGCATGCACACACGGAAATCCACCTCAGTCAAGGGAACCACATAAGACACGATAATTTACTATACACACCAACGACGAGGCACTGTAGATAACCACTACAAGAAGATATCGTCAGTGAAGTCAAGGAGCGCGGGGTTGATGGGTAGAGGTAGGACGCCGTCTGTGTCGATAAACTCGTCGGGGTGTTGCTTCTGCGCGGCCAGCATTTCTTTGAGACGCTTGTTCTCGTATCGTACTTGCTCCAAACGCAACTTGAGCTGGGGTAAACGGTTTGTTTTCAATTCAAGAAGCTCCGCTTTGTTCGCGGCAATGCGTTGTTTTCGCGCCTCGTTTGTGCGCGCCGCGCTCTCCCTATTCCGCACTTTCCTCAAATGCACGATCGAATCGCGATCGTGCACGTTGTCTGCGTTTCGTATTCTCTTCGCGTCGCTACCTGCGGCAGTCGAACAGACACTGGTCTCGCTCGATGCATTTCCACCAGAGTCACTATCCAGTGCCTCGATGAATCGCGCCGTGATTGACCGGCGCGGCTCTAGTGCGAGCATTCGAGTGCCGACTGCCGGACCCATACCAAAAGACAATGCCGACTGACGCAGGTTTATACGCAACCGACGAGCTACACTTGCTACGCCATGCCGAATGTCGCATATCACGGGCACTACCGCGACAACCTGAGGTCGACCCCTTGTTGCGGGAGTATACACCGATTTCACGACCACCCCAAAGTAACACCCACGAAATCGGCGATACACGTTTTGCAGTGGGAATAAATAACGGCCGGCAGAGTCGTGTCGCGATACAGCGCGCGCGCGTGCTGCAGGGGCGCGACAAGGCGGCGTATTGGGGTTACAAAGCCGACAATCACGACGTTCGTAGAATGAATTGCGCAAGATCGGTTTGCCAGGCGGCTCTCCATCCGCTCTTGGCGCTTCGAAGATGAATAATTCCCGTACTCGCTCACAAGACGACACACTTGCCGTCCACCCTATGGTCATTAACGAGGACTCGTTCCACGCGGTCACAAACACCTCGCCGGTTACCTCATCCATAGCGAAACGACCGCATGGCACAGGTTGCACGCTACACTCATCCAAGCGATTTATCGTCACATCCATGTAGGCCAGCCCAACGGTGTACCCGTTACACGATTGGAATGGACATAGGAACCAATGGCTGCTCATCATCGGCATCGCCTCCGCGGTGAGCGTCAACGCGCGGAATATGGTGGTGCTCTCGGCGGTGCTGTTCTCGAGGCCGGCCTCGGGCAGCAGCTCGGCCTCGGCGCCGCGCGAATACACCCACTTCTGGATCCACCCGCCCTTGTTGGGCAGCCGGAAGATGTGGGCGTAGTCGCGATTCCCTTGCAGCGTCATGTTCAGGCCCCACGCGGGCGTGGCCAGCGTGGGTGGGGTTTCCGTGACCAGCTCGTCGCCATCACTGATTTTCACCTTCAGCCGTAGTTCGTCGCTGATGCGGTCTATCTCGTCCATGATGGATAGCGCTGGCATGCGGACGGTCGGTGGTGCACGCGGCTGCTTTTGTTATTTGTTAAAACACTCACTCGCTCACCTGCTGTGAATTAGTGTGACCATCGTGAGTGTGGCATTCGTCACACCCTGTTTAATTCAGATGCGGTAGACAGAATTCTCTGTCTACTTGGCGCATTTTCATTGCCCCCGCAAAATCTACGAAATTTACAAGCGTACAGTATACTGTACTGTACACTCCATTAGCGAGATCCGATAGCACCCATCTCTCCCTTTGCCTACGTCCGTTTACTGTACGCCGGCAATGGCCTCGCCCAAAGTGTTGTTCTCCGATCTCGACGGCACTTTGGTGCACTACCCCACTCATTTCTCCGAGTATGCAACTTTGATTCGTGGCGATGACGAGCGTGCCGTCGTTCAGTATCACGACACGAATGAATTCCGCGAATGCGCCGTGTTGCATTCGCTGACTGGCGGCAAGGCGTATATTAGTTATCGTACTCTAGAACTGATTGCTCAACTACGCGCCATTGGTGTGAAAGTTGTGCTCATTTCAGGTGCACGGTCTTCGACGTACGCGTCACGACGTCCGAAACTTCCCGAGTTTGACTTCGAGTTTTTCGAAAACGGTGGTCGCAAATTGGCCGCTGGCGTGCTCGACGTAGAGTGGACGAAAACCATTGCGCCGGATACACCGCAATACAGTGAGCTTGTACCGAAACAGCCAACACCCACAGAGCGAAGCGGCGAATTATGGCGCTTGTATGAGACTCTTGATAGGCAGGGTTGGAAACTCGACGCTCGCGACTATCTCACTAGTTTTCGTGTGCACACCCACGCCAATGGAAAAAGTGCACAATTATTTAAGGACGAGGTGGTCCCTATGCTGAGTGAGCGCAAACTAGCCACTTCGTACAACCTTGGGAAGGCCGACATCTATCCCGTTGCATCCGGAAAGGCGAACGCCGCACGCCACATCCTCGACTCGCTCAATCTTTCGCCAGCTGAAGCCGTGGCCATGTTCGACGATAACAATGACCTAGAATTAGGCGCGCTGTGTGGGCGGGGTTTTATACCCGGCGTTACTCATCCGAGTGTTTTGGACGCGATGAAGGATAACCCGCACTGGACGCTCACATCCAGGCCTGGGTTCCTCGGCACTGAATCCGCGCTAGAGGCAATTATTGAGTTGAGGAATAAGCTTTCGGTCACCGCGGCACCATAGCACATGGTAGCACGTGCGCACCGGTTCGACTCGATTATTTTACATCACTATTATATTACAGGTAGCATCACAAATTTGGTGGATTCTTCAACGTCGTAGAAGGCCCTCGGCCCTTTCGATACTTTCGTCGATAGGGTTGCACCCGTTTTTGGTGTGTCACCGTTCGTTCATCAGGTTGATGCGCCGTTAGAGTAGTGGCACAGCTTGTAGAGTACATGTGGGAGAGCGCTATCAAATTCAACGGGAATGCAACCAACACCATTAAAAGTAGCTCGGTCGAGAATCGCAACCCAATCTGCTTCAAAATATCGCGCACACAGGTCTGTACTGCTCGATCACGAATCACCATCGCAAGCAAGCAGCATGAAGAAGACGTGATGGTGAAAACAGTCGCAATGGACAAGACAACCCGTTTCACCTTTCTCATCCCAGAATCAGTAATCAAGGGCATACGTAATATCACAGTGCCAGCTTCATTGCTTTTTGAGGAATTCTGAATCATGGTGCCACTCTCTGTATCGCCTCGAGCTGTGGCATTAGTGGCACTCTGGTTATCTGCAATCTGCACTGTATGTGGTTTTGTTGATCTGTTTGCCCTTGCGGGGGTTCGAGATTTGGAGGCTTGGTTTCCCTTTCGATTGTGTGGCCCCAATGAAATACCATCAACGTTAGTCAGTCTGGCAGGAATCACATTTTTCATCACGTCCTTCTCAAAACTCCGAACGTAGTCTGGAACGTTCATTAGAAGAGGGGAGCTTGCAATCATATTTGGGGCGATCACGGCCGTGGCGAACCCGAGACCGCGAATACATGCTAGGGGGTAGGCGAAATCTTGGTCTCCCGAAAGTAGGCATATCCCAGCTGGAGGGCGTAGATCACGTGCGGTCAAGCACAACTCAGTAATGAGGCATTTGTCCGCCGCATCTTTTCGATGCTTCGTCTCCACGTGGTACAGCAACACACCATTGCTTTGCAGCTCATTTCGCAATGTAACGGGCATTCGATTTGTATTGACAAACACAATGATGCGACGTACGGTGTCGGGCGTTTGACGATTGCGAATATGCATTAAAGTGTTGACTATCGCACGTGACACTTGAGCTCCATTGTAACGGCCAGGAATACACACATTCTCGATATCCCAAAACACGGTCCAGGAAAATGGCTGTGCACATTGCGTCGAATGAGTCGCAGAATCGGTACAGTTGTACGGCATGATAAGAGAGGATAGGGCAAGCGATGATGGCCTTTGGTCGTGGTTCGATTTAGGATGAGGTTGAGCAGAACGTGCACTGTTATTGGAGATGAAGCTTGCGTTGGTTCGTTGCGTAATGAGAGCAAGTCGATGTGTGGTCGTACCCGTATCGGGCTGGTCGAGCACGATTGCACAGCCTATGTTTGGGCCTGCCTGATAAGAGAAATTGGCCATTTTCTTCAACGTCGACATGCTGAGTGAAGGCAGGCCGTGGTACAGGTTTTTCCTGTGCAGCGGGTCATTCTTCTTCATACCAGGTTTTCCGCAGGATGTGCATGAGAAAGAGAGCACCCGTGAGCTGTACCGTACAATACAGAACAAGGATTCAATTAAGTGGGTACAGAAACGAGATAGTGTATGTATGTTAAATAATGACTGCGGAAAAACGTGTATAGTATACAATACACAAACGCCTCAGTTGTTGGAGTTCTCACACTCAACGCAGAGGTAAGTTGAGAAGGATTCTTTACAACTTGAGCGTGCGTCATCGGGCGCGGCGCGGCGCTCAAGAAATGCAAGCGGGCCACGGCTCGCAACCGACTGATGTCGGCGTCGAATGGCTGAATGCACCCGCGGCATGGGGGGTGTACATCGGGATAGTGGGCAGTGTTCGATTTCTACTCGGACTGGCGCCAGGAGTGCAGCACTTTCACGCGTGGACTATCGTTAACGTGTTGCACGCGGTCATCACCTTCTTCATCTTCCATTGGATCAAGGGCAATCCATTCCCCACGTACTGGGCGTTATCCACGCCAAGCAACGACAAGCGCACGTGGTGGGAGCAGCTGGACGCGAGATGGCAGAACACCCCAAGCCGGAAGTTTTGCACGATCGTCGTGCTTTTACTTTACGTTTTTGCCGTCCGCAGTACGCCGCCCACCATGCCCGCGCTGCACATCGCAAACTTCGCAGCCTTCGCTGTCGTATTCATTGCGAAGCTGCCGGCGATGGATTCCGTGCGCATTCTTGGTATCAACCGATAGTTGGTGCTCGCTTATTAAATTTCCTCCCCTCGGTTATCTCTGACTTGTATATCGCGTGTGCATGTCCGTCCTCGTTTTGCAGCCATCGAGTCTGAAAGGGTGTTGTGCGATGTATTCTAAAACAAGTTTTAGAGTTTATGATAGATTTTGCGCCAGCACGTGTTCTGTGCTCCAATTCATTCCGACCTCACGTCAATGCATACAATTTGATCCAAGATTTATCGCCATCATTTCATTCCGGGCCTATCCCTGTTCTTCATCTGTTAGCCCTTCCGCTCTCAACATGGCGTTTGTATCGTCGACATTTTCTATCCCATCTTCGTCATCAAGACACTCATCTTTCTTCGTGTCGACAAGGGCGACGAAATGTGGTTCTCTTTGTTCACGATCTGCGTCCGTGCACATGTCGTTATTGCCCAAATCTTGGCGTCAATCGCTCGCGACACTCGCTTTATCCGTATTACCTCTTAACCCAATATCCGCACCGCCATCCTTCGCCGCGCAACCAACACAAACATCGCAAACGTGTTTTCAATCTACCACAACTAGGCGCCGCCGACTTACCGTTGCAACTGCCGTTGCACCCGCACCTCGCACTTCTTCAGTTCGAGCCATTTTACCGCGAGCCACCGATCCTCCGCTCCATATCGCATTGAAAAGTGCGCTTATAGCTGGCATCTTTTGCGCAATCGCCACTGCTGCGACCATTGCGGTTTTCTGGATTATTCAGGATTCGTTGGTGTACAAACCAACGCGCGTATGGCGTGGTAACCCCAAATCATCGGGCATGCCCTATTACGATGACGTCCGTTATGTCACATCCGATGGTGTCGAGATCACTGGATGGTTTATCAAACAACCTGGCGATGCTTATCTAAACGCCCGTACTCTTATATATTTCCATGGCACTGACAAGAATGCATCCTTTAGATTGAAAAAGGTTGTCGGCTTTTATGAGGCTTGCCGTTGTAACGTACTATTACTTTCTTATCGTGGGTATGGCCTGTCTTCCGGTCATCCCAATGAACGCGGAATGAAACTTGATGCCGAATCCGCTCTACACTATCTGGTTAGTCGCGGTGATGTCGATGTAACGCCAGGTGGCTCTAGACTTTGGGTTTATGGTGAATCGTTGGGTGGAGCAGTTGCCTTGCACTTCACTGAAGTTTTCCAATCGCGTGTGAATGCTCTTATCCTTGAGAACACTTTCACGTCATTGCTGGACATGATCAAGCTAGAATTTCCAATCCTCGGCGTTTTCCGATATCTGTCCAGGAATCGATGGACCTCGAACAGGCGGATTACTCGGATCTGTGTACCAATCCTATTTCTGTCTGGCTTGCGTGACAGTTACATTCCACCGGCGATGATGAAACGAATGCATGCGCTTGCGTCAAAGGCGCCATTCCGCGAATTTGTCGAGTTCGAAAACGGTACACATAATCGAACATGGACGATGGATGGATTTTACTCGGCTGTCGCTAAGTTTATGGGTCGTGTCGAACGTGAACTAGGTGGCAGCAGCTACTCGCCTCGTTCGGCTGGCGATGACAAACAAGAATTCGCGACTGCGACAACGTAGCTTCTTTAGGTCTTTACTTCACTATTAAACGTAGGTACGAAGAGAATGGTTAACTGTGATCTGAATCCATTCAGAAATTTTTTCACCCATAATCCAAAATAGTTATTTGCTATTGGAGAGACGGAAGTCAGATGCCGATCAGTGAACTAATTAAAATAACTAGTCATTTGACCAGGGATAACCACCATATTCCACATTCCACCCATTTGTTGTTTTCTAATTATCTGACTTTAATTTTATTTGTGAAAAATTAAAAATGGAAACCTACCCGAGAAGTTCCGTAATTAGGTACGTTCATTAGAGTTGGTAAATAACCGTACAGAAACATAATCAGCAAACCTAATTTCAACGGTATCAAGTAATAAATCGAAAACCCGAGATTAATTTATGAGACCGTACAGTCGTACTCTTGCAACGCTACAAGAACTGAGTCCGTAAAGAAAAGCTATACGAGCTCACTGGGCACGATTAAGACTTCGAGCTTGTAGTTTATGTACTGGAAACGAGAGCCATGGCCATAATCGAAAGAATGGGACCGAGAATCGAAAAATGAGGGTGAGGTTCGGATGTATACTGGAATAATCAGGAAGGATGCCAACATAAAGAATTGCAATTTGGTCAATTGAAAACGTTTTCCACGTAGCAAACTATTTACTTGAAGAGACATAAGATGTGTCGCGGGTGTATTTCTACAATGAGCAATTACTTCGATGGGAAACTTGTCCGGACGTTATTTTTGTTACGACAGATAGGCTTCTTCGAAGTAACTTTTTTTCTAAACGGGTTGTAGATCGGACCGTTTTATAAAATCCCAATTTCTGAGAACCGATGCGTCTCTATGAGCAGCTCATGGGATAAATGGAACTAAACCGTGCGGGATATTTTCCACAAACGATCCGTTCTGCGTGCTCTCATAAAATATATAAATTATGTGACAATCGGACCGTACGAATTTGCGCCTTTTGTGTCTCTGGTTGCACATCATGAACTAGTTCAAGAACCAAGAGCTGACGTCCTGAAAGCTAAGTTAAAGAAAAATGGTTTAGACGTCGATGGTATTTTTATTCTTCATTGCAATATGCCAGATTCTCAAAAATAAGTGGTATGCATGATTTGACTTGTACTCAGCTTTGTCCGACAAGAATTCAACAACGAAAAGATTCAGCTTTGCCGCAATGTTGCGGAATGCTCAGGCTTTGAAGAACAACTCTATCAGTACACCATGCTTTATAGCACCTCTTGGACTGTTTACTCTTCTAATTACTCTAATAAACTTCAGAAACTGCACAGTAGTTGTTTCCTTTCATCCCACCTGTGTTCTTCTGTTCATTAATATTGCATACAGAGCAGCGTTGGTAGCTTCAGGATATAGATTGGTGTCTGTCCGTGCACGAACGCAGTACGCGCCATTCAGAGGAGTTGAACCACTTCAGAGTTATCTTTTTCTTTCTGCCCCACGAATAGGCTTCTTGCTTAGGTCGCTGTCACCCTGGAGTATTGCTTTTGTAAATGATCCGTAGAGTTAGGTCTAGAGGTTTTTACTCGCCCAGAAGACATGTTCGACTACTTGAAATCTGATTTGGTGCTTTCAAATAGAATACTGGGTGTAGAAATTCCACACTGAGAATTCATAGAAATCTTTCTTTTGAATTGGACTTTGAGAAATACGAATAGGTATGAACATTGAAGCAGAAAGCTGTCAAGAAATATTTGGCCCCAAACTAATAAGCGAATAACAGTCTATGGACCATGTGTCTTTCGGGGAGTCCTCGGATGACTGTGATTTCTTCTAGTTTTACACTAGAACGACGAGAACGGTTGTCGGACATTATAATTTTACCGCTGAAAAAGCTTTCTCACTTGCGAAAGATGAAACGGATAAGGCAAGAACGCAGGATGCGATAGCAAATAGTTTTGGATACTGCCGTTTCCTATCGTACCAAAAACGCATGATTGCTAAGTCATTCACGATGAAATGTGTTCTATTTTCTCTCATGTTGCTCAAGTCCATCATATTGCAGGTGGAACTCTTGTCCGTTATAACAATTTTTTTGCTTCATTATCGGCTAGGTCAAGTAAACTGAAAGACAGATTGTTCTCGGTAATGTTTCGTCGCCTCGTTGAAGAAGCTGCGCTACTTTGAATAGCTAAATTATATTCTGGTTCTGAATTATCTTCAACTACGATTGGACCATTCTCACACGCATTTCGGAGATGTTCAAATTGAGAATCGAGACGCGTCGAGAATTTCCGTGTCCTACCTTCTGCATAGTTGTATCAGTCAAAAATTGCATACCGCGAAAAGCGGATTCAGATAACAACCGACCAAGAGAATTGGATGAACTTTCAGCTTCGACCACAAATAGTTACAGAGTTTCGGACAATGTAATTAGGAATAAATGGATGGTCCGACCATTCCATGTCTACTTCTTCTGCAAACTTGTCACTCATCTGCTGTATCTTCAACATGTTCCATTGCCTTGTATATCATTGATAGTGCAATATTAGTAGTTGTTCGTAATCTATGCATTCCATGATAATACCAAATGCATCGTAGATTGCCTCAAATCCTGGAAATTCTGTAATGTTCCCATCTTTGTCGGCTATTTTCTGCATTGCTTCGTTAGCTGCTACAGCGTTTGGTCTATTTCGCGGCAGAAAAATCTCATCTACGAAAGATGCTGATTTCAAAATCCGTTCGGCAATATAGCATACGTATCGAATCGCGTCTCAGCTTCCTTTATCAGTGTGTATCCATCTTGCAGTAAGTGATTCCATCCTCCGCTTTTGGTATCTTCTACAATCTTTTTCATTACGCGAAAGTCTTCTGCGATGACTTGCTAGTAAACCTCGTGATTGCAATGCTCAACAAGTTGTTTCGTCACGTCGTTCAAGAAACGGGTCATGCATCGCAAAAAACTTTCGTTAGATGTATGAATATCAGGGCTTACTTACGAATTTTCTATCTTAGCCATCGTAGCAGCGTTATCAGTGACCATTGTGTATTTTTTAGAAATCGGTCCAGTGAAGCCTCTTACTTCTTGAAGTGACAGTTCAATAGTTTGCCAAATATTTGAAGCGTTGGAAACATCTGGACATTCAATGAGTAGCAAAGTATTGTTTTCTTGCCTCAATGTCGGCTTTCTGTACTTAAATCCATCTTTATAATATATATAGTGTAGAGTGAAGTCGTGAAAATGATTCCCGTTCATTTTCAGATGCACTCCATCTACAAAAACCGCACCACTATTTTTCGTGAACCACATTGCCATTTCTGCAAGGAATTCTTTCCTCATATATTGTGATATTGCTTTTAATTCCTCTGACAGCTTTTTGCCAACAAAATAAGGCTTTGGATCCACTTTTACGTCGACGAGAACACTTTGCCCGGAGTTGAATAGTATTCGCAAAATGGGCCATACCGTATGTCTGTCGCATAACGAAAATGGTCTTATATCAAGTGCCATTGCTAAAACAACTAATTCTACAACTTTTGATTAGCGGCATGTAGGACAGTGCGTGCGAAATAGTTAGTACAGGGCCAGTTATGAGTAGGCGACTTACTATGGAACTCTAATTTGTAATTCCATCCTCTGCAGTTCGAATAGAGAACACAGATTTGCAAAGAGAACATCTGCCGTTCATCTCACAATGACGTACAAGTCGCCAACCCGAACGGGTACTGTTCTTGTAGCACAGCACATAATTCCATATCTGAAAGATATGGTTAACACAGAAAACGAAATGTAATATGTGTAAAATTAATATTGGACATAATCAACAATTGTTTACTTCTGACTGACCCGAATTCTATTCAGAATTGTGCGAACTTGGTTTACGAGAGAATTTTAAATACTGCTTTAAATTTGTATGAATTTTACCAAAAGCTGCAGTAATTTATCTTATCATGCTCGAGCATATTGGACTGTAGACGGCACGCGCAATCTGAAAACGAAAAAGAATGAAATCTCCAAAAATAAATTAAATATCACATGCATTAATTGATATTCAACTTGAGCAACAGGTTTAATGAAGGAGTACAACTTGGTACACACAATCCGCTATAATTTGAGTATTGTAATGTGGGAGTTTGACTATCAGCTGTCCTTTCGATCTTAATTTTAGTACTTGAGTACACAGACCGGCATAATTTTCGGGTTAGTTTATGTGGAAAAACGCTCAACTTCGAAATATACCATCAGGAAGAATTGGAATAGTCAGAACATATACAAGAGACTACTTTCAGTACAATAATTTATTTTTGCTTGTATAGTTGAACAAGAACAAATGATTCAAGGAGTTACTGCAAGCCAAACTTAAATTGACGTGTACGATCTCAGTTTTAAGGATTGCTTTAGTTAGTACTTAT
>JAAUYH010018714.1_pt1 | contig 31186 bp, 32 predicted proteins | sample 7278061 | NCBI WGS metagenome assembly JAAUYH01 (sample SAMN14350203, study PRJNA611818) | marine sediment metagenome | isolation source: surface marine sediment (0.6m) | place: French Polynesia: Moorea | collected 2018-08 | reverse complement strand
CTTACTATAATCTGAACGAAAAAATCAGCATTTCCCCCTTGTCTTCCTTGTCCTCCTTGTCTCCCTTATCTTGATTTTAGGCTTAAATGTAAAAAGTCTACCCTTGTAAGGCTCCCCCTACTCCCCCGCATACTATTCATCCATTGCTTTATCTTTTACTCCTCTGACAATACGGGAAAGTTCGCTTTTTTCGTCTACACTAATCTTAGTAGGAGAACCGCTAATAATTCTTTCGTAGTTACGGAAAGAATCTTTAATCTCTGGTCCATCTTGGGATATTGTATATTCTCGAATAGCTTTGTCATGCCATGAACCACGCATTTTAAAGACATTAATGGCTCTAGACATTTCACCGCGAATTTCTACGTATTGGAGCATAATAATAGTATCTGTAATTGTAGAAATATGGGATTCAGTAATCGAATGCGCTCCCATAAACTGGTCTGTTGTATTAGTAAAAAAGCCAGTGATTTCTTCTTGTTTGGCATAGCCAGTTACGCCAATAACAAACTGGCGAAAAGCATTATTACTGACTCCTCTAGCTAAAGCAGAAAGAGAATCAATAGCGATACGAGAAGGTTTAAATTCTTTGATTTCTGATTTAATCATTTGCAGATGATCTTCTAAACCTGCGGATTCGGGATAGGAACAAAGCAATTTCAGTAATCCTTTACGTTCCATTTCCTCAAAATCTATACCCCAAGAAAAAGCATTACGAGACAGTTGCGCTCTAGACTCTTCATAGGCAAATAAAATTGCTCTTTCCCCTTGACGACAACCTTCTTGAAGAAATTTACTCACTAGCAAGGTTTTGCCTGTACCAGTAGCTCCTGTTGCCAAAATAATGGAATCTTTGAAGAACCCACCACCGCACATTTTGTCCAGGGTTTTAATGCCAGAAGAACTACGGGTATTAGAAGAACGCTGGGTGAGCTGCATTGCCCCCAAAGGAAAGATGTTAATACCATCATTAGTAATGGTAAAAGGGAATTCTCCTTTCATGTGAGTTGTCCCGCGCAACTTAAGGATTTCAACTGTACGACGACGACGTTCCCCTTCTAAGACATTCCGGACAATAACCACGTTATCTGAGACAAATTCTTCTACCCCAAAACGAGCGATCGGTCCATATTCTTCTACCCTTTCTGTAGTTAAAATAGAGGTGACTTCTAGTTGTTTTAGGCGAGCAACTAGCCGAAATATTTCTCTTCTAACTACTGAGGCAGCATCGTACTGTTGAAATACAGCAGTTACAGAATCGATCGATACTAATCTAGCTTTATATTTTCTAATTGCATATTGAATCCTTTCGATCAATGCCGATAAGTCAAAATTACCAACAACCTCTTGTCCTTCAGGATCGGGGGAAGCATCGAGAATAAATAGTTTTCCCTGATCGATTAAATTTTGAAGATCCCAACCAAAGCTACAAGCATTTTGGATAATATCTCTGGGAGATTCCTCAAAGGTGACGAATAAACCTGGGTATTCAAAATATTTGATACCGTGGTAGAGAAACTGAATTGCCAGTAGAGTTTTCCCTGTTCCTGATGTTCCACTAACTAGGGTTGTTCTACCAATAGGTAATCCACCATGGGTGATTTCATCAAATCCTTCTATTATTGTCCGAATTTTACGAACTCCCTGAGTTAATAATTCATCTCTATTCAAGTTGTTAGGATTTGGTTGGTTCATCTTTTATGTAAAAAAAAAATTAAATTTTATTAGATTTAAAACAGTGAGAAAGTAAAACAAAAAAATATAGTTAATTATGAAACTGCTTCTAGTGTAGTTAGAATTCTGATTCTCGTTCTCTAATTTCTTCATAGAGCAGATCTAACCCAATTAAAACTTTTTCTCGATCGGAAAGATCTCCAATAATTTTACGTACAGGGGGTGGTAAAACTTTAGACAAAGTTGGTGTGGCTAAAATTTTATCTTCTTCTGCTAATTGAGGGTTTTTTAAGACATCAATTACCTTCAAAGCATATACTCCCTGGAAATCTTTTTCTAAGATATTTTTGAGAGTTTTTAAGGCTCTAACTGAGTTAGGAGTATTGCCAGCAACATATAACTTTAGTACGTAAGTTTTTTTGAATTTACTCATAAGATTAGCTTTTATTGAAATAAAATAATAATATTCTGTAGAAGCATATCATTTAATCAACTCTAAAAAGTAAATCAAAAGGGATATCTTCTCTTGGTATAGAACGGCGATACATTTCACAAAGATGAGCAATGATATCAATCAAAGCTAAACGGTAATCAAGCAAAACTTCTTCACTTCTTCCTTCTAACTTTAACTGTTGCGAAAATTCATCCATTAACTCCATGTGAATTTCTAAAATTTGAGAAACTGAAAAATCGGCAAAGAAAGCTTTATTCACAAATTGATCTATGGTTGGATTGATTTCTTGATCTTGAGCAAAATAATGAATAATAATTTGGCGATAATCGAGATTTAATTGCTCTAAAAAAGCTTGTTTTTGTTCTGGAGATAAATTACGATAGAACTCTTTGGGATTGCGCTTATAATAAACCCCTAAGTATCCTAACCTTTCTTTTAATTTTTCTGCTAACCGACGTTGCTGAAGAAGAAGAAAATTGGTTTGTTTATCTTCTTGATTAGTTTTAAATTGAGTGAGCCTATCATTAAGAGTACAAGCAGGGGCAAGATGCAAAAATTTAGTAATTGCTACGTTGATGTAAGAAGGTAGTTGTTCTATTTGCGATCGCTTTAAGCTAACTTCTGCACTGTGAAAGTGAAAAGATGGTAGTTGATTGATTTCCGTTGCAGGTAAATTTTCTGGAGAAAGATTTGAAGAGGGAGTGCTGGAAGAATCATCTTCTCGAACAATTACTATCGGTAGTAAAGTTCCCTGCTCGGCTAGGTGCATTAGCGAGGAAATAAAAGAATTTTGTTGAAAAAATACTAAGCAATCTATCTTTTCCTTATTTGGATCGATAAATTGCATCAATTCACCCGTATCATCAATGTATTTTAGGCAATAGCGTGCTTCACTCAGTAATTGTGATAAAGACTGAATGAGATTTTGGTCAACAGGAAATATACAGATAAATAGTCTACTAGACAAAATATTACCGCAGATAAATATTAATTTTGTTTATCTGACACAAACAGAAAAATAAAAATAACTTTTCATCTTTACATAATTAATCTGTCAGACTTAATAAAAAACTTAACATTTATTCACCCACTATGAGAATTGTAATTAATTGTAAGTAGTAGATTCCCCTCAATAGTTATTTATAGTAATAATTAGTTTGTAGCGTCTTCCCTAAAAAAGCAATCTTCTTAATCTATTTGAAGTAGCTAGCTTAGCCTAACAGGTAAACCTGAAGATTGTAGATATCATTAAGCAACTTCTGTAGAAACTTTCTAGTAATTCATGTCTAATTCTCGTCACATTATAGAAGATTTTATTTGCTCTATTTCTGCTTGTTCGCAAGAAGCAGAGCTAAATGACATACTAAGGGTAATACAATCAAGCCAGTATCCTACAATTGCAGTTGTAGATAGAGAAGAACACCCAATTGGAGTAATCGATGGTCGTCGCTTACTGGCATTTACAGTCAAACAATGTTTGAAGGTTGACCACAATAATACAAAATTTATTAATTGGAAACAAGTTAAAACTGGTGACAATCTTGCTAATAGTTTTGAATTTACTACTTGGATTGAGCCTATAGTTAGTTTTAGAGTAGATCTTAGTTTAGAAGAATTATTATTCTATTTTCAAGAAGGGTTAATCACTCACCGCGATAGACAGAACTATATTGTTACTGATGTAGCAGGGAAACTCCTCGGATTACTCGATACTTTTCGTCTTAGTCAATGGTTACTCGCTCATCAAGTTAAGCTTGACATCTTCTCACTTCAGCAGTCTGTTAAAACTACACCTTCATTAGACCTACCTATCTTTAAATTGCTAGAGCAAGTTTCTCTACCTTTAAGGTTACAGACTGAATCAGGAAGTATTTTATATCAAAATCAGTATTGGCAACAACACATTGGCAACCATCAAATATCTAATCTATTAGAAATCAACAATTTTGTTCATTCTATTTATCCAACCACATACCCTTCTTTAAAATCTATCGATCGGTATAAAGAAACTACTCCTTCTTGCCTAAAAGGTAACTATTATTTATTTTCCTCTTTTGCCAACTTATCACCACAAAAAATAACTTTTGAATCTCAAAAAATACTTGACACAGTAACTAGCAAGCAAGTAAATAGAGCGGTTCATCTAGAAGAAAAAAAGCAACTCAAATCACCAGTTCTGAGTTCAAAGCCTACCTATCCATCAACAGTTCCAATTGAATGGAAGTATCTTAAATTACCCCTGGAGTTAACAGACCATCAATTATCTTCCCATAACTTAACTTCTCCTGTATCTCTACTAATAGGAGTACAAGTTTCAGCGACAGAAAAACTCGATCGCCAACCATCTCAACGGAGTGTTGAATTAGTCAAATTAAATCAGTTAAAAGATGAGCTATTAACTAGTATTAGCCACGAATTAAAATCCCCTTTGACCGCAATTGTTGGGTTATCAAGTCTTTTAAAAGAAGAAAAATTAGGAAAACTTAATCAACGTCAAATCCGCTACAGTGAGTTGATTTACCGTAGTGGAAGGCAACTAATGAAAACAGTTGGTGATATGCTTGAGTTAAGTTATTTAGCAACGGGAAAACTCAAGTTACATTTTGAGTCAATTAAAATTAGAACTTTATGTACAGAAGTATATCAAAGAATATTAAATAGATTAGAAGAATCTCATCAATTTGAAGAAAAATCTTTAGTTCAACCTAGATTTAAGCTCTCTATTGCTAAGGATTTAGAGATGGTTGTAGCAGATGAAGTCCGCTTGCGACAAGTTGTAACTTATCTTTTAGACAATGCTGTCAAGTTTCTTCAGTGGAAAGAAACCACATTATCTACTCTCGAAAAAAAGATAACAATTACAATTAATCGTTGGAGTCAATGGATTGCTATTACTATCGAAGATAATGGCCTTGGTATTCCAGAAGAGGTTCAAAATATTCTTTTAGAAAAATGTTTTCAGTCAGAAAATCATTTAGATAATCGCTATGATGAAATAGGATTAGGATTAATTTTATCTCATCAGTTAGCTAAAGCTCATGGGGGAGATATTTCTTTTGTTTCTTTCTGGGGTAGAGGTAGCAAATTCACTTTACTATTACCATCTTCCTACTCTAAAATATCTTCAGATATCCAATCTAATTCCTACTCTATTGCTTCTGTCAGACAAAATTTAGAATTAAGCTATTATAATCATCAACATAAGCAGCAATCTCAAGATTCTACAATCATATCTAAAAACAATTTATTAGTTTTAGTAATTGATTCAGTAGTAGCTCAAATTAATGAGCTAGATTTACAACTTAAAGAATTAGGTTATTACCCTGTCATTGCTCGTACCGCCACAGAAGCTTTGCAAAAAGCACATCAACTACAACCTAGTAAAATTTTCCTCAATCCTTCCTTATCTCAAATTTATGATACTGATATATTAACTTTACTAAAATCCGATTCTCTTACTACTAAAATTCCTGTATTTTTGCTAGTTGCCAAAGGAGAAGAACAACAAAACTATGGTCAAGCAGATGGATTGGTGACTCTACCAATTAAACAAAAATCTTTAAAGAAATTAATACCTTTGGTAAAAAAAGATTTTACTTGGACAAAAAAACGCCTAACTATATTACATCTATATCCAGAATCAGAAACTACTAGTAATTTAAAAATAACTCAGAATTCTGACTTAAATTTTGCCTTGAATGAACATTTATCGGGGTTAAATCATCGAGTTTTAGAAGCAGATAGTTTGGAGCAAGGAGAAATTTTAGCTCGTATTTGGCAGATAGATGCTATTGTTCTAGATGGTCGTATTTTACAAGAACCTTTACTTTATTTGCGATCGCTAAAACAATCATCAAGTTTATCTTCCTTACCCCTAGTAACTTTAGATACAAAAACTACAGAAGCAGCTAATCAAATTGAAGGTCTGGCTGTCTTTCCCTGTTTATTACCAGAAAACAAGAGCAATTTAGCTAATTTAGTCCAGGTTATTCAAATTGCAGCAGGAATCAATAATAATAATAATAATGAGCATTAGATACAGCTGATTTACTACACTAACTGGTTCTCTTGACGCAAATAAGCTTCAATAAAAGTATCTAACTCTCCATCCATTACGTCATTAATTGCAGTCGTTTCTACTTCTGTACGTAAATCTTTAACCATTTGATAGGGATGAAAAACATAGTTACGAATCTGATTACCCCAAGCAGCTTCTACCATATCCCCCCGAATTTCGGCAATTGCTTGTGCTTTTTGTTCTTGAGCAATAACTAACAACTTAGCTTTGAGTAAAGCAAGAGCTTTTTCTTTATTTTGGAGTTGAGATCTTTCTTGGGTACAACGAACAGCAATTCCTGTGGGTATATGGACAATACGCACTGCTGTTTCTACTTTGTTGACATTTTGCCCTCCCTTACCACCAGAGCGAGAAGTAGTTATTTCTAGCTCTTTTTCGGGAATTTCTAGCTTAATTTCTTCATTTCCCAATACGGGCATTACTTCTATCCCAGCAAAACTGGTTTGCCTTTTGCCATTAGCATTAAAAGGAGAAATTCTGACTAATCGGTGAGTACCCTTTTCTGCTTTGAGATAACCAAAAGCGTAACGTCCTTCTATTTCTAAAGTAGCTGATTTGATTCCTGCTTCTTCTCCTGGGGATGTTTCAGTCAAACTAATTTTATATCCTTGTTGCTCTGCCCAACGAGTGTACATCCGCAGTAACATTTCCGCCCAGTCTTGAGCATCTGTACCTCCAGCACCCGCATTTATAGTTAGGACTGCACCTTTATTATCATAAGGACCAGATAAAAGTTGTTGTAATTCCCAACGGTCTAATTCTTGTTGGAGACTAGTTAGATTAGTTTCTGCTTCTGTAGTTAAAGCTTCATCCTCTTCTAATTCTAATAATTCAGCGATCGCTTTGGTATCTTCTAAGCTTGTTTCCCATTGCCGATACTGTCCCAAATTAGACTTAAGCTCGTTTAGCTCTTGAAGTGTATTTTGAGCTATTTCCTGATTATCCCAAAAATCTGGTTGAGCAGCCAGCTGTTCTAAATCCTGAATTTTAGCTAAGAGAGCAGGTAGGTCAAAGATACTCCTGGGTTTTACCCAGGCGTAAAGATACTGTTTCTATTTCTTTTTTCAGTTCGGATATTTCCATTTTGGTTTTTGTTCGTTGTATTTTATGTCGAATGGTAATCTTGACGGATCTAATTAGACACAACCAAATATCATATAAGTATAATCGATGTCAAGATAAGGAGGGGGCTAATGACTTCAAGCATTCTCTTTCGCGATCGCTCTGATGCAGGTGAACAACTAGCCAAAATAGTTAGCATCAAGGTAAGTGAGCGTGAAAACAAGAAACTAAATACCCCCTTAGTTGTTTATGCTTTACCTCGCGGAGGAATTCCTATCGCTTTGCCCATAGCGGAGCATCTAGGTTGTCCTTTAGATATAATTGTAGCTAAAAAAATTGCGACTCCTGATAATCCAGAGCTAGCTATTGGCGCAGTCACCAGTAATGGTAGCTTAATGTGGACTAAACCACACCTATTACGCAAAATTAGTTGGCGTGGTTTGAAACAGGCGATGGAAAATGCTAATCAAAAAGCGCAAGAGATCAAGACACAATTATCCCCTTATTGTTCGAGAATAAATCCTCAAGGAGCGATCGCCATTGTCGTAGATGACGGGATTGCTACAGGTATGACCATGAAAGTAGCAGTCCAAGCAATAAAAGATAGGCAAGCTAAAGAAGTATGGATTTGTGCGCCTGTTGCTCCCTTAGATTTAGTTCCTCAACTAGAATTATGGGGCGATCGAGTTTTGCTTTTGGCTACTCCCGATCCTTTTTTAAGTGTAGGTCGTTTTTATCAGAAATTTGCTCAAGTTTCTCTAGAAGAAGCTATATCTATGTTACAAAAGCATAATCAATCCCTAAAAGTGAATACTAATTCTCTAAATTACTAAATAAATCTAGAGGAAAATGACCATAAGTTCCGACGATTTTGTCATCTTCGCTTTGGCAAGATACAAGAACACCTCTATACTTACCAATATAATCATCTAGATAATAAGACATTTTCTTGGTATTAAATTTGATATAAACTGGTTCTTGGTTATTGGGTAGAGAATCTTGTTCTAAAGTATTTTTATAGCCTAAAGCTTCTAAATAACTTGTTAAAGCGGTAAAACCTTGTTGGGCATTATCAGCACAAATCCCCAAATTTTCTGATTCTGATAAGCTGGTAATTAACAATAAAGCTTGACGAAGTTGTTCCCTTTCTACTTGAGGTTCAGTGTTAGTTACTTGGGCGCAGCTATATAACTTTAAGATTTTTAATGCTCGATCTATTTGAGAATCCGTTAATTGTGATGCAGACATAAGTTTAATGATTCATTACTTAATTATTAATTGACTTCAATTTCACGTTTTACTGTCAAGACATTATTACCATCCCGCAATAATTGATATTCTCCTTGCCAAACCCCAGAAATAATTGTCCGTTTTCCTACATAACTAACCCAAGTCCGATAAGATTGTTCTAATTGCTGTTCTTGTTGCACCACTACTTCTCCATTCGGAGCGATTAGTTGCCATTGTTCTACATCTCCTTTAAGCACCCCATAAGCATGAACCCAAAATACTAACGCAGGAATATTGAGAGAAAATTGATTATCCGTATATCTACCTTGCCATAATTCCGTTTGATTGGGGGGTTGAGGTGAAAATCCAGACCTAATTAACCCTGTAGGTACATAGTCAAGAGATTGGCTCCAGAGCGGATCTCGTTCTATATTACATCCTGTGGTTGAGTCTTGACCCACAAAAGGGTCGATCGTTTTTCCTTGATAGCGTACAGCAAGATGAATATGGGGAAAAGAGGCAAAACCTGATGACCCTACCTTACCTAATAAGGTTCCTTGTTCGACTGGCGTACCAGGTTGAACAGTAACACTCCCATTCCGTAAGTGACAATACTGAGTCTCCCAACCATTACCATGGTCGATGATCATGCCGTTACCACATTCTCTTCCTTCTAAAGCTTGTCGATCGCTTTGTTCGTTAAATAGTTTATCTTCGATACCATCCCTGACTCTTAATACAGTACCTTTTGCTGCTGCTAATACCGATACCCCCTCTTTCATTGTCTGCAGGTCGCTAATAGCAAAATCTGTTCCTTTATGACCGTCATAAGTTTGTCGTCCACACCCAAAATCTAACTCTTCAGGACTAGGATCTCGATCTACATAGTGCATAATAAAACAGTCTCGATCGAGATTACAATCGATAGGGATAATCAAGCTAGGAGTATAGTTAGGGGTGGAATCATTGTTGTTGAGTTGAGAATGAGAGGGAATATCAAGACAACCAAACATAATTGTCAACCCAAGACTAAACAAAATAAAAACCAGGTTTCTTTTCGAGCGAAGAATCATGGTGATAGACAAATTAGTTAAAATATATTACGAATAATGTAGAATTTCGAGTTGCGCGATCGTCTTTGCCTGGAGCAGGTAGAGTTTTGCGTTTCCTCCTCAATTACGATAAAAAAATATAAGACACAATAATATGAATTTAACTTATCTAGATAGTAATTCTTGGCTAATTGAAATAGAGGATCAAAGAATACTCCTAGACCCCTGGATTGTGGGCAAATTAGTTTTTGGCAATCTTCCCTGGCTATTTCTAGGTAAAAAAAACAAGCCTACCCCCATACCAGAAAATATTGACCTTATTCTTCTTTCGCAAGGATTGGAAGATCATGCTCATACTCCTACTCTCAAAGAGTTAGATCATAATATTCCTGTGGTAGCTTCTCCTAACGCCACTAAGGTTGTTCAAGAACTTGGCTATACCAATGTCACCTGTCTAGATCATGGAGAAAGTTTTACTTTAGCCGATAGAGTTGAAATTAAAGCTGTGCCTGGTTCTCCTATTGGGCCTACTTTAGTAGAGAATGGCTATATCCTTCGAGGTTTAACTACTCAAAAAACTCTTTACTATGAACCTCATGGCTATCATTCTCCGTCTTTACAAGAAGTTGCCCCTATTGATGTTGTGGTTACTCCTATTATTAGCCTCAAGCTTCCTCTTGTCGGTGCGATAATTAAAGGACAAAAATCGGCTTTAGAAGTCTGTCAATGGTTAAAACCGCAATTTATTCTATCTACCGCTGCGGGTGGTGATGTTAGCTTTGAGGGGTTGCTAATATCTTTGTTAAAAGAAGAAGGTAGTGTACAAAATTTTAAATCTTTACTGGAAAAAAATAAGCTCACTACTAAAGCAATTGCACCTCAATCTGGTGAAACTTATCAATTAGAAATAAAATCTTAAGCTCAAAATTTACCAGAAAATCTGTTGAACTAGCATAAATTTTGCTATAAAAGAGATAATCCCACCTAAAAGGAGGGATCATATACCAAGTTAAGTTGAAAGATGACTTTTGACACAGTTATCTAGCTCTGTGTCATGAGCTTATTGAGCAGACTCTAGAGTAGAGTTTTCAGCAGCTTCAGACTCAGTGGGTGTTTGCAGATCATCATCTACGGGTAAGACTATTTCAGAACCCTGAGGTTCAACAGGAGCTTCGCTAGACTCTATCTCTGGAGTATCTAGCTCTACTGCTTCGAGCTCAGAATTTTCCATTTCAGCAGATTCTGTTTCCAGAGTAGGGTCTTCACTAGTTTCAAGCTCAGGAGTTTCTGACTCAACAGACTCTAGCCCAGTCATTGTCTCTTCACTGGTTTCTAGCTCAGAATTTTCCATTTCAATATTGTCAGTCGGAACTTCGTCTACACTTTCTATTCCTTCTGGGGATTCTAATTCAATGCCACTATTGACAGAAGGCTCTTCCATAGAAGGGGTAGAACTATTGACAGAAGAACAAGCACCTAAAAGAGAAGCTAAAACTAAAGTTGTACCGAGAGTTTTGATTTTTAATTTCATAGTATATTACTCACTAATTTCCTTTACTTGATTACTTAAGATAAAAAGAAAAAGTAAAAAAAATGGTAGTCAGATAATTTTTTTCTTTTAAACTAGCTAGCAACTTACCTGAATATATAAACCAAAAAAAGTTATCCAGAATTTTACTTTTAAAAATAAAGATTTTTTTTAATTAGAAAGTTTTTTTTCTTAGTTTATATCGTCAGAAGATAGCTATAAGTTGTTTTCAGCCTCAGTGATTACCAGGGGTATGAAGAGAATATTGTTACTTTATATCTAGTTAATTTCTTGGTAGAGGGTTATTAGTGACTAATCAACTAAATAATTCTAAACAGATCCTAGGTTGAATTACTTATCGGTAAATTTACTGATTAAGGATAGATAATAGGTAATAAGTAATAGGTAATAATGTTCATAGGATATTCCAATTATTTACTAGATATTTAGCGAAAAATATTTAGTAAGTGACTCTTTATAAATATTTAACATTTCTCCATATTCAAGCCTACTGACCATAGCAATGATGGATAGTGAATGATAAATTGAATGACAGCTTAGCTTATTTTTAGCCAATAATTTTGTAAGTCTTTAGCGACTTTTTGTGATAAGAAAAGACAGCCGATGAGATTAGGGAAAGCCATAGACAATAGCATCATATCGCTAAAATCAACCACTGCACCCAAATTAACTACTGAACCAATGAAGATACAAGTTAGAAACATTCCTTTATAAATTAGAATGTTGTGTTCACCAAATAAAAAAGCCCAACATCTTTCGCCGTAATAACTCCAAGTAATCATGGTTGAGAAACCAAATAAGAAAATAACTATAGCTAAAACGTAGGGAAACCAACTTATTACTTGGGCAAAAGCAGCAGCAGTCAGTTCTGAACCACTTATATCCGCTGGTATATTATCCCCATACATACCAGTTACGATAATTACTAAAGCAGTAAGGTTACAAATAACAATCGTATCGATAAATGGTTCTAGGATAGCTACCAGTCCTTCTCTGATTGGTTCTTTAGTTTTAGCTGCTGAATGGGCGATCGCTGCTGAACCTAATCCAGCACCATTGGAGAAAGCACTACGGCGGACAGACTGGACTAATAATCCGACTAACCCACCTTCTACAGCTACAGGAGAAAAGGCTTTTTGGAAAATAGTACTAATAGCATGAGGAATTTCGGTAATATTGAGTCCAATTACCCACAAACAGGCAACTAGATAAATAGTAATCATTACAGGTACTAATTTACTAGTTACCACACCAATACGACTAATCCCACCGACAATAACTAATCCAACTAATAAAGCGACGATGATACCAAATACCCAGTTATAGCTTTCTATCCCGGGAAATAAAACAGTTAAAGCTGCAAAAGACTGATTAGCTTGAAACATATTCCCACCGCCAAAAGATGAACCCATACAAAAAATAGCAAAGAGAATACCCAGTACTTTTCCTAACTTACTCCAACCCAGTTTATCTAAACCCTCAGTTAGATAGTACATAGGGCCTCCAGCCACTGTACCATCGGGGTTAATTTGGCGATATTGTTGTCCGAGGGTACATTCAATAAACTTACTCGACATTCCCAGAAAAGCAGCCATACTCATCCAAAAAACAGCTCCTGCGCCTCCTATTTGAATGGCGATCGCTACCCCCGCAATATTACCTAATCCTACTGTTCCTGATAATGCTGTAGCTAAAGCTTGAAAGGGCGATACTTCTCCGACTCCTTCTGTTTCATTTGCGTATTTTCCTCTGGCAATATCGATCGCGTGTTTAAAGCCACGAATACTGATAAAACCAAAGCGGAGAGTAAAAAATAACCCTCCGCCTATAATCCAAAGAATAATTACAGGTATCCCGCCAATAGAAAAGAATAATACTTGTTCTATTGCTGAGACTATTTGATTAAAAATAAGATCAATTGTGTTTAATAGTGACAATGTTCTCACACTCAATATTTTTAGTTCGGACTGTTTTGTAAATTAGCTTTAAGTTTTATTGTACTTTGTTAAGCCAATAGAGTTCAAATAATGAATTGTTAGCAGACTAATCACCACAATAAAACTCCAGAAAAAGATATCTGTTGTAATTACAAATTTTAATTTTCAAATATCCATCGTTAGTTATATATTTTTCTCTGCTTTGTTTGTAGCCATACTGTTGGTTCGCTTCAAAATATATTTTCAAAACTATTTCTTTTGATGGATTAGATATTAGTAAAAATCTTATTAAACTAATTAGTAACAAACAATACAAAAAATATTTTTGGAAAGAAAACTTATGAGTATAGAAGATAGAGCAAAAGCTACTGTCAAAAACATTGAAGGTAAAGCGCAACAAGCTTTAGGTAAAGTTACTGGCGACAAAGAAGATCGAGCAAAAGGTAAAGCTAAGCAAGCTGAAGCATCTGCTCAGCACGCGGTAGAAGATGGAAAAGATGCGGTGAAAGATGCTATTAACTAGCTAGTAGTAGAGTAGTTTCAATAGAGAAGAAAATCAATTGATTTCTTCTCCATTTAGTCTTCACCTATTTAGAAAAAATTAACTGTAATTAAATAGTATGAGGTATAAAAATGAAAATTAATATTAGTAAAGTTCGTGGTTTCTTGGCAACTATCCTCTTAATTTTGATGGTAGTAACTACTACAGCTTGTGCGTCTTCTAGTAGTACAGCAACTTTACCTAATCCAACACTAGATCGAACCGAAGCTTATACTCAGTTGGAAAGAGGTGATAGTTTAGCAGGACAAAAATTTGGCGATTGGGTAGTGAATACTAGTCAAGGATTAGTTAGCGATGCTTATGTACGGGACAATAATAAATTGGGTATAGTGATTTCCTCTCAAGTTAAACCTACAGAAGTTAAAACACTGGCAAAAGCATTAACTATGGGTTTTCATAAGAATTTCCCCAACCAAGATCTAACTGTCTTGGTATATGCACCAGATAAACAAAGAATCTTAACTGCCAAATACGATGTGCAGTCTAATCAAATTGAGTATCAAGCGTAAACGATTTAAAACTATTAGTTAGGAGTACAAAAATTATGTCTAGTAGCGATCGATATAAAAGACAGATAATGAATGATTTAGCAGATGGAAATGTTGAATCTCTTGATGACATGCCTGTGAACACAGAAGATTACGATAACTTCGATGATTTTGCTCAACGTAGTAGCAAAAAAGAAAGACATGGTTTATTCCGTCGGGCTTTTCATCATGATAATATTTCTCCACAACAAATGGAACCAGAGCTACAAAAAGCGATCGCGCAAATTAAACCCAATGAACGCGATGATGTAGCTAGAGAGTTTTTTAAGCACTTGAAAAAAAGAGGACTAAGCGACAGAGATTTAGAAAAACAGTTAGGCTTGTCTACCCACCATGCTAGTCGTATGAATGCAGATGATGTAAGCAAACTAGCTAGCTTTGCCTATCATTCTCATCCCGATATTTTCCAAGAAGTAATGGCAGATCAACCAGCTTTAATTAAATTTCTCAGCAATCCTCTAGTAGGTGCTGCTTTGGGTGCATTCGCTTCTAAATGGTTAAATAAGCGTTAATAGGTAGTAAATGATAAGATAGGTTCTGCATTTTATTTTACCTATCTAAATTTGTGACTATATTTGTTCGTGCCATAAAATCGAATGAATTAGACTGGGCTAATCAACAATATCATTCTATTGACTTTGTACCTACAGATTCATGCGATCGACAATTCATTGCCGAAATCGAAAGTCAAAGAGTAGGACTAGGAAGATTAGTTCACATCACCGATCAAATCTGGGAATTAGGTGGTATTTATGTTCTACCAGAATGGCGTGGACGATCCGTAGCTAGGGAAATCGTCAAATATCTATTGCAACAAGCTGGTAATGTTCATTTATACTGTCTTCCCTTCACAAATCTTGGTAGATTTTATCAAGAAATGGGATTTGTAAACTGTTTTAACAGTAGTAGGATTCCTGAGAAAATCAAGCAAAAGTATCAATGGTGTCAAAAGACTTATTCTCAAGGAGTACTTCTGCTAGAAATTCCCCAAAGTTTCAATAATATAGCTCTAAAATAAGTAGGGCGATCGACGAAGCTGGCACGCAAAGTGCGATCAGGCCTAGCCTGGCAGCTTCGCTGATCATCAACCATAAAAGACAACAATGACGAGTTAGCCTTAACGCTAGCTCAATTTTTTCTCGAGTAAGAGGATTAATTGACTCTCCCAACAGGGGTTTTTCTTTTACCACTCCCTGATAAGTATTAATACCTCCCAACTGTACTCCCAAAATCGCAGCATAAACACATTCACTCCAACCAGAATTAGGACTAGGATCTTTAAGAGCATCTCGACGACACAGAGACAAAACATGTCTTGGTTTTCCTGAAAATAAAGCTAAAGTTAACACTGTCAAACGACAGGGAAGCCAGGTTAGACGATCTTCTAATTGTGCGCTAAACCAACCCAAATCTGTATAAGGTTCACGACGATAGCCGATCATCGAATCAAGAGTGCTAGCAGCTTTATAACCCAGTGCTAGAGGGACACTACCTATTCCTGGTAAAAAAGCTCCCAAAATAGCATAAAATAAGGGTGCTGTTACTCCATCGATCGCATTTTCCGCTACTGTTTCTAAAACCGCTCTAAGTATTTCTGCCTCCGCAAGATTTTCTGTATCACGACCAACATATAAACTTAAGCGAGAGCGAGCCGTTTTCAGATCTCCTGAATTTATCGATTGAAGGACATTTACTGCTGCTAGACGCAAACTTTTACCCGCAAAACAACTAGCTAAAATAATTACTTCTAAACCTGTTGCCAACCAAGTATTAATTTGATGCGCTATGTGAATAACTAGCCAACCCCATAGTCCACTGCCAATAATTAATCCTAAACCTAGAACAATTCCTCCTAAACGTCGCTGCCATTTTTGCTTCCATAAATTAATTAGCCAATTAGTATAATTTTTAACTATCCAACCCATTACTTGTACTGGGTGAAGCCAATGCCAAGGATCGCCAATTAAATAATCCCAAAAAGCAGCTAGGAGTAAAATTATTGCTGGGTTTTCTGATATTCTCACTATTAATTCAATTATCAAAAGAAATTAACACATAAACGAGAACAATCAAATAAAAGTATTCAGTAGTTAAAACATACTGACTTTCAAGTTAATTTTTTAAACAATAAAATTATTCTCTTCTCCTTGGGCTGCTTGCCAACTGCGAGCATCATAGTACAAATCTGCCAGAGTAATACTATATAATGCTTCTTTTAATTTTTCATGCAACTTTTGCCATAAACTAAATGTTACCCAATCTTCTGCCATATTTGTATCAGGACTGTAACGAGATAAAGGTTCAATAGTTTCTCCTACTGCTGCTAAAATTTGACCTAAAGAAATTTGATTAGGTTTAAATGCTAATTGATAACCTCCTTGCGCTCCTCTTATTGATTTAACTAAACCAGCACGTCTCATTTCAATTAGCAACTTTTCTAAATAAGGAGCAGGTAAATCTTGACGTTGAGCTATTGCTTTTACTGAGGTTGGTCCATATCCTGATTGTAAACTAAGGTCTAACAATGCTTTGACACTATAGTGTCCGCGAGTTGTTAACTTCATTTTCTCCCTTTCATCGCCATAAAATTTAGTAAATATCTCAATATTTTTTGCTCAGATTTAGCGTTAATAGCTTATTATTATCCTGAATTAATCCAAATTAAAATTTAATTAAATATACTTGTTAAGTGTAATATAGTTTTATATATAGATACTCAAGTAAGATATTATTGTCTTTGAAGCAATAAAGACAAAATAACTAGTCTATAACCTTAACAAATTAATCAGTTTCAGTTTAAGTTGATGGCAAAAACAAACCAACCTGAACCTTTAACCGGCCAAGACTTACTCAACAAAGTAAAAGAGCTAGGTAATCTTAGTAAGGAAGAAAAAGCAAGAGAGTGTGGTTACTACACAGTGACAAAAAATGGTGTAGAACGAGTTAATATGATGAAGTTCCTTAATGCACTTATTGATGCAGAAGGAATAGAGTTAGATAGTAGTGCTAATGGTCATGGTAGAGGAGGACGATCTGCTAGTTATCGTATTAGCGTACAATCTAATGGTAATCTCCTAATTGGTTCTGCATACACCAAAAAAATGGGTCTAGAAAAAGGAGATGAATTTGAAATAACTTTAGGCAGAAAACATATTCATCTCAGGCAAATAGGCGATGAAGAAGACGATGAGGAGTAAAACTTGATAATTCGTTGGCAAGATCGAGAAGTTAGATAGTGATAAAACAGACTGTCTAATTATTGTCTTATTTGAAAAATCTGGTGTTGTTGAAAGATCGTTTGTCAAAAAATTCGATCTGCCTTCCTGTGGGTTAGGGGAAAAAAATTGAGAAGCAAAGCTTATATTTATTTATTATCCGCCATAACCCACCAAGCCCATTTAAGTGATTGAGGTATTTGTGGATTTATTTTATATGTACCTCACTTTTCTACTCAGCAATGGCTAATTATCTTTGATTAATTTTGACTTTTGGTAATTAGCAACCAACTATGAGAATCGGTTTTAGGATTGTTGAGTATTTGAACATCCTGCAAATTAAGCTTGTTTAAAGTCAGACGATCGACTAGCAAAAAAGGATTAGCTAACTGCTGCCAATTTTCCGCGAGAGTTTTTTCAGAGGCAGGAATAACTAAATGTTCGCTATAAAAATTTAGTGAAGGACGATTATTAGTATAAGAAGTATAGACAAGTTCTTGAGTAGGGACATTATTCTTGATAAGTGCAGCAATTGATTTAACAGGATAAGCTCGATCGAGTTCCCAAATCCAATGAGAAGAATTAATCAATAAAAAGAGGGAAACATACATTCCCCAGAATAACAAGTTAATAAATTGTCGGTCTCGTTTAGCTATTAAAAGTGTAGTTACGGCAAAAGTTAATGCTAAAGAAATAAAAATCAGGACTAAAGAAAGATCGATATAATTTCGCCAGAAAAAATATCCGCCAACACAGATAGTTAACCCACTCATCAATCCAAACCCAAGACTCCAAAAGCGAGGATAGATTATATTCCTAGGTGAATAACGGATTTGAGCGAGTTGCATTCCCGCAGCCAAAGCTATAACAGGATAAATAGAGATAGCATACCCAGAAAAATTTTTAGTGATTAGAGAGGCAGCAATAAGATAAATACCACTCCAAACCAAAATTAACCTTGCCCATCCCCAATGTTGGCTTGACCAAGCTGACTTTAAGCCATAAAGAGCAAAAACTAACCAGGGTAAAGGATACTGTAATAATGCTAGTAAATAATATTCCAATGAGTGTCCATGACTTTCTGTTAGAATACTGACCCTTTCTAGAGACTGCCAAAGAAGATCTATGGTTAAAGATTCATACCGATACCACTGAAGTATATACCAAACAAGAGCGGGAAAAATTCCCAAGCAGATACCAGTCCAAAGATAAAGAGAACTAATTAAACGAGGAGTATCCCAAAACAAGAATAAAAGAATTACTGCTGCCAATATTAATCCCATCACACTTTTGGTCAAAAACAATGCAGATAAACCAATTCCTGCAACTAATGTCCAGCGTAGATCGCGTCGCGAGCGCAAGACACCCCAAATTGTCAACAATTCAAAACAAAGTAGTGGTCCGTCCAACATTGCCAAGCGACCATGATGAATTATTGGCAATAAAGTCAAATAAACTAAGGCTGAAAATAAAGCAGGAGTACGAGCTACAAAAATTTCTCGACCAATACTATATACGATCAAAACAGAAATCGAGGCTAAGATAGCTCCAGGTAAACGAGTTGTGAATTCATTTACTCCGCCAAGCTTATAAGTTAAAGCAATCAGTCCATAAACCAGAGGTGGATGATTTAAGTAAGGTTTCTGAAATAAAGTAGGAAAACACCAACCAAAAGAACCTTCAGGAGCTTGCCAAATTTCTTTAGCTACTTGAGCTATAGTAGCTTCTTGAGCATCTAGTAAAGGTAAACTGCCCAAATTAACTACAAACAGAATCAATGCTGCTAAAAACAAACCGATAAGACAAAAAGATTCTAGCCAACGTTCTTCCTGACGTAATTTATTTTGAGAGCGTCCCCATAAAAAAGTTTGATGATATAGCATAACTAAAAGTAATCCAGATTCGTTATTGTCCTATGTCTTATTTGAGTAAAATAAGCGTTGGCTAATTCTCGTTTTTTTGAGTATCCCTAATAAATGTTACTTTTTTTGCTCATTATAAAGTTAGGGTATAAGAAAGCTGTAATCTTTGTCAGGGAGACATTGCCTTAAAAAACGAGGCTTTCTCTGACTTCCTGAGGGGCTAACCCTGCCATTGAAGGACGAGGCTTGTAAGCCTCATCAATTGTCATCATAATTCAAATGTTAAAATACGCGAAATGACCTGTTTAGTTCATTTGATAATTTCTATATTTAATATTCAGATTTCTAGAGCTGCACGGAAAGCAAACTTAAATTTAGCTTATGGAAGGATCTTTCGAACTTACCCTACAAATAGTTATCGCTGTTCTTGCAGGCATTACTGCTCAAGTCTCTGGTGAATATTTTAAAGTACCCAGCATAGTTTTTTTGCTTCTTTTTGGTATTTTGCTTGGGGCTGATGGCTTGAACATTCTTCATCCTCACGAACTGGGAGTTGGGTTAGAAGTATTAGTGGCTTTAGCGGTTGCCATTATTCTGTTTGAGGGAGGACTAAATTTAGAGTTAAGGGATTTAGGTAGAGTTTCTGGTAGTCTGAGAAATCTAGTAACTTTTGGTACCCTAATTACTCTTATTGGCGGTGGTATGGCTGCCCATTGGTTAGCCGAATTTCCTTGGTCGATCGCTTTTTTGTATGCTTCTTTGGTAGTAGTTACGGGACCGACAGTCATTGGTCCTCTACTCAAGCAAGTAAGAGTAGACCGACAAGTAGCTACTCTCTTAGAAGGAGAAGGAGTCTTAATCGACCCCGTGGGCGCGATTTTAGCAGTAGTTGTCCTGAATACTATTTTAAATAGTAATGCTGCTCCTGTGGCTATTTTTAGCAGTCTGATGCTAAGGCTGGGAATTGGCGCAATGGTAGGTGTGATTGGCGGATGGCTACTGGGTTTATTCCTTAAACGAACTAGCTTTTTATCAGAAGAACTCAAAAATCTAGTTGTTTTGGCAGGATTATGGGGTTTATTTGGTTTATCCCAAAGTATTCGTAGTGAATCGGGATTAATGGCTACGGTAGTTGCTGGTATAGTCCTCAAAGCCTCATCAATCCCTGAAGAAAGACTGCTCAAAAGATTTAAAGGGCAATTAACTATTCTTTGTGTGTCGGTTTTATTTATTTTACTAGCTGCCGATTTATCGATCGATAGTGTTTTTGCTCTGGGCTGGGGAAGTGTTTTGGCAGTATTAGTTCTTATGCTCGTAATAAGACCGATTAGCATTGCTTTATGTACCTGGAATAGTTCTATGAACTGGCGACAAAAGCTATTTTTAGCTTGGATTGCCCCTAAAGGAATTATTTCGGCATCTGTAGCTTCTTTATTTGCCATTTTACTGACCGAAAAAGGAATTAATGGTGGAGATGCTATTAAGGCTTTAGTTTTTCTGACAATTATGATGACTGTCTTTTTACAGGGTTTAACGGCTCGTTGGGTTGCTCAATGGTTACAGATTACATCGAGTGAGGCTAACGGAGCAGTAATTATTGGTTGTAATTCTTTGGGTCGTTTGCTTGGGGGTCTCTTTCAAAAAGAAGGAGAATCTGTTGTTTTAATCGATACAGACCCAGAAGCTTGTAAGAAAGCAGAAGAAGAAGGCTTACCTGTATTTCAAAGTAGTGGTCTCGATCCCGAAGTATTAGAAGAAGCAGGGATTGAATCTATGGGTACTTTTATTGCTTTGACCAATAATGGAGAAGTTAATCTAGTTTTAGCTCAACGCGCAGTGGAAGAATTTCAACCACCGCGAGTTTTGGCTGTATTTCCCCAAAATAGCGAAAGCAACGGTGCCAGTAAAACGAAAGTAAGTCAAGCTTTTGTATCTCAACTGCCTATCAAAACTTGGAATACCTATCTTGAGGATGGACAATTTAAATTAGGCGTCACGGTTCTGAAAGAGCCAGGATTTTCTTTTCAGCAAGCTCATCTACAAGCCTTAATTCGCTCTGGGGAACTTTTACCTTTGTTAATTAAGAGAGAAACAAATTTGCAGATAGCAAAAGCTTCTGAAGATTGGCAACCAGGAGATGAAATCATTTTCCTAATGCACGATCCTCGTCCTAAACTCTTAAAAAGACTTTCTGGAGGCAATCAATCTTCTCGTTTGACGCTAGAAAAACTCACAGAAGTAGAAGAATTGCCTATTGCTGCTCCCATCTCTCAATCGCCAAATTAACATAATTGGAGTTGGGAGTTGGGAGTTGGGAATTCGGAGTTATAATCTATCTTCTAGCACAGAAAATTAGATTTTTTGCATAATTGAAATAGTTGATTGAAATTATTATATTGAATAAGTAAATCAATTGGAGTAAAAAATTATGGATGTAAAACTAATCATGTTAGTTTTGACTGGTTTATTTGTAGTCTCTTCTTTATTTTTTGGAACTAAAAACGGGTTTTATGACTCGGATAATTACGATGGCAATGGTTCCGCACATTAAACTATTGCTTCATTACCTTACTTACTGAATAAAGAAAAAAAAATAGTGCGATCGCGTTGAGTGTTTTTGAGTAAGGTTGACTAATCGAAGCGCGCTAGTTAATTATAGCCATCAGTAGGTTTTTGAAGGCTAAAGTTATGAGTAAGCGTCGCCCATCCTCTCCAACAAATTCAACTTCTTTGTCTTGTTTCCCCTATGGTGTGGGACACAGTGATGAAGGAGTATGTTTATTGTTGCAGATAGGTCCTCATCGTATCCTTCTCGACTGCGGAATAACAGATTTATATTCGTTACAGGTAGATAATAATCCTCCAGCCGAATTAGTTTTTTGTTCTCATGCCCATGCAGATCATAGTCGTGGTTTGCAGCTACTTCACAAAAGTTTTCCTCAAATGCCTATCTATGCAAGTGAAGTAACCGCCAAACTACTTCAGTTACATTGGCAAGAGCTAAAAACAAGTAAAAGCGATTCTATCTGCCAAACTTTGCCCTGGCAATCACCAGTTACTTTAGCTGAAAATCTTCAAGCTGAATTGTTTCCGGCAGGACATTTACCCGGCGCAGCAGCAATTGTGTTAACTTATCGAACCAAACACAAAAGCTATAAAGTTATGTATACCGGTGACTTTTCTGTTTCTAACTTTCAACTAGTTGAAGGATTATCTATTGAAAACTTCCGAGGGTTAGCTCCTGATGTCTTAATTATTGAAGGGACTTACGGAACAGTCCGCCATCCTCATCGCCGTCATCAAGAAAAACACTTAATGGAGCGCATTAACCAAGCTCTTATCTCTGGTAAAAATGTCTTTCTTCCTGTTCCACCTATTGGCTTAGGTCAAGAAATTCTTAAGTTACTACGTTCCCATCACCAGTTTACTGGGAGGGATTTAGATATTTGGGTTGATGGTATAACTGCCCAAGCTTGCGATCTTTATTTAGAATTATTAAATCAATTTCCTGCTTCAGTACAAAATTTCGCTAAACATCAGTCTCTGTTTTGGGATGAAAGAGTTTGTCCTCGCATGAGAAAATTGGTTAAACCCGATAGTTTGAGGTCGGGAAAATTACCTTGTATTCTCTTAGTGGATTATACTGCTGATTTATTAGAGTATTTAGCACCAGAAGGTGGTGATTGGCTCATTTTATTACCCGAACATCCTTTAAGAGAGATTCCCCCAAACAAGGAGCAATTTCGCCAAATTAGCACTCTCCAGAATATTGAAATTGATACTTATCTTTTGGCCGAACATAGCGATGGTCGTAACACAACTCAGTTAATTCATAATTTACGTCCCCAACACATTATTTTTGTTCATGGTTCTCCTAATTACTTGGTAGAACTGACTGGTTTAGAAGAGCTACGTAACCGCTATCAACTTCATGCCCCCTCTAATAATACTTTAGTTGAATTGCCTATTGGCGATCGCTTTATTCAACCGGCAACTCCACCACCCAATAATTATGAGGGAGAATTAAATGAAGTTGGTTCTTATGTTACGATTACCCTTCCCGATGTAATTAATAGCGACCCTCGCTGGAATAAGTTTGCCGATACTGGTTTAGTTGAAGCTCGTTGGCAAGGAGATGAGCTAATTTTAAGGGGATTATCTCAAAAAGAACTTTTAAATCAAAATAGTGAAGGAAAAATATCAACAGATATTGATTGCTGTAACGCATGCAAATACTATAGCAATCAGCGTTGTTGGAATCAATCTTCCCCTCTTTATGGTTTTAAAGTTATACCTGAAGGATACTGTCCGGTTTTTGAACCCTTAGAATCAGATAAACAATAGCTTACTTTGTCAATAATTCATTTTACTCTTGATTAGTTTCTGGAGAACGAGGATGTATTTGTTCTGCTTCGGGACAATCATCAGCAATGGGTATTTCTGAATTGTTTTTAGAAACAGATGCTAGTTTTTGAGTTACAGCGCCAATACTTTCTAGTCGCACCATTTCTTCCCAAGAACTAATTTCATCATCTTCTTCTTGTTCATAACGAATGGTCACTAAATCTCCCTCGAAATCAACAATGCGACCGTTGTCTATCCATCGCTGCTGATCCCGCAAGAAAATACAAACTTCGCGACCATCTTGATAGAGTTGATAAATCTTGCGGTGTAGCATTGGTTTCTCCTGTTATGAGTAACTCCTTTAAATCTCATTTAAGCTTATCTATTAATGTTATTGTGACATAATGCCAACCAGAGTTGACTGAGTAAAATTAGCTATTAATGTCTCTGTTTTTATGATTGATGCCGTTTGAGAATATTCATAATAATTGAAGCAACAATTTCTGGTTGTTCTAGCATAGATAGGTGACCACAGTCAGGAATTTCAAAAACATTATTCCCCTGGGGAGCAAAAAGTTGATGAAAACTGGCTAAATGATTGACATATTTAGGCTCCATTACTTTATCTTTTTCCCCTGCTATAAAATAAACTGGTTGAGGTAAACTAGCAACTAATCTCGGTAAAAGATGGACTTCAGTTTCTGTGGTTGAATCCAATAGTGCTGATAAAGCAGCTTGTTTATCGGCTCTAAGAAAATCAATGATTCTTTGACGACCCCAGTGAAGATTCAGAGGACGATCGACCATCATTCTAGTAAATAAAAAATCCATTAGAGGAATATAAATTAACCAACTAGGACGATATTCGATTAAATTTTTGCCAACGGTACGAAAACGCTCAAATTCTTCTTTAAGGTAAATTCCTCCACCAGAATTTAGACAAATTACTCCTTCTATCATTTCTCGATCGCAATCTGCTGCCCATAAAGCCACACTCCCCCCTAACGAATGACCGATCAGCCAAGCTCTTTCAATTTCTAATTTTTGCAATAGACAGTGTAAATCTTCTGCATAGGCAGCTAGAGTATAGTATCGGCTACAATCCCTTTGAGAATTTGCTTCAAAGGGAATTTGTGTCTCTCCAAATCCTCTTAGATCGTAAACTAAACATTGATATTTACCTGCTATCTGTTTGATTAAGGGCTGCCAATAATGATGACTTAATAGCCATCCATGGAGAAAAACCAAGACAGGAGCAGAAGTATGCTCGTCAGAAGGGATACGCTCGTAGGCGTGGGGGACTCCCAAAATATCGATAGTTGGCATACCTTTATCCTAACATTGACTAGAGATTCAGATAGGATAAATTGATAAATTTAAAAGCTTTTGCTAACCAGATTAAATTTATTTTCCGTTTATATACACTTTTGCTGCTTAAAATAGATTAATATATCTGAGATATGCAATTAATATATCTCCAATAATAAAAATAAAGCATAATGCAGCCATATTGGCATGGTTTTTTGGAAAAAATTGTTTAGTAACTCTGATAGTGTAGCTGTTTCTCCGACTGCGAGATTTGAAAATGGTCTAACTTACATAGACGATCGGCGTAAATCTGAATCCCGTATACTTTTCAGTACAGATCGAGACTTAGATTTGTACGAATTAGAAGAACTTTGCGATCGCGTTGGCTGGGCTCGTCGACCTCTAAGAAAAGTAAAAAAAGCAATTCAACATAGCTTTTTGGTAGTATCAATGTGGGAAATAAAAGGAGAAAGAAAACGTCTGATCGGTTTTGCCCGTGCTACTTCCGATCATGCCTTTAATGCCACAATTTGGGATGTGGTGGTAGACCCTAATTTTCAGAATCGAGGATTAGGAAAAGAATTGATGAAATATACAATCAAGAAACTAAGAAGTGCAGATATTAGTAATATTACTTTATTTGCCGATCCTCAAGTAGTTAATTTTTACCGACGTTTAGGGTTTATTCTCGACCCTGAAGGAATTAAAGGGATGTTTTGGTATCCCGATTAACAGTTATCAGTTATTAGTGAACAGTTACCAGTTAAATTTATCTTTAGTTTAGTTCCTCAGCATCAAGTTAACGGTAGGTTTTATTTGGGGATGATTCTCCTCGCTCGGGATACGTTCGTAATACATACAAAATTATGCATGATACTATTTTTGGCAAGATTATTCGTCGTGAAATTCCTGCCGATATTGTCTATGAAGACGATTTAACTTTAGCTTTTAAAGATATTAATCCTCAAGCACCAACCCATATTTTAGTTATTCCTAAAAAACCTATTCGTTGTCTGTCAGAAGCAACAACAGCAGATCGAGACCTACTCGGTCATCTTTTGTTTACAGTTAAAACAGTTGCCGAACAAGCAGGATTAAAAAATGGTTATCGAGTAGTTATTAACAATGGTGCAGATGGAGGTCAAACCGTCGATCATATTCACTTACATATTTTAGGCGATCGCCAAATGAGATGGCCTCCAGGGTGAAGTGAGTAATGAGTAATGAGTAATAAGTAATGAGTAATAAGTAATAAACTTGCCCAATCCCTAATCCTCAATCCCTAGTCCCTTATGCTATTAGCATTTCAGTTTCAATCTCCCGGTCCTATTTTGTTTGAAATTGGGCCTATTGCTATTCGTTGGTATGGTTTGTTAATTGCTTCTGCTGTCTTAATTGGTGTTAGTCTTTCTCAGTATTTGGCTAAACGCCGTGGAGTTGAGCCAGAATTATTAGCAGATTTAGCAATTTGGTTAGTAATTGGTGCTATTCCTTGTGCCCGTATTTATTACGTTTTATTTCAATGGCAAGAATATGTTCGACGTCCTGAAGACATTATTGCTATCTGGAAAGGAGGTATTGCTATTCATGGGGCAATTATTGGTGGTACGATCGCGACAATAATTTTTGCTCGTCTCAATCGGGTTTCGTTGTGGCAGTTACTAGATTTAGTAGTGCCCTCTCTGGCTTTAGGACAAGCGATCGGACGTTGGGGAAATTTCTTTAATTCAGAAGCCTTTGGTAGACCAACAGATTTACCCTGGAAACTATTTATCCCTCCTGGTAATCGTCCTGTAGAGTATCTCAATTACGATTATTTTCATCCTACTTTCTTGTATGAATCCTTGTGGAACATATTGGTTTTTGCGATCTTGATATGTTTGTTTTTCTGGGGTTTAAAACAACAAGAACGCTATAAATTAGGAACAATGACTTTGACTTATTTCATAGTTTATAGTCTCGGTCGTTTTTGGATTGAGGGTTTGCGTACTGATAGTCTAATGTTAGGTCCTTTACGAATGGCTCAAGTCATTAGCTTGGTAATTATTTCTCTAGGTGTATTGGGATTAATTTGGCTTTATATTTTGAAGCGTCGCCTTCCCGATGTAGTTTCACCCTATTCCAAGATAAAAAATTAGACTTCTATTGTAAGGGATTGTAAGGGCGGTTCGCGAACCGCCCCTACATTTGAAATAATCAAATAATGAATAAACTTAAACCAGGTGTATATATTGTTGGCGCTGGTTCTGGGGATCCAGAATTATTAACAGTTAAAGCACAAAAAATTCTTGCTCGAGCTGATGTCGTTCTTTATGCTGATTCTCTTGTTCCCAAACAAATTTTACAGAATGTCCGTGCTGATGCAGAATTAATTCCTACAGGTAATAAAGTTTTAGAAGAAATTATTCCTTTGGCGATCGAGCGAGTAAAAGCCAATCTGGCTGTAGTTCGTCTGCATTCGGGGGATCTTAGTTTGTATAGTGCTATTGGCGAACAGATACAAGCTTTTGCCGAAGCGGATATCCCCTTTGAACTAGTCCCAGGCATTAGCGCTTTTCAAGCTGCTGCTGCCAAATTAGGTACACAATTAACCGTCCCTGAATTAGTTCAGACTATTATTCTTACTCGTATTAGTGGTAAAGCTTCTGCTGTACCAGAATCAGAAGAATTAGCTTCCTTGGCTGCTCATAAAGCTAGTTTATGCCTTTATTTAGCTGCTCGTCACATAGAAGTAGCTGAAGCCAAACTACTGCAACATTATCCAGCCGATACTCCTGTGGCAATTTGTTTTCGGGTTGGTTGGCAAGACGAAAAAATTTGGATTGTACCTCTAGAAAAGATGGCAGTAACTACTAGAGAGAATAATTTGATTCGGACAACGTTATATATTATTAGTCCTGCTTTAAACAAAGTACAACAGAGTCGTTCTCGTCTTTATCATCCCGCGCACTCTCATTTATTTCGTCCTGAAAAGTATAGTAAGTAGGTAGGTCATATGAAGCAGCCCTTTCAACGTGTACAAATGAACTATCAACGGTTTATTCGTGTTTCCGCAATGTCTCCGCGATCGCCAAGCTGAAATTGAGCATTACCAATCAGGAGAAATTTATTTGAGCTTAAATAAGGAGTAATTTCCTGATGTCTGAAATCCCTATTTTTACATTGGCGAGCGCCAATTATATTAGTGCAAACGATCTCATTGAAAGGGCTGGTCATATGAAGTCCGCTTGAATAGTTGTAAATAAGGTTGACACGGAGACGGGGAGACGCGGGGACAGGTCGATTTTTTATGACCACTAATTAAACGAACTTGATGTCAATTATCTGTAGAACGCCACAGTAGTTTTTGCTTGTTTAAATTTTTTGATTGGGGTAGCAATAGTTTATATGTTGTATATACTTTCCACAACATCTATCGCCACTCTCCCTGAAGGGTAAAAGCTGCCCAATAATAGGGAGACTTCCACTCGGTTTGAAGTTGCATCTCTAACTGTGCCTCTCTCAATGCCTCTGCTGGTGATAATTTCTTCTCTAACATCAACCGATAGAATCTAGTCATAATTTCTGCTGTTGCTCGATCGTCAACTGCTTGATAGTCCGCAGTACGTTTTTTGCCCGCTTTTCTATCTCTTCCTGTGAGGGAAGTTGATAGCTTTGCATTTCTTCCTTGGTAACTACCCAGAGATAACTGTTTTCCTTTCCTAGAGAATACTGTAATAAAACGGTATCTTCATCTAAAATATCCTCTTGAACTTGTTCTAATGTGAGGGGTTGAGGATATTTTAAAGCAGCATAGTTAGGGCTTTTTTGGCGAAGGTCAGTTTGTAATTCTTGATATTGTTTTAAGAGAGTTTTGTGTTTTTGGTCGATGTCTGTTTTTTGTTCCAGTTTGCTATTAGGATTGTTATAGATGTCTAGGCGTTGTTTTTCGGTGGCATCGAGTTGACCTTGTAAGCTTTTTTCTTGGGCTAATAATTGCGGATCTACACCTTCTTTAATATTGGCATTGGCTTCCGTGAGTAATTCTAATAACGTTCTAGCGCGGGAACTTTCACTAATGTGAAAAGCTTTTTTATCGTAGCCTTGCGAGGGGTTTCGTTGATGGAGTTCCATCAATAAATCAATATAGAATTGATAAGCACCTTGTAAGGTGGAGAAGTAGGTTTGACGGAGTTCGGGACTGACCACTTTGGTGCGTAAATCTTCTCTAATATTAATAGAATCTTGTAGAGGAATTAATGCGGCTTGCAAGTTGCCTCTATTTCTTTCCAAATAAGCGATATTACTAAGGGTTTTCACTTCACCGGCGCGATTGCCCACCGCCCGCGATAAAAGTAAAGCCTGCTTCCAGCAGTCTAAAGCCTGCTGTTTCTCCCCCAAGGCATGATAGACACCCCCAATATTGTTGAGGGTAGTGGCAACGCCTTTGCGATCGCCCACCGCCCGCCATAAGGATAAAGCCTCCTGGTAGTGGTCTAAAGCTTGCTGTTTCTCCCCCGAGGCATGATAGACAAAACCAATATTGTTGAGGCTAGTGGCAACGCCTGCGCGATCGCCCACCGCCCGCCATAAGGATAAAGCCTCCTGCCAGTATTGTATTGCTTGCTGTTTTTTTCCCAAGTCAGAATAGACACCCCCAATATTGTTGAGGATTTTCACTTCCAGGGCACGAGCGCCCACCGTCGGCGATAAGGGTAAGGCCTGCTGGTAGTAGTCTAATGCCTGCTGGTAGTAGTCTAATGCCTGCTGTTTCTCCCCCAAGTCATCATAGACACTCCCAATATTGGTGAGGATAGTGGCAAGGTCTGCGCTATTGTTGAGGGTAGTGGCAACGCCTGCGCGATCGCCTACCGCCCGCCTTAAGGATAAAACCTGCTGGTAGTAGTCTAATGCCTGCTGTTTCTCCCCTAAGGCAGAATAGATACTCCCAATATTGTTGAGGGCTATTGCTTCTCCAGAGCGATCGCCCACCGCCCGCCATAAGGATAAAGCCTGCTGGTAGTAGTCTAATGCCTGCTGTTTCTTCCCCAAGTCAGAATAGACACTCCCAATCCTGTTGAGGGCTCCCGCTTCTTCAGCGCGATCGCCCACCTTCCGCGATAAGGGTAACGCCTGCTGGTAGTAGTCTAATGCCTGCTGTTTCTCCCCCAAGTCAGAATAGACACTCCCAATCCTGTTGAGGGTTTCCGCTTCTTCTTCAGCGAAATCGCCCAACGCCCGCCATAAGGATAAAGCCTGCTGGTAGTATTCTAAAGCTTTTCGTTTGAATCCTAAATCGTTGTTAAAAAGACCTATCCCCCGCAAAGTAAGAGCTTCCCCAGATTTATACTTCTCCCCTAATTCACGCCACAAAGGAAGTGCTGCTTCCAATTTGGTAATTGCCTGTTGTAGTGATTCGGCTGTACTTTGTTCAGCTAATTGCAGCCCCTCATCAACAAGTTGTTGCGCTTGGGTGAGGGTGTCGGTTTGGGCGATGAGTTGAGGGGGTGGGTTTAGGTGGCTGGGTTTGGGATGGGCGTTGACGGTTTCTGAGCAGAAGGATAGACACAGCAACAGGATTAATCCCAGATGATACTGGTGAGATGTGCCAAACTTTTGACCAGGTTTTACTGAAAATCTTTTATCCATTGCTGTACCTCCTCAACTTTTGACCGATCACCTAATCTTTGATAATTCGTTTGTGCTTGGGTTAGCCACCCTATTGCCTCAGTTTTCTTGCCTTCTACTTGTCCTAGTCCAACTTGCGCCTCAGCTTGCCCTTCTAAATCTTCAGTGCGTTTGGCTATTTCCAAAGCTTTCAAATAAGGACTTTTCGCCTGCTGGCTCAATCCCACTTGTAGATATAAATCTCCCAAAAGTTGATAGACTGCTGCTGTCTGACTTCCCAGGCTACCCGTCCAAGTGATTACTGTCAGCCCTCTGATTAACCAGTTAACCTGTTTGCTATCTAAATGCCACCACCAATCTTGAGGGGGATCGGGCAAACTTTCCCGATACTCAGATAAGTTAAGAACTCTCAGTATCCTACCAGCTTTGTGTTTCAACCGTAAATCTAGCTGCGTCACTTGCTGGTGAATTTCGGGAGAAACTTGCCCCTGAGTTTTCAATACATCTTGAAGAGCATCTCTAGCATATAAAATTTCTAAGGCTTGTTGAGTAGATAGAGAGGTGTTAGAAAGTTCTAAATACTCCAAAGCCTTCCTATAGCGAACTAGAACACCGATTCAGTAATCGAAAACCAAGACTGATTTACTATTGAGCGATTTGAATACTCTCTCAAAAGAGCCAAAGTAATTCGTAAGCAACCATCG
>JAAUYH010013388.1_pt1 | contig 31199 bp, 21 predicted proteins | sample 7278061 | NCBI WGS metagenome assembly JAAUYH01 (sample SAMN14350203, study PRJNA611818) | marine sediment metagenome | isolation source: surface marine sediment (0.6m) | place: French Polynesia: Moorea | collected 2018-08 | reverse complement strand
TTCTTGTGACGAGTTACTAGTACAATCGTTGGCGAAGTAACACCTTGTATATTCCCCTATTTTTTTAACAGACTGTGCGAACGCACTCTCTGCGTGAATGATCGAAACTGACGAGTTGCGGTTCTGCTGGTGCGTATGGTATGTATGAAAGTACCACAATCGAATACTTTTTTAAACTTCCAACACGGAGAAGCCTCATGAAAAAGATCGTAGTCGACTATCCTATCGTCGAACTCGACGGAGACGAAATGACTCGCATTATCTGGGATTTCATTAAGAAGAAGTTGATTCTTCCTTACCTGGATATAGAGTTGAAATATTACGATTTGGGGATCAATGTTCGAAACGAAACTAACGACCGAGTTACTGTCGAGGCAGCCGAAGCAATCAAGAAATACCGGGTTGGCATTAAGTGCGCCACCATCACCCCCGACGAAGCACGAGTCAAAGAGTTTGGGCTAAAGACTTTGTTCGGATCTTCTAACGGCATTATCCGTAATATTCTTGGCGGCACACTTTTCCGTGAGCCAATTATCATCAAGAATATCCCGCGACTGGTGCCAGGCTGGACGTCGCCAATCGTAATTGGCCGACACGCTTTCGGTGATCAATACCGTGCAACCGACTTCAGGGTTCCTGGTCCTGGGAAGCTGAGCATTCGATTTGAGCCGGATGGCGATGGGGAAGCAATTGAGCATGAGGTTTTTCGTTTTCCAAGCAGTGGCGTTGCGCTATCCATGTACAATTTGGATGAGTCGATTCGCAGTTTTGCGCGAGCCTGCCTCAAGTACGGACTGGATCGCAAGTGGCCTGTCTACTTTTCCACAAAAAATACTATTCTTACAGCCTATGATGGTCGCTTCAAAGACATATTTCAAGAAGTGTTTGACATGGAATTCAAGGCATTGTTCGACGCCGCAGGCATCATCTACGAGCATCGTCTGATCGATGATATGGTTTCGGCCGCACTGAAGTGGCATGGCGGATTCATCTGGGCCTGCAAGAACTACGATGGAGATGTACAATCCGATATCGTCGCACAGGGGTTCGGAAGCCTCGGGTTGATGACGTCAGTGTTGGTAACGCCGGATGGCAACACAGTGCAAGCAGAGGCCGCACATGGAACAGTGACCCGCCATTACCGATTGCATGAGCAGGGCAGAGAGACGTCAACCAATCCAATTGCGTCAGTCTTTTCTTGGACACGCGGCTTGATGCACCGTGCAAAACTTGATGGCAATGCCGCTTTGAATGCGTTTGCTCGCACGCTGGAAAAAGTCTGCATTGACACCGTCGAGTCGGGAAGTATGACCAAGGATTTGGCAAGCCTAATTAGCTCAAAACAGCCATGGTTGTCCACGAGTCAGTTTCTGGACAAACTCAATGAGAATTTACAAAAGGCGCTCGGAGTTCGTCCTAATGAGCCATGAGTATGTCAATGGAGCCAGTGCATCTGTGGTGCATGCATACCGGAGCTGTCGTAGTTCATAGGGGGGGGAGGCTCGCTGAATGCTCTAATGACCAAATAGGGCTTTCTGCGCTGCGGCAACACCTCTACCGTTCGAGTGAGGGTGACCATGTTGTGCCAGGACTTTTTCCAAGGCCGAGAGTACGAAGAGCACGTTGCTGGCTTTTGAAGATTCACCCATTAGTCCGATTCTCCAAATCTTTCCGGTCATGACGCCAAGACCACTACCGATCTCAATGTTGTAGTCTTTATAGAGCTGCTCAACAACCTTCGCTGCATTCATGTATTTCGGCACGCGAATTGTAGTGAGTGGGTCGAGACGGTAGTTTGCGTCAGCGAAAAGTTCAAGCTCAAGTGCGAGTATGCCCGCCCGCAACGCATGTGCATTATTGGAATGACGTTGCCATTGGTTTTCCAATCCTTCCTCCATGATGAGTCGTAAGGCTTCGTGGAACGCATACATAGTAAGGATTGGAGTAGTATGATGATAGACTCTAGTAGCGGACCAGTATTTTTCTAAGTTAAAGACATCCAGATAAAAACTTTGGATTTTAGTTTTGCGATTTCTGATCACCTTCTGGGCTACGGGACTGAAGCTCACTGGAGCTGCACCTGATGGGGCGCCGAGACATTTTTGTGAAGCTCCATAGCATACATCGATATTCCAATCGTCCATTCGGAACTCAAGCCCACCTAATGAGGTTACGGCATCGACAATAAGCAAGGCATCATGGTTATGTACCACTTCCGAGATGTCTTGAATTGGGCTTAGGACACCTGTGGATGTTGCCGCGTGCACAACGCCCACCGCTTTGGCAGGCCCGTGTACCCGTAGGCATTCATGTATGTGCTCGGGCAGGACGGGTTTTCCCCAAGGAATGTCAATTCGACGTACGTTCCCGCCCAAGCGGGATACGACTTCAACCATTCGTTCGCCAAAAAAGCCATTAACTGCGATAATGATCTGATCGCCTGGCTCCACCACATTGCAAAATGCTGCTTCCATGCCGGCCATGCCGGTCGCCGGTAGCGGAAACGTCCAGTTGTCATTCGAAGCGCCCATAACTGAGGAGAGCATGGTGCGAATGCCATCCAGGACAGGCCAAAAATCCGGATCCAGATGTCCAAGTACAGGCGTCATCATCGCTTGCAAGACACGCGGATGTATATTACTGGGGCCCGGCCCAAGCAATAAGCGCCTAGGAAGGTACAGATTCTTACTATAAATACTCATATGCAAATTTCTATATAATTCAGCGTTCTTGGCGTGATTAGGTCTAGTCCCCCGGAATTGAAGTTTTGTGCATAAGTCGGCAGGCAGTTTTGCGTCAGGGCAAGGCGCGATGAGGGCGCTGGGTGGCCCCCAGCAACCGAAATGGGCTCGGGAAATGGGCCGCATTCAAAGGGAGAAGTGCTGCTACCGAGAAAGAAAACCCGTGATTCTTGTTTTCCCCACATGGAAAACCTCTGCAAAAAATGAAGGCAAGTGCTACTCAATGAGTAGTCATGGACGAGCAGAAAAAATGATCAATACGCATATATTTTTTCTAGTGGGGACCTGTTATCAGTTAACCGAGCGCAGTAACTCAGGGCACCACAGAATGCGTGTAAACGCAGTATACTTAGGGCTCACGCAAAAATAACTTCCCATTTCGGATGGCGATCCATCCCGCCTGCGGGCGTCTCGAACCCCGAAAAAGGGTAGTTATTTCTGCGCGAGTCCTTAGCAGCGTAGCGCGCAGCTGCTGGCAGACTGTCGGTGAAACCTCCGACGGATTTCGGAGCAGAGGCGCTAGCGAACGGAACACGACAGTGGTAAGAAACAGTTTGAGGAATACAGCTAACATGAATCCTATGTTTATGGTTGTCGAGGTTTTTTGGAGCAATATTCTACCAATTTTCCTTCTTGCGGGCATGGGGGCTGTTCTTGCCCATTTTGGGGATATCGAAATTAAACCACTTGCCAAGGTGTCGCTGTATGTGCTTTCGCCGTGTCTGGTATTCGACTCGCTGAGCGAATCCTCTATGCCGGTGTCCGAGATACTCTCCCTAGCGATGGCGGCGGCTTGCTCAATCGTTGTCATGGGGTTGTTCGGTGTGCTCGTAGGTTGGGTTTTCCGGCTGTCTCGGTCCGAAAAAATTGCAGTAATTCTAGTGCTTGCATTCGCAAATGTCGGCAATTACGGGTTGACTCTGTGCCATATTCGATACGGAGAGCCTGGACTGGCTCGGGCTGTGGTCTTTTTTGTTGTCAGCACGGTTATAACGTTCTCAGTGGGGATATGGGTGGCTAGCTTGGGAAAATCCTCGTGGCGCAGGGCAGGATTGAAGGTCCTCCGTCTACCACCTATTTATGCCGTAATGGGGGCGGCTCTGGTGAACTATCTCGACATTACAGTCCCGACGCCAATCTCTACCACAATTCATATCGCCGGTGAAGGTTCTATTCCGGTCATGCTCCTAGTCCTTGGGATGAGTATTGCCAGCATGAAGAATTGGCGTGGATGGCGCATTGCGGTGCTATTGAGTCTTGGACGGTTGATAGGGGGGGCCGCGGTGGGGCTCGCTATGAGCGTGCTCTTTGGCCTCAGCGGAGTATCTCGCAGCGTTATGATCATTGATGCGAGTATGCCAACGGCTGTTATAGCCACGATTCTCGCTGCGGAATTCGAGATCGAGGTATCCGTGGTAACAGCTACCGTGGTGTCCTCAACGTGTCTTAGTCCACTATTGTTGGCGTTACTAATTGGCTACTTGGGTCTGTAATTCGACTTCGGGCCGATTCGTTACCCTTGGTCATCTCTCTGGGTCATCTCTCTGTTGAACATTTTATTCATTGCCAAGCATAAACTGAAGTACTTCTTTGCGATGTCGTATAAACAGTAAAGCTTGGTACTGTGCATACAAATAGATTCGTTGAGCTCATGGTTGGCTTTCTTTGCTTTCCTATCTATCAGCTAGCATCGTTCGCAATCCATCGAGACTGCCAACAGTATGCAGCTGTATGAAAAATTGTCAATTACAGCTGATTACGGCTGATTTCATGTGATTTCATGTATCCTCTTGGGACATTTGTACACGAGCCGCTCAGAGCTATAGTTTCGCGGCAACGCCTCTACCGTTCGAGTGAGGGTGACCATGTTGTGCCAGGACTTTTTCCAAGGCAGAGAGTACGCCGAGACGGCCTTGCTATGTCCGCGCAGGGTGAGTGGCTCACCCGAAACATCGGCGTTCCAGATGCGGACGCTTTGATCGTCGGTACTGGCCACCACGTGACCGTCGGGGCTATAACTGGCGCTCATATCGAGCTGATATACCGGCGTGCCATCGCCCGAATTTCCGCATCCACGTCGGCTTCCGCAGCCTCGACAAGGAGCGCTTTGGCCTGGGCGTGTCGCCGCTGGTAACGCCCCGCCAGGGTGACAATGGCCCGACGCAGCGGAATTTCAGTTTCGCGCTGCATGAGGTCTATGAGGAGCGGCCAGTAGCGGTGCGTTGCACGAAACTCCACCGTGGACAAGGCAGCCATTTTCACCGGCGGCATTCCCTCCATCAATGCGAGTGAGAGCCGCTCGTCGACGTCGGGCAGTGGAATGAAACGCAGGGACTGCAAGGCGGTCTCTTGCAGCGGGCCCGGAGTCGCCGCCAATGCATCGATGGCGGCAAAGGCGTATCGGCTGCCGGTATTGCCGAGCGCTAATAGGTAGAGGGTCTTTTCGTCGTCGCCATCGGCAGCCTGCAGTTGAGCGACGAGCTCTTCGACCAGCGTTTTGCCGTCATCAATGCCGTCGCGCTTCCTCTGCTGGATGATGTTGCCGAGCGCCAATGTGGCAGTGTCGCGGAGCTCATCGTCGATATCGCCATCACGCTGACGACTCAGATCCAGCGCGGTGTCGAGGGTATGGGTGCTCGGGTTCTTGGTCATCCCGAGGGCGACCAAACCAACCAAGCGCTGCTCGGAATTGGCCTCGCTTGCCATAATCAGATCCACAAGTGCCTTTTGTGCTTGCGGTGTGCCTGCGTCACTGAGCGCGCCCGCAAGGATCTGCATGATCTCGGGTGAATCGCCAACGCGGATACGGCGGACCAATTCATCGGCGTGCTCTGGTCTGAGCCGTAACGAGGCCGCGATACGAACATAGAGGTGCGCAGCCGCCCTGATGCGATCCTCCCGCTCAAGATCCATCGCCGAGTCGAGTGCATCGAGCAATTCTCCGAGAGAAGCGCCCGCCACCGAATTCAAGTCTAGTTGGTGCCTCGCACCACCGAGCTCTTCGGTGCCCACGAGTTCCGTCGGTTCTAATCGGTCCCAAATCGGCCCATAGCCCGAATCGTCGAAATTCGTGCGGCCGAGCAGAGTGATGGTCTGCTCGTAGACGCTATCAAAGGCGATGTTTGGCATATTCACCTTCATGGTTTCGTGGCCGATCCAGCGCGACGGCCAGCCGTATTCGTCCAATTCGATATTAGACTGACTGCGCACTTCCAGGTCTTTGGAATTGCCTGTCGGTTTTAGACCCAAGATTGTCGTCAGATTGAGATATTGGCCTTTGGTTTTGCGAATCTCCGCCTTCCCCAAGGCGTTCATGGCAACATCATAGGATGCTACATAGGTGCCCATTACGTCCTGCTCCTGGCTTGTCCATTGAAAACGCGACGAATTGGATCGGACCAATTGCATGGATGCCACGATGGACTTGATGAGCGAGCGGGTACTACTCGACCATTCGGCCGGCATATGGATGGCTTCCACAAGCCCGCTATGAGCCATGGATACGACGAATGGTTCGCTCACTTGCCGGTGTAATGGGGCGGAGTCGGCAAGACCGGGCCGCTGCAATGCAAAGTCTTTGAGTATTACTCTGATATGCACAATGTCGACCTCATCGATCAGCGGCGTCATTTGGATATTGGCGTGTAGCTGCTCAACCAAGTTCTGCTTGGCCGTCTTTGCGCGGCTGCTCCCGGTGGTATGAGAAGGAGCCATCTTGATGAAGCGCTTACTGTCGTATTCGTAGTGGTAGGTCTTAGCCAATTCGAAAGTTCGGCGTGGAAACTGGATTAGTCGGGGCCGCTGGGCCGCGAAGCGCAGTGGGTACGAACCGTCGTCTTCCTTGTCCAATCGCGCGAACTCTACATCGGATTCAGCTGGTACATGCACCGGTGAGTCATAGAAAAGCGTCGCTGTTATAGCGAGCATAAAGGTGGTTAGGCCCCAAACTACATACTTCATCACTCCACTCCCTTTTTTATGAGCAAATATAGGGTATGAGGTCTCGCCGGTGAATCCCTATGGGTATAGCGTTCCCGAGCTGTAGTATAGGGATCGGTTCCTCGTGATTCCACTCCACGACCCTAGCTCTTCACTGGCTGTGCCAGCGCCGATGAGTCCGGCAAAGATCTCGATGTAGCCGCTCAGGAATTCGAGTACCATATCTGCATCCAGGGTGTATTGGGCGGGTAGGCCAAAGAAATCATTATCCCTTAGGGTGACAAGTCCGGGACTCGATATATCGATGAGGTCGATCTCTCCCTCGACGCCAGCCCATGCCAAGAGCATATTGACAGTCGCACGGCCTATGACGGTGGCGGTTACGCCGGGAGTAGCGTCGACCTCCAGCCGCTGAGGAGACCACCACGACCCGATCGAAACATCGCAAGTCATGCGGGTTCGGCCTACGGCTTCGAGTTCGACCAAAACCGGTATGGAACCAACCCATACCCATTCGTCATGCTCGGCGAGCGAGCGATAGAAATTGCCCGCCATTGGGATTGGCCCCCCGCTGCTGCGCAGATAGAGTACCGATTGACCTCCGATCCGCATCGTCATGCTTCCCACCCTGATGCCATTCGGGTCTCTCACTGCGTCACAATGTGATGATGCGATAGAGAAATCGCTACCGAAGAATGTCGCATTGGTATTCAATGAGTGTGATACTTGCGCGGAAGATATCCTGGCGCCGAATATCTGGCCGTTCATGATTGCCGCCTCTGTGCGCACAGTTAGGCTGCCACCAATATCGCTATTCCCGTCACCGTAAGAATACGATCTGTAAGCAGATTGATATCCGGCATGAGCCGAATGAATGAAGGTGCAAGTTGCGAGCACACAGAGAACCGTGCCGCAAGCCCGAAGAATAGATTTTTTTGATCGTGTGGACATCATGAGCTCCTTTGCCATGGTTTATGGTTGTCAAAGACCCGCAAATGAATGCCTCATCATTTCTGGACAGACACTGGCGCATTCCAGCTACGTATACATACTGCGCGGATTCGCCACCTGGGGAATTACTCCGAGTCGCTTTGTGATGAGGTGTTCTTGTTCGAGTCTATACGTCGGTATTCATGGTTGGCTTGTTTATGTATCATAATATGGGTTACTGTATACGCGTCCCATTTGGAATAAAAAACATATTTTTTGTCGTCTCGATATCAATCAACTAGCCCGTCGGTGGCATTTGCAAATTAGATGCCGGATTGATGAATTAGGGAAATATATCGCAATGAGATTGTGTATGGAAATATGATGATGGAATGTAAGTGGCCGAAATGATTTTATTGAGGTAGGATGAAGAAGGATTGAATAATATCAAGGTGCTTTAAACCCAAAGGTCGCCAGCGGGTGCAAATCGGGTTTGAATTGCGAAATACCTGCGCAGCAATGGCGGATATTCATCTCTTATCTAGAATTTCCGTACACTTGCGCTATTGAGTCGCCGCTATCGTTGGCCTTGCTTTGCGAAGTTAGAGGCGGTTTTATATTCGAATGAGACTCAATTTCTCATTATAATTCGGAGGTCCGAATCATTTCTCAGATTCTACACGGTTCTGCGCCTGTGCCAATGACACCAGCGCGCATCCGGCTAAGGACTTTGTCGATGTACGAGATCGCGCATTGCATGCGGGGGTCTGTAGCCGGTGCGCAGGATTTTCGCCCATTTCACCTGCCGACTTACAATTCGACGCGCAACGCGAGTCTCACGGTCGTCGCCAGATTGCCGCGGTTTTTGAGCACCATCGACAGAGAGGAGTAACAGACGAGAGGGTCTCAGTTGTCGCGGCACTTGAATACACGCGCAAGGCAAATGATTTCAGTTGTCGACGTAGTCGATGAACGCGCAGGCAGGTCGGTCTCGGTCGACGCGAGGTCGATATGCCATCTGGAGCAGGGAGACGGCCCTCTATTATTGCAATAGCAGGCGGCGGATGAGGTCGAAGTTGCCGAGTTGGCCAGGGTGCAGAGCTTTGAGTGGGTCCTGGGACAGGGCAGCTAGAGCGTCGTTGTCGCGCTGGCCGTCGCTGGCCCGTCCGGCGTTCAGCAGGGCGTCGGTGTCGGGGCCCGGGGCCAGATCGACGATGAGGTGGATGCGGTCGGCGTCGCCGCCGTTATGGGCGCCGTGGGGCAGGCTGTTGTTGAGGGCCCATGCCGAGCCCGCCGGCATGTGAACGAAGCCGTCGGCCACGCACAGGCGGGCTTGGGGGTTGGTGATGAGGGGGATGTGGATGCGATGGTGGCAGTCCCAGTGATCGGTGTTGTCGCGGTGCAGGTAAATGCGCGCGCCCGCGGGACTTTTGCCCAACCAAGCCATGACCACGGGGCGGGCAAAGAGCTGGTCGAGCAAGCGGCAGAGGTGGGGCATGCGGGCGACGATGGGCCGGTCGATGCTGGCGTTGGCGCGCACCAGGCCCGCGCCGGCATAGGCTTCGTCTTCCCCGGCGCGAAGGACGCAAAACCAGGTCTGCATGTGCCACTTCCACTGGCTGGGAATCCACGGAATCGCGGTGGCGCGCACTTCGTCGGCCACGGCGTCTATGATGTCTGTTATGTCTGTGGCGTCTGCCGCCTGGCCGTCGAGTTTATCTAGTAGATTCAGTTCGACAAAGCGGTATGGTTTGGCGATGGCGTCGGCACACGGGGGTCTGAATCGCTGATACACGCGACGATTTTACCCGATTTGAGCCCGCTTCGTCGCGGCTTGTGCCGCGGCAAAGGGGTCTGAGACGGCGCCAGAGCGCGGCGCCGGGGCGCGGCTCAGAAGTTGGGGTCGTAGTCTGCGTGGCGGCCGAGATCCGAGACCTCTAAATTGATGTCGGGCTTGGACGGCAACGTCAAGTGGCGTTCGCCCGACGAGTCTTCGACGATTTTGAATTGCACCCCGTGGGGAATCTGGTAGCCGTGCTCGGCCAAGACTTTGTTGGGGTTGGTGAGCAATTCTTGGCGAAACTCATCGTTGGTCCAGGCTCGGCTGACGACGGTCTTCCAAACATGCAAGTTGTGCACTTGCTCATCAGTCATGTCGATGTGACGGGTATAACCCTTGCTCATGGTGTACTCCTCTTTCACCCAGATGTTGTTGATGCTGGGGTGATTGGTTTATGGGATATGCGTCGGCGAAATGGGGCCAGTACGCGTTCGAGACGGTCCTCACTCATCGCACCGCCCGGGGGCGGTCCGTAGAATATCTGTGCGGTTTCGTACGTGGCTCGGGCAATGTGGCCGCGCGCTGCCGGCTCGAGCGCGGCCACGACCGCGATTGTCTCCTCGACGTGGGCTGCATCACTGCCGCTGGCGCTGTGTACACGCATGCAGCGGGTGGCGTCGACGCCGTCGGGCAATATCGCCTGCACGGCCTCGACGCTGCTGCGGTCGCGCAAGAGGGCCAGGCGTTCGAGGGCATAGGCGTAGCCCACGCAGCCGAGAGGTGCGTCGTCTGCGATGAGGGTGGCATCGAAATAGGCCACCAAGGCGGCGGCTTTGCCGGGGACTAGCTCTGCGACCATGCGTTCTGCATCGTAGCCAAGGGCGGCGAGATCACGCAAGGTCAGAGTGTCGTGACCGCGTTCCTCGCGGACCTTGTCCCCAGCCCAGGCGGCCAAGGTGGGGTAGCCGGCGCTGGCAAATCGCTCGGCCGCCAATGCCATGACCCGCGGGGTTGCGTGAGTTGTTTGATACGCGCCACACAGCCGCCACGCCCACATATTGGGCGTAAGCGGGCGCGGCCGGGCGCTGTCGCTATCGATTTCGCTTTGGGGCTTGGTGCCGGGCTCGGCCAGCCCCGAAGCCCCTTGGCGAGGGCGATGGCGGGCGAGGGCGATGGCGCCGTCGAGTAAGCGCTTGGTCGTGGGCCGGCTGCCGGCGCGGCCCATGGGCATGCTCAGGGGATCGGATTGGGGATCGAGTACCCGATGGGGCCATGCGCGCTCGGCCGAAGCCACGACGAGCCAGCCAGCTTCAACTTCTGCCCACTCGAGGGCATTGGCGGGACCCATATGTTGCAATGGCGACATGGCGTGTGACTCATTCCACCGCCTCAATCGGCAATCATGGCGGTAAATTGTGCGAGTCCAGCATCGGGGTCTCGGTTTTGCGTGCGTATGAGGGCTTCGATTTGCGCTTGGGCTTGGCCGGAAAAGATGGCGTTGCGGGCTTGGTGTACGCCGTCGCTCAGGGTGCTGGCGCGTCCCATGAGTTTGAGGGCGCTGGCGGCGTTGAGCGCGAGGAGGTCGGCGACCGGGCCCGGTTCTTTGCCCACCAGGGCCCGCAGCATTTTGCGCACGTTGCCCTCCATGGTGGTCTCGGCGGCGATGTCGTGGCAGTGGGCGCGCTCGATATCGCAGGCTTCCGGCGTGATCTCGTATTGCTCGATGCTGCCGTCTTCGTGCAGTTCGGCTACCTGGGTGGTGCCGACGTTGCTGATTTCGTCGATATGGCGGTCCGGGTGTTCGTCGAGGTTGCCGCAGGGAACCAGCGCGCGTTTGTATCCCAGGGCTTTGAGTCCCTTGCACACCAGCATGATCTGTTCGGGAAGCGGGACGCCGATGATCTTATGGCGCTCGCCGCCGTGAAAGCCCATGGGGCCGGCGATGTGAATGCTGGTGCCGCAGCGGAGCTGGCTCAGGACCCGGAAGATCCCGGTCTTATGCATGGCCTCGCCGACGACCGAGGTGAAGCCCAGGCGGCAGTCGCGCACGGCCTCCAGGGCCCGAGAATATGGGCCCTCGGTGTCCACGCCCATGAGGGCGAAGACTTGGGCGCTGCCGCTCACGCCGGTCATACCGGGAGCGCCGACTTTGTGGACGTAGGCCCCGCAGGCGGCGGCAAGGACGGCGGCGCCGCTGGAGACGTTGACGGTTTTAAAGCTGTCCATGCCCACGCCGACAATGCCGAGGACTGGCTCGGTAGTGCGTGCTTTGGCATCGAGATGTAGGTCCCATTCGACGTTATGGCTGTCGGCGACCCCGGCGATTTCGTCCTGGGTCTCGCCCTTACAGCGCAGTGCTGCGATAAATGCGCCCTGTGAGATCTCGGTGACCTCGTTGCGCCAAATTTGTCGAAATGCCTCGCGGGCTTCTTCGCGGGTTAGATCCCCGCCCAATTGCAGGCGGACAATGAGGGCTCCAAAGGCGCGCAGCTTAGCTTCGTCGACCATATAGGCAAGTCCTGGTGTTGGTGCCGTCTCGGGGCAGGTACACCAGGCACTACAACATAAAAATCCAGCCAGGGAAAGAATCCGTGCGGGATTGCGCCCGGTTTTTCCCTATCGTTGTCACCATGTTCCGCAGGTTTGCCGCGATCTTCGGCGATTGGGCACGCCCTACGGATTGCTATCGGCGCCGCCATCGGGGCCATCGGGTTCAAGGCGGATGAAGCCCTTGAGGGCGGCGACCCGGACGATTTGCCCTGCAAGGTGCGATATGGTGGCCGCGGGCGCGATACCGGGGGGTAAGAGTGCGGGCGCTGCGGCCATGAGATCGCTCACACGGTGGTGCTGGGGGATGGCGGTGACCACGGGGGCCAGGGCCGGGGAAATCCGGGTGGGGGCCACGGCCAGGCGATGGAAGAATGCGTCGTCGTCGGTGACCAGGTCGTGATAGACCTCGAGCTGGCCAGAGGGGGCATGGCGGGGCGGGGGCTCGGTGCGCAGGGCCAAGTGAAAGTCGGTGATGGGCTCAATGCGGCTGCGGGCCAGCGCGTCCGCTGTGGGCAGGCCGGGGCGCTCGTAGATCGCGGCGAGCTCGTCGGCGAGGGCGGGCGCGGCCTCATGGCCCACGAACCCTTCGCCGATGGTACCGGCGATGAGATGGCCGATGATCTCGACGGGAATCGCCCGCGGCACTGGAAAAAAGCCGGCGGTGGCCATGGTAAAGGCGTACTTGGCGCTATCGCCTGCGCCCGCGGTCGGGTTTTTGGTCGAGGCGTGGCCCAGACCATGGGGCGGGGCGTCGGCTGAGCTGCTTTGCGGTCGGGTCTCCGGCGCTCCCATGACATCGGCCAAGTCGAGACGTCCGGCGCCGTTGACGATGCGGTGGGCTTCCCACCACCATGATTCGGCGGCGCGATTGTTGCCGTAAAAGAAGCGGGCTAGCTGTAAGAACGAGCCCGCCTCGCCGCGGAGGTAATCGGCGTAGGCCTGCCATAGTTGGCGGCTGTCGAGTTCGGGACGTGTACGGGCGGTGAGCCAGGTGTAGGCGGCGCGGTGGCCGCTCTGCAGGGCCAGGGTGACGCCGGAGGACAAGATCGGATCGACGAACATGGCCGCGTCGCCGGCAGTGGCAAAGCCTGCGCCGACGGGGGAGGTGGCCCAGGAGGACCAGTCTTGGCAGGCGCGCACCCGCTCGGGGGTGCCGTCGGCATGGGGCGGCAGGATGTCGTCGCGCAGATGCGCGCCTTCGACCATGCCGGCAATTTCTTCGCAGTTGCGCAGTGATTGCCAGAAAAAGGTCTCTAGGTCGCCGTCGCCCGGGCCGCCCGGGTCGCCCAGGTCGCCTGCGGTGCTCGCTTGTGCGGCCGGGGAGGGGCGAAAGTGACGGCGAAAATGGTCGCGATGGGTCACCACGCCGACGCTCATCACGTCGTCGGCCACGGGGAAATACCAAATCCAGCCGTGGTCGATGCTGGCGATGAAGACGGTGGTATGGCTGCGACGGCCGTTGTAGGTGACTTTCCAGCGCGCGCCCGAGAGATAGCCGAAGACGGCAAAGTTGCTCATGTGTGGATCGCGTTGCCTATGACCGCGGGTCATCAGCGCAGATAGCCCCGAGGCATCCATGACAAAGCCGGTCTCGATATGGCCACTGCGGCCGTGTTCGTCCTGCCAGGTGACGACGTGACCGGCGCCATCGGGCCGCGGCTGCACAGCAGATACCCGCGTGCCCTCAAAGACGTGGGCGCCAAAGGCGCGGGCCTGATTGAGCAGCATATGGTCGAATTCGGCGCGCAGGACATTAAATGAGGTAAAGGGCGCGTCTTGCTCGGGGCGGCGCAGGCCGGCGAAGTCTTGTCCGACAACGTCGACCACGTCCTGGGGCCGCGGGGCATCGCGCTGTCCGAGTAGTAAGTAGTCGGCGTTCCACGGCCGGCGATCGCGCCCCCATACAAAGGTGATGCCGATTTTCTTGATGGCGCCGCTGGCGCTGAGCTGGTCGAAGACTTCCAGTTCTTCGAGGACCCCATTGGCCACGGGAATCGTCGATTCGCCGATGTGCCAACGGGGAAAGCGGGCCTTCTCCAGCACGGTGACGCGTGCATTGGGGGCGTATTTGCGCGTGATCGCGGCAAACGTACTGCCGGCAGGACCGCCGCCGATAACGACGATGTCGCTGGTGGCGCTGGGGGTTGGGGCATGTCTGCTAGCTTGTGCGGATTGGTGATGGATTGCGGGCTGCGGGGGCATCATTTTCTGGGCGATGATACCCGAACGCTGACCTAAGCCGCCAATAGTCAGGGATATGCTGATGGTTGGATCGTGTTATAAATTACTGTGTAGAGCGAGGGGATGTATGTCAGCCAAAGTGAGAATGTTTGCCGCTTTTGACCGGATTGATCGGCGGGTCGTGGATTTGGATAAGCGCACAGGCGGTGGCCCAAAGGAAGACGGTACAGACCTCCCCAACGAATTGCGCAAGCTGGCGCAAGCGGTGCGCACCGGGCAAGTGTCCACGTTTGCCGTGGCCACGCTGCTCTTGGACTTGGCCGACTGTGCCGATCGCTTAGTGGCGTCGGGTACCGGAGCGTCCGCCGATGAGCAAGCGGGCGCATTGACCCACGATTTGCCCACGCCCGAGGAGGTGGCCGAGGGCACCCGAGACTGGTGCACGGACGACCCTCCCGAGCCCGATCCCAATGCGGAGGCATGCAACGCGACCGTCTTAGTTGTTGATCCCCATCCGCACAGTTGTTCACAGAGCTGCCAGCAATTGGACCACCATGGCTATCGGGTATTGGCCGCGAGCTCTGGCCATGAGGCGTTGCAGCTGTGTCGCGAGCAGGGCGAGATCGACTTGCTCGTTATCGATTTAGATCTGGAAGACATCGCGGTGAGCTCTCTCATTGACGAGGCGCGCGCGCTCATTCCCAGTGTCGGCATTGTCTATGTGTCCGGTCGCTGTCGCACGGAGCCCCGGGTGCAGACGGCGCTTGAGAAGCACAATGGCGCGCTGGTGGAAAAGCCGGTGGACCACGAGCTACTGAACCGCATCCTCCATTCGATGTTGCCGCGCCAACTCGCCTGAGAATCACTCAGGACCCGCGGTGTACGCCGTCGTGCTCGATCGCTGTGCTGTGGCGCTGCGCGGTGGCGCGCGCGGTCGTTATGCGCCGGGCGTACATGCCAGGCGGAAGCCGACAAAGAAATACACGTGCTGGGGTTCGAACCAGTAGCGGTCGGCGCAGCGGGCGCTCACCCGGCCGCCATACCATGCGCCGCCGCGCACGACGCGATACACCCGAGCATCTCCGCCGTCGCCATCCACGGATTCGGTCGCGGTCCAGTCGCGGATGTTGCCGGCCATGCCGCGCGCGCCGTAAATCGAGACGTCGGTGGCGCACTCGTCCACATGGGCCAGCGATGCTTTGTCGGCGCGCGATTCGCGCATGTTGCACAAGCTGGCGTCAAAGCGATTGCCCCAGGGAAACCAGCGCCCGTCGACGCCGCGGGCGGCCTTTTCCCATTCCATCGCGGTCGGCAGGCGATAAGTGCGGCTATCGCGGGCCGAGCGCCACTGGCAGTAGGCCACGGCGTCGTACCAGGACACTGCACAGACGGGCGCACGCGCGTGCAGTAGGACATCGTCGGCCGATATGGTACTGCCTTCGTTGAGGCAGGCGCCGCCGGGCAAGACGAAGTGGCCGGCGCTATTGAGGGTCAAATACGGCCCGCCCTCGGGGGTATGGCGGGGACAGCGGCGCAGGGCCAGATCGGGATCGCTCTTGGCCACGTCGTCGAGGAACTCTATGTATTCGCCCAGGGTGACCGGATTCTCGGCAATGCAGAAATTGTCCACGAACGGCTCTGAGCGTGGCAGGGACCAACCCTGGGTATCCCCGCCCTGGATGAATTGCCCGCCCGGGACAAATTGAAAGCCGGCGCCGATTTCCCTTTCGGTCAGAAGCGAGACTTCGCCGCACCAGGCGCGATTGCGCGAAATGCACACGGGATAGCGGACGTCGCGATAGCCGGGCTTGCGCAGAACGAGCATATAGCTGCCCATCTCCAAGGGGACGGCATCGAGCGGGGTGGCGCCCAAGCTGCGCACCAGTTTCGGCTGCATCACCAGCTTCTCTTCGACCAGGCGATACAAGAGTGCCTCGGCGCCCGGGGGATTGGTGCGCAGGCTGAGACTGCCGTCTCCGGCCAGGGCGTGGGCGTATTTGCCGCCGTCGTACTTGGCCACCATCTTGCCGTAAAAGTCGACGTCGTCTTCGTCGCGGTTGGCCTCGGCCTCTTGGAAGCGGTCCCAATAGTAGTCGGCCAGGAGCGATAGCGCGCTGGGGTGGTCGCGGTCGAAACCGAGGGCTTCGGTGAGCACGCCGACGACCTCGGACGCGGTCTCGTTGAGGGCCCGGCGCGCGGTATCGCGGCGGTCTTCGGCCTCGTAGAGCTCGGCTTTTTCGTCCACCGATTGCCACTTCTGGAACCGTTTGCTCAGGCGTTCGACTTCGCTCGATACCAGGGAGTGCTCGCGCAGAAGGCGCCGGTAGCTCTCGAGTTTCTCTCGACCCATGGCCACTTTTTCTTCGGCCAGGGCCCGTCGCCGGGCGCGGTCGGCTTCGGCCTCGAGCCACGCTTGCACCGCGTCGGCCACGTCACCGGCATGGTCGGGGCGCTCTTCGGGTTCCTTTTTGAGGCAATGGAGGCAGATTTGTTCGAGCGCGGCGGGAATTTGCCGCGCCGGGGCCACGTCGCGGGGCGCCTTGGGGGGCTCGGTGAGGAGCGATGCCAACATGCCGCGCAGGGTGGGCCGATCGAAGGGGACGCTGAGGGTCAGGAGTTCGTACAAAATGACGCCGAGGGCGTAGACGTCGGCGCGCTGATCGACCTCGGAGGCGTCCACTTGCTCCGGGGCCATGTAGCCCGGCGTGCCCAGGATTTGCCCCTTGCGGGTCGCGTGCGAGGTGGTGGTTGCCACCCGCTGCTGATCGAGAACCCGGGCCAAGCCCCAATCGAGTACCTGTACTTCGCCGTGCTCGCCGAGCATGACGTTGGACGGTTTGAGGTCGCGATGGACGACGCCGCGGGCGTGGGCGTAGCTGGCCGCCTGGGCGATTTGCAAAAATATCTGCACTAGACGGGTGAGCGAGTAGAAGCGGATGGCGTCGGCATGCTCGGCCCGCAGCTGGTCGAGGACGGCCTTGAGACTCTCGCCGCGGACGTAGCGCATGGTGCAGAAAATGCGTTCAGTGCCGACGTTGCCCAGGTCGTACAGGGGAACGATGTTTGGGTGCTCCAATTGGGCGACGACTTGGACCTCTTCGAGAAAGCGCTCGCCCATCTGGGGACCGTGTAGACGCATGACCTTGAGCGCTACCTGGCGGCGCAAGTCGTAGTCGTAGGCCAGGTAGACGCGCGCCATCCCGCCCTCGCCCAGCACGCTGAGGATGCGGTAGCGATCCGTTCCCGGGGGCTCTTCCGGAATCTGGTTGTCCCTGAGCCGGTGGAACCCACCTGCCGTGGCCGTGTCGATGTCCAGGATGGTTGCCTCTGATGTGAGCTGCTCCATCCACTCGTCGCCGTGGCCGGGATTGCCGGGCGAGCGTCCGTTGGTACTGTCGTTGGCACCGGGCGCGTAAACGCCCTGGGCATCGGTTGGGGCGGTGCCCGGATCATCAATATCGATGCCGGTGCGATCTCGATCTATCGTGGCACTTCCGTCCGGGGGACGTGGTGGGCGGGTGTTCTCGTCGGCCATCGGTTTCCAGTTGATCTCGGCCTGGTAATGTCGACCGGTGATTCGCTCTTATGACTCCTGTGCTGGGTGCTCTAGCACGAAGCAGCGCAGTCGGCATTTGTTGGCCGGAGTTTCGGCCGGAGTTTCGGCCCGAGCGTCCATCCGAGCTTTGGGCCGAGCTTTGGGCCGAGCCCAGTGGACGTGTAATGGAGTCTCCGCGGGTATGACGGCGATTTTTTGATACATGGGCAAGCCGACACCGAGCATGGCGATTACGACCGTATCGATCCACTGCTACATTGTCTAGTGCCCCGGAAGCGTAATTCCTCGCAGAAGGCCGGTAGGCAAAATCCTCTATTGAGGCGTACCCTGCTTGCGTATATTGATTTGCTCAGGCGAAGGTCTGGCTCTTGAGCGGGCCGCTGCGCATATGAGTGAGATTTTGCAATATCCCGTGGTTGAGGAGTTGAGTTGTACAACTCAGACCACCGTAGTCCGGGTGCAGATCGGCACCGGTTCTGAGACCGCGGTGCTCAAGACTCATACGCCGATCCATCCCACGACGCGATGGATAGCGGCGCTGCGGCACGAGTATGGAATTTTGCGCGCCTTGGCAGGCGTGGCCGGTGTGGTGCAGGCCAGATCGTTTGTCCACCGAGACGGTCGCTACGGTTTGCTCTTGGCCGATCACCGCGCCCGCGATTTGCGTTCGGTGCTCAAGACCGAGCGCTTGGACGTCCATGCCTGTGCCGCACTGGGGATCGCGATTGCCCAGGTGCTCGGGCCCGTGCACGGACGCGGCATTGTGCACAAGGATCTCAATCCGAGTAATTTGGTGCTGTTTTCCAGTGCGGATGACCCGGAGGAAAGTAACGCTGGCGATGGGGGCGCCAATGGCGATGGTGTATCGGCGCGCAATCATGCGACCGACGTCGCCGCCACGGAGCCGATCGAGCACAAGATCGAGCACAAGGATGTCTACTTCCCGACGGTGTTCGCCTATGGGGACGGGGCGCCCCTGCACCAAAGACACATCGGCATTATCGATTTTGGCATCGCGTCCAGGCAGCGCAGCGAACAGGCAGTCGCCGAATCGCCGGACTTGTTCGAGGGCACGTTGGCCTACATGGCGCCGGAACAGACCGGGCGGATGAATCGCCGCGTCGATTATCGCGTGGACTATTACGCCTTGGGTGTGCTCTTGTACGAGAGTCTGACCGGGACCCTGCCGTTCGACTCTGACGATGCGCTGGAGCTGGTCCACGCCCATATCGCCCGGCGGCCCACGCCACCCCATGAGCGCGAGCCAGAGGTGCCGCGGGGGCTCTCCGATGTGGTCATGCGGCTACTCGAAAAAGCCCCCGAGCATCGATATCAGAGCACGCGCGGAATTATCTCCGATTTGGCAATCTTTACTCCGATAGGCGAGTCGGACTTGGCCGCGTCGTCGCAGCTATTTGATTTGGCCCGCAGACCGTCTGCCGCGGGCGAAGCGAATGTTGGCGAGGGGGGTGATGAGCGGACGCCGCCCGGATCCCAGGCCGAGGGTGTCGGTCCGGCGGCCGGGGAGTCGTTTTCGCCGGGGCAATTCGACGTGCCGGCCAGGCTGCAATTCAGCGACAGTTTTTACGGCCGGGAGCACGAGTTGGCCCAGCTCAGGGATGCGTTTATCGAATCTGCCCACGGCCGGGCCGCATTTGCCCTGATCACGGGGCCCTCGGGCATGGGCAAGTCGTCGCTTGCGCAGCGGATGCAGGGAATCGTCAGTGAGCATCGAGGTCACTTTGCCTCGGGGCGATGTGACTATATCGAGCGCGATACACCGTATTTGGCCTTGGGTCAGGCGCTCGCCACGTTGATCAAGCGCCTGCTTGCCGAGCCGGAAGAAGAGCTCGATGCTTGGCGCACCCGGCTATATGAGTACTTGGGCAATCTCGGCCAGCTGGCCATCGCCCTGGTTCCCGATGTCGTGCACTTGATCGGTGAGCAACCTCCGCTGCCGGTGCTCGGGCCGGCCGAATCGCGCAATCGCTTTGAGCGCATGCTCTCGGGCCTGATTCGGGCACTGGCCCGGCCCCATCGGCCGCTGGCCATTTTCCTGGACAATCTGCATTGGGCCGACAATGCCACGCTCAGCGCCATCGAATCTCTGTTGCGCGATCAAGATCTGCAATACGTATTCATCATCGGCTCGTGTCGCGACGAGGATTTGCCCAATGCCGAAGCCCTGGAGGGCGTGATCACCGGGCTGCGCAACGCCGGGGCCGTGATTCATGAGGTGCCGCTATCGCCGCTGCCCGAATCGGTGGTCGCGCAGCTGCTGGCAGATGCGCTGCGGGTGAGCGTGGAGGAAGTCGAGCCCCTGGCCGAACTCTGCACCAGGCAGTGTGCGGGCAATCCGCTGATCTTGCGCGAGTACCTGGAGAGTTTGTACGAGGCCCGGCTCTTCTACCGCAAGGAAGTCGATGAAGATAGCGAGTATAGTCGCGGATGGACCTGGAATCTCGACGAGATTCGCAAGAGCGGCATCACGGAGAGCATTGCCTATTTGATGAGCCATCGGGTGCGCGCACTGCCCGAGGCGGTGTGCACGGTGCTCGGCTGCGCCGCCTGTATTGGCGCGACGTTTTCTCTGGAGCTCCTGGCCGATGTCGGCTCGATGTCGATCGGGGCTTGCGCCAGGCACCTGTTGACGGCCATGTCGAGTGACCTTCTGCTCACCTCCGACGACGGCGGTCGCTTGCTCGAAGCGCTGGCGGGGATGGAGCAGGGGGACAGCGATGTATTTGCCAGCGAAGCCGCGCAGCAAAGCGAAGCCGCGCAGCAGAGCGAGGCCGCGCAACAAATCGAGGCTGCGCAGCAAATCGAGCTGCGCTTCCGTCACGAGCGCATTCGCCAGGCCGCCGACGAGCTGCTCAAGGAGAGCGATAGGGTGCACTTGCACCTGCGTATCGGGCGGATTTTGGCCGAGCGCTGGCAACGTGCGGAAGATGGCGGCAGTCCGTTCGATGACGATTACCTATTTGACATGGTCACCCACTACAATCGCGGTCGCGAGCTGATCGACGATGAGGACGAGGTCCTGCGGCTGGCCGAGTACAATTGGCGCGCTGGCGGGCGCGCGGTGGCCAGTGGTGCCCACCCCGCGGCCGTGGCGCTCTTTGCCGTGGCCTCTGCCCTGTACGGGCCCGAGATTTGGCAGCTTCAGCCCAAGCACGCCCTGGAGCTATATCGCTGCCGGGCATTAGCCGAGCTCAATAGCGGCAATATGGACAACTGCCAGCGCTTGGTCGAGGAGGTGCTACACCGCATTGATGATCCCGTGGCTCGGGCTGCCTTTTACGTGCTCCATATCCGCCGGCTAGAGCTGCAATCGGAATTTGATGCGGCATTGGCCATGGCGGCGGTCTCGCTCGGGGAGCTCGGCATGGACCTGCCGATGGGGGAGGCGGCGCGATCGGCATTTGAGCGCGAAATCGAGGTCGTCCGCGGGTTTTTGCGCGAGAATAGCGCACACGCGCTGCCGCGTCTGCCGGCGCGCGAGGCGCCCAATATCGACGCGATGTTCGAGATTCTCTTCGCCATTGCGCCCTCGGCGCATTTTGCCAATAGCTGGCTGCGCTACTTTATCGGCGCCAAGTCGGTGAGTATGTGCATCGATGCCGGGGTCAATGCGCAGTCGAGTTTTGGCTTCAGTCTATTCGCCACGAGTTTGATCGCCATCGGCGATTATGAAGAAGCGCGCGTGTTCTCGGAGATCTCGGTGAGGATGGCGCGGGAATCGGATGTGCCGGGGCTTCTCAGTCGCGTCGTCAGTGCGTTGGCGCTGAGTGTCCTGCATTGGATCGAGCCCCTCGATACCGGAGAAGCGCTCTACGACGAGGCCATTCAACAGGCCGCCGACTATGGCTTTCTCAACTACTACGGCTATTTGGTCTACATGCGCATGGCCATTCGCTTTTGGCGGGGGACGCCACTGCCCGAAGTATGGCGCGACATCATCGCGCTGCAGAAGTTCGCGCGCAACAACAATATGCGCGCGATCGAGCAGGTGCTCTTGCCCTTTTCGTGGGCCATCGATTATCTCACCGATGCCACGGTAGAGGGGGCTGCCTTTGTCACTGGCGAGTCGTATGAGTTGCCGGGCGATGAACCGGTGGATAAAAATCTGCGCGCCAGTCCGGTGATGGCGCTGGTGGATACGCTGCGGTCGATGGTGCGGTGTATCAACGGCGATATCCGCGAATCCTATGAATTGGCCCAGTGCGCCCGCTATTATCTGCCCGAAGGCAGCCAGCATCTCGTGATTGAAAACCGCTTCTACTGCTGTTTGACCACCCTGATGTTGGCGACCGAGGTGCGGGGGGATAATCACGGTGACGGCGACCGTGAGGGTGACCGTGACGGTGACGGGGAACGCGACGGCGGCCATGCGGCTATGGACCGAGAGGCGCTACAGTGGGCCGAGGCGGTGCGGGATCAGTTCGGCGAATGGTCAGAGCACTGCGGGCATACGTTTGAGCATAAGCATCGCTTTTTGCTGGCGGAGGAGTGTCGCAGTCGAGGCGATCACTGGCAGGCCATACGCTATTATCGCGAGGCGGTGGATCTGGCCCATCGCCGGGGGTTTATTCATGAAGAGGCGCTGATCCATGAGCGCCTGGGTCGCTTTTGGCTCGCGGAAGGGGATAGTGAATACGCCGGGCTACATCTGCGCTATGCCCGCGATGCCTTTGCCTCGTGGGGCGGGCGGCGCAAGGTCAATGCGCTGGAGTTCGAATTCTCCGAGTTTTTCAGCACCGGGCCGAGAATCGATAAAGCAGAGACCTCCACGGCGGCGACGGTCGCGGGTGGGGTGCTGGCGCGGCTGGACTATGCCGCGGTCTTTAAAGCGGCGCAGGCGATCTCGAGCAATCTGCTCCTCGGTGAGTTGCTCGACCGATTGCTGCGTATTGCCGCGGAAAATGCCGGTGCCGACCGCGGCGGTCTCCTGCTCGATCGCGGCGGCGATTGGCGCTTAGAGGCGATGGTCGATTATTCGCGCGACAGTGGCGTCACCCATGCGGGCAAGCCGCTGCGCGACGCCGGCCATGAAGTGCCGGTCAGTTTGATTCACTACGCCCGCCGCACGGGGGAGAGCATTATGATCGGCGATGTGGCCAGGGCCGCTCTGTTTACCGACGACCCCTACTGGCTCACCTGTTCGCCCAAGTCGATTTTGTGTCTGCCCATTACCAGCACCCGGGGCGCGCGACGTCTGATCGGTATTTTGTACCTGGAAAACCATCTGGTGACCGACGCGTTTTCGCCGAGTCGGCTGCAGACGCTCAACATGTTGGCCGGGCAGGCGGCGATTTCGCTGGACAATGCGCGCCTCTATGCCGATTTGCAGATCCTGAACCGCGAATTGGAGGCCCGGGTGGAGGAGCGCACCGAGCAGCTGCGCGAGGCCCAGGCCGAATTGGTCGAGCGGGCGCATCAGTCCGGTATGGCACAGATCGCCGTCAACGTGATGCACGAGATCGGCACTGAGCTCAATCATGTGATGACGTCGATGGATGTTCTCGACGATCAGGTATCGCGCGTCGACGACCAGCAACTCGATAAATTGTCGTCGTTGCTCACCAGCAAGCGCGAGGAACTCGGCGAATTCTTTGCCGGTCCGCGGGGGCAGAAGATTCCCGAATTTATCGAGTACCTGGCCCGTGATGCGCAAGATAATCGCGTGCGCTTGGCGCGCGAATTGGCTTCGCTGCGCGAGCACGTGAGCGTGATCGAGCGGACCTTGGCCGAGCAGCAGCGCTACTCGTCCCCGACTTCGCTGTCGGCGCCAGAAGACCTGGCCCTGGTCCTCAATGATAGTTTGGCGGTGTACAGTCTGGCGCTTGAGGAAGAGGACATTCGCGTGCGGCGCTCGATTCAGCCATGCCCGGGGTTTTTGACTGATCGGCAGAAATTGCGCCAGGTGTTGATCGCCCTCATCGATAATGCCATTCACGCCCTGCGGGCCAGCGACACCCAACCCAAGGTGTTGCAGATCGAGTTGCGGGTCAATCGCTACGAGCAGGTGGAAATTTCCATTATCGACAATGGCGTGGGGATTGCTCGCGACCAAATGACGCGGATTTTTCAGCAGGGATTTACGACTCGACCCGGCGCACGTGGGATGGGTCTACATTGGGCCGCCAATGCGGCCCGTGAGCTGGGCGGTCGTCTGCGCGCGGAGAGCGATGGGCCCGGTTTGGGGGCGCAATTGATCGTCACCCTAGAAGACACATCCAAGGCCAAAGCCAACGGACAAGGGCTATCCCCGGGGGTGAATTGAGAGCGGGCGCGGGCTCGGGCGCCCACGTGCGGGCGCGGGCTTAATTGAGTCCCCAGCGCCTCGTCCGCTCAAAGCGGAATATGCCCTGGGCTTCTTCTTGCGCGATGGTGTCGGCTTGGTCGGCAAAGTAGCGCTGGCGCAGTGCCGCGAGCGGGGCCTCTAGGGCGTCGGCGGCATAGGTGGCGACCAATCGGGCCCTTTCGTCCATGTAGCGCTGTCCCAGTTCCCAGCGCTGGTCGCGCTGGCGGTCGAGTGCAGCCCAGCGGGCGCGTGCTGCATCGTCCAAGCCCATGTCGCGGCGAATCTGGTCCAGGGTTTGCTCGCGCTGGGCCAAGGGCATCTCGCCGAGCTTGTCCTGCACCGATGTCAGGGCCAAAAAGCTGGTCATAAATTGATGCTGCTTGCGGGCCAGCGCGGGCGATGGCAACCCCGGTTCTCCCGCCGGTTTTTCCGCCGGTTCTTCCGCCGGTTCTTCCGCCGGTTCTTCCGCCGGTTCGGGATATAGGTCGCGCAAGCTCTCTTTCCACATGGCCAGCTGGTCTTCCACTGTGACATCGTGCGCACTGTCAATCACGCGCAGGGCATCGGAGAGCGCTCGATTGCGCGATTCGCTGGCCCACAGCTCCCGGGCTTGATCCGGACCGAAGACTTGCTCGCGTATCTGTGTCAGTGCCTCGATGCGCTGGTCGCGTCCCAGTTGCTTGAGGCGGTCGTGGTTGTCTGCCATCCAGCTCTCGTATGCCACGCGATCGGCAAAGAGCGCCATCAAGTCGGCGGCATGGTCGGGGAATGCGGCCTGGAGCAGTTCGCGCACGGCTTTTTGCCAATCGCCTCCGTGCCGCCCACCGCCGCCATCGCGGAAGTGACGGATGAGGGCCTCGATGAGGCTCATCTGTACCGGCAGCGCCTCGATGCGAGCGCCGTAGCGCGCGCGCAACTGTGCGACGAGTTCACCATGGGCCGCGGCGCCAGAGTCCGCGGTTGCGGCGCTGAGGCGCACGGAGGGCTTTGTTATTCCGCGCACATGAGCATCTGCGCCCGGCTCGGCATTCGTCGCCGTAGTGGCTGGAGGACTAGCCGATATCGGATTCCGATGAGATGGCCGAAATAGGAGAAAGTACACCATACAGGCCGCGGCGATGCCGATGAGGACTGCCGGGCCCAGGCGAGTACGAGTACGTAACATGGGCGTAAATAGGTGGACACCGCCGCCGACGTCCAGGGGGGAGAGAAGGACGTCGACGGCGGTGCCTCTTAATCATAGTAAGCTATATAATCGATGATGGCAGCATAAAATTCCATCTCATTGAATGTATCTGGTCCAACACCGACAATGTCGAGATGATCCTGATTGACTATGCTTGCGGTAGACGTCATCTGAGTAGGGGTGGGCTGATTGAGATTGTCCACGAACCCTCGCTCCCAATCTGTGCTGATCAGGTTCAGGGCAAATAGTCGCTCTTCATAGCGAAGCCGGTAGCCCATCTGTTGCGAATTGATGCCCACGACGCCATCATCATCGGCTTCGCGGGCATTTCCATCGCCGCATCCGCCGGCACCGTCGTTGTCGCCGTCGTGGAGACAAAACCCGTCGCCATCTATATCATAGAATAATTCGCTGAGCAGAAACAGCGCGGGATTGACATCGAAGCCGTCTTGGGCGGTGATCACCGATGCATAGCGGTCGGCGTATCGGGAGTCTACCGGATATGTTTCATTGAATGCGCGCATACCCGTGATCACGCCATCTTCGCCATCGTAATCGTCGTAGACCAGCTGTTTGGCCCCAGCGAGGGCGTCGTTGCCGGTCTCGTATACAACGTTGCCAAAGTACGTGGCCAGTGCGTCGAGAACGGTAGTTACTCCAGGGCCGAGATCGAGGACATACTTGGCAACCGGTGAGCCCCGATGCGGTGAGGATATACTAACGAGGACCCGCACCATGCTGCGTCCGTGCCGCTCTCGCAGGATACGGGCGGCTTTGCGCATATCAATGCCCCCTTGCGAGTGACCGACAATATTGACGTATGCGGCTCCTGAGGTGGCGAGAAAACCTTCGATGTCGTCAGCCAAGTCGAGACCTCGGACTTCAGAGGATTGAAATGCCGCCACTTGCGCAACATAGGCACTTTGTCCGCTATCTATGTTGCTGTTACAGTGTAGCTCCAAAAATTGATCGCAGGGGTCGCCGACAAAGGTTCCGTAATCGTCACCCCAATAGTCGAAGCCCAAGAGATCGTCGAATCCTGCCATTCCGTGAGCAAAAACGACGGGATAGTCGGTCCGCTCAGCCTTGGCGTTTGCCGATGTCGCAAAGACACAGCACAAGCTATACACAAGGATAGCGATACGGGCGCGCATAAAGTTCCTCCTCGGTGTGGGTCGCGTTAACGGTATCGCGGTGAGGTCGGAGTATATGCGCCATTGACGTAGATCTCGGGAGAAATCTCGCACCGTGGTTCGAAGACGAACCCGGGTTGCGTTATGACCCTAAGTCGCGTATATGCGAATGATCGTTCTCATTTGTGAATGTGTGATATGGATAGAAAAATCCAGTTACGCAGGAAAGCGACTTCGAATGGATACAGGTTGGCTCTGCGGTTTGGCAAAGAGCATTTGCACATCACCGAGATAGCGTTCGGCAAATGCCGCTTGGCAACTCGCGAGATAATAGTCCCATAGGCGCAAAAACTCTTGTTCGTATCCCAGTTCTAGCGCTTGGTCATGACGCTCGAGAAATCGTCTACGCCAGTGGGCGAGGGTTTGGGCGTAGTGGGGGGTAATATCCTCGAAATGGTACAGGCGCATGTCCGAGGCCTGGGTGGTGGCGTGGAGGATCGCCGTGGCCGATGGGATCACGCTGCCGGGGAAAATGAGATGGCGAATGACGTCGACGTCGCGGCGTGCATTCTCGTATCTCTGATCGGGGATCGTGATGGCCTGGATGAGCATGAGGCCATCTGGGGCCAGGCATTGGCTGCAGATGCGGAAGAATTGCTCGTAGTATTCGTGGCCCACGGCTTCGATCATCTCCACAGACACCAATTTATCGTATTGGCCGGATAGGTCGCGATAGTCGCGCAAAAGCGGCTGGATGCGCTCGCTCAGTCCGGCCTCGGCGATGCGGGCTGTGGCCATGGCGTATTGCTGGCTTGAGATGGTCGTCGTCGTGACCCGACAGCCGTAGTATTTGGCGGCATGGATCGCCAGACTGCCCCATCCGGTGCCGATTTCGAGGAGGTGGTCGTCGGGGCCGAGGGCGAGTTTTTTGCAGATGTGATCGAGTTTTTGCACTGAGGCGTCGTAGAGCGGGGTCTCGGGCGTATCGAAGATGGCGCATGAATAGGTCATGGTATCGTCGAGAAAGAGGGCAAAGAAATCATTGCCGACATCGTAGTGGGCGCGGATGTTGCGGCGGCTGCCCAGGCGCGTATTTTTGCGCAACCAATGGTCGATGCGGTGGCGCATCTTGGTGATGCGGGTATGTTGGCCGCCGATGCGGTCGCTCAGGGCAATATTGCGGGTAAAGAGGCGAAAGAGGGCCACGAGGTCATCACAGCTCCAGTAGCCGGCCATATAGGACTCTGCCACGCCGATATCGCCGTCGAGTGCCACCATGCGATAGGCGCGCGGGTCGGATACGTAGACAGTCACCCGCGGCGTCTCCTGGTCGGTGCTGGCGGCTGCGTCGAGGCCAGGGGCTGGACGGGCGCCAAAGGTCTCGCGGCCCATGGCGTCGGCAATGATGAGCTGCCCGCATTGAATCGAGCGCAGGCGGGCAAAGAGCGTGGCTCTGAGCAGTCGCTGCGTGCCAGCCAGGGGTTTGAGCGTGGTGGGGATAATGGTCTGGGCGAGGGATGTACTCATCAGATACCTGGTCCTATTGGGCTGCCGGCCCCGGGTGGGTTTGGGGCGTCTCCGGAATAACCGCCTTGGCTATATTGGTTTTTACGATCGTCTAAGGGCGCAATCTGGGCCGCATTCTGGGTTGGCGTCGTGGTTGACGTTGTGGTCGGCGTTGTGGTTGCCGCCGTGGTTGCCGTGTGGGGCGCAGTGCTGGTGAATCGATGTCGATGGACGGTGATATCGACATGGGGCGCTCGGGCGTCGTCGCCCGGATGCTCGAAAAACGGTGCGCGTTTGCTCCATAGGCGCAGCGCTTGCCAGTAGATGGCACCGACGACTTTGGCGGTCATAAATGGGTGATGGGCGAGCATCCGATAGAGGTTGCGCCGGGTGAGGGGCTCGCGTCTCATGACCATTGTGGCGTCGAAGTCTATCGAGTCCTGGGATTTCTGGGATTCCTGGGAGTCCTGGGATTCGCGTTCGGGTTGCGTATGCAGGTTTTGCATATGCACCACCAGGCGCTCGCCCGGCACGGTGAATCGCCAATCGTAGAGCTGGTCCATGGGCATGAAGGGCGAGACGTGAAAATTCTTATGAAAGCGAAAATGCTTTTTAGGGGCAGTGCCGAGATTGCGCTGCTCGTCCAAGACGTAGCAATGGCGCTCACCCCACGGCGTATTGTTGATCTCGGCGACGATGACGTCCACGGCGGTGGCGTCTCGGTTGTAGCAGTAATAGAAGCTCACCGGATTCATGACGTAGCCGTAGTAGCGCAGGTGGGTGAGCAGGCCGATGGAGCCCTGGGGGCGGGCGCCCGTATGCTCCTCCACCAAGTCGCGCACGGAATCGGCCAGCGGCAGGGCCGGATCTCCCAGGTGATCACTGCGGCGAAAACTGGCCAGGGCTGGCCGGTCGACGGCAAAGAGAGGCACACCGCGGAACACGCGATCGAGTTCGTCGAGATCGAGATAGAGTTGAAAGACGCGATAGCGAAATGCGTGATGCAGTGGAGCGAAGCGTCGGTGCCTCACCCAACCGCGGTAGATACAGCTGCGAAGGTCGATGTGATTCATGGTGCTGTCGCCTGTGGAGTCATAGGTGAATGCCAAATGCCCGCGCGACCGCGAGCGCGCTGCGGACGCCATCCTCATGGAAGCCGTAGCCCCAATAGGCGCCGCAATACGAGGTGCGGTTATGCCGGATGAGTCGGGTATGCATGGCTTGGACGCGAGGGGCCTCCATGGTGAAGACGGGGTGGTGATAGCGGATACGGCGCACGATAGTATTTGGATCGATGCCGCGATCGTCGTTGATGGTCACGCAGGCCACTTGTGGGGTATGTAGGGTCTGCAGGATATTCATATTGTAGGTGAGGATGGCACTTTCGCGCGACTCGGCGGGGATTTGATAATTCCAGCTCGACCAAGCGCTGCGGCGGGTGGGGAGCACACCGGTATCAGTGTGCAAAATGGCATCGTTGGTTTGATAGGGCATGGCGCCGAGCAGCTCTCGTTCAATATCCGAGGGATCGGCGAGCATGCGCAGCGCTTGGTCGCTGTGGCAGGCGATGACCGCATGATCGAATCGCACGGGCTCTTGACCCGCTGGCGTTACTTCGACCCCGTCGGGGTAGCGGCTCAGTGACGTGATGGGACAGCTCGTGTGAATGCGCTCGGCAAACGGCCGAATCAGGGCTTTGACATACGTTGCGGAACCGCCGGCAATCACCCGCCACGTGGGGATATCCACAAGCGACAGCATGCCGTGGTTCTGCATGAATTCGACCACGAAGCGGATGGGAAAGTGACTGAAATCGCTCGGTGGACAAGACCACATGGAGGCGCCCAGGGGCACGAGGAAATGGTCCATAAACTGCGGCGATAGGCCCTCGCGGTCCACGTACTGGCCAACCGACATCATGGCTCCCGGCGTCGCCGGCTCGTCGAGAACGCTGGGGGCCCGGCGGTAGAAGCGAACGATATCGGCCAACATGCGGGCAAAGGTTGGTCGAAATAGGTTTTTTCTCTGCGAAAAGAGCGAGCGGCTGGCCCACTCAAGCCCGGTGCGCTGGCACTGGACGCTAAAACTCATCACGCTGGCTTGGGAGCGAACGCCGAGCTGGGCCAAAAGGCGGGTGAAATTGGGGTAGGTTCGATGGTTAAATACGATAAAGCCGGTATCTACCTGGACCGGCCCGGCGCCGAGATCAACGGTGACCGTGTTGGTATGACCGCCGATGTAGTCGGCTGCCTCAAAGACCGTGACCTCGTGCTCGCGCGCCAGGAGGTAGGCGCTCACAAGACCGGAAATACCAGCTCCTATGATGGCAATACGCATGGTGTTGGATTACTCAATAGATACGGAGGACTTTGATCCCATAGGGATTGGGGATGTCGCAAGTTACCGGCCCACCGGAATGCGCCCCGGGTCGTAGTCGCTGTCGAAGTTGCTGCCAGTCGGATGCCTCTCATTGATACGCCGAGTCGTTTTGGTCGTGTTTTGAGAGAGTAGTTGGACGTTTAGTCGATGTCTATGCTACAATCGCCTAAATCGACTGGTTGGATAAGTCGGCAGTTCGGGTTTAGCGCCGACTTACCGTCGAGGCATGCTGCGGTAACTTTCAACGAGGTGTATGACGTGGCCGAAGAATTACTGACAACAAAAGAAGCTGCTGCGATCTTAGGGGTTGGCACCACGAGTGTGAAGCGCTGGGCCGACTCAGGGGTTCTGCGATGCGTAAAAACCCCAGGTGGGCACCGCCGATTTCCCCGGCAAGCGGTCGAAGCCCTCATCGGCCAGCCGGAGCCCGTGGTGTCGACGAGCACCGGTCGCATCTCGGATTGGGTGAGTTCGTTGACCAGCAACGTTTCAGGAGCGCAATTGGTGGAAGCGCTGCGCGCCGAACATCGCGAGCATGGCAGCTGGTTTTCGGTGGTTACGACGCTGGTCCCCGTCGTCGAAGAGATCGGCCGCGGTTGGGCCCGGGGCGAGTTATCCGTCATCCAAGAGCACATTGCGTCCGAGCGTCTCACGCGCGGATTGGCCCGCTGCAGCGACGGGATTGTCGTTCCGCCCGGGGCGCCATCGTGCCTCCTGATCGCGGCGGAGCGGGACGAACATTTGCTCGGTCTTTCCATGGTGGAAGTGTGTCTGCGCGAATTCGGCTGGCGCACGACCTGGGCTGGTCGCGGCACGCCCATTCATTTTGCCTGCGAGTTCATTAGCAGTAGTAATGTCGATATGGTGGCGGTCTCGGCCTCGCAAAACTCCCGCGATCGAGAACTTCTTGCCGATCAGGCCGATCGCTTGGGCGCGGTATGCGCACAGCGGGGCATTCCGCTGCTCCTCGGCGGCTTGGGGCTATGGCCGACAGATCCGGTCTATGGCCATCGC
>JAAUYH010143463.1_pt1 | contig 31222 bp, 24 predicted proteins | sample 7278061 | NCBI WGS metagenome assembly JAAUYH01 (sample SAMN14350203, study PRJNA611818) | marine sediment metagenome | isolation source: surface marine sediment (0.6m) | place: French Polynesia: Moorea | collected 2018-08 | reverse complement strand
CCCAGGCGCGGGTTCCATCAGGTCGTATCGCGTATAGCGTATCGTCGAGGGAAGTGGCGTAGACAAAGCCCGCGTACTCCGAGCCATAGGGCGCCAGCGCCGGTGCTGCAGATACGCGCTCGGCTGTGGCCAACTTCCAACGCAGGGTACCGTCGGGCCATAGGGAATAGACACCGTCGCCACCGATATACACTGCGCCATCGGGGCCGATGGTCACGCCGCTATCGACATCACAGCGCACCCCTTCCGGCCCTGCCCCTACCGGCGGCTCACACGCGCCCACGCGATAGCGCCACCGCATCGCCCCACTCGCGCCATCAACGGCGTACAGATGATCGTCGTCCGAGCCGATATAGACAGTGCCATCGGCGGCGACTGCCGGGGTACTCCAAATCCGATCGCCCGTCTTGAGCGTCCATTGCACCGCTCCCGACGGGGATACCGCATACAGGGTACCATCGTGAGATCCGGCGTAAATGGTCCCTCCAGGACCGACAACGGGGCTGCCGACAATGGCGCCTTCGGTTTCGATTCGCCACATCTCGCGGGGTGCTTGCCGCGGAACAGGTCCAGCCAACAATCCGGTATGTTGCGCATTGCCGCCATACATCGCGTAGGGGCGCGAACTCGAACCCGCGAGCCCGTCAGATGCCGCGGGCGATTGCTCTTTCTGAGACGCACCCATTGTCGGGTCAGCTGTTGGGCCAGTTGTCGGGTCGGCTGTCGGGTTTGGCGCCGCGGGAGCTGCGGTGTCGTCGCTGGAACTCGTCGCGTTGTTCAAGCCGACTGCCCTCGTCGGCGCGGGGTCGATACACCGTGCGAGGGGACCACAGATGCGGGCCCCTTTGCAGTCGGTATCCTTGCCGCAGCCAGTGGGCACGGCGCGCGGTTGTGCGCAGTGAACCATGAAGAGGGCCACCGTCAACGTCATCGCTTTGGATGCCATGGGTCTGCTCATCATCGGACCTCGTTGGGAGACCATATGTCAGAACCGCACCAGAGAACCACGTCGGGGAACCATATGCGGCAGCGACATCATGGCGCCACGTTCGGAGGCCGCATCGGACCGACGCTCGGACGCAGAAGAGGACCACTCGGCCCATCTCTACCTCTGCCCGTCTACTTTGCCCGCCTACGTTTGCCCGTTTGGCCTCGCTTGTTGGCTCTACCTACCTATGCCTTGGGCACTTCGTTGGAGAAACGCTCGGCGAGTTTTTCGAAATAACGCCGCGTCTCCTCCAAGATCTCCGGATCCTGATCTGGATACATACGGATGCCGTAGGAACTGCAGGCCTCGGTTGATAGAGGACCAACGGGCAGGCCGCCGACAATACCGGTTTGCTCGTGATAAAGCAGAGCTAATACCTCTGCATGAGTTTCTGGTACCAGGAATGTCCGCCGCCCAAGCTCCGGACGACCATCCTTGTACCCATCGACGAGCTTCGCCATGTCATTCCTACTTTTCCATCTTCAGTGGCGAAAGTCAAAGCAAGCCCGGGGTCAATCCTCCCGGGCAATTCAGTCTTACTGGCCAGCCCACTTGCCTGTCAAGGTGTACATGGCGCAGACACTATCTCACGGGCAAATAAACCTCTGTTTACTTGCCGCGATTGCGCCGCCGTGCCCGCGCGCGGTTGAGTCCGCGCTTGCGGGAAGCCGCGAGTTTGGCCTTGCGGCGCCGGGTTTTAAGCGAGCGCTCTTGGCGGTATTTGGGTCGGTCTTTGAGGCGACTTTTGGTGCGTCTTCCTGCGGCCATCAGATACGTCCTATAAAATGAGAGTAGAAAGCTGTGGGAGTGTACGGAGATCCGCGCTCGGGTCAAGGCCTTGAGCCAGAGGAAATCACCGCCCCGTGATGAGCAACATCGAACGCGTCTCGTTGTGCAACCCTACCGGCCAAATTGAAGCTGAATGGCTGGGCCTGCAGTTGATTTGCCACTATTGCCACCGCCTGTAACCACATACACACCCAGCCGTATTAACATGCGATGCTGCGATGGCTGCTGAAGAACGCGAACTCATGGCCCGCTACTGCAATGGCGACGCTGACGCCTTCCGCGCCCTGTACAAGCAGGTCTCTCCAAGGCTCATGAGCTACCTTCTCCGCATAGCGCGCGACCGCGCCCTGGCTGAAGATCTGCTTCAGCTCACCTTTCTCAAAGTTCATCGAGCTCGTCAGGCGTACGTGCAAGGTGCAGATCCACTGCCTTGGATATACGCCATTGCCCATCGCACCTTTTTGGACGAGATGCGCAAGCGTCAACGTGCCAAAGTTGTGCTCGCCACTGACGACAGCAAGATGCCGGACAAGGCCGCTCATATCAGCGGACGTCCGGCCGAGGAAATGGACGGTGTCGATCACCGCCGAGATCTCGCCAAAGCAGCACTTGAAGCCCTCAACAAACTTCCCGATAAACAGCGCGAGGCGGTTGTACTCACGAAGCTCGATGGCAAGACGATCGCCGAGGCCGCCGCTATCACTGGCGCCACTCCTGGCGCGATGAAGGTGCGGGCCCATCGCGGGTATGCAGCCTTGCGCAAAGCTCTAGCTGCTGTGGGGATATCATCATGAGTACCCCGAGACACGAAGACAATCCCGTAGACCAGAGTCTCAAAGCGCTGGCCGACCTGCGACCAGAGCCACCCGCGCTCGGCGACCAGCTCGAAGCCGAGCTGGCGTCACTCAAGCCGGTCGTCACCAGACGACCCAAGCGCCAATATGCCTTATTGGGCGCCGTATCAGTGATCTATAGCCTGGGTCTTCTCGCCGTGCTCGGCTTGCGCGACGATTTATCGGGGTTACCCGTCCTATGGCTAACCCTATTTGCGGTCGCATGGCTCGCCAGCTTTGCCGTCCTCGGTTGGTTCGTCCTGATCCCCGATCGCGGCCAAGTCATGCCTCATGGCCGCCGCGGTGGCATCGCCGCCATCATCGCCAGTTTGGGGTTTGTCGCCGCGGGGTTGATGTTCGATCGCCACGTCCCAGGCGTAAGCATCGTGCGCGAGCAGACCTTTGGCGTTCTCATCAGCACCGGGTATCAATGCCTCCTCTGGGGTTTGACGACCGCCATTGTGCCCCTTGTGTGGGGCCAGCTTTTGCTCCGAGGCAGTGTTCCCGTGAGCTCGCGCTGGGTCGGTGCCGGATTGGGGGCCGCCGGCGGCTGCCTCGGCGGCTTTATGCTCCATCTCTACTGTCATGTCTCCGACGCCATGCACGTCGGATTTGTCCATGGCGGCGTCGTTGCCGTCGGTGCCATCATTGGGGCCGTCGTCCTGCCCCGCACCGATGTAGCCGTATAGTTCCCGAGAATATTTAATGCGCATCGTCATCGATAGCGCGATTCCCTTTGGCGAAGCGGCCTTTTCCCAGCTGGGACAGCTCATTGCCGTGCCCGGCCGGGAACTCGAACGCCGGCATTTACTAGATACGGGCGCAGAGGTTCTCATCACGCGCAGTATCACCCGCGTGAATCGAGCCCTGGTACAAGACACGGCCGTGCGGCTGGTGGTCACGGCCACAGCCGGCATTGATCACATCGACACTGAGGCACTGCGCAGCTTAGACATTGCCTTTGCCAGCGCTGCGGGCTGCAACGCTGCCGCGGTGGCGCGCTGGGTCGTCGCGGCGCTCGCATACGCGCGCGCACACGGGCCATCGACGTGGCAGGCATCCGAGCCAATCGGCATTGTCGGCTTTGGCCATGTGGGCTCAGCGACCGCCGAGGCGTTGCGCAGTAGCGGCAACGAGGTTTGGGTCTGCGATCCACCGCGCGCACGCGCCGGACACCGCGATCAAACCTACTACGCTTTCGAAGATCTATGCCGCCACTGCGCAATACTCAGCTTCCACGTCCCACTCATCCGGCAGGGCCAAGACCGCACGCTGCACCTGGTGGATGGTGAATGGCAACAGCGCAATATGCAGTGCATTATCAACACCAGCCGCGGTGCCGTGGTGTCTAACGCAGCCCTGTCCCATATGGCGTCGGGAACCGCCATCATCGACGTATGGGAAGACGAGCCCGCGTTGCCGTGGTCCTTGCTGGGTTCCGATGGCCCGATTTTGTTGGCGAGCCCCCACGTTGCCGGTTATGGCCTCGACGGCAAAGTAATGGCCACCCGCATGGCTCATGAGGCAGTATGCAGATTCCTCGGCCACGCGCCGTATTGGACAGGAGAGCGCATCCTGATAGAGGCCCCTCAGCACAGCGTCGATCTCTTGGGAGATGACGCGCGGGTCCGCGCCCTGGCCCAATTGCCCGAGGAACAGAGGGGGCCAGCCTTCGAAGCCCTGCGGCGCAACTACCGATTGCGCCACCCCATGGCTGAAACGCACGTGATTGACCGCACGTGACGATACCGTGGGCCCATTCAATTTGCCAGCGTATGCACTACGCCTCGCCGGCATCGTCTCGACATTTGGACCAGGTTGCGCAAAATAGACCCATGGACATTCGCCAGGCCGAAGACATTCTCCAGGACCATGAGCTCATCGAACTCGCCACTGGCAGCATACATTACATTAAGGAGCTGGTGGGGAAATGCCTCGACGCCAATATCCCGGCGACTGTGGGCCAAGTCGCGTGCGCGAGCAAAAGCTGTAGCCCACGGGCCGCGCTCCTGGTACGCGATAGCGACATTACCGCGATTACAACCCTCATGCAGCGCGAATGGATCGACATGGTCGCCGCCGAGGGTACGGCGCAGCAAATGTGGATGGGCGGCGCGGGCCCAGCGACGGGCCACCCACCTAATACAATAGACAAGACAGCGAGCGAGACCGACGAGCCGCCGTGCCCCGCATGCGGTACCGCAGCACCGCTTGTAGAAGGCGCCTGCAGCGATTGCGGCATTCAGCTCATGTGAGACGCTACTGCCGTTCGCCGGCTACCTGGATTGTGTTGGGATCGTCCCAACGGCGATAAGACACCACAATATCGCTGCTACCGCCGTCTTCGAAGGGCATCCCGTAAAACACAATCGCATTGGCGACGCTATCGTAGTCCCAGCCCCGCAAGCGTGACCGAGGCACCAGCACATTGTCGCGCGCCACTTGAATGCTGGCCGCGATGGGCCGCCGCTCGAGCACAATCGTACCTGCGTCGGCGGCAGCTGCGTGGGCAATGCTCTTGAGCACCGCATCGATCGGCTCATGACATAAGCGCCCTATCACCCCGCCGCTGTGGCGGGCCACTTCGTAGTAGCCGTAGCCGTGTTCTCCACCCTCGCTGCATTCCGTCGCCCCGTAGGGCAAAACCTCGCTGAGCAGGTGCACGCGGGCATTGGCACTGTCGACCCTCTCCAGATATGGCTGTAGCAGCTCTTGGATTTGCTGCACTTGCCCCGCGTTGGGCGACGTATTGCCCGGCGCCATAATGCCGCTGTCCTCCAACTCTGTGGCTTTGCTGCCGGTGAGCAGGAGCAGGGCGATGCTGGCCCCTTGCCGGACTTGCGCCAAGTCCTCATCGCTGCGGGGCAAATGGCGCTCAATGGCAGCCTTCAGCTGGTTTAACCCGTATCCATTCATGCCGGCCGGAGCCGCGACATCGGGGCCCGAGGGGTCGCGTATCGACGCCGTAATATCCACGTCATCACCGAGCCGAAGCCAGCGATCACGGCTATTGCTGCGGGTGGCAAAACGTCCGCCAACACCACCTGGGCCACCGGCGCTCATATCGGTAATGCCCAAACGAGCGTCGATACCGGCACTCGCCAACTGGGACAAAAACCCAGGAGCCGCGGTCGCGATCCGTTCCCGCAGCGTTGTCAGCGCCGGATCTTCGTCGACGACCCAGATGAAGTCGAGGGCCGGCGGCCCGCCACGTTGCGCCACCTGACAGCCATCGTTAAAGCGGGCGTCGACCGTGGCCACAGCTGTCCCTCCACTGAGTTCGCGAACCCGCATGCCAGTGAGAAGCGTCTGATTGTCATAAAATTCCCGGCGAGCCACGGCCCCGATATACAAGGTCTGTCCCGTGTCGGGCCGAACCGTGGTCTGGAACGCGATCACAAATGCGCTTCCCGGCTGTCCCGTCCACTGCGAGACCGGAGCAGTGATCCGCGCCGGCCCCATACCGAGTAAGCCCGCCATCACCTCGTTGCGCAGTTCGTGTAAATTGCTGGCACCGCGGGTGTAGTGCACGAGTTCGGCGTGAAGCGCACTTTGCCCCGTACGCTCCGCGGCGTAGACAACGCCACTATCGCGTCCCGCCAGCCGAACTTCGACGCGCTCGGTAATCGCCAATTCGGCCATCGTCCGCACCGCGTCCTCCGATTCGGCCATCGCATCACTCATGCGCATCGCCCGCGAGATCAGAAACCCCGCCACTTCGACATTGGCATCGGTGAAATCAAAAATATGCGCACTTTCAAATGGCTGCCGATCGCTGATGGCGAGAGAGGCGTGGGGCGTGCCTTCCGGAAGCGCTACGCGCCAATTGGTCTCGGGATAGCGCGTGTATAGCGCATCGGCAAACGCCGTATTCAAGCGGCCAAAGGGATTGTCGTCGCTCACGGGATTGCATACGAACGTGCCCTCAGTATTGTCGGTTACACCGTCGCCATCGGTATCTGGCGAACGCGGATCGGTCTCATTGCCCATGCAGGCCGCCGAAATGCATACCCCCGCATATCCCTGTGCGGAATCGAGCGGCAGGGCACAATATTCCCCAGCAGCGCTATCGCAATCTTCAGGTACATTACACGGCACGTCGCAGGTCCCGATCTGTCCGTCTCCGTTGCGATCCTCATACGTGTCGCCGACGCGGTCTCCGTCGGAGTCGCTATCGACATAGTCGGGGCGGGTATCGCCATCGGTATCGCGGGGTCGGTCGCAATCGGGCCCCACCTCCAACGCGTCACTGATCCCGTCGCCGTCGGAGTCGCGGTCGAGGTGATTCGCCTGACCGTCGGCATCGCGGTCGGCAGGCGGTGACAGGTTGCAACCTTCGACGAGGTCGGTGAGACAATCACCATCGCTATCGGCGCCGACAGTGCACTCGTCGACCAGATCAGCGCCCGCGTCTTGGCTCGTCATACCCGCCTCGTCGCCGCACCCAGCACTGCCCCCAATGACTATGGCGACCATAGCCATGGCGACTATGGCCATAATGGCGGCCCGCACCGCCCATGTCCCCCATGCGCCTCGCTGCCAAGCGGCCGGGAGGACCAGATTCGACCAGCGAGTCCTGCCCCCGTTCATAATTGCCTTCTGCATTGCATCAGAGGAATGTCTCATTTGTTTCTATATCAGTCTAGTATTTGAAATCACTGTATTTTTTATTACGACAGGCCACAGCCCAACACAGTGGCCGCATTCGATAGCGCGTTGATGATATTTACATCGCGTCATCGAAACCGCGAAGACCGCCGATGTCAATGACATCGTGGCCCTCTTTCCAAAGTTCTCGCTCCACAGCTCCGAGTAAGTTGGTGAATGTGCTCCGGTCGAGGGCCGATATGATATACGCCCGCTCGTCGCTTTGCTCGTGCGCAATGGAGCGCTCTAAGAGCCCCCGGTCGTCATGACCCAAGCGATCGGCTTTATTGAACACCATGAGGCGCGGGGTTTTGCTCAACCCCAGTTCGTTGAGAATTTGTACCACAGCCGCGATGTGTTGCTTGTAATCGAGATCACCCGCGTCGACCACATGGAGCAAGAGGTCGGCGTCTTCTAGCTCCTCAAGGGTGGAGCGAAACGCGGCCCGCAAGTCGGCGGGCAAGTCGCGGATAAAGCCCACCGTGTCGGTGAGCACAACTTCGCGCTCACGGGGAAAGCGCAGGCGGCGACTGATGGGGTCGAGCGTGGCAAAGAGCAGATTCTCGGCCCTGGCATCGCCCTGGGTGAGCGCGTTGAGCAGCGTCGACTTGCCGGCGTTGGTGTAGCCGACGATGGCGACGATGGGGACCTTGCGCTTCCCGCGCCGCTTGCGGCGCTGCCGGCGATTCTTGGCCATCTCCTTGAGTTTGCCCTCGAGCAGGCGAATGCGTTCGCGCGCGCGCCGACGATTGATCTCGAGTTTGGTTTCTCCCGGCCCCCGGCCGCCGATGCCACCACTCAGGCGTGACATCATGGTATTTTTTTCCGCCAATCGCGGCAGAGCGTATTTGAGTTGCGCCAACTCCACCTGCATTTTGCCATCGCGGCTGGCCGCGTGTTGGGCAAAGATATCGAGGATCAGCATGGTGCGATCGATGATCTTGAGCTCGCTGAAATTGGCGATGGCGCGCGCCTGACCGGGAGTCAAATCTTGATCAAATATCACGGTCTCCGCACCCAACTGCATGGCGCGCAGCAGCATTTGCTCCACCTTGCCCCGGCCCAGCAGATATTTGGCGTCGGCAACCTGACGCCGCTGGGTCACCACGTCGAGGACGTCGACACCGGCAGTGCGGCACAATTCGCAGAGCTCGGCAATGCGGGCATCGCTATCGTTCAAGCGTCCCAACGCCACATGCACCAGAAGTGCGCGGTCCAGACCCATCTCCGGCCCCATCTGGGGTCGCGCCACCGCCGCGCTGCGATTGAACTCGGCCTCCAGGGCCACCATGAGCTCGGCAAAGTCCGTCGCTGGGGCATAGACCGACTCCGGCGCCATCTCTTCCCACAGCTTGCCTTCGGGGTTATCGGGCAGTAGGTGGCCGATATACAGCGGACCGGCTTGGGCTTTGGGTTCATCTGGCCCGGCCTCCATGGTTCGGTTGACGGCAATGGCGGCCACAACATCGAGGCGTAAGAGCGTGAGATCGGTGAGATCGTCGTGGGTGAGAGATTCTCCGCGCAAATGGGTGTGGACCAGGCGGAGGCCGCGGAAACGACCGGCTGCCCCGCGCAGACGCCCGACATCGGGGAGCATAATCTTGCCCGCATCTCCCACCATCACGTGCTCAATGGCACCTCGTCGATTGATGAGCACGCCAACTTGTCGGCCTATCTCGGCCGAGATCTGGCACATAAAGTTAGCCAATTCGGCAGAGACAACCTGCGTCTGGCTAACCCTGCGACGGCCGATGCGCTCAAGGGCCTTGATCTGACTGGCCTTGAGCCCATGAGTATTACCGGTGACCGATTGCGTCATGCATCCAACATCATAGAACATGCCGCTGGCCATCGGCCACCGCAAACGCCCCGCCGCCCCATCGATCGCCCCCCCCTAAAGCGACGCAGACGACGGAGGCGACGGAGGCGACCCCGACGACGACGACTCGTCGCGATTGCGTGCGATCATTGTGCGATAGGCCTCCAGGACCCCGTCGGTGGCCGCCCCCTGCGTAACCTCAGAGATCGCGCGCACCTCTGCCACCGCATTAGCGGGGGCAAACGCCACCCCGGCGCATTGCAAAGCGGGGATATCACCACCGCTATCGCCGATATAGGCCACTTCATCGAGCGCAACGCCCACGCGCTCAGCCAGCCAACGCAGCCCGGCCCCCTTGTTGGCGCCTCTCGGGATGATGTTGACCGATACATCGGTGTAATGCAGGTCGAGCCCCGAATCGGAGTACGCGGCAAACATGGCCCGCACCTCGTCCAGCATGGCGGCGATGACGTCAGCATCGGGGTGAACCACGCCGACGTCGGTCTGTTTGGCAAACTCGTAGAGGGCTCCCGGATACCGCGGCAAGAGATCGCGCTTGATTTTCTCGCGCAATTCGGCCAGAGCACGGGTGGCCTCCGCCGTAATCTCGGGCGACCACACCACGCAATTGCTCGCGGGATCGTACATCCCACTGCCACTTTCAAATAGAAACGGTCGCCGCACCCCGAGCCATTGTGCGATCGCCTCGGCGTACGGCATGGGACGCCCGGTGCAGATAGATAGCTCGGGAATCGCCGCGTCGTCCTGGCTCTGGCGCTGTAATCGAACGATTTCGCTGAGAGCCCCCCATGACGGCGGCTGAAACGGTACGCTCAAACAGCCATCGAGATCGCTGACAAATAGACGTATCACCCCACGTCCCTTATCGCGATACGTCGCTCGCGACAAGAGGACACGGATCTTTTACTCGCCGCCAGCTTCGAGGCTGGCCTCCATGCCGGTCTCGACGCCAGCATGGCTCCCGTCCGCTATCACCGCCCCCGTGCTGGTTTCATCCAGCAGCGTCATCGCGATGGCCAGGGCCTTCTTGCTGCGTTCGATGGCCGATTCGTCGGTTTTGATTTTGCGATAGGCTTTGAGGATCTGCTCCTGATAGTCAGCGCTCCGTGACTCCAATTCGGCGACGTCGCCCTTGAGCTCGCCGATGCGACTCTCGCGCTGGGCAATGGTGTCGAGATGGCCCGCAATCGCACCATCGCGCTCGGCAATGGTGGCGTTTGCTGCGGCCAACATGCCTTTGCTCTCCTCTAGTTCGCCGCGCAGAGCGGCGAGTTCGGTCTCAAGTGAGATGCGCTGACCGTCCATGGTCGCCACGGCATCGGCATGGGTGCGCTCGATGTTCTCCATCTCGGCGCGATGGCGCTCGGCCTGCTCCTTGTCCCGGGTCTCATGCTCGGCTGCGGCGCGCGCCATCTGCTCTTTGTGCTCATTCTCTGCCGCAGCCTGGGCCTCGGCGGCCTCGCGTTTGGCAGCCTCCAACTCCTCGGCGGCCTGGGTCTTGGCCGCCGCAAGCTGACTGTCGCGCTCGGCGATGGCCTCGGCCATGGCCGCTTGATGTGCGCTTTCGAGGGTTTGCTTTTCCTCGGCGTACGCAGCCTCGCGCTGCTGGCGTTCTTCAGCTTGGCGACCATCGGCCTGTTCCAAGGCCTGTTTGTGCTCTTCCTGTGCCGCCGCAAGCTCTTTGGCCGCAGAGGCTCGCAGCTCCTCCTCGGCGCGTTCGCGTTCGGCTTTGGCCGCAGCCAACGCCGCTTCATGGGCTTGGGCGCGCTCCTCTTCCCGCTGCGCAAACTCGCGCTTTTGCCCCTCTATCGCCTCTGCGAGCGCGTCTTCACCGCGTTTTTTCTCCTCGGCCTTCGCAGCATCGACGGCCGCCGCGAGGGCCTCCGCATGCCGCTTTTCGAGCTCTTCACGTGCCTCGGCATGTTTGCGCTCCAGCGCCTCCATGGCACTTTGATGCTCACTCTCGTGCTTGGCGATGGCTTGCGCGTGTTCGCTCCGAAGCGTCTCGATAGCCTCTTTTTGCTCTGCGTCCAGACGCTCGAACTCCGCCGCGCTCTCCTGCTCGTACGTCCGCATGGCGGCCGCGGCCTGCTCACGCTCGGTCTTGGCCTGGTGCTTCAGCGCATCTGCGCTCTCTGACATCTGCTTGAGCTTGGCCTGAAAATCCTCGCGACTGCGCTGCAGCGTCAAGTTCTCCTTGCGCATCATCTCCATGCGCTCGCTGTTTTCGAGCAGCCGCTGCTCAAGTTCCAAATTCTTGGAATCCAGGGCGGCCTTCCCGTGATCGAGCGAGCGCAATTTTTCCTTAAAGTCGAGGATCTCGCGGTCGCGCACACCGATCTCGTCGCGCAACTCAAGCAACTCGCGGTCCTTTTTATTCAGGGTCTCGCGCAGACCGAGAATTTCGCGCTCGCGGGAAAACGAACTCCCCTCGCCGCCAGCCGCAGCACTGGGCGACGCATTGGCGGCTGCCGCGCGCGCGCTATCGAGCTCGGCCCGGAGCTTGTCCGCTTCGGACTCAAGTACGCGAATGCGCTCAGAATCGGCGGTATTGGACCGAGCGTGTTCGCGTACCGCCTCTTTGGCTTCGTCGAGCTCGCTCTGGGCCCGGTTAACTTCTTGCCTAGCCGAGACCACCTCGCGACGCAGACCATCGATCTCCCCCTGCAGTTTCTTGTTGTCGTCCTCCAATTCGCGGATGTGATGCGCGGCCACCTCAGCGCTGACCGTATCTGCGCCTCCCGGAGAGACGCCCTCCGATAGCGGCTGCGGCGATGATGCCGGCGGCGCCGCAGCCGCGCCAGGCGCCGGGGGCAGCGGTGCCGGCCCATCGGCAGCTGCTGCGCCGGCCTGCTCCACCGACCGCTGCGATATGTCGTCTGCGGGGCGGCCCTCCTGCCGGGCATGGGCGGCCATAGCGTGATCGCTCGCCTTCGGCGGCAGGGCACTCGTCATCACCGTCTTTTCCGCGATATCGCCGCCCAAATTGGCCGCCTCGCCATCGTATTCAAAGACCGGACCGTCGATGGACAACTCGTCAGCTTCGTCGTCAAAGGCCAGATCTGCAATGATCTGCGGCGGCGCGACACGGGTGCGCTCGCCTTCGTCAAAGCCGGGTATATCACCGTCCTCAATGAGCAACTCAGCGTCCTCACCGATCTCCAACTCATCGACATCCACATCCATACTGAGAGGGAACTCCTGCGGAAATTCGGTGGCATCCTCCTGCAATGGGCCCAAACCGACGATATTGTCCACCTTGCCCAACAGTTCCTCAGTGCTCATGGTGCGCTTGTCGATGTACTCGTCGGCATGCACCTTGAGCCGGCGGTGACTTTGAAACCCCGAGGGCGGCACCGACGCAGTCGTGAGGATAATGGGCACATCTTGCGCCGCGCTCTTCTTGGCTTTATTGCACAGCGCGTAACCGAGCTTGTCTGGCTCCTCCACGGCGATAAAGATGAGAGACGGCTTGAGCGACGACACCTGGACCAAGGCGTCGGGGCTGGGCTTCACCTGCTCGATGCCAAAGCCATAGGGAGCGAGCTGCTCGTTGAGGAGCCGGAGAAATTCTGTATCGTTGTCGATAAGCAGTAGGCGGCGCGCACTCATTGGTGCCGAATCCTTTCCGTTCGCAAACGTCCGGACGCCGAGGCTCGCGGACTACCGCAATCATTGCCGTCACAGACGACAGTGTCGGTAGAAAAGTAGACCCACCTACTACAGCGATAGAGACCCATGCGCCAGAACCAAATCTCTGCGCATCAGTGTATCTCGGTCAGATATACGCGTGCAACGTGCTTGCCGCCGAGTCATCTCGCAGCCCACGCCATATCGACGCGTATGGCGCACTAATTTGGCGAAGTCGTGCTTAGCAGATCTGAGCGCCGCACCACGTCAAAGAGGTGCTCTCCAGTCATCTTTGCCGACGTAAATAAATAGATGACGTTCAGCGGTCCCTTGAGGGCGACCACACCGTATCCCTTCGACTCTCCAACCCACACATCACGGCTGCCGATGGTGCGTTTACGGGCATTGTCGAATCCGGAGCCAAAGTCGATGTTATCGGCATTAAACGCCAACAGCGATACCTCATGACGGCGGCGATCGAGGGCCACGTCGTAGTAAAACTGCAGCGCATCACGCCCCTGAATGTGACTGAGGCGACCGCCGCGCAGGCGTACCTCGGCGGGGTTGAAGCGGGGCACCTGTACCGGCTTGTTGTAGTGTTTTTGCACCCACGGCGATACCGCCGTGCCCTGGACCTCAATCGGTGGCCGGCGCATGTGCTGGCGCACTGCATCACTGGCGACCAGGCGCTCCTCGGCCACCTGCGGGGACGAGGAGGCAGTGACAAATACCATGAGGGCCGCCGCCGCCGCCATCGTCGCCGCAATGGGCAAAATCATCAGATTGCTGCGGCGCGGGCTCTTGCGCTGATTCCAGTCTTCGCGGTCGAGGCTGTGGCAGATGGCGTCTTGTAAGCTCATTGGGGCCTTGGGGGCCGTGAGCTGCTGGCGTATCTGGCGGTGAAATTCGGCTTCGCTTTCGAGATGGTTGCGGCACCCCTCACACACAGATGCATGGGTCTCGAACTCGCGTGCATCCCCCTCGGTGAGTTCATTGTCGAGATAGCTCTGAGTGAGCGTCTCGATATCTCCACATTGAATAAGCATGATCTCAGCTCCCTTGCTTGCGATATGCCGCAAGGTCAATCGTGTTGCCACTGGGCGTCTTCACCGCCGATGTGTCGGCAGAAGAAGGTTTTGGGCCGCGCTTGGATTTTACAATCCCCTGCTCGACGGCAAAGTCGTGCAGGGCGTTCTTCAGCAAGCGCCGCCCCCGATGTAGACGGCTCATCACGGTCCCCACGGGACAGTCGAGGATCTCGGCGATCTCCTTATAGGAAAAACCCTCGACGTCGCAGAGAACCACAGCTACGCGGAAATCGGTCGGCAGCGCCTCGAGTGCGCGAACCACATCGTCCGAGAGCGTGCGGTCGATCAGCTGGCCCTCGGGATCGCGCTGCCCAGATCCCTGGGTGTGGACCAGGACCCCGTCGATGGCCTTTTGTTCATCGCGGGCGGCTTCCAGAACTTCGCGCGAGCGTTTGTTCTTCTGATAGCTGTTGATAAAAGTGTTGGTCAGAATACGAAAAAGCCATGCCTTGCAGTTGGAGTCGCGCTGAAATGTATCCCAGAAACGATATGCACGCAAAATCGTGTCTTGCACGAGATCTTCGGCATCGCGGGGGTTTCTCGTCAGGCGATACGCCGCACCATACAGTGCATCTAAATGGGGAAGCGCCGTGCCTTCGAATTCACTTCTGCGGTTTCGCCTACTCAACATGGATCGTATCGGCTCATACTCTAGTACGCGGCTGGTTTATTCCCCGGCCTGTACGAAAACATCGCACGGCATTGTCCGGTTGAACCTGTCCACGGGAGTGCGAACACTCATTGGAAGGGGGTATGATCGACATTGAGTGCTTCGGCAACTGCGGGATGCGGCACCGTACCGCGATAGGTGTTGATTCCCGATTCGATTTCCGGCGCCAGCTTCACCGCGCCCTCCAAACCGTTGTCGGCCAGGAGTTTCACGTAGCGCATGGTGGTGTTGGTGAGGGCAAAGGTCGAAGTCCGCGGCACAGCCCCTGGCATATTGGCCACGCAGTAGTGGATGACATCGTGCAGCCGATAGGTCGGATCCTGGTGGGTCGTCGCCTTGGTGGTCTCAATGCACCCGCCTTGATCGACAGAGACATCGACGACGACCGAGCCCGGCTCCATGCTCTTGATCATCTCTTCGGTGACCAATCGCGGCGCCCGCGCACCGGCCACCAGGACGGCACCGATCAACAAATCGGCCGATTGCACTGATTCGGCAATGGTATGGGGATCCGAGTACAACGTCTGGATACGGCCCTCGTAGATATCGTCGAGGTAGGCCAACGTGCTGGGATTGATGTCGAGCACACTCACCCGCGCGCCGAGCCCGACCGCGATCCGCACCGCGTTGGAACCGACGATGCCGCCGCCGATAACGGTGACCCGCCCCCGCTGGACACCGGGGACCCCTCCGAGCAAAATTCCCTTGCCACCGCGGGCGCGCTCCAAAAACATTGCCCCCGCCTGCACCGACATCCGTCCAGCCACCGCGCTCATCGGCGTGAGCAAGGGGAGATGCCCCGGCGTAGGCTCAATGGTCTCATATGCGACACCGTTCACTTTTCGCTGCAAAAGTTCGGCCGCCAACGCCGGCGCAGCGGCGAGATGCAGATACGTGAAGACCAGCTGCCCTTCCCGCATGCGGGAAAATTCGGCCTCAATGGGCTCTTTGACCTTGACGATCATGTCCGAACGGGACCAGACCTCCTCTGCCGTATCCAAAATCTCGGCCCCGGAACGGCGGTATTCGTCATCGACAAACGCGCTTCCATCACCGGCATGGGCCTCGATGGCGACCTCATGACCCGACGAGGTAAGCACCTGGACCCCCGCAGGCGTCAGGCCGACCCGAAACTCGTGATTCTTGATTTCTTTGGGAACTCCGATGCGCATCGCCCGGATGATTTGACCGTGCTTCAAACCCTGTCAATGGCCAGAGAGGCCGAATATAGATGAAGTCGGTTTTTGCTCGAGTTCTCCCCCATCTCCGCCTCATCGTGAGATACTATAAAGATTGGGTCAGATGGAAGACATCCTCTACAGACAATGTATTGACGCACTATACCGAAGTGTCAGCTCGGCCACAGTGTGGCAGTGTTTCCCCGCCGGTCCAATCCCTCACCACCAGCCCCCACGACCGAGCGATTCATGCGCACCTGGGCGCCATGCGGTATCTGAGGGGCTTGGGGTTGGCGTTGGGTTCGGAGTGATCGAGGATAGAGAGAACCAGTGATGCAAACCTCGGAATCGGCAGCATCTCGCATTGTGCTTTTGGTCGACAATGAGGCGCCTCTCAGACGGGCATTGACCCGGCTCTTGCGCCGCGCCGGTCACCGCACTCACGATGCGGCGACCCTCGAAGAAGGACGCCGGGTGCTCATTGAGAACGAGGTGGACATCGCATTCATAGACATCGGCTTGCCAAAAAGTCCCAACGGCAGTGGACTGCAGCTATGCCATTGGGCGCTGGCAAAGCAGCGGGCCCATGCCGTGTACGGCATGACGAGCTATCCGCGCCGGTTGGCCGCCAACAAGGAGAAAATCGACAGTGATGTCGAGATATTGGAAAAGCCGTTCGATGTAGCCCACATGATGGCGCTCGTTGACAAGGGCCCCAACCGCCGACGCACGAAAGAGCCCGAGAGTTTCGATACCTGGCGCAAACGCTACGCGCCCAGTATTGTGGGCGAGGATAGCCAGCTCGTCGAAGCCCTCAAGATCACCCGCACAGTGGCCGAGACCGACTGCACCGTCCTCATCACCGGAGAGAGCGGCACCGGCAAAGAGCTGCTAGCGCGCGCGCTGCACAAGAGCTCTAAGCGGGCGAGTGGACCGTTTGTGGCCCTCAACTGCGCCGCGATTCCCGACTCCATGGTCGAGGCCGAACTATTCGGGCATGCGCGGGGCTCCTTTACCGGCGCGCATGCCAGCCGCCAGGGCCGCGTGGCGACCGCCGAGGGCGGCACCCTCTTTCTCGACGAAATCGGCGATATGCCGCTGGCGGCCCAAGCCAAATTACTGCGCATGCTGGAGGAACATACCATCATGCCCGTGGGCTCAGATAGCCCGCTGACCATCGATGTGCGCATCTTGGCTGCCACCAACCAAGACCTCGAAGCCATGGTCAAGGAAGGACGATTTCGCGGAGATCTCTACTACCGCCTGCGCGTCATCCCCATCGAGCTGCCGCCCCTGCGCGAACGCGGCGATGACGTTGTACGACTGGCCCAGATGTTTTTAGACACCGCCAACCAGCGTAACGGCTGTAATATCAGCGGATTCGACGCATCGGCCGAACGCATGTTGACTTCGCACTACTGGCCCGGCAACGCGCGCGAATTACTGCATCTGATCGAACGCACGGTCATATTCAAAAAAAGCGGCCGTATCGGTGCCAGCGACCTGAATTTGCGTATTTCTGCCCGCGGTACCGGCGGACATCGGGTGCTCAATGTCATCAGCAGCGATGTATTTGACGGCCGCGACTTGCGCAGCACCATGGAAGAGGTCGAGCGCCGCCTGATCGACGAGGCCCTGGAGCGCACCGGAGGCAACCGCACCGAAGCTGCCGCGCTCCTCGGCGTCAACCGCACAACGTTGGTCGAAAAGATCCGCAAGCACAATTCGTAGCGAACTTGCGCTCTGCGCGCCCACACACGGGTGCCATACAGATACCGCATCGCGCGTGTAGCAGCAGTAGTAGCTCACGACATACAGAGCTATACAATCCCGCTACCAAATCACCACAGACATCGCCAGAGCGGTGTCCCATCCTGTGGCCTCACGTGGCGAGGGGGCCCATTCCCCCATCGCCCGTAAGTAACAACACTCATACACGGAAGACCGCACATGCCTCGTCTTTTGTCCGAACCGACCGTTTCCGCCATCGGCCCTATCGCACTACTCTTGCTCGGCAGCATCGGAGGATGCGGCGACAATGCCCAGCCGGCACCGCCGCCCGACCCACCACCGCCAGCAGAGGCCGTCTCGGCCTCCTTTCGCGTTGCCATCGATACGGCACATCCAGATCTCAGTGCCGAGACCATCGAGCCGCGCAGTGAACCGGCCACTGTCACCTCCATGGAAGACAGTGCCGAGGTCAGTGCCGCCCAAGCATCATCTCCGACCCCATTCGACGACGACGGTGAAGCCGGCGGCCTCGATCTGCACGTCGCCGTCAAGCGCGTCGCCCCGCAGTGGCAGCAAATTTGGTTTCACTTGCTCATCGAAAACCAAGGCGACCAAGCCCTACGCGATATCAAAGTCGACATCGACTACGCTGGCACCCTGTACCACGTGACCCGCGACCCATTTGCCGTGGCGACCGCCGAGCGCAGCTTTGTCCTCGGCGGCATCGGCCCCCGCGGCATCGGCATGCTGTCGTTTGCCGTGCCCACAACTGATGCAGAAGACGCTGCAGACGTGGAATTCGACGTCTCCATCGCCGGCTATCGCACCCAGCATCGCGCTGCGAATTCATCGACGATTTCCATCACCCCGGACGGTGGCGAAGTATGGGCGCCATTTGCTGACGCCGATACCGTCGCCGTCATCGATACCACAAGCGACGAACGCGTGGCTCAGGTGCCTGTACCCGGCAAGCCCACCGGCGTGGCCATTACCCCCGATGGCCAGCGGGTATTGGTCACCAGCGCCACCGGCAACACCGTGTCCATCATCGATCGCGAATCTCGCACCGTCATCCAGACCCTCGACGAAGACGACGGCATCGGTCGTGAACCCCGCCATATCGTAATGTCTCCCGACGGCGATCGCGCCTATATCAGCGCCTACGTCGACGACACCATCACGGCCCTCGACCGACGCGATGACGGCACCTTTGCCGTCGCAGACGCCATTGCCGTGGGCCGGCGCCCCTTGGGCATGGCGCTCACCCCCGATGGCCAATCTCTCTACGTGGCCCACTTTCTCCCGCGCGGGCCCGTCCTCGACAACGAGGGCTGGATCACCGTCATCGACACCGAGCCCCTGAGCGCGCAGAGCGAAGTGCCCATCCACGACTACTTCAACGAAAAACCCGCCGCGTGCTTCCAACCCCTCTTTGGCGACCAATTTGACGCCATGAGCTTTGTCGGCGAGGGCGTGCCCACCCAGCTCGCGGGCGTATTCCTCAACCCCGGCGGCAATCAGGCCTGGATTCCCCATACCCGGCTGCCCAGCTTGGGCATTTTCGAGTTCGGCCCCAACGCTCAACCCATTTCTACCAGCTCCGCCTTACGGCCGGGCGAAATCGCCTCCGCCTTTATCAGCCTGCTCGACACCCGCCGAGCCGATGACGTGGATCTACAACTATCACCGGGCCTACTCGATGCCCCCGGCGCAGACCCCACCTTCTTATCCTGCATGAAGTTCGCCACCGAGATCGAACTCCTCGATGCCGACATCTTGACCGACCCGGACCAGCAGATCAACCGCGGCATCTTTGTCGGCACCCACGTCGCCGGGCTCAACTCCCTCGGCCTGGTGCGCCACATCGCCTATACCCGCGGCGGCCGACGCATGATGCTGCTATCGCACCAATCCGATGAAATCGCCCTCTACGACGCCGTCACCCATCACCCCCTCAGCCGCTCGCACTTTCAACTGAGCGGCGCCAACCCCAGCGGCATGGTCGTCAGCCCCGACGGCGCCAAAGCCTACGTGGCCTACGAAAACTCGACTTTTGTCTCGGTCCTCGATCTCGGCGCATTCAGCGATACCGACAATCTGCCGACGCCGACCTTTATCCCCTACCAATTCAAACAGACTCCCGAATTCCCGGCACCTCCGGGAATCCTCGGCAATAGCGGCCGTCTGGTGCGCCACATCGGCGAAGTCCCCCAAGAGCCCGCCATCAGCGAAATCACCCAAGTTGCCATTGTCGACGAAGACCCCATGGACCCGCTGATTCGACGGGGCCGGATCTTATTCAATTCTTCCAATCCAGACCGCTACAGCCACATCAATAGCCGGGTCGGCACTTGCTCCAGCTGCCATCCCGACGGCGGCAGCGACGGCAGCATCTGGGCCACCATGGAGGGCGAACGCCGCACCATGTCTCTGCGCGGCGGCGTCGCCGGCCGCGGCTGGCTACACATCTCGGGCACCCATCAGGACGCCGAAGAATTCGTGGCCCAAGTAACCGCCGAACGCCTGGGCGGCAATCCCGACGAAGACGATCTCCACGCCCTCACCGAGTACGTGGCCTTCGGCATTGCTGAACTGCAAAAACCGTCCCTCGATGCCGCGCTGGTGGCCCAGGGTAAAGAAGTCTTCGAAGCACGCTGCGGCTCGTGCCACGTCGGCGATGATTACGGCAGCGGCAATCCCAGCGCCGATGACGTCTACGGCGGCGGCGCCGACGAAGGCCCCATGCTCTTTGACGTGGGCACCGCCACCGACGATGCCCATTCCCTGCGCGGCCCGTTCTTCTCCAGCCGCCTGCCCGAGCTCGACCGGCAAATCGACGTCCTCTTGCGCGGCGATCGCGACCTCGGCGACGGTGACCTGGTGCAAGAAGTGCTCGATTTCCGCCCGCGTCCCAATCGCAAACGCGGCGAGTTCCGCGCGCCCAGTATGGTCGATATCCACGATTACGCGGTCTTCTTTCACGATGCCAGCGTCGAATCCCTGGAAGAGGCCGTGGCCTATATGAGCGACCGCGTCGGCGGCCTGAGCGCTGACGAACAAAAGGCCGTGGTTGAATTCCTCAAGAGTCTGTAACAACACTATGGAGATGCCCTCGGCCGCCGACACCCGAATCCTGCTCGTAGAAGACGACCTAAAGCTCGCGCAACTGGTCCGAGAATATCTGCAGCAACAGGGATACGTGGTCGAAGTCGAAAGCAGTGGCGATGACGCGGTCACCCACGTCTTAGCCCATGCGCCCGACCTCATCATTCTCGACTTGATGCTGCCGGGCCTCGACGGCCTGTCGGTATGCCGACAAGTACGCCCCCACTACGCCGGCCCCATCATGATGCTCACCGCCAAGGGCGAAGATCTCGACGAAGTCGTCGGCCTAGAGGTCGGCGCCGACGATTATATGGTCAAGCCGGTGCGCCCCCGCGTGCTATTGGCGCGGATTCGAACCTTATTGCGCCGGGTGCAACAGGACGAGCCCAGCCAGGCCCCCACCCGCATCGGCGCTCTCACCGTTGATCCAACAACCCGCATAGCCAGCCTCCACGGCCAGCCCATCCTGCTCACGACCGCGGAGTTCGATCTCCTGTGGTTGCTGGCGCGCCATCCGGGCCAGCCCTTGAGCCGCGACCGCATCTACCGCGAGCTGCGCGGCATCCCCCACGATGGCGTAGACCGCTCCATCGACCTGCGCGTGTCACATCTGCGCACCAAATTGGGCGATGACGCCCGCAATCCGGCCCGCATCAAGTCGGTGCGCGGCGTGGGCTATCTGCTCGCCGAGGTCCCATGAGCCTGTATGTGCGCGTGGCCATTGGCGTGCTTTTAGCCATTGTCGGCGCCGTAGCCACCTTGGTGGCAGCGCGCTACGGCATGGTCGACGATCAGGTGCAGCTGGGGATTCGCAACAATCTCCTCGGCCCCATGCGCGTGGCCCGAGACAGTCTCAACACCACTATCAACACAACCGACCGCGAGCGCGGCGCCGAACTCGCCCGCCTAAGTGGCCTCTTTGGCTATCCCGTAACCATTGGCAGCGCACGGGCCGTGCCCGCGCAAGCGCGCCAGCGTTGGGGCCCAGCCGAAGCCGGCCTCTTTCACAGCGACGACGGCGCCCTCATCGCCTACCTGCCCCTGGGCAATCACGCTAGCGAAGTGCTGCTCTTTGGCCCCTTGCCCAAGGTGCAATTTCAACCCTCACTCGGCGAGAGTGCCCTTGTCATCATCCTCGGACTCAGCATTGTCGGCGGCACCGCGTTCTTGGTCGTGGCGCCGATGGTGCGCCGATTGAGAAATCTGGAACACGCCACCAAACGCCTGAGCGACGGCGAACTCGGTGCCCGTGCGGCCGTGGCCTCCAGCGACGATATCGGCCGCGTGGCCATGCACTTCAACCAGATGGCGGATAAAATCCAAACCCTTCTCGAACACCAACACCAACTGCTGCAAGCAGTGGCCCATGAATTCCGCACGCCCATGGCGCGCATTCGCTTCGAGATTGAGATGGCCCTTGACGCCGCTTCCCGGGCAGAACGCAGCCAGCGCCTTGAGAGCATTGATGCCACGCTGGTGGAAATGGATCACTTGGTGGCCGAACTCATGACGTACGTGCGCTTTGACGGCCAGCATCCCGCGATGGAACGCGATATCATCCCAATTGCGGACACCCTGGACGCCATCGTCGATGACGCCCAGGTCTTGCGTGCCGGCATCGCGGTCTCCGTGCTTGAGCGGGCTACCCCAAGCGACAACGGCGACAGCGCTCCATGGCTCAAGGCTAATGCCACCTATTTCCGCCGCGTATACAACAACCTCCTGGTGAACGCTCTCCGCTACGCACAGACCACCGTGCATATTCGTTGGCACAGCGCCGCCGATGCCGTGATCATCGAAGTCCACGACGATGGCCCCGGCATCGCGACCGCCGACCGCGAGCGCATCTTTCAGCCATTCGCCCGCGTCGACGCCAGTCGCAGCCGCGGCTCCGGTGGTGTGGGCCTGGGCCTGGCCATTGTCGAACGCATTATGACGTCGCACGATGGCTCGGTGCACGTCGGCGACAGCGATCTAGGCGGCGCACGCTTTATTACCCGATGGCCCGTTCCCGCGGCGCCCAAAACTGGGAACTTATTTCTGCTCGAGTCCACCTAAGTCTACTATGATGGCGACTGCGATGCAGATCCCCAGCATGCTGCAGCAGGCCCTCGGCGACGGCCGCGTCATCCCCTTTGTCGGCGTCGGCGTATCCCGCGCCGTCGTGCGGCGGGACGACCACAAAGCCCCGCTATTTCCCAGCTGGTGGGAGCTCCTCGACCGCGGCGCCCGCAGCATCGAGGCCGAGCGGCCCCGCGATGCCCTCCTGGTCCGCACCTTGCTCGACGGCGATGAGCCCGAATACCTTGAGGCCGCCCGGCGTCTGCGCGCCGCCATGCCGGGACGTCTGTGGTCGGACTTGCTCAAGCAGCAAATCGACCCACGGCGGCAACACGTCCACAACCCCAGCCTGGCCCTGGCCCGCGCGGTCTGGGACCTCGGCAGCCAGCTGGTCATTACCACCAACTACGACCGCGTCTTGGATTGGGCCTGCCCCGAGCGCGACGACTTGGTCCGCCTGGTCAATGACGCCCCGGCCGAGCTAGCCGAGATCATCCGCGGCCCCCGAGATAGGGCGACGCGGCCCACGGTGTGGTATCTCCATGGCCATATCGACAATGTCGATAGCTTGGTGCTCACGCCCGATGGCTACCAAGCGCTGTACGCCAGCGAGGAGTTCGAACATCGCTACCGGGCGGCGCTGGCCGCCATCGAGGGCTGCATGGCCACTCATACGCTGCTGTTCGTCGGCTTTAGCATGGCCGATGAATACGTCGGCACAACGCTGCGGGCGGTGTTCGAGCGCTTTGCCGGCTATGCGGGGACCCATTATGCGCTGCTTCCGGCCAGAGAGGTCGCCGCGGTCAAGCGCCAGCAGTTGCCGGTCACGCCGCTGGCCTTTGATGATTTTGCCGCGTTGCCGGAGATTTTGCGCGAGCTGGGGCGGCAGTCGGCTATAACGGCGGGGGTGACTGAGGCGACTGGGACGACGAAGGCAGTGGACCGAAACGGTGCGTCTGCGCCGGGGGACGACAGTCCCGAGGATGAGAATCCCTTTGGTGCGGTCTTGCCGATTCTCACGCCAGAGCGCTTTATCGGCCGCGCCAATGAGCTCGGCCACATCCATCGGCTGCTCAAGAATGGCTGGCTGGCGCTGACCGGCGGGCCCAAGATCGGCAAGACATCGCTGCTCTATCGACTGGCGCATACTTGGCAGGGTGGGCCCGTTCTGGGACCTGTCGATTTGCAGAGCTTGGATGATTTCGCCGATTTTTGTCATCATGTGGCCGATGAGCTGAACTTGGCTGGCGAGGATTGGCGCACTGTGCGCAAAGCCCTGCGTAAGCATGGACCGCTTTTGCTATTGCTCGATGAAGTGGACTGCGGCCCGGGGCGCTGCCTCGATGGTGAACACCTCGGTCGCCTACGTAGCCTGGTCAACGACAATCCCGAACTGCGCGTGGTCACGGCGGCGCGCAAGCCGGTTAAGCAAGCGTTTCCCGATACTGGCACGGGTTCGCCCGCGTATAATTATTTACAGCCGTATGACTTGGGCGAATTCAGCGACGCAGACGCCAAGGCGCTGTTGGCCCATCCTTGGGCGCCACATGCACAATCATTTACTGAGTCGCAGATCGCCGAGCTCCTGGACCATGCCGGACGCCATCCCTTTTGGCTACAGCGAGCGGCCCATCATCGCTATGCCAACCTCCGCAATGCCGGCGTCGATTGGCGCACAGCCTGGCAGCGCGATCGGGACCACATGCAGTGAGCCGCAGCGACGACGCGCTTTTTGACTTGGCACCACGGCGCAAGCGGCCGCTGTCGCTGTGGAATCCCGTCGATTATCTGGTGCTGCTGTACTGGGCCTTTTTCTTTCCCCAAGCTCTGCGCTGGTATGTGGAGACGTTTGGCCGTGCCGATTGCCAGAAAGATAGTGGCTTTTCGACATGGCAAATATGTGTGCGCGATACAGTGCAGCGGCATCTAACCCTTCAAGCCATTGCACTGCTGCTCATTCCCATCGTCACCCTCGTGCTCATAAGATTATGGATAGATATACCAATATCTTTAGATGGAACCGGCTCACAAGTATCTGGACTCATGATTGGATTCGTGGCTCTCGGTCTAATTGGAGTCATAGCCAAAGGCGCAGCTTTTGGCTTAGATGTCGTTGTCGCTGGCATCTTGAGCGCAATCATCGCGGGAGGCGTAGCCTTAGGCTTAGCTCTCGCCATAGCCGGAGACTGGGGCGCAATCATCGCGGGAGCTACAGCATTTAGCTTAGCTTTCGGGTTGATTTTCGCCATCGCTAGTCGAGTGGATACAGATATTGTTTTTGCAGTAATTTTTACGGTATTTGTTGCGATAGCTCTTATCACGATTCTGGCTATGGCTGCTGGCGTGTCTATTGGCATAGCTGTTGGCGTTACTGTCACTGTTGCTGTTGCAAGTGCGGCATTGAGGGTCATCGGGTGGAGCCTATCCCTTCTCTCTCACCGAATCCGGTGGTCGTGGGCAGTGGGACGTCGTACATATTTACCCCTCCCGAGGTTGCATGTCGCGCTCGGCCGTCAACTCACCCACGATTGGAGCTCAGGAACAAAAGTAATCAATCAAGTCCTCGCCTACTCTAATCAGTTCATTACGGTGAATGCTGTAGTCAACCAATCCCTATCGCGCTCGCAACCTGACCTCTTGTTGCAACGTGTCGCCTCCTTGGCCCATCAGCCCTTTGACTGGGACCTCTTGCGCTATAGTAGCGCCAGTCTAGGCAACGCTCTGCGCTCGAAATTGATCAACGGGTTCTTTTTCTTTATTCCCAAGCGGCAACGCCGTACCTTGGCCGCCAGGTACCCGTCTACGCTCCGCCTGGACACCCCAGCGCGGGCCGCATGCGCCGGCTTCTGGTCCTGGCACGCCAAAGACACCAGTGCAGCCGCCGCCGCTTTCGAGCAAGTGCGCACGCTGCGCTTTGGTCCAGAGCTCGCCGGCATCGCCCATGCGCTACAGCAGGGCGAGGCCGCCGACACCATCGAGGCCGTCATCGTCTGGCAAGACAACGTCGCTTGGCTCGACGACTTGCCCAAGGAAGAAGAAGAACGACTGCGCCCCGGCACCCTGGCGGCGCTGGAATCCCTGCGCCGCGCCGCCGCTGACGTGGCTACCGCCCAAGGCGCCTATGCCCCCCTCAACCGCACCGCTTCGCTGGGCCGCGCCGCCGCCACTCTACAAGACCTCATCGAACAAGGCGCCGCCACCTGCCCCGAGCCCGAATGGCCCATCATCCACAACATCGCGCAAACCTGGCGCGATCTGGTAGTCAAAGCCGGCGGCAAAGCCGGCGAAGAAGTCACCCGCCAGCGGGTCATCAACCCCTACGACGGCTACTCGGGCCTGCCCGTGAGCCCGCCGGCCTTTGTCGGCCGTGTCGGCGCCATGGAAGACATCCAGCGCCACTGGGCCGGGCCCGAAGACCCACCCGTCATCGTCCTCTACGGCCACCGCCGCATGGGCAAGACCTCGATTCTGCGCAATTTGCAAAACAACCTCCCCGACGGTGGCCTGCTGGTGTATCTCGACGCCCAGGGCCTCATCGCCGACAATGCCGGCCAGTTCTTGCTCGACATCGCCGAAGCCATTCACGAGCGCGTCAGCCAAGCCGGCCTCGACGCCGGCCCCCCGCCCACCGAAGCCGACTACGACAGCCTCGGCCGCGCCCGCCGCCGCCTGAGCCAGCTCCTCGACACCCTGGCGCCCCAAATGACGGCAACAACGACGACAGCGGCAACGACGACGGGCAGCCGACGCCTCATCCTGGCCTTTGACGAATTCGAATTCATCCAAGACTACATCGACCAGGGCCGCATCGACGCCGCCGTCCTGCATTACTTCCGCTCCATCAACCAAAAGTACCGCTGGCTGGCCCTCATCTTCGGCGGCTTGCACACCATGGACGAAATGGGCAAAGATTATCGCGGCGCCTTCTATGCCCAAACCGAACAAGTGCGCGTGAGCTATCTAGCCCCCGACGCCGCCGTCCGCCTCATCACCCAGCCCCACCCCGACTTTCCCCTCGAATACCAGGCCGCATTGCGCGACGAACTCTTCCGCCTCACCTACGGCCAGCCATTTCTGCTGCAGCGCCTGTGTTGGGCCATGGTCGAGGGCTGGAACGACCGCTTTGAACGCCAGCGCGGCACCATCGAATACACCCTCACCCTCGACGACCTGGCCCCCGTGGTGGAGCACGCGGTGTCTTCCGACAGCGCCTACGCCTACTACTTCACCGGGGTGTGGAACAACATCAGTGCCGACGAACAAACCCTCATGACCCTCCTGGCCCAACGCGAGCAGCCGTGGCCCACCGCCGACCTCATGGCTGCCTGGACCGACCGCGACATGCAGCGCGAGACCTTTGACGCCACCGTGGCCGCCCTGCGCCACCACGACGTCATCATCGAACACCGCGTCGACAAAGACAAACATGACGCCGAGCACGGCCCGAGCCTCGGCTACGCCAGCGAACTCCTGCGGCGCTGGGTGGCCCGGCACCGGATCGAAGGTGGGTGATCCGCCAGGGGGGTCACGCAGATTTTTCTGCGCATGCGCTACGCCGCCAGGGGGGCCGAGCAGATTTTTCTGCTCACGGGTTGCGCCGCTGGCTATGCGGAGCAGATTTTTCTGCTCATGGGTCGCGCCGCTGGCTATGCGGCTCAGATTTTTCTGCTCACGGGTTGCGCCGCTGGCTATACGGAGCAGATCTTTTTCGCTCAGGTGTCGCGCCGCCACGGGGGCCGCGCTCGCCACATCAGCAAAGATCCTCTGGCGACAGCAGATTCGAGCAAGCGGTGTGTGAGAAATGTCTCAACGACGGCGCATACGGCATGGCCGAGCGAGCGAACATGCCCCGACGACGGCGCATGCGCGACCAACGAGGACGGCAAACGGCCCCAACGCCGGGACCACATCGTGCTTTTTTCTGCTCACGGGGCCCAACGCCGGGACCGCTTCGTGCTTTTTTCTGCTCATGGGGCCCAACGCCGGGACCACCGCGTGCTTTTTTCTGCTCACGGGGCCCAACGTCGAGACCGCTTCGCACTTTTTTCTGCGCCTGGGGTCCGCCAGCAGGCCCGATGCGTGCGCTGGAACGTTCCACCCGCACACGTGGCGCCCCCCCATGTCGAGCCGTATCGACGAACGCAAAGGCACAAGAACATCAGACCCGCAATAGAGTCACAGAACGGCCATCTGGACTAGTGGTTTGCTCGATCGCGATGGGCGGCTCTTCTGCGGAGTCCCCCATATGGCGATCGACATGGCGATCGCTACGTCGATCAAAAATAATCAAATAGCCGTGCCCCAGCTGCAGCCGCTGCAAGTACTCGTCGAGTTGACTAAGTCCTTGACGCACCGGATCGGGCTTCTTATCACGCCAGACCTTGAGCTCCATGGCCTCGCGCTGCCATTGACGCTGGCCGTCGCTATCGGTATATGGCCAGCGCACCAGCAAATCGATGCGATAGCGGCCCAGGCCGTATTCGCGATCGATGAAGCCACCGCCATTCACAATGCGTTGCAAGAACGCCATCAGCACCAGCTGCGGCGCCACCTCGTGATACACCAAATTGCCAGATAAGACCTCGCCTTGCTCACGCCAGAAGTCGGCAAACGCACGCAAGAGCTTGTCCATGTCTAGACGTCCTTCAGGACCAACGAAAGGCCGAGAATCGGGCTCGACGTGTTGTTCAACCGATTCAGTCAGCACCCGGGCAATCACTTCACGGTAGATTGGATTGGAGATCTCTATTATCCGGCCGAAGGCGATGAAGCCGAGGTCACGCACGTAACTCACGTCATCGTTGTAGGAGGTGGCTTGAATCGTGGTGCCCGCTATGAGCGGCTCGATAATTGAGCGCACCCGGGCCTGATGCAGCTTATCGACCAGGGAATCCAGATGCGTAGCGCGGGCTAAAATGAGCCGCTCCTTAGCTGTATCCACGTGCTCCGCTGTAATGGCCTTGGACGCCGGCACCTTCATCTTATTGACGATCTCACGCGCTAGGGCATTGCTCAACCACGGTTGCCCGCGCGTGAGCTCGAAAGCTCGGGTCAGCGAGTCTTCCGTGAACGTCTGCCCGCTCTCTTGGCTGTGCTGCTGGTACAGGGCCACCATCTCATCACGGCTGAAGTCGCCGAGACGCAGCGATTCGACCTTAATATTAAACGGACTCGCAGAGCCCAGCCGCGATGGATCGCCGCCGCTTTTGGCCTTGTAATCGCGCACATCCCGCAGTCCGCATAGTGCCACCGACCAGGGCGCATTGTCGGGCCGTGCCACGTAGATATCGCGCAGCTGCCGCAGCACCGAGATCAAGCCCTGTCCACGAACGGCGTCGATTTCGTCAAAAAACAGCACCAGGGGCCGCCCGCTGACGCGGGCCCAAGCGCGCAAGCCATTGGCAAGCAAGCTACTAGAATCGGCATCCGGCCACGGCAGCGGCGGTTGTAGCTCCGCGGGCAGGTCGTTGTCAGCATTGCGCGAAATGCTCTCTAGAATGGCCCGCTGTGCAGCCTCGTAGTCATCGCCGGCAGCCTCAGCGGTTTCGCAGCTGAAATGCAACGCCGTATACGTACCCGCGGCCGTTAGCTGCCGAGCCAGAGCCCGCAACGTGGTGGTCTTGCCGGTCTGACGCGGGCATGGACCACGAAATACCCGCCTTGGGCCACGATCTCGGGCGCCTCGGGCAGCCTTTCGGCGGCCGGGATCATGTAGTGGAATCGCGGGTCGCACGGCCCGGCGGTATTGAAGAAGCGCATACACACAGCCTAGCGCAAACCTTGCAAAAATCCGAGCACAGAGCGACGGCATACGTTCTGAACAACCCCACCACAGCCAACCACCACCGCCGACGACGAAAACCGACGGAGCTTGAGTTGACATCGAATCATCAACTCAGCAAATATCATGTTAGCATCGCATCCATGCAACGGATCACATATCCATTCCCGGTTGGAGAAAACCCGCAATTTGTCAGCGATTTGGCAAAAAAAGAGCTCGATCGCCTGTCGAGCATCTATCCGACCATGATCGCGGTATCGCCAGAAATTCCCCTGTCCACGGTCCACACAGTGTACTGGTGCGTCCATCCCGCCCCGCGCCATGACTACATCACGCTATGCACCCAGATGATCTATTTTCTCGCCAGCGCCGAAGCGCGGGCATTTCGCGACAAAGAAAGCGATATTCGTGCCGAATTCAAGGAAGCCCGACACGCAGCCGACCCCAACGAGCTGCAGCAGTGCGTACGCGAGTTCTACGGTCGATTGCGCAAACTCGACTACGGCGACCGCGCCGAACTCGTGGCCTCCGAGCTGCGCCGATCCATCGATGCCATGGTTGCGCTATATAAATTGCCATTTGAGAATCCCGACCAAGCGGCGTACCGCGACGCCCGCCGCGGGCGGATGATCGTGCGGCCGGTATTGGAACTGCTCAAACTGGCCCACAACATCTCCAAGGCCGACGAATGGGCCATGGGAGAAATGACTAGGACCATCGACAGCATCGCCACCGATCTATGCTGGTTGGCCGACGACGTCTACCTCGGCGAGGCCTATCAGGCGCAGGGCATCCCCAACCTGCCCAACATGCTGGCCGGCGAACTCGGCGGAAAAGAAGCCGGTTATCGCCGCGTCATCGACGAACACCAAGCCAACAAGCGGCGCCTCACAAGCGCCATCGACGACCTGCACCGCCACTTTCCCCAAGGTCCATCAACGCTCTACCGAGAGATTGTTCACGGACTCGTCGCCGGATCCAGCCGCGCCATCGAGGAAGTAATGGTCGGCCTCGGCATCCCCCTGCCGCCAGATAGATAAACCGACAAATCCGACAAATAGCCAGGTGGCTGATCCGTTTGTGAGCCGAGTGAAATTGTGTCGATGTCGTCACCTCAGCCGTCCCGCTTTGCGAGCGGGTTTACATCCCGGATATGGCGAGGCATGGTTGCACAATGGATCTCTTTTCAGATATGAGACTGTTTGCCAGCATTGTCGTCAATGGATCCATGGCGGCAGCCGGGCGCGAGCTGGGGCTGTCGCCGGCCTCGATCACGGCGCGCATCAAGGCACTTGAGCACCACTTCCAAACTCCGCTCTTGATCCGATCGACGCGCTCTCTATCATTGACGCCAGAGGGGCGGGCCTTGTATCAATCCGCCAAACGGGTACTGGCCGAAGTCGATGATTTGATGTCGGTGGTGCACAGCGAGGACGGCTCCGTACGCGGTACATTGCGCGTTACCGCCCCCTTCGATCTGGGGCGCCAACATGTACAACCCATGATCGACGAGTTTTTGTACGACACCCCCCACGCCCGCGTGGAGCTGGTGCTGTCGGACCGCGCCATGGACCTGGTGTCCGAGAGTATCGATGTCGGTATCCGCTATGGCCCGCTCATCGATGGCGTCCGTGTGCTTGAATTCGGCCAGGGGCAAATCGTGGCGGAAGCGATGGGGCAAGTAGGGGTTGGCGATGAAGGGACGTCCAAAGGCCACTAGTCCTACTGCTCCGAAGTTCGTCGGGGGTTTTAGCCGCCAGAACACCGAGAGCTGCGTTACTCGTCGGTTACTGGGGCCCCAGCCAGCGCCCTCCTCGTGCCTTGCTCTCGGCGCCCTGGACAACAAAAACATCCCCTGACGAACTTCGGAGCAGCAGGACT
>JAAUYH010069346.1_pt1 | contig 31223 bp, 19 predicted proteins | sample 7278061 | NCBI WGS metagenome assembly JAAUYH01 (sample SAMN14350203, study PRJNA611818) | marine sediment metagenome | isolation source: surface marine sediment (0.6m) | place: French Polynesia: Moorea | collected 2018-08 | reverse complement strand
TGGAAGGGGCACAAAAATGACATCAAAACCAGTAAATTTGCCTCAAGATTGCTTCGAGTTGACTTCTATAGTCGTAGTGATCGATAAACTCAAAACAGAGGTTATACGGATATTTTAGAGCAGTTCCTTACTTTCTTTACTGAGAAATCTTACTCAGGAGGATTTATATCTAAGCAAGACACTTCATTGCTTGTTCGGCAATACGGATGGAGGAATATTTTTGATGCAAGGAGCTGATGCATTCCATTTGCCGCGGCGCTCGTCAGATCTAAATTTTATTGAAATTGCATGCGGCGTTTTTGCAGGGCACCTCGATTCTAAACTGTAAGCTATTTAAAGTAACCATTATTTTATCAGTGGGACAAAAGAGATTTATGTTGTATACGAAATATTTTCAAATCTATTCTGGACTGCATTAAAGTCGTGAAAATTTTTGCACATCCAGTTCTATGGTCTGCGAGGGACATTTAGTATAGCGTTCTTAAATTTTCGTCCTGCCAAAAATGGGTTCGTACTTCGCATTCACTCGCACATGCGACAATCGAACAGATACTTCCAGTTTTTTATCGTCAGCTCTTCCAAAAACACATCAGGTTTCTCAGAACATTTTCTCTGTTCGCCCTGTACAACTAGGATAGAATTCATGACCAACTTAAAGTAAAATCGTGGTCTGCGTAAATTTTTGGGGCGCGGTTTTTAGAATACGCTGAGTGCATTGCAATCATGATATTTGTATCCTAAGTTAATAAACTACGGTAATTGTTATGACCTGTACTAATTGGAGGAAACCCAATCGATGAGAAGATGAGCATATTGGTCACCTAAATCTAATTTCAAACAAACTGTTGTTTACATAGTAAAAAAATCTTTGCTGTATTTCGCTGTCATCAGTAAATAGTAACTTTTGCAGAACTATTGGTTCAATATTTTACGGGAGTGAAGGATAGAGTGTTCATCAAAAACGAATTGTGATCAAATTAACTCTCACAAAGTAGTAATCATGAAAGATGTTCACGCAAGGTACAAACACAAACTGCACGAACATTGTGAAATAGCCCTTCTATAAAAATGTGAGTTGTCCAATTTTGTCGAGCAGTTGAATAATTATATTTCAATAGCGCGTTTTTCCACAGACTGCACCATAAAATCCTGTCATCAGAATCAGTGCTTATTTTCAACACACATTTTCAACATTGATTCAAAAATTTAGAAAATCATTTGCAGGATAAATCTAGTAATTATCGGTCCGTGCAGTAGTTCCAATCCGAGAGTAGAGTTATTGGCTTTTTAATCAATCACGAGTTCCAATTGAATAAAACACTCAATTTTCTTCAGTACGTGCGATTTTTTTGTTCCTCGTTTTCAAACAGTAGTCTGTCTCAAGAGGACGGGTTACAGTCCTTATAGGCAACTCAACAATTCATGAATAGTGTTGACCAAAAATATAGTCGGAAAACGTAGTGGTTCCCGGTTTTTGACTTTTCTTCTGAATATGTTTGCGCAGTGAATCGTTAAGGGGATATGATCGGAAACGGTGGGTGCTGATCGAATAAACATGTAGAACGAAGAAACGTTGTGAAGAATCAATTCATCGCCCTCGTTTGTCTACAGTAGCAAGGTGAGCCTGTAAATTCCGGCTTGATTCTTCATATTATATGCAACATTCCCTTCAGCAGTTGCAATCAATTACGGGGATAGCTAAGTAACAAGTTATTAAGCTAAGAAGATAACCAATTAGGGACTTACATTTCGAGAGAAAAGGAGATGCTAAACCAAAACTTGTTGATAGTCTTCCTTCATGTGTGCCACTTGTAGTTGCAATTTTCGTGCAGAATGTACCTAAGTTAATCAAGATGAAAGTCACAATTTCCGACAGGTTTGGGAATGAAACTCCAACGATACATTTCTATGCACCACGAGCCAGCAAGGACACAGGCGGTTCTACTCGATAACGAATATTCTCTGCTTTCACATACTGCGGTTTCGGCAGGAATGAATGGCATATGGGTAACGATAATGCAAAAGTTCTAGAGAAATAAATCATTAAAAAATGAACGGAGGGAAGATATTTTACACGAAAATGCTGTACTGTACCTTGTCGTACCCCACCAGCTCGCGGTCACGCCTGCGCTGTGCCATAAATAGTGGTAGCAGGCTCGGTCGACTGCGCTCTATCGAGTTGCAGTCCATGGGCATCATCCAAACGTTCCTGAGTTTCTTTCATCAAACCCAACGAGAACAGTGTTTCCAAATAGACGACCACGGGGGCGGCCAGCACGCTATGTATCAACGACGTGAACATGGCAGGTCGATTACTCTCGCATTGCACATGCCCCACAACTTGCGCTGTCCAACACGCGAGATGCACTACAATCGTAATCGGCAACACCACAACAGGCGGTACAACATTCACAATCACCAACGACAGAAAATACAACAGTCCCGCATACGGCGCGAATACGAATCCGACCTGCAAAGCCACAGTTAGCACTGATACGAATTGCGCACGCGTGACGCGAACAAGCTTACCTTGGCGTCGAGGAATATGAGGTACGCGCAATAACCCACGGTGACGAGGAATGCGAGATCGGGCAATAGTGGTAAACGCACGTAACACAAGAATATCAGGAACGTGGTGGTGAGGAATGGCAGGCTGATGATGTGCATGAGCCTGTTGGTGCGGTCCTTGTGGTAGGAGAGATAGAAGTGGATCATGTCCTTGAGACTCGTTAAAGTTGCCGGTACATCCGCCATTGTTCAGCAAGTGATCAGGTTCAGGTGATAGCCAAGCAAACGATTCCCTTTCCCAGGTTTCGAATTATGCAATACCTGAGATACGTATGCACTACTCAATCTCCCGAATATCTGCTGACAGAAGCCATGTGTAATTGCAGCACCTATCGCAATGCGGCATGGTACACATGGCTTCATAACTCACTTTGAGCGCTACCCTATGAGAAAGGTATCGGTCAATGCGATTCAAGATTCCTAATCACTACTGTACACAATGGTTGAGGTCGGATATCCCTAGAAAACAAATTGTGCTACTGTAATGCACCCATTGAGCGAACCTGGTCTGACATCGAGAACCACGTCATCGTATCGGGTGACGCCACGCCAAGATGCCGAAGAAGGCCGCTTCGTCACTCGGCAAGGTGAGTCATTTCATCGCGAAAAGCTTCGAAAACAGCCTGAATCGGGGCTCTTAGCAGGCCGCGAGACGCGTAATATGAAAAAAGTAAACCCGAGGGACCTAAATAATAAAATTCGATTCCCATATCTGACGAGTCCAAGCTCCATATTATGGTGGGTGGCAACCATTCTTCAGCACCACCACTCCGGTCGATGAGCCTCGCGTCTCATTGTCCCTTGTAAGCTGCGGGGGTGTCCACACACCATGGCCTCACGGTCCGATTTGCCGGAGGTGCCCACACCGGGGTGGTGCACCATTAGCGAGCATGAATTGCTATCAATGGCACAACCGCCGACCACCGCCAACGCCAATAACACGGCCAACGCAAACAACGAGAGCAACGCCCCCAAAATGGAAGACGACGCGGAATACGTGCGCATGCACGACGAGCTGGCGACGGAGGAACGGGCACGGATGGGGTACTCGATGAAAAAAATCTCGGGGTCGTCGAAGGGCAGCACTCCGAAGGCGCGCAAGTCGCGCGGATCCAATCCGAAAACACTCGAACCGGTGTATCCCACATCGAAGGAGTGTTTTTATCTCATGGAGGATGCGAAACAGCGTTATATTGCGGAATCATCGACCGGAGACACGAAACAACAATCATTGCGCCGCAACTTATCGCATTTCACCGACTCTCTAGAGGCGTTTTCTGAACTGGAGACGGTTCTGAAGGCGCAGAAAGAGAAGATTATGGCATCGCTTGCTACGCGCAAATCACGCCTGGGCGAGGATTCGTCGCGAGGGCGCGGCACGCGGCTATCGGTGAATGGGCCTTCGGGTGCCGACATCGCTGAGGAGGAGGACGTGATAACGGAAAATCCACCGAAACGACAGAAGATAGATCTGGTCAACACGAATTTCTTGCATGGATCTGGACGTAATATGCCGGAAGCATTGAGGAGAGGGAACGAGCCTGAGAAGCGTACGCTCGATGTGGCGTTGATGGAGTTGTCGGTGGCGCGATTGGAAGTGATAGAAACACTAGTAAGCGAGAAATCCTCGAGTTTGTATCGCGCGATGGAGGACTTGTTGAAGCAAGCCGCTTGGGACGTGCCGGCAGCGAAATCTTTTGTGGACATGAAGAAGCACTTCCTGGAGGCGTCGAAGAGTAGTGCGGCGCCGAATGGCACGAACCAATGCGACACGCGTTTGTCGGAGATTATCCAGGACAATATCAATGCGAACGCGTATCCGATTGCCGCCAGCGGGTTTCGGTTGAGCGCGAACTACCGCTTGGATGGGTGCGATGTCGACAAGGATTGGAAGGCAAGGACGAAGATATGCGGGAAGAGGAAGAGTTCCCGCACATCTTCGCTTTCCAATCCGACAAGGAAGAGTCGGTCGCAAGACCAAGAGAAGGAGCAGCCCGAGGACAAGGCCGCCGCCGCCGAGGTCAACAGAACGATTTCCTCGCATGGGTTCACTCTACCTTTGCACGCGTTGGACTCGGATGGTGACGATGAGAAGGAACTCGATGTGGGCAACCCACTCACCGATGAGTGTTGGCCGCAAGTGCGAAAGCGGCTAGTGCGAAGACGACGACAACTGAAGAAGAAGCCGATGAAGAAGCCGACAAAGAAGGCAGACGATGAGGATTTCCTGAGCTTAATGGACGTGTCTGATGTGGATATCAAGATTTCTATCCTAGCGCCACACTCCATGCCTACATCTCTTCGAGAAGCAGACGGCGATGGTGTTCCAATTCACGAGGATGACCGAATGCATCTGTCGAATCCTGTGCCTGAGCCGCCCAGCCCACCGCCGCCTGCCTCACCGCCTTCATCACCCCCGAAACAGCCTACTCCAAACGCATCACCTCCTCTCGTGCCACAACAGCCTATTCCACTCCCGTCACCGCCACCGCCACCGCCGCCACAGGTGCCAGACCGCCCCGCCCCAGTTCCGCCGTCTCGAACGAACCGTCGTACCGCACCCCCATTGCCTCCGCGTACGCCACCACTGGCTGCTCGGCCGCCGCCACATTTGCCAACACGCTCCACGCCGGTCCCGACGTCTCTAAGGAATCAACATCCGCCACCCACAGTGTCTACGACCTTGTCAAACCGCTCTACCCCGCTCGACTCACCGGCGCTAGGTTTGCCACCCAACCCCTACTCCATGCCGTCGACTCTACGACATGCCGCACCCACATCGTCCTCTGCCCCAGAAACGCCGCCGCCGCCGCAGGCGCCCGCGTCAAACGAGTACGGAATTACTCGTGAGGTTGAATTCGAGGAGGACGAACTATCCGAGCTGGACTTGCCACCACCCAGCCCCGAGGGACTGGCTGCGATGCCGGGCTCTACCACTGCCCCGCAGCCGGGAGAAACCGCAGTACAGGAGCCCGAGACGACAACCGTCGTGAATTCAGCTGCGCCGGGCGTGCAAGTTGAGTACGAGGTCGAGACTTACGGACTCATCGATGAGGAGGAACTGGAACGAAGACGTGCTGAACAGAGACAAAAACAATTGGAAATTTGTGAACAATACCGGGAGATGGAAGCCAAGCGCGAACGAATGAGTCAAGAGAATAATGCGCTGATTCGCCAATTCTTATTCGGGGAAGAACGGGAGCAAATGGGAGAGCAAGTTCAGGAACAGAAGACGGACCAAGTACAGGGCCAGATGGATGAGCGAGCGGACGAGGAGGAGGAGGAGGAGGAGGACGTAGAGTTCACATTTTCAAATGCAGACGCCACCACGAACACTAACCTCAACTCGGTGTCGGGAATTTCTCGAGTTCATGAGAAATTGCCGACGTCGAGTCGAGAACTCGACGGCCAACCCGATGAGAGCCCCGTCGACGATGAGGAATTGGACTTCACATTCACATCGGAGCCCAACGGGCCAGTGGAACACATGGACACCGAGGTGGTGGAGGTGGAAGAAGAGCCGGCAGAGGAAATCGTGCCAGCCGAAGAACAGCCTGTCCATGCGGCGCCATTGACGTGTGACCAGTTAATCGATGGGAATGAGACGGATGTGATGGAACCCGACACTGCGGTTGAGGAAGCAGTTCCAAACGGTGTTGCGCCAGCCAGGGAAATGCATGACGATGCACCTTAGCTGTGCGAATGTCATTGTTGCGCTCAAGAATTGATCAGCAACGAACGAAAAAACTGACAATCGTCGAAAAATGTACGATACGAAAAAACTGAAAACAAAACAAGTAAACAAAGAATGTTGCGGCCGGAGTGTATGTGTGTTTTATCGTTAACTTTCTACCGTAAGGTACAGTACAACATCAGCGGAAAACCGTGTTTCCACTGGCGGCGTTTCAAGGGTTAAAACAGTTGTCATTGCGTCGCCTGTACGTACGTGAACAACTACAGTATTGCAGTACATAATGGCTGTGGACCGCCACCCTATTTGTCGTCATCTTCCATGACCTCGCCAGTTACAATGTCCTCCTCAATTTTGCGACTCAAGTTCTTTTGGTCGCTCGTGCACGCGGCCGGCTCGAGCACCGACCACTTCAACTCGCGGCCCTGATTTGTGGACTTGGACACACGACGGCGCATCAGATCCGCTTTTGTTGGCGGTTTCTCGGCACTTCCCGGATTACTGATTGCGTCCACCGACGATAGATCGGGCAACTCGGGATTGGATTTTGAGGCGGGATCAAGTGTATGAGGGCTAACGCGGATTTTCTTATCTGACGTCGGTTCAGTGAGCGGACCGACAGAATCCCCGCTGTATTGTTGCATCAATCGATACAACCTGCGCGAGATGCGCAGCAGTCGAGCGGGTTTCTCTATGACACGCGCGGTGAAATCGGGCGCATAAAGGTCATCGACCAGGGCGTGCACACCGAGTAGCGTCCACGGCCCAGCCTCAGACCTAAACCCGTCATTTCCAGCGATGATTTCGAAGCGACCACTGAGGATGAGATACGCATTAACACTAGGCACACCACGTTTGTATATAAATATGTCTTCATCATCCTTGCCGACACCTTTGCCGGCTGTCGATGAATCGACCCCGAATTCATCTTCCTTCGAAGACACTTTAGGTCCGATAAGTTCACGCAAGTTGTGGTGTGCACTGGCGCGAGGATTTTCCGATTCTGAAGCACGAACCGCAGCAAGACGCATTTGTTCCTGGGTATGCGCAAGAGTTCCCGTATTCCGCTCGGGGGAGAAACTACCGGTAATTGGAGATAACATCACCGAAGGAGAACGCGGCTGAGTTTTTGGTTTCTGATTGCCATCGAAGTATTCCTCGATCGGCGCATTGACAAGGTATTCACGCAGAATCTTATAACGCACGCACAGTTCCGAGAATTCATGAGTATTATGTGCAAGGTACGACGCGACCACAAGCACCTCCTTTTCAGTCAACCGCTCCTCGTTGTGCAGCGGATCGAACATTTTCAAGAGTTCGGCATCCACCGACCGCACACGCCGCACAGGTTTTCGCGATATATTGTCCGTATAAACATCTGTTTCGTCCACGATATCTTCACCAATGAGCTCCTCGATCAAATCTTCCAGGGTTGCCACACCGAGGGTATCCAGTCGAGGATCCGCATCATCCTCCTCCACAACTTTCTGCACTATAGCGAGATGCCCACCACCCTGCTTGAAAATGTTGAGCATATCGAACAATGGCGTGTCATGGTAAACCAACAAGACGGCGCGATTGAAGAAGTAGAGAATAGATTTCAGTGGCACCGAGTCGTCGGGGTCCAATAGAATCAGGTCTTTCGCGAACAACACTCCGATAACGTTGGAACGGTCGTTCTCGTACACAGGTATCCGCGAGTGTCCGCTCTGGAAGATGATAAGCATGACGTTGAAGTTGAGTGTGAGTGACGCGTCCAGCATGAACACCTTGTCGATGTGTGTCATCACCTGGCTCACGTTCTTGTTGCCGAATTCGAATGCACCCCCAAATATCGCCATTTCGGCTCGCGTTAGCAAGCCCTTGTTGTCCTCGACTTTGACTTTTCGTTTCCCACTCTGCCGAACGTCGCTTCCTGACGATTGCTTCGTCACCGCCCCATTGCGACGGCGAACGCGACGTAGACTTTGTGGAATGTTGAAAAAGTTCTTCACAGTCGGCGAATCATTCGTAGAGAGGGATGACAAGCTTTCCTCTTCCGCTTCCTCTTTCGACGAGTCTTTCGCGGTTTCAGCACTGTTGTTAGTAGAACTCTTTCCTTGCACACCCAACACGGGCGGCGCGGTAGGGTCGGGAGATATTTCGCGATGATTGGTTTCGATTCCACCTTGACCATTTTCAACATCGGGGACATTATCTTGTTCATTTCCATGAATCGAAAGTAGAGAGCGTAATTGAGGTTTGTTGTAACGAGTGGTCGGTTCATGACCGAGGAGATAGTCGAGTAATTTGGCAGTCGGATAAGATAAGAAGCCAGTGAGTACCATGAACAGCTTGACAACAGGGATAGCGTAAGCACCAATAACTAGGCCGAAACGATGGCACACCGCCTGGGGAATGATCTCGCCAAAGTAGAGAATGGCGATTGTAGAGGACAGAAAGCCGGCGAGTCCGCCGAAGATGTCGGCGGTGACAATCGAGAGCGCGGAGTTGACGGCGGTGTTACCGATAAGCAGCGTGCAGAGGAGGAAGTTGGCGTGCTTGCGCACGGGCAGGATTTTGCTGGCGTAGTACTTCTCCTTCTCGGTACCCGACTCGGTGAGCACACGCAAATCGATGACGCCCAGCGACATGAGGCCCAGCGTGAGGCCGGAGAACGTGCCCGACAGCACGAGGCACACGGACGCGATAACAATTCGCCACCATGCAACCATTTCACGGGGACAAACGCGGATGGGAGTGTGGGTGGGCGGTAGGGTTGGCGGCGAACTCGGAGGAGGAACGGGGCGGAAGGGTTGGTTCGACTGTGGTGGTGAAGTGTGGCGTTCGGTTAGCTCGTGTGCTGTATAGGACGGTACAGTCGAGGGAGTGCTCGGAAGGGCGTCGTGGCTGCGTTGAATTTGATGACACAATCTGAATAGAATGTGGCGTTGTACAGTATTTGTGGCGCACCAAACTGTCGAGTGTAGCACGCATCATTTCCTTTCTCATACCATCGCAACCTCGCTACAGACGCTTTTGCCGTGTTCTCAAGCCATTCGTGTTTCCCCCGCAACGCCTCGTGAATTGCCTTCTACACTACAACACGGTAGGTGCATCGCACACTTCTGTGTACATCTACTCGCTTCCACTTCTTCGCGCAACAACACTCACCACTCGCACTCCACGGCCTTACGCAGCGAGTGAGCCGCTGTTTTCTACTCAATCTATCGGCTCCGTGTGTTCTCTACTGTATATCCTGTACGCTTGCACTGTACGGCCCATTTTCACGTTTCCACATTTTTGAACTTTGAGCTCGTACTTTTTTTTAAAAATTTAGTCCTCCCATTTTGGAATTTCCTCTACCACCCTCCCATTGTGCATCTCTCGTGAGCGAGCGATGTAAATGTACGTACCGAATTATCTCCCTTTTTGTTCTGCTCAAATCTTATCCTCATAGTTCACTTTAGTCCTAACACAGAGACCCCCGGTGTGACGCCCCACCGTGATACTGTGTCACACCACATTCCTAGATCAAGTGCCTCTGTTTTGCCTACCATCCAAAGCAAATCACTGGTAGATATATGCAAATGTCATTGGATCAAGGAGATTGAACAATTTTCAACGTACAACATGTAATCACTCGGGATTTAATGGTTACCGTACTTGCACCTCATGTTTGCTAGTCCTGTAATTTCGTTTGCCTTGTTCGGTTATTCTCGAAAATCCAATTCACGTTCGATGTACTGTATTAACTGGAACATTGGATTGCGTGGCTGCCACTGGTTTGTTGGTACAGTAAGAGTCTGCAGAAATATGCTGCAATGTGTAGGAATTCAGTTTCTACAAGTATGAGCACCAATTCTTGTCCTTGTTGTGCTCTATTTCGATGAGCGCAATCGCGGCGAACTCTGCAAAACTGCTATGCAATCACATCTATGTTTTCATAAACTGAGTGGTCGGAATTCAGACACCAAATTGTGCTAAATACTTTCATACATATTACCATAAAAAATTACACCGTCAAGTTTCAGTCAAGGAATATCTAATCTTCAGTGGAGGCTTGTTCAACGCATCCTAATCATCATTAATAAAATATCGGACAAAATGCTTATTCTTCTTTTCACCTGAGTATTGTTCATGATTTATTGTACCTATATGATATTTATTTTGATTTCTAAATTTCACCCAAATTTTCTCATGCACTCAAGAACTTCGTAAAGTGATGCTATTTACATTCAATTTTGATTTAGATAGAGTAAGTATATATGAATTTCAATGTTAACATTTAAAACTGAGCTTGTTGATAACTTTAATAAAATGTTAGAAAATAGTAAGCAGAAGATAATAAATAAATTATTCAAAAGAATCTATGATTTCTTAAGCCAGATTCTTTTTGGAGTGAATTACGCTCTTTTAATTTTTGAGTGTCCTCAAAGTCAGCCTATTTCATTTCCGGAAAGCCTTTTGCTCCAGTGATTTGCCATATGTGTTATAGCGAAAATTAATCTACTACCTTCTGGATTCAAGAAACATCGAGTTTCTGAACCGAATTGAACTTCTAGCTCTTGTAGTGAACTTTCTGGCGTGGAATGGGTTGAATCGATTACCGTTCCGGCACATGTGTTACAAAATGAATCAGTTTTAACTTCTGTAACATTGGTGTTTTTCGGCTGATGAGAGTCAGCATCATCATCTTTTGCTTCTGTTTCACTTTCTTTTTCTTGCTTTGTAATACTTTCTTGGTTTATTTCGTTACGCTTCTCAGACAAATTTTCTTTCTTGCCTTCTGATTCTGTCAAATTCCATATTTTTACAGTATGATCTACACTTGTAGTCACAGCTGTGGACCCTGTGCAGTCAATTGCGCAGCCTGTTCCTGGTGCACTGTGGCCTTCAAGAGAGATTAACGGATATCGTTCGAAGATTGACCAAACACGAAATGATCCGTCCGACATTGCCGCTAATACTGTTCGCCCATTTGCCGAAAATGAACAAGATGGAGATATTGGCGAGCTATATCCTTCATATGTACGAACTTTCCAAAGCGGAGTGGAGGATTGAGATGTTTGAAAAAATATCCGTAGAGATGATTTGTCTGCAACAGCGACTCGACGACCATAAGCAGAAATCGCAATATCGAAGTCAGACGAAAATTTAGAGCAAGAGAATAATAGAGAGCCTTCCGAGCCTTCAAAGACAAACAGACCCTCTGAAGATGCAATCGCAACAATGTCGCCAGTTCTGCTAATTCGAATGTTTGCATGATTCCATGACATTGGAGCACTCCATGAATTCTGTTCGTAAGCCTCGTGACTATCAGGCGGGAAGCAGTAGCGAACAACGAGTCCTTCCCCTGTGTGGCTGTTAAAAAATGAAGCAGCTAAGAAATTTGCATTTGGCGTTATGTCAACCCCAAACGCAGTGTCGAAACCAGGATGTCTAAAAGAATGCATCTTTTTCCTATTAACTGTATCCCAAACAGATACACTTCCATCATTACAAGCCGCAGCTGCGATTCTTCCGTCCTCCGATAAAGCGCATTTCCATGCCGAATCAGAGAGTTTTGCTAAAACTTCACCCGATGGACGATCCGATTCTATGTGCCATAGTCTTACTCGCTTATCATCTCCAGTCGAAAGTATTATCCAGGGATATCCTCCTAAAGCACATGAGTTAGAAAAGTCATCATGGCCTGGTAACGAGTAAATAGGCAGTATCGTTCGCATTCAAATAGCTTCAGAATGATTATCCAGAAATATCAGCTGCTGCGTAACACCAAACAAGCGACATCGGTTTGCAATCAGCTACCGTTTTTGTACGCTTTTCTTTTCGGAGAACGAATCGAAAAAGGAGTTACTTAGATAATTTTCGCTTGAACTAGGTTGGAGATGCTCGGATAGCATTATGAATTATCTAAGGATATTAGAAAGAGATAGAATGCAGCCGAAAACATGACGGCCTTACTTTCGTACCTCCGTTTTGGACCTAAACGTTATTTTCAGACGCGGTGCATAGTTATACTATGCTTCAGCCGGGGCATATTTAACGGATTACAAAATATAAAAAAATAAATGGCAATAATGTTTTCAATCAGGAATGAAGTATTCTAAAGCTTTCTGAAAATTTTGAGATATATATCTATTCTGCCAAATTTTCACCCTGGGCAGTACTGGTTTCAAAATGAGCAATTTTTTGGAGGAACGGCGAATTCCTGAAAATGTGCTGTAAATTGGTCAGAAATAATGCAATGAGGAGTAAGTGCAGTTGCTTGATGAATAGTCTTGATTCTCATGATCTACCGAAGAAATCAAAGAAGATTTGGCGGTGCAGATGATAATCGACGAATTCAATTAAGATTATGGATTTTTTGATAACCTAAATATATTTTTATGTAGGCAGCGATAAACATTATAGATAAGTTGAAGCGATCTTCTGGTATTACTTTTTACTGAAGCCTTACAAATAATGTTCATATTTGGTGTAGCGAGAGACAGATATCTCTGATTCCAACACAGAATATTAGAATTTGGTTGAGATTGGAATGAATTGGTCTTATTTGTAGCAATAAAGTAAGCTACTACGGAATTCGTCTGACTCAAACTGACTGTTCAAATTGTTAGAAAATTTCGCCGAAGAATAGGCCAAAATATTTTTGACAATAGATGATTCTCTGTTTAATAATAATTCAAACTGTGGAACTACATCACAAAAGTTGACACCTAATGGAATGTAATTAAATTTGTTTCATCAGAACGTGAACTTCTCTTAATGGCCCGCAATTTTTATAGATAGCTGCATGATGAAGAGTAACAAGCTGTATAGGTCTTAGCTTCAAACTGCCGTTGGATAGGCCCGTACAAACCTTCCTATCTGTAATTTTTTTCATTCGTCTCAGACATAACGCTCAAAATTCTGATTTGTGAGGGTCGCTGGAGCTGAAATAAGTCACACAATTTTCATGATCAGATGTAACGACAGTTGTACCATCGCGTTTCAACTTATGAAGATATAATTATTTTTCCGAATGAATTAAACTTCCATCTCTTATTTCGGCCATCTAGCATTTCATATTAAATAGTTTTAACTATGAAATTTATTTCTAGTATCGAATATTTTCTTGTATCGGCCAATCTAGTGTTCCTTTCAGTATGCACAAGTACTTCAAATATAAAATTAGAAGACCAGTACCCATGCTTATCATTATTTGAATTTGTAAGTGTATTGAATTATAAAAAGCAATATATTCGTACCGTGTTTCAGAACAAATCAATTTGGGTGTGTCGTGTTTAGTGTATGTAACGTGATTCGGTTTCTGTTTTAGATTATCTCAGCTAAAATTGATTAGAATCACTACTATACTTTGGTTAAATATCTCATACCTGAACTCAAAGAAACTTGAGTAAGGTTCTAAAAGTTGTGCAGCCTTTTCGAAATGCGTTTTACGATATTCTACATGATTACAGCTGTTCATGTTCAGTTCATTTTTCTAAAATTTTTTATTATTTGTAGAGTATCTAGTTAGTTCGACGAGCCATTGTCGCAATAGAAAAGCATCTTTGATGCTTCTAGTCAATTTTTACCTTTTGTCTCTCACGTTAAGCAAGTTTTTCACATTTTGTATTCTTGATCAGGAAATATCAGTCCATTCCCGATCAGTCTAATCACTCTCTATGCACCCTGAGCCCAAACTACAAGCTTTTTAGAAAGCTTACTCTATCCAATTTCTGTATTTACTTGAAATGAAGAAGCAGGGAACGTTCTGACTGGTAGATTGCCTTACATTGTCTTCTTCAAAGAGATAGTCTGAAGAAGTGTCGAGCCCAAGCAAAGCCGCTACGCGTGTAGTACGACGAAAGCTTACTGTCGAAGAAACTATCTAAAGTTAGCATCTTTTTCTTGCAGTTGCAAGTAAGTAGTTTTCTGGTCTTGTTCTTGAGTAGTTCTCAAGTATCAGACTCCATTGACGATTCTAAAATGATTTAAGTAATCGAAAACCAAATGTCCAGTTCATTTCAACTTCAGTTGTAATCAAATGATCCGCGAAACTTCTTTTTGGTGGGTCTCGTTTTTGTATTCAGGATGGTCCGCCACTTTTAAACACTACGTTTACAAAATAATTCTCAAGTTACCAAATTGCAGTGTTGGTATTGACATTGCTGTACGAATGCAATGTGACGAGCGATACCATTCGTCAGCGAAGACGAGACGCACGCGGCGACATGATGGTGGGTGCGACAACGACGGGCGGCGTGGGCGGGGACTGGTCGCTGAAGCGGGCGACGGTGGTGATAGACGAGCTGGCGACGTGGGCGGAGCGGCAGACGGAGGAGCGGATAGTGGCGGAGAAGCTGCGCAAGATGGAGGCGATGGCGAAGGCGGAGGCGGCGGGCGTGGCGCCGAGCGCTGAGCGTGCGGCGAGCGACGATGCGGGCGGAACCAGCTGGACTGTGCAGGAGTTCCAGCCGTGGATGGCCGAGGAGAAGCACTTCGCGTCGAAAACGATGGCCACGCTGCAGTCGCAGTACGCGAAGACGCGCAAGTCGCGCGGCCGTAATCCCTCGGGCGAGCCCAGCTGCGCGCACAACATCCTGGCCCCCAAGATGACCAAGCTCACCCCCGAGGGCGCCGCCGAGATGGCGCGCGCCCGCATGGCCGCCGCCGAGGCTGCCGAGGCCATGCGCAGCGACGTGGAACGCATCGATAGTGGGACGCGCGCCGCTTCGCCACGTGCCACAACATTCGATTCCCAACTTTCCGAACGTCCTTCCAGTGAATTCGACCCTGTCACTTACGCCAACACTGTTTTCAAAACAACCAACGATCCTCGATACGCTCGTCGACTTTCACTCACCCAATACGCCGTACAAGACCAAAAAGTGAAGCGGGTCGAATTTACTAGTGATACTGTTTTCGAGCATCCCAAGCGCCAGTAAAAGTGAATCCCACTCCGCCAACGAACTTGCATCGCCACCCAGAACCAGTCGTTTGCCCGCTGGTAACACGACTGCACAGACCAGGACAAATCTTCTGACGTATTAGTCACAGAAATAGTAGTAGTGCATTTTGGTTATCTAAGTCAGTAAGAGCTCTGCTCAGATTCGGAAACAAGATCGATTACTCTATAACGACAGTCTAAGCACGCTGCGCCGTACAAGTACATACCGCTCTAGCGATACCCGAAAACCCAGAACAGGACTGCCTCGAGAATGGTCTATTTTTACAATGAAAGAGTAATGGTGATGAAGATGAGTAGGCGGAAGGAGTCGCAAGTAAAGATCACATGTGTGCGTCGTTTTCACGAGCATGCGCTTGCGCCTGCCAAGCCTGCACCTGCATCCAGAAGTCGTCCTTCGACACATCAAAATCGCCATGCGTTTGTACTTCCTGGCGACCCGACGGGTCCTGTTGGAGCGGGAAGCGGCCGCGCATGGGGATGGGCTGCATCGGTTGCTTCATGAAGGTGTCATCCTTCTCATCCGCCTTCTCCTTGTACATGAGATACGTGAGATTGTCGCCAACCAGTTGCACAGCGTCGCGCGCGGGCGCGTCTAGTATTCTCTCGTAGTGGAGCTCGCTTTCGGGGTCCAACGACACGCCCACAAGTTGCGGGTGGTATTGTGCCCAGTACGAATAGATGATGTCCGGCTTCTGTCTCGCGTCGATGTACATGTTCACGTCCCTCATCGCTCTCATCAGCGGTGCCAGGTGGTTCAGCCCAACGCCAATGTTCGGCGACACTAACAGTTCGATCAGAATCTTGAACGCCAAGTTGCTCACAGGCCCTCTATTGCGCGCATAATCGTACAACGCGTTCATCCACGCGATGGTCGGTTTCGTCTCCGATATATCGATATCGAATCTGTCCGTCTCTGGCGTGTGAACCGCGGCTATGTCCAGTGTCACATCCGGCATTTCACCATCTTCCAAAACTCTGTCAGGCTCACCTGAGGGTTCTACGACTGAATTTCTCGGTGATATCGTGACCATGTTTTCGAAGTCCGCACTTAGGCGCGGATCGACGTGACTAATTTCGCCTTGTTCCAGCTCCGTCGTCTCCATGGGTTCTGGTTCTGGTTGCGGTACTTCATCAGTCTGCGGTTCTGCTTCCTTTTCAACAGGACTGGTCGGAAGTTCCGCATCAAGTCCAGACTCAATTACTGGCCCAGTTTGTGAGGTCGGAGGGGTCGTCTCGGTGGGCTTAGACTTGGTAGCTTCTTCTTCTCTTTCTTCCACGTTCATGGGTACTCTTTCATCATCGCCGACATCACGCATCGGTTCCGGACCTTCCTCAGTTGGTAATGTTTGAGGTTGCGGTGCAGGAGTCTCAGTATTTTCAACGTCAAACATTGCATTCGACTCATTCGGCACGGCCGCCGCATCATCGACTGGTGTTTCTTCGGTGCCAGGCTCATCCATTAGGTCGGGGAACTCGGCATGCATCGTGGGTAGCTCTTCCGCGTCATCGTCATCATCATCATCATCCAGGTCGTCAACCACTTTAGGTTTTTCCTTGGGTGGTTGAGCGACGGAAGTGGTGGCAGACGGAGATTCTTTTCGAGAGGGCTCAACACCGGTGTCGGCCGGTGGCGTATTACTTGTGCCAGGCGGAGTGACATTCGCAGGGGGAGCACGGTCATCTGCAGGTTGTTCACCAGGCGGTCCTGTTTGATTTTCAACCGGGTCAGCGACAGAACGCGGGGAATCGGCCTGTGACCCTTCACCGTCACCTTGCGGTGCATCTGGCCCTCTGTCGGTAGGTGCCGCACCGCGATCATCCTGCGGCGGTTCCTCCTGCTGTGGAGCATCCACTTGGATGCCGATATCAATGGGCGGGTTGACAGGCGGCTTCTCAGTTTTCCTGTACATGTCCGTGATCATCACATTGTGCGACTCCACGCTACGCTTCGCAACCTCGCGTCTGTGCTTTCGGCCCGCCTTGTGGGATTTGAAGTTGTCCGCTGAGTTGCAATCCTGATTACATATTTCGCAGTAGTATGTATCGCGGATGTGCGCGTCGTGTTGAGCTTTTGGGATAACCAAGCCACCGGTTTCGCCCACATTCGGAGTTTGCCTCTTTCTCCCACGCCTACTAGATCGTTGGCCCCGTCTCCAACTGTTCCTCCTCCCAGACGTGTCACCATTTCGTGGCGGATGGCCGTTTTCCTCGTCAACGCCCGCATTTCGCTGCTCTCCGTTATCGGCGGTCGTACGATCGCTGATAGGCGGATTCGCCATGGAGGTGCCAATCTGGTCGTTCTCGACTATTGGCTCATGCGCGGGAGGTGTCGACGTGGTGGCATGCGCATCCGCGGCGACAGGCGGCGGGGTATCGAGTCTCGCACGCTTGCTCGCAATGTCAGTGGCACCAGGTCCACCAATCTCCGATGCGCGTTTTCCCAATGCCGGTGATTGCGCAGGTTTGGGGGTGGTTGAAGGTGACGACGAGTGTGATCCGTTTGGTACAGCAGGCGCCTGAGCTACAGCTGTAGCGGGTTCATCAGGCTCGGATGGGAGTTCATCCACGTCGTCGAAGTGTTGCTGTTGATCAGGTTCGGAAGGTAGTTCATCCACGTCGTCGATGTGTTGTAAGTTCGAGGCGGGACTTACAGTGCGGTGATTCTGCAGGGCCGCATCGGGCCCTTTCGGTCCAGAATCGAGTTTCGAAACTGCCGTAGTTCCCTCCTTCCCTCTCCCATTGGAAGTGACCACATTCTCATCCTCGTCCTCATCGACCTCCTCATAGACGTTGCCCACGTCTTCCAGGTCGATGTCCTGATCATCGGGGTTGGGATGGCGGAACGCACAGTCCTCCCCCGCCATGCAGAAGCCCATCGTAAGAAACTCCTTACAGACAGTGGACTTCTGCGACGGGGGGTGCTCCTTCTCCGCCATGTTCGCCGATGAAGCGGGCTTCATCGCCGTTTCCTCGGCGTGCATCGACGCGTCATCGGAAACTGGAACCGGAGGTGTTTCGTCGGGGCGCGGGGGCCCGTCGGTCACGACGTTCGGCTGCGTGTCGGGCGCGGCCGCGGGTTGAGGTTGGGTGGGCGGCGACGACGGGTCGGAGAAGGGCGGTTGGGGGGGAGAGTGGTAGTCCAGGATGGAGTCGTTGTCCACGTGCCGCAGCGTGCACTTCTCGTTCGGACAGAACCCCGCGAAGAAGTCCTCGCACACGTCTGGCGGAAGCCGCGGCGTCACCACCGCGTCGATGACCGCCATCCCGCGCGCGCCCGCTCGCAACGACCGATTGCTGCTTCCTACACTACGCGCGCGTGTGTGTGCGTATGCGTGCAGGGCGTGGCTCTGTGCGTTGTGCCCCCGGCGTGGGTCGCCGCGCTTTGTTTCCCTCTAGATTGCTGCTGCGCCGAGCAGATTACGCTGTGGGTTACAATTTATACAAGCATCGATTCGGCATAGATAACTGATGTGCTTAACTAACATACAGCGTTTAGTTAATATATCCCAACGTTAACTAAATTTTTTGTATTCTTATACATAGTTTCCTGTGCCGCGTGCCCGTGTCCCACCCCGTGATGCTACATGAATGAATCAGATGCCCTACTTCCCTACCAACCACAATCTACCACTCAGCACAATATCTAGTTGAGGCCGATCGATATGAGCAGGCCGTGGAATACTCATGGCAAATACGTGCTACGCACTCATGGAACGTTCCTGCTCACGGCAATGAAACTATGAGCAGTAACATCGAACCCTAGCTAACGTCATCGAGCGACTTTGTGTTTCTTCCAATGCGTTTGACAAGACAGAATCACATTTATCCAGGAAAAGCGCATAGACTCGTGGGTGTGATGCAAAACAGATGTTTGATGGCACACAAGAAATGGTACAACATTACTTTTACGCTGTACGATGCCGGCATACTGTTTGAACGGTAAGAAGCTGCGCATGACAGCGCTGAAGGTGCAGTATCGAGCAGTGGATTTCCCGAACAACAAACCAACGAGGAAGAGTAAAACGGAGAGGGCGATTACAGCAAAGTAAATCGTAACGCCGAGTTCATGCGCTGGTTGAACCACAAGAGAAATATGAAACATGAAAGGGTACACGTCTAGTGTGCACCGCACTTTTTCTAAATGGATTTACTGCTACAATGATTGCTCGGAAGACACAGAACCGTTTGTTGTAAATCATTGGCGCGAGATTGAACATAATTTATTCCATTCTTCGTTGGTAATAAACCTAATTGCCCCGTAAAAATAGACTCTTATTACCACACGCTCATTAGTCTATTGTCTATTCCATGTGAAACCGTGGACGGCAATTGAATATCGTTGCATTAGAAATATTCACAATCCTGGCATCACCTAAATTCATAATAAGTGGAGTGCATTGTGAATCGTTATGTAAAACCCTGAACCTCCTGACATGAATTATTCACTGCGCAGTGCTTATGCCTTCAATTCATCTTGCTACTTTACTACGCTTTTGTAATTCTGATTTAGTATGCGCGACTCTTTGCCAGCACATTATACAATAGTTAGTCTAGAACTAGATCGAGGGCTGGACAAACACCCTCTCCAACTCTTATCCTTCATCTGCATAGACTTGAAAGTAATGGTCTTGGCAAACGGAGATGAAGGACCGCAAAGCATTACAGAATGGTTGAAAATCAAGTTCGAGGTCGCAAACAAATCGGAACTTGGCAGTTCATTGCAGAATCATTGCCAAGAGTTTCCCAGGAAAATGCGATCCATAAATACACGTAACAAACAAGGAATCATGATATGTCTTGGCGGTATACATCGTGTTCTGAAGTGCGAAATACAGATTCAGATGTACTGTACACAGACGTCCCACAGTACAGTGGTACTGTACATGTAAGCTTCGAGTTCTGATACTCGGTACTTCAAATTGAGTATTCTTTCGATCATGTTCGCGAGACAAATATTTAAACAATGATTCTTACATGCGAGCAACACCGAATAATGTTGGGAAACGGGAATTATGCTTCGTGCTCTGGTGATCTGTACAGTACCATTGGATCCCGAAACGAAAGATACGCGACTCTTGTTTCGAGAATTCCATTCAGCTAACATTTTAAATTTCAAATCCAGTTCCCTAGTCTCCTCGAGTAGAAAACACAGTATTTACATCTCAATATCTCACTGGTCCCGAACAGCGAGTGTGAACTATTTCAGTCATGTTCGGGTGTATGTCAACAAGGAAAGTTCATCACTAATTGTCATGCTTCTTCATGGGTAATGAAGTCGAATGCTCGGTCATAAACTACAGTACCGGTAACTCATTTGCGCATCTAGCATCTGACAGAGGTGCTACTTTCGAGACACACAAACCATTGCATTTCTGACGGGTAGACCATACTGCTTGCATTTCAATACATCTGCAGTATAATGTAGAACTGAGACGGCATGGGACAGGGAACGGACAAATCCTAGTGGATCTACCGAACCTCATTTTATTCTTCGTGTCATTTTGTCCACGGGTACAGAAGTGCTTAGTGGAATGTGGCGACATGTGTTCAGTTCCGCCGTCCCGTGCATCTTTCTGCATGTTAGCAGCGGTAACGCAAATAGCGTACAAGTGTACGAGCAACTGGGGGCGGAACATGAGGGGCGAGGGAGACAGAACATTTACTGATTCGCTACGCATCACGAGTTTCGTCGTGGTCGTTGTAGTCGGCGTCACCCCACGACATAGTAAAGTAAGCAGGGTCCTCGTCTAGTGACGCTTGTGCTTCTTGCTGTGCGACGTCCGGCGCTTCTTCGGGCTGCTGTGTCGCTTCCGTTTCGGCTTCGCCTTGGGCTTGCTGCGCGACCGGTGCTTGTCGCGGCGCGTGCGCTCCTGCTCCTCCAGGTCCACCTCGCGCTTCACCAGCGCCGCGGCGGTGCGCAGCGCGTCACGGTACTTCCCGGACACCAGCATCGTCAGCACCTCGGCCACGGTCAGCGGCTTGGGTACGCGCGACGAGCGTCGTCGCTTCTGTTTCGGCTCCGCACGCCCGCTCGGCTTCGGCTCGACCTTCGGCGCAGGTCGCGCCGACGACCGCGGCTGCGCCGCATGCTGCGCCGAGGGCGACGGCGGCACCGCATCAAGCGCGCCCGAGCTCTGGTTCTGCGTCTCGGTCGCCGCACCGCTCGGGATGTTCAGCGTCTTCGACGACTGCCCCTTCATCGCCGCACTCGCTTCCTTCGCCGCCTTAGTCATCACGGGCACGTTCGTAGAGCCGGTCATATCCAACACTTCCTCCATTTTGCTTTGCCTGTGCAGAGATTTTTTCGAATCGTGCTCTAAGCCAACTGCGCCCGCCTGCACCAGTTTTTATGTCAACAGCCAGCTGTGAATTTCCCTCACACCTCATTGAAATGCTCTGTTGCAGTTGGGTGTCGCGCTATTATTTTCTAATATTCGTAGTAGGTACTTCAAATCACCCTCTGATTCGGCGGTTGCAGTGCAAACAAATGATTTCGGGTTACGTCTTCAATTTGTGGCCAATTCCCTACATTTCTGTGTCTGCACCAGCTCTTGCATTACACATCCTATGATTAAACGCGCTTATTTATTTTCGACTTCTTGTTTTACCTGTCGTATCCATCATGCATTTTTGACGTGCACTCTCCTGCTGTATATGTCTCGCTTCCACACCTGAGAGAAACCTTCTCGCCCAATTGCAATGCGCCCCCTGTTCTCGGGTACTACAATTAATTTAGTTTCTATGCTTAATTCGAGTGGGGCACGGTAGTAACTATGTGTACAGTACTCTACAACCATTCTGAGCGCTCACTTTTCTCGTTTGCATTCGGACTTCTAATAGTTCGGTTCCTATTTATTTAACTAGGCGACTTTGCAATGTTGCAAAATATTAGATAGCTTTCCATATATTGATGCTGCACATCTACATTATCGGGATATTATTGACCTCCATTTTCCAAGATTTAACTGAAGAACTAAAATCAAAACAAATTGTGTCAGTTTCTTCAGTCATTCGATGCCCGAAAATCAAAATTTGATGAATTAATTCTATACTACTTGATATGAGTTGAGGATTAAATAGCAACCAAATTTTTGCAACGAGTTATAGCATTTTATTTCGTAGAGGGCTCTATTAATATATTTCGATGACGAAAATAAAACAAATGTTTTTTGTACGATTCTTTTGTAAACAGTTCGTGCGAAAATTCAAACAATTCCGCCAAATTATAAGGATGTGGATCTAAAGCTGATAAGGTAACATTGCCGTACTGTGGTGGGTAGAAATGTTATGCAAGCAATCAATTGTGAGAGACCTTGTTCTCAATATTGCCAAGTCAATGTTCCAACTACAGAATAAAGAGGTACTAACATAGTGAATCCAATTTCAAAAGATAAATGATTGTATTCAGTGAAGGAGCAGTATTGCTAGGCGTACAACAATCCTTATTTGCCTCTGAACTCAGATGTTGTATAACACGGCAGAATATTTCAACTACAGGAAACAGGTATGCTAAATACAATGTAAGTTATTTACGGTATATGAACGAAATACAAACGTCCAAACTTGAAAAATTGAAGCTGTCGCTACTATTATTGCGTTCATTTAAAGCATAAAATTGTAGTTTATAGTTTCAAAAAAAATAAAAAGAAAGCTTTATTTTGGTCGAGTATGGTCTCGAATTTGGACAGTCGAAGGCATGCATCGCGATATAATACGTTTTGTAATGGGAATCAATGCAATGTAATCATTTGTTGCATTTAAGTCTTGGAAGCAACAGATATGACATGTAACGATTTGAAATGCTCATGATATGGCAAACACGTAATTCTCAGAGGTAAGAGTGATTAATGCGAAAAATCATTGAACAATCTATTCATAGACTTAAAACATACTATTCCAGTGTGCTTTTGTTCATGATTTCATGCAGGATTCAACTAAAATCACGATACTTCTCAGTTTCAGTACTCCACACCTCGTTGCGATGTAGAAATGTTTTGATGTCACTCATAACTACCTAAAGGCGTACATGCTCGTGTATCTTGTCGACGATTCTCTAAAGTCCATGCTGAGCTCACATTGCATCCAGTTCTACAATTATTGTAGTAGAAAAGTAGTATAGCTCGAGAATCGGGTTCTATTATTAAGTGAATTGATCAGAAAAAGCAAGTTAGGGTGTAGAAAAGCAGTTACGCATTCAAAAGAGGAATTTTAACGTCATCAAATAGCTTAAAAATACTTTGCATATAAATAACATTACATTTTATGGTAGCTTTGCGGCCTAATATCCACGGAAGCGACCCTACGATTTTAACGCACCTAACTACATGTGTAGTGCCATAGGCTTTCACATTCCACTGATGGTGGACATTAAGCAACGGGCGGACAGGAATTTGGCACCTGTCTCATCTCTTCATCCCCTTGGGGCAAGTACCTTCTCTGTTGCAGTGCTTCTGTTGTAGATAGGGTTTTACAGCAGCTTCATTCCCACTTAGAGAAAATAATTTTTCTTCCCTCAAAGCGGTGGCCGTCTCCTTTCTGCGTTTGGTGGCTGTGTTTTTCATTACTCAAGAAAGGTATGCACCCAAGCTTAGACTACTGAAACTTATTTACTTGAAACCTAGTTCATTTTTGCCAACAATGTCGATCGTATAGATAACTGGAACGAGGGTCTAATTTCCATTTGAGTTTGAAACAACTCAAGCTCATTTACAACCTTTGCCATTCAGTACACTGGTATGAAAGACATCCAAACGCTCAAGGCGGCCATATTTCCCTGGACAGTTCTCACCAGGACCTAATCCTCTTCGACTGATACTCCGCTCACAGAAACTGACCTGCGCCTCGATATCAACAGCCGTTATCGAGCTAATCCGATTGGATCTCGTCCAGAGTCTTTGAATTAATCCCTCAATTCATCATCAAAGGAATAAACACGATTGCAACAGCAACAGTTACTGACGGAGGCAAGACGAAAATTCCATGAACCTAAGGATATCAAAAATATCGGTTTCAGCGTAGGAAGTTTGATTTGTCAAATGCATTAGTCTCAAAACAAACTGTGAAATACATAAAAGGCAATCTTTATCTTTTATTGGAAGACGATTCTTTCCATGTATTGAAGGATGGACATCGATTCTATGCTTTAACGAAATTTGCATTCGTTCAAGACGAAACGGTACTATATGTATGTCTGCGTAATGACCCTCGACCACCTATTCTTTCGGAACATAAAGATGTGAACAATCTCTGAATCAGTTCTGTTCGGCCATTAGAGTGATTCGAGCACTTGAAATGTCTAATCTAGCTCTGCATCGTACTACTAGGCGAATTTTATTCTATTGTGAGCATGAATCTTTCTTCCCTGAGGCCTGGGCTTAATAATGATCGTTCGAACTCCGTCCAACGGTTTGATAAGTCAGATGAAAAAAGAACAGAATTTGGATAAATGAAGCATGCGCGGTTCTTGATGTTAAACCCGAAGAAACTTGGAAGATAACTTTCAGAGTTTTCAGTGGTTTGATAGATAATATAATATTTAAATTGTTGAATCTTAAATGTAAGACTAAAGAAACTCCGATGAAAACGAGCTTACAGAAGCTTTATCCAATACGAAAAGGTCAGCGAGACAACGTTTCGCACAACAATGGTGGAGCAGAAATTGGTGTACATAGTCTGTATTTGTAAATTCTGAAAAACGAACAGGTTTACTGTTGAAGAAATACTGAACATCGACGAAAGCAGCAAGTTTGATATGTTCGAGAGACAGTACGATACTGAGAAATACTTTCCGAAAAATAGTAGACAATAATTACAAGCTAATGGGGGATTAAGTGTTTATAAATTGAAGTAGATATGAGGATCGGTCTAATACTATTTAAAGAATATTTTTCACGTTGTGAATAAACTGCAAAATTTTTGCTTGTACAGGTTGAGTAAAAACTAGTTCAAGTAATATATATAATTCCAAAGTCTCGAATTTGTCATGGCCGATGGCACGAAATTAATTTAAACTTCTCAAACATATCTTACGTAAGAAGCATATGCCTCATCGCTAGTTGCGAAGACAGGAATTAGTTCTTGAGATTTAAATTGGGTACGATATATTTACTATTCATACGATGGTACTCGTTCAAGAAAAATGAATGAGTATTAGCACGTGTAAAATCGATAATTCGAACCTAGATGTTAATATTTGATTTTTTCGTGTGAGAGGTATTGACTTCGTTGTTATAGATAAAATAGCTTTTTGCCGTCAGTATGGGGCGCATCCACAAAATGGGGCCAATTCGCAACCAGGCGAGAAGTTGTTTTGAGAAACGGATTAAAAGATTAAACCATACCACCTTATCCTTCCACAATGTCCTGACCTTTGAATGTTGCAGTGAATCCGTCAAAAAGTACAAATTCTGTGGAACAGTCAGTGCAATAATGATTTACTAATATACTAATTGACAATCTATCGGTTATTAGTTGCACAAAAAACAAAGCAATGCAGAAGCTACCGAAATTGATATCTTCAGATCGAGATTTAGATATGTCGTTGACATCCAAGGAATTTTGCCTCCCTCTATTCAGCCTTTAATACTGCGCAAATATTCGTATCGGATTTTATCCAATGCACGTGCTTTAGCATGGAACTCAAAATATTGCTATGCAGCTCGAATGATTATTCATGCAAATTTGCGTACTCTAGGATTGGGGCTGCAGGTATTACGATGTTGCTCGAATGTTAGAATTGCGCGTTACTGAACATTAATGCTGAAGATATCACTGTTCTGCTCGAATGATAAGCTAGACTAAAGTGCGTGTTTGATGCGAAAGGATCAAACGATTTTTGTTACCGTAGATTTTTCGTAGGGGCCAACTTAAGTTAAGGAGAGTTTGGTGTAGGCGGAGTTCACCACCGTACGTATATTTTGATCAGAAAGTATGTTGCAATTAAAATTGATAAGTCGAGGGTGGGTACAATTACACCATTTTACGTTATACCGCGCATAATGTCTCTTCATAATGCACGCTAGGATGCCAAAATTCACTCTCATTGCCGTGGCCCAGTCCCCAAAAATGTGCAAATGGCGATTCGAGGGATTAATTTCAGTGGCGTCATACAGGGAGCGTGTTTTCTGCAGCACCACCTCCATCACGTCACCTCTGTACTTCGTGTTATTTTATGCAGTTAAACTATTCTATACCCCTCATAAAAAGGATCACGAAGAGTACACAGAGTATCAGAAACACTGTAGAATGCTCATAACATAGGAACAGTGAGTGGGTTAATGCTTTGACAAATTGCGAGGCTCGTCTAGAAGTTGATGTTTTCAAAGAAAGGAGAAGAATTTCTTTCTTTCCTGGGAATAAGAGAAACGACCTGTAACGATTTTATAACACTTATTGGGCTGGTACATTACCAGGCTGGTGTCAACATTTACTTCTTATCTTCAAAAAAGTGTTCTACAATCTATCGGATCGAGAGCGTTTCAAGCTTGCGCTATGCGTAGAATTAGATCATCTTACCATAGAAGCTCGACTCAAGACCACTGCAGGAACACCTCACGCTGCATCTTTCTTAGTCTGTGACCGTACGATTCGATTCCACGCCGTCGCTTGTTTCATGTATCTCTGTATTACGTTCACGTAAAGCCAACGCTTCGCACAGTCTTCCTTGGTCTTTATATATGTCGGCCAGTTTTGACAGCACCGCCATGATGAACGGATGCAGTGAATTTTGACCATGCAAAATTTGCAGCATTTCAAGACACTGCTCCAGAAAATCGGCTGCTCGATTCAGATTATTTTGCAAGCGATGAACAGCTCCAATACAGTAAAGCGCTATCGCGATCTTAGGATGCTGCTGGCTGTGTCCGTAGATCGCTCGATATACTTCCAGGCTTTGTTCGTGTTTCTCTAGCGCTTTCTCCAGCTCACCCATTTTCTCATAGACAGGTCCAAGATTAAAGAGAGACGCTGCGATGTCAAGATGGGGTTTATCGTACCCATGGATCGCTCGGTACATTTCCAAACTCTGCTCGTAATTCTCTAGCGCTCTCCCCAGATTACCCATTGTTTCATACGTCAATCCCAGTTTTCCGGGCGTCGACGCGATGTCAGCATGCGATTTGCCATGCCCGTGGATCGCTTGATAGATCTCAAGATTCTGTTTGTATTTCTGCAGAGCTGCGTCCATGTTCTTCCTTTCAAGATGTGAATTTCCGAGGTTGTTGAGTGACAATGCGATATCGAGATGCAGCTTGTCATGTCCGTGGATTGCTCGACTCATATCCAAGCTCTCTGTGTGCTTCTCCAGAGCTTCGTCCAGTTTGCCCATTTCGCGATAAACTTTCCCGAGGTTGTTGAGAGACGATGCGATATCAATTTGTGGATTGTCCTGTCCGTGAATCGCTCGTCTCAGTTCGAGTGCCTCTTTGTTCTTCTCCAGCGCTTCATCTAAGTCACCCATTTGGCTGAACACATTTCCGAGGTTCTGTAGAGAATTCGCGACTTCAGGATGCGGCTCAGAGTTACCATGAATCGCTCTTCTCATGTCGAGGCTCTGTTCGTGCTTCTCCATTGCTTTGTCTGGTTGATCCATTTCTTCATAGACAAGTCCGAGATTGTTCAAACACATCGCGACGTCAGGGTGTGGTTTTCCGTTTTCGTGGATTGCTTGATATACATCCAGGCTTTCTTTGAGCTTCACCAGTGCTTCGTCCAATTTACCCGATTCGCGATAAACAAGTCCGAGGTTGTTTAGACACATTGCGATGCCAAGATGGGGCTTGCTGTGTCCGAGGATCGCTCGTCTCATTTTCAGGCATTGTTCGAGCAGTTCAAGCGCTTTTTCCAGGTTACCCATTTCCCAGTGCACAGTTCCGAGATTATTCAAAGACATTACGATGTCAGGATGCGGCGTGGAGCGTCCGTGGATCGCTAATTCTATTTTGTGACTCTGGTCATGCCTCTCCAGCGCTTTGTCCAGTTGACCCATTTCGCGATACACAAGTCCGAGGTTGCTGAGTGACATTGAGATGTGACGATGCGCCTTGCCGTGTCCGAGTATCGCTTGACTCATTTCTAAGCTTAGTTCGTGCTTCGCGAGTGCCTTGTCCAGTTTACGCATTCGGTGATACACAATTCCGAGGTTGTGAATGACATTGCGATGTCAGGATGCAGGTTGCCGTGGCCGTGAATCGCTTGTCTCATTTCGAGGCTCTGTTGGTGCTTCTCCAGCACTTTGTCCAGTTTGCCCATTAGGAAATACACAAGTCCAAGGTTGTTGAGAGCTAATGCAATGTCAATGTGCGGCTTGCCATGGCCATGGATAGTTTCGTACATTTCCAGGCTCTGTGCCAGTTTCGAAGCAGCGCTGTTGAGCTTTTCGGTTCTCATGAGTGCTTGTCCCAGTCCATCATATGCCCCGGCTTTACGTCTTTCCACATCTTTTCTTTGATTTCGACGATGCCTTATATCCGACAAACGCTCTGACCACTTCCATTCTTGTTTTTGTAGATTGCATGTCGATGGTGCAAAATGGCCAGCAGATGTTCCCACACCTCCACTCCTTCCTCCCACTTACCCATGAAACGCATCACCATTCCACTGTACTGATGAATGTATTCCACTTCTGCAACATTCTGTATCTCGCTTCCCATCGTCGGATGCGCATGCTGATGTACTAGCGCCAACGAATGTCCCGCAAATTCGTGATGATTGCTTTCGTACACAACGAGAAACTCATTGAACGAATTGCCTGTCTTGTCGAGCTCGGTCTTCAAGACTCCATGCACAGCCAACAACGCGGAACTATAGACGTTATTCCGCACTGCTGAACTGCGTACCATGTCGTTCAGAATGAATCGCCGAACAAGTCTATGCATCCCATAAATCCTCCGTCCTTCTCCCTCATCGCGCCAAACAAGTGACGAACCATGAATCAACTCTTTAACGACGACGTTTCGAGACATATCCTTAACACTACCATCGCCAGCTTCCATTGCTGCTTCCAATATTTCATTCAAAATTTCTTCCCCGACACCACTCGGTCGTAGCATTGCCATTGCTCGCAATACTGCCCACGCTTTCCTTGATAATTTTTGGACGCTGATTTTCCACGTTGTCCAAATCGACTTCTGCGATTGCCGAATCGATTTGAAGTCATCTGATGTATTCATTATACCTTGCACCTCCTCCCCATCTGAGTTCTCAACCAAATTCAGGTACTCTGCAAACGAACATTCGTACTGCGCAATGTAGGATACAGCCTGAACAAGTGAAAGTGGTAGGCCTCCGAGCCCGTACTTACTATCATCACCGCAAAGCTTCTTCAAGGCAAAATACTCAGCTAGATCATCGTCCTTCAGTTTCTTGATCTTCTCCATTACCTTGTCGTCGTCGGCCTCAGCCGTCTCTATCTTCCGAATTTTTCGCCATAGCACCACCATCGCATCTTCTGTACTCAGTGGTTTCAAATCCAATTTCTGTTCACTCTTCATTCGGTCCCATATGTGAGGCTGACCTTGTCGCGAAGTTACAATAACCCACCCGTTGTCCAGGGATGACTCTGCCAGCTCACATACTTCATTTAGCACTCCGCTCACCTTGCTATCGTCTGCATTATCCAAACATAATAGCCACCGTCCTTCTCTCTCACCTAGGCATTTTTTCAACGCCGCAATTACCAAGTTCACATTTCAGCGTTCTTTCTTGCACATTTTCCTGCGCACGAGTCTTTCCGCCAGCTCTGCAAGCGAATCAATCAAATCCCTCTCCCCACCGTCAACTGTTACCCAAAATACTCCTCCTGGTACCTGGCCTTCTCGTTCTGCTTGATCCGCGAACGCGACCATTAATTCTGTCTTCGCTGCTCCACCACACTGGTGATTACCGCACTTCCCCTCTTCTCCAACACGTCTTTTAGAGTCTCAAGCTCCTTCTTTCGACCAGAAAAGAACGCTGAAACTGACGACCGCACATGATGCGGTCCATCATTCCAAGTTTGCTGCTCTTCCCTTGACTCGTCAATCTTTTCATCAACTTCAAAGATCTTCAAAATGTTACCTGCTAAGGTAGCCTTTGTATCAATTCTTCTACTTTCTTTTCCACCTCCTTAACGTCTTTTGAATGCACGATTCGACTGATTCGGCCTCGTGTTAGTTGTCTCTCCGCCATATACATCGCACATATTGTTTGTTTCAGTGCATCAAACAGAAACTCTTTGTCTATGTTGTTCACATCTCGCGGTGGTTTCAAGATTTCAGTCACACTATGCAACACGTACTCCAGCAGAATCCCAATTCGCCCAAGTGCGATTGGTAGCAACGTCTGCCCTTGTTTCGCTGTCGCGCACATCGACGCCCATTGTGCGGCCAAGTGCGACCAGTTGGAAAAGGCTACTCACCCCTACAGCAGATTTGGATGCATCACCTATTAACTTGGCGGTCTCTGCTACGCGCTCAAATCCTCCTGCGAATGCCATGGCAGATCCCACTGCTCCTCCAACGTGGGCAGTGAGCTTGTCCACAATAGATACTCTCTCCATTTTTTCGGAAAACTTACTGTCTCTCCCCTTCACTGCATCCATTGACATCGAAAATGGTCTGGTAGCACCAGTACTAATGACCAACCCATCAAGAGCTTTTTCCAGTTCCTCCCGCTGAGACGAGTTGTCAGGGTCTGCTACGAGCTTGAGTTCTTTCTGCAGAAGCTCCCACGGTGCGAATCTTGCTCGGATTTGACTCAGCCAGACTTCTTGTTACTCGAGTGTGTTGGGCAAAATCTCAAATCGTACACGACGGCCAAGTAAACTGTTGTTTCGTCGTGTTCGTCCACGTACACGACCACGGACTGTGATTCGCGATCTGCCATTGTCATCGTCCACCTTGACATACTCAATGATATCATTCCATGTTCCTTCACCAAGTCGATCCAATTCAAAGGAGTCGGCGTTTCGAAAATCATCAAATGATTTTGGCTCGTTAATTCTATCTTAGTTCGCCACCTTCCAATAAATACGAGAAGAAACAAGTACGT
>JAAUYH010186275.1_pt1 | contig 31261 bp, 30 predicted proteins | sample 7278061 | NCBI WGS metagenome assembly JAAUYH01 (sample SAMN14350203, study PRJNA611818) | marine sediment metagenome | isolation source: surface marine sediment (0.6m) | place: French Polynesia: Moorea | collected 2018-08 | reverse complement strand
ATGTCTCGAAAAGCGCATTGCGTTCGTCCATGCCCAACCCTCACGCGCGCCGTCCGGCCGCCGCGCCGCTCCGGCCTCAGCCTACACAAATCACCGCACGCCGCACAGGGCCGCCGATCGGTCTCTCCTGTCACAAATTGTCCGCGACACGTGTCGCGACCGCCGCGCTCAGACCATCATTTCCTTGGTCGCCGTCAGCTTGAGCGCCGGGTAATCCCTCTCGATCCGGTCGATGTCCCATTGCAGGCGCGTCAGGTACACCGGGTCGCCGTCATGGTCGTAGCTGATATGCTGCTTGTTGGCCTGGACGAATTTGTCGAGATCGGCCTTCGGGCCGCTGACCCATCGCGCCGAGGTGAACTGTGACGCCTCAAACCGCACCGGCAGCCCGTATTCCAGCTCGATCCGGCTCGCCAGAACCTCGAACTGCAGCGCGCCGACGACGCCGACGATGAACCCGCTGCCGATCATCGGCTTGAACACCTTGGCCGCACCCTCTTCGGCGAACTGCATCAGCGCTTTGTCCAGATGCTTGGCCTTCAGCGGGTCCATCGCCCGAACGGTCTGCAGAAGCTCGGGCGCAAACGACGGAATCCCCGTCACCCGGATCGCCTCGCCCTCGGTCAGCGTGTCGCCGATCCTGAGTTGCCCGTGGTTCGGAATGCCGATGATGTCGCCGGCCCAGGCCTCTTCGGCCAATTCCCGGTCGCTGGCCAGAAACAGCACCGGATTGCTGATCGCCATCGGTTTCTTCGTGCGCACATGGGTCAGCTTCATGCCGCGTTTGAAATGGCCCGAGGCCATGCGGACGAAGGCCACCCGGTCGCGGTGCTTGGGGTCCATGTTCGCCTGCACCTTGAAGACGAAGCCTGCGACCTTTTTCTCCTCCGGTCCAACCTGCCGCGGAGACGCCGCCTGCGGCTGCGGCACCGGGCCGAAGGCGCCGATGCCATCCATCAGCTCCCTGACCCCGAAAGAGTTGATCGCCGAGCCGAACCAGATCGGCGTCAACGACCCGTCGAGGAACTCCTGCACGTCGAAGGGCGGCAACAGCTCGCGCGCCATCTCCAGGTCTTCCTGCAGCTTCTCCAGCAGATGCGCCGGGACATGGTCGGCCAGTTTCGGATCGTCCAGCCCCTCGATGGCGATCGATTCCGCCACCCGGTTCCGGTCTGCCCGGTCCATCAGTTCTAGCCGGTCGTTCAGCACGTCGTAGCAGCCGATGAAATCCTGACCCACCCCGATGGGCCACGACGCCGGGGTCACGTGGATCGCCAGCATCTCCTGGATTTCGTCAATGATCTCAAAGATATCCCGGCTTTCCCGGTCCATCTTGTTGCAGAAGGTCAGGATCGGCAGGTCGCGCATGCGGCAGACCTCGAACAGCTTCTGCGTCTGGCTTTCGACCCCCTTCGCCCCGTCGATCACCATGATCGCCGCGTCCACCGCCGTCAGGGTGCGGTAGGTGTCTTCGCTGAAATCGCTGTGCCCGGGCGTGTCGACCAGGTTGAACCGGTATTTGCCGAAATCGAACGACATGGCCGAGGCGCTGACCGAGATCCCCCGGTCCTTTTCCATCTGCATGAAGTCCGACCGCGTCCGCCGCGCCTCGCCCTTGGCGCGCACCTGCCCGGCCATCTGGATCGCTCCGCCGTAGAGCAGGAATTTCTCGGTCAGCGTCGTCTTCCCCGCATCGGGGTGGGAAATGATCGCAAAGGTCCGCCGCCGCGCGATTTCGGCGGGCAGGTCAGGGGTGTTCGAGGCGCGGTCCAGCATGGGCGGCGATATAGGGGAAGGGGCTGGGGCCTACAATCCCAAGAGCTTCGGCAGGTATTCCAGCCACTCCACCAGCCACCGCAGCTGGTTTGGTAAAAGCCCGGCAAGGTCCAACAGGATCGCCCCGAGTTGCACATTGAGCGCCGTGGCGATGTTCTTGACCAGTTGCTTGCGTTGTTCGCTGATAACCCCGGATGTCAGTTCCTGTGCCATCGAAAAGGTCTTATGCGCAATGTTCAACAAGAGGTCCTTCGAGGCCAGATAACTGACCATCGTCGCATCGTCGAGATACTCGCGGATGCGTTCGAACAGAGACGGATCGAAATGCTCCGGGTCACTTTCCAACGCCTCTGCGGCATGTTCGAGAATGGCCTCAATGTCTTCCTGGCGCGCCTCGAACACAGGTTCGGTCTCGGCCTCGTCCTTTTTGAATTCGAGCCAGATCGGCAGGTTCGCCGCGATCAGGTTGGCGTGCATCAAGGCCGCCTCCAGATGCCCGATCTTTTCCGGTGCGACCTCTTCCAAAACCGGCCTCTCGCGCGAAAACTGGATGCTCAGGGCTTGCGTCCCGGCCCCAAACCTGACCTGATCGAGCTCAGTGAGACTTGTAGGAAGGCGCAGTAAGAAGCGCTCGACGCCCTTTACCAAGAGCGGGGATTGATTGTCGAGGTTGCCAAAGTTCTTTAAATCTTCGACGGCTCCATGCAGGTCCTGAAACAATCCGTCGAGTGTCGATTCGTCCAACTCATTTGGCTGGAGTCCAAGCGACAATCCAGTCGCGCCAGCGTCGACCTGATGACCGACTGGCGAATTCGGTAGCCCTGGCGCCCCCGTTTGTTCAGCCGGAGCGACCGCCTTCCAAGCGTCTGGGAGGGGTAAGCGACTAGGGAGCTTGGTATCAGCGTTGCCCAGCATTTGCATATAGTAACGTTTGTCTAAACCCTTTGTCTTTGAAAGGTCGGTTCCACGTACATCTGTATTCTGTAACCGAGAGTATTGAAGCGAACAATTCTCCATTATTGAATCGCGCAAGTTCGCGTCATCTAATATCGAAGAGAGGATCTCTGATCCAATTAGGATAGTATTTCTTAAATCTGCTCCAGTAAAATTGACATCATTCAAAGTTGCACCGCTGAGATTTGCTTCAAATAGGTTTGCATTTCGAAGATCCGTCGTTGCCCAAATGAATCTAACGTGCGAATTATCTCCTAAATCATCATCCCTTAAAAATTTTGCACCTAAGTCTACTCCGCTCAAATTCGCTCCACTGAGATTCGCACCGCATAATGGTGCCCCATTAGATTCCCACGAATCTTCGGCGTTGATAAATGCACCAATAATATCAAACCCAGCGAGTTCGGGGCGGAAGTTGTCCCGTTCCCGCCGCGCGTTCCACGCCTCGACGCCTTCCAGCAGCCAGTCCAGATGTTTCGGGTTGCCCATCACTCGTACCCTTCTACCCCGCGCCACTCTAGGGCGCGGCGGGGCAGGGGTAAACGCCTGTTAGGAGACCACCATACGGGCTATTAACCAGGGGAAATCCGACGACTCCGGGTCCGATGGAAATCCGACGGAAGTCCGATAAAACTCCGACCCCCGGTCTCCCCGCCATTTCAGCGCGTTAACCTACGATTCGGCGACTCGCACCCAGGTCATCATCCCCGCCGCCTGATGCGCCAGCATGTGGCAGTGGAACATCCAACTCCCGGGGTTGTCGGCGACGAAGGCGATCTCGACCGTCTGGCCCCGGTCCATCAGGACCGTGTCCCGCGCCGGCCCGGTTCCGGCCTCGCCGACCACGTGAAAATGATGCCCGTGCAGATGCATCGCATGCGGCCAGGCGGTGTCGTTGACCAGTTTCACCCGCACCGTCTCGCCCCGCGCCGCCTCGACCAGCGGCGCCTCGGGCATCCCCGCAACGCCGTTCAGCGCCCAGGCAAAGCCGTTCTCCACCAACTCGCGCATGCCCACGGGTCCGCCCATATGGCCACCATGCCCGCCGTCGTGCCGCATGCCGATCCGCGCCTCGGCCAGACCGCCCATTGCGCCGCCCTCCATCCGTAGATCGACAGCCCGCGCCCCGGAAAGTTCAAGTGGTTCCAACCGGTTGGGCGGCAACGCCGCCGGGGCCGGGCGCGCGACGGCCGACGCCGTGCCGGTTACGTTGAACGTCGCCAGGGCATAGCCTCCATCACGCTCTTCGCTCACCAGATACGCCGGTTCGCCGGCCTCGGCCGTCACATCCAGGATCAGATCCGCCCGCTGCGCCGGTCCCAGCACAAGATCCGCAAACGGCTCCGGCACCGCCAGGGGCATCCCGTCGAGAGCCACCACATGGCCCGACAGCCCCAGCGCGCTCAGCCGCAGGACCCGCGCCGAGGCCGCATTGATCAACCGCAGCCGCAACCGTTCGTTCCGGGCCGCATCCCATTGCGGGTCGCCCTCGCCATTCGCCGTCAGGTAATTCCCCAGCCGCCCGGCATGGGACCCGTCCCGCATGTTGCCGAAGCCGCCCGCGATCTGCGCGTTCTCGTCAAGGCGCCAGTCGTTGATCGTCAGCGCGATGTCGCGGTCCACTTCCGGCGGCTCGGCCTCTTCCACGATCAGCGGCGCCGTCAGCCCGCGCGAAAGCTGTTCCAGCGTGTTACTGTGCGGGTGATACCAGTAGGTCCCCGCATCCGGCACCACGAAGTCATAGAGGAACTCTCCGCCCGGCGGCACCGCGTCTTGCGTCAGACCCGCGACACCGTCCATCGCGTTGTCGATCCGGATGCCGTGCCAGTGGATCGTCGAGGCCTGAGGCAACCGATTGACGAACCGCCGCCGGATCCGCGTTCCTTGCGCCACCCTGAGGCCGGCGCCCGGCACCGCGCCGTCATAGGCCCAGACCTCGGTCGGCCCATATTCGGCGGGCACGATCTGCGCCATCGCCGGGGCGGCCGTGACGGTCGTCTCCGACACTGCGGCAAGCGACGGCCTAGCCGCCAGTGCTGCGGCGGTTCCGGTCAGAAAGGCGCGTCTGGTGGGCATTGGCCGGCTCCGTTTGGAAAGGCTTTCGCTGCCACTCTGATCGGACGCTCACGCACTGGCAAGTCCTCGCACTTGACGGCCGCCAGGGCTGCATTTTTCGCGGCCTCGGTGCGTCAATGCTTGGCCTGGTCTCAGGGCCGGACGATCAGCAAATCACATGGCGGGTTGCGCATCATGTCGTTGGCGAAGCTGCCCAGCAGGAAGGGCGCCTTGCCGGTGCGCCCATGGGCGCCGAGCGTCAGAACGTCCGGATGCCAGCCGGCGATCAGCCGGTCCAGCACCTGGTGCAGCGCGCCCTCGGCAACCTCGGTCCTCGCAGCCAAGGTCTCGGTCTGCGCATGCCGCGCCCAATCGGCCAGATCGGCCCGCGCCGCCCTGAGATAGAACTGCGCATCCCGGCTATGTGCGGCCGCGTGGGTCAGACCCTCGAACGGGATGTGCACGGCATGGAATCCGCGCTGTTCGGCCTGTGGGAACAGCCGTGCAGCCATTGCGGCTGCGGCTGTCGCACCCGGTGAAAAATCCACGGCACACAGGACCTTGGCAAAGTCGTGGTCGGCCCGGTCGTGGACGATCAGCACCGGCCGGTGCGACAGCCGCACCAGCCGCTCGACCGTGGTCTCGCGGATCAGGTCGAGGATCGGCCGGTGCCGGTGCACACCCAGAACGAGCAGCCCGGCGTCAATCTTTCGTGCCAGATCATGGATGTCGGTCGAGACGTCGCCATGGCCGATATGCAGGGTAAAGCCCGGCCCGTATTCCCCGGACAAATGGGTGCAGAACCGGTCGAGCAGGCGGGTCGCCTCGTCCGTCATCCGGGTGGCCAGGCCGTCCGGCAGGCCGTGATCGACGGTATGGGCGACATGTACGGCCGCGTCATGTTTCGCCGCCAGCCGGAACGCGCGCCGCACGGCACGGTCGGCGCGCGGCGACAGGTCGGTCGCAACCAGTAGCGCATCCATGACCAGCCCCTATCGTGTTGAAAAACACCATCCGGTCAGATGGTGTGTTCCATCGCGCCCCGCAAGGGACACGCTGTCACAGGGATGAGGCGCGGCGCAGGATGTCGGCGGCGATAGCGCTGTCGAGCATGCCTTCGCCGATGTCGAACGGGTCGGGGCGGTTGCGCGCCCCGCGCGTCGCGGGCGTTATCCCAAGCTTGTCCTGGACCTCGCGCGGCAGCGCCGGGCTGGTACGGGTATCGACCGTCAGGCTTTCGGTGGCGATGCCCTCGGCAAAGATGAACTCGTGGTTGTCGAACAGAATCTGGTAATAGTCCACGAACCCGCCGTCGCTGCGCGTGACGGTGTCGCCGTTGACCAGCAGTTCTGCCTTGACCACCACTTCCGAGCGGCCCGCGTTCAACCGGTCTTCACGCTGGTAGATGAACAGCCTCTGGTTGGGGCTGAGGCGCAGCTCGTTGTAATTGTTCATCGCGCCCGGGGCGAGCACAATGGGGGCAAAGGCGCCGGTGGCCCGCACGGTATGGTGACCGATCCAGCGGACCTCCTGAATGCCGTTGTCGCGCGTCAACACCCGGTCGCCTATGCGCAGATCCTCGATCCGGCGCTGCTCGCCGCTGGCCATGGCGATATGCGTGCCACGGGTGAACGAGACGCAGGCCAGCCCGGCGAACTTGGCCCGCGGGGCGTCGGTGTCGACGGTGACCAGGGCATAGTCGGTGCGCGGGCGCAGGTCGGCGAGCGGCAGAAGATAGGTCGCCGCGATCATCTGGGTGCCGGGTTCAAGTTCGATCATCACCAGCGCCTCGACGATGGCGCCGTCGGGGGCCATGAAGGTCGCGCAGCAATCCAGGTGCACTTCGGCGCCGACCGACCCCAGCTGAGCGCCCTCGGCCACGGTCAGATGCGACAGCCCGTCGGCGGCCGACACGCTCAGCCGCCAGGACCGGGCGTTGGGGTCGAGCTGGTAGATATCGTCAAGCATCATCTCGGTGGCATCGGCCACCGGGTCGCCGAGATTGGCGCCATTCGAGACGCGGAAATCGGCAGCGCGAAACACGCGCAAACCTTGCGCGGTCGGCTGGCAGTCAATTCCTTCGATACTCATAATCGGCAACCTGCTCTATGCTCGTGTGGGTCCGGCTGCACGTCGAGCGGTCTACCCCCATAGACCGCTGCCGGCGCACCCCACCGCCATAGACGGAACGAGTGTAATCAAGGGGTCATATGCGCGTCAACGAGAACCAATAATCGCCGGGATTTTGGATTGTTTTGTTATTGCGATGGCGACATTCTCAAGGCTTTTCCGGCATTGGTGCCGGTTGGGGAACGGGCGGGGCCGGAGCGGATTTGATTCGAGGCCTTTCTTACATCCGGGTCCGGTGATAGCCCTTGCCCGGTCACGAATATCTGCAGGAGGCGGAGACATGGATTTGGGCATCAAGGGCCGGCGCGCACTGGTCTGCGCGTCGTCTAAGGGGCTGGGTTTGGGCTGCGCGCGGGCGCTGGCGGACGCGGGCGTCGATCTGGTGATGAACGCGCGCGGGGCCGAGGCGCTGGAGGCGTCGGCACAATCCGTGCGCGATGAATTCGGGATCTCGGTCACCCCTGTTGCCGCCGACATCACGGACGAGGCCGGTCGCGCCGAGGTGCTGAAGGCAGCGGGCCAGATCGACATTCTGGTGACCAATGCAGGCGGGCCGCCGCCGGGAATGTGGACGGACTGGGGCCGGGAGGATTTCCTTGCCGCGCTCGACGCCAACATGTTGACGCCGATCGCCCTGATGACCGCGCTGGTGCCGGGCATGACGGATCGCGGCTGGGGCCGGGTGGTGAATATCACGTCGCAATCGGTGAAAGCGCCGATCGCGATCCTCGGGCTGTCCAATTCCGCACGCGCGGGGCTTACGGGCTATGTGGCGGGCATGTCGCGGCAGGTCGCCGGCAAGGGCGTGGCGATCAACAATCTTCTGCCCGGCAGCCACGCCACCGACCGCCGCTTTGCGCTCGACCGGACGATCGCCGAGCGGCAGGGCATACCGCTCGATGCCGCGACGGCACAGGTGCAGGCCGAGATTCCGGCGGGCCGCTACGGCACGGTCGAGGAATTCGGCGCGGCGTGCGCGTTTCTGTGTTCGCAACATGCCGGGTTCATCGTCGGGCAGAACGTGCTGCTGGACGGCGGCAACGTGAACGCCACGATCTGACCTGCGCTGTGCCACCAGGCGCGCATCGATCCGCCCGGCATGCGCGCTCGGGGCGCCTTGGCGCGGGGTTGCGGGGGCAGGGCGGGGTTGTTATCTGCGCCAAAGCCCGATGGATTTGATCGGGAATAGGGCGGGCACGGCGTGATCGGCACCACAGCACGGCTGAAGATACAGAACATCACCCGGCGCTTTGCCGGCAGGGCGGTGGTGGACGACATCTCGCTCAAGGTGAGGGCGCGGCAGGTGACCTGTCTGCTTGGCCCCTCGGGGTGCGGCAAGTCCACGACGCTGCGTTGCATCGCCGGTGTCGACCGTCCGGATCAGGGGCGCATCCTTGTCGATGGTAAGCCGGTTTGCGACGCCTCTGTCAGCGTGCCGCCCGAGGCCCGCTCAATCGGACTGATGTTCCAGGACTTCGCGCTGTTCCCGCATCTGACGGTGGCCGAGAACGTGGCCTTCGGCTTGTCCGGCAACAGGGCGTCCAAACGTCTGCGGGTCGAGGAGTTGCTGGAGCGCGTCCATCTCAGCCGATTCGTCGACGACTATCCGCACGAGTTGTCGGGCGGCGAGCAGCAGCGCGTCGCGCTGGCGCGCGCCATCGCGCCGCGGCCGAAGATCATGCTGATGGACGAACCGTTTTCGGGCCTCGACAACCGGCTGCGCGATGGTATCCGCGACGAGACGCTGGAGATCCTGAAAGAAGAGGGCTCTGCGGTCCTGCTGGTGACGCACGAACCCGAAGAAGCCATGCGCATGGCCGACGAGATCGCATTGATGCGAGACGGCAAGATCGTCCAGCAGGGGGCGCCCTACAACGTGTACAACGCGCCGGTGGACAAGGCGGCGGCTGCGTTTTTCAGCGATATCAATGTGATCCGCGGCACGGTGCGGGGCGCGCTGACCGATACGCCGTTCGGGCAGTTCCTGGCACCGGGCGTGCCCGACGGGACCGAGGTCGATATCGTGATCCGCCCGCAGCACCTTAAGATCGACTTCGACCGCGACGGGCGCGGCCCCGACCCGACACCGCAGGACGGTATCGCGGCGCGCGGCGTGGTGCAGCGGGCACGGTTCATGGGATCGGAAAGCCTGGTCGAGTTCCGCATGGACCACGACCTGTCGATTCTGAAGGCCACGGTGCCATCGGTCTTTCTGCCGAAAATGGGCATGCCGCTGTGGCTGACGATCCGCCGCGACCGGTGTTTCGTGTTTCCGGCCAGATAGCCCGCCGGTCCGTCTATTCGGAGATCAGGCTGTCCGACATCGCGGTGGTGATCAGCTGAAACGTGTCTTGTCCCTGCTGGATCTGCCCGCCGCCGCTGTTGATGTAGACGAGATTCCAATCGGTGCGCAGTTCATAACCGGAACCGACGCTTGCAAAATATCCCGTCCATCCCGTGATCGACTGGCAATTCGCCGTCGTGTTCGACCAGGCGACCGAAAACGACATCGCGAAGTTGCCAGAGTAATAGTAGCCGCTCAGCGGATAGGGCGTGTTCTGACAGCCGGTGCCTGACGCACGATTGATATAGGTGCCCGAGACCAGATAAACGCCCGGCTGGTCCACCGACGGCGTGAAGGAAAACGTGGCGGTGGACCCGGACTGGTTCTGCCAGCTCGACGTGGACGCGGCCAAGGCCATGCCTGGGTCGCTGGCGTGGCTGTCGGCTGCTGCGGAGTTGGCAAGAACGACCGAAAAAAGTAGGATCGCGAGGCGGGCGAATATGGGCATTGATCTACTCCAGACAAAGGCTCAATAACCTGACGTTAGCACAGCTTTTGCGAGCGTCGGAGCGGAAATTCAATCTACCGTAGACCCCCTCCATGAGTTAGGCACACGTTCAAATCCGGGAAACCGCGTCTTTTACATTTTCCCGTCGCGCCGTGTCCGGAAATCCGTCAGTGTCTTGCCTTGCTCTTCGACGAATAGCGCTGGAAGAACTTCAAGCCTTGAAATACGATCGACTCGTAATACATTGAAATCGTTTGCAAATTCGCACCAGGCCGTAACTGTCCAGATGCGGCCCCAGTATTCGAGCAGCAACGGGCGGATGGTGCGCCGGGTCTCTTCGCCGTCCAGGGCGCGATACGTGATGTCGAGCTTCTGTCGGGCGCGGATCGCGGCGCGGATGGACGGCATGTACTGAAACCCGGCAGCCGCATCGGCAAACGGGTATACGGCGAACCCCCATCCGGTGGGCGGAGCGCTGCGGTCCTCAGGCAGTACGGCGTCGATCTTGGCCGACAGGCTGTGCGCGGCCTGCTTCAGTTCATCGTCAGCGGCCTCGCCGACAACCGCCATGCCCAGATGCAGAGCCTCCAACTCGGTCAGGGTCAGGTTCAGCGGGGGCAGGGTGATCGGCGCGGTCATCCTGTATCCGATTCCACGCTCGCCCTCGACGGGCACACCGGAGGCGGCAAGCGTGTCCATGTCGCGATAGACGGTGCGCAGCGACACGTCCAGCCGCGCCGCCATGTCGGCGGCACGATGCAGACGTCCGTCGCGCAGGATCTGGATCAATTCGTACAGGCGATCGGCACGGCGCATGCGCTGGGTGATTCGGTCGTGATTGCGGTCTGTTCAACCGCACAACTGCCATTTTCCTTGCAGTTGTCAACTTATTGACATTTCCAACTTCAAAAACCCGGGAAATCCATGCCCGAATTGCCGCATAAAGGGCTTTTGCCGCTTTCACACTGCGGGCGGACTCCATAAATACATCCAGTGATCCGCTTCGGGCCGGCCTGTGCGGCCCTGCAAAGGGAGATACCCCATGCTGAACAATATCGGCCTTCCCGGCCTTCTTCTTATCGCTGTCGTCGTTCTCGTGCTGTTCGGGCGCGGCAAGATCTCGTCGCTGATGGGCGAGGTCGGCAAGGGCATCACCGCCTTCAAGAAGGGCGTCGATGACGGCAAGAAGGAAATCGAGGACAACGCCGCCGACGTCGCGCGCGACGTGACGCCGGAAGAAGAAAAGGACAAGGCCTGAGACGCCCGTCCGCGTCTTGAGCCTGCGCCGGGATGTTTGATATCGGCTGGACCGAACTGCTGCTGATCGGCATTGTCGCGCTGATCGTGGTGGGTCCCAAGGACCTGCCGGGCATGTTCCGCACGCTTGGCCGGTTCACCGGCAAGATGCGCGGCATGGCGCGGGAATTCTCGCGCGCGATGAACGAGGCGGCGGACGAAGCGGGCGTCAAGGACGTCACAAGCACGCTGAAATCGGCAACGTCGCCGGGCAAGCTGGGGCTCGATACGCTGAACCAGGCCGCCGACAAGTTCGAGAAATGGCAGCCGGGGCAGGCGTCGAGGCCGAAGGGACCCGCCACCCAGAAACTGAGCGAAGAACGCGCAGAGGCGGCCAAGAAGATCCACGAGCAGACCGCGAAGAAGGCCGCCGAAAAGCGCGCTGCCGAGGCGGCCGCCAAGGCCGAGGACGCACTGGCACCCGATCCCAAGCCCGCCGCGGATGACAGCGCATGAGCGACACGGACGAAATCGATGACAGCAGCGCGCCGCTGATCGAGCATCTGGCAGAGTTGCGCACGCGGCTGATCCACTCGGTGATCGCCTTCATCATCGGCATGGTGATCTGTTTCACCGTGTGGAACCCGATCTTCAATTTCCTGACCCAGCCGCTGTGCGACGCGCGCGGTGCGATGGGCGACGATTGCGGGCTGATCCTGATCAAGCTGCAGGAAGGGTTTTTCGTCGCGATCTCGATCTCGCTTCTGGGCGGGCTGGCCCTGTCGTTTCCCTATATCAGCTTCCAGATGTGGCGCTTCGTGGCGCCGGGGCTCTACCGTTCGGAAAAGAACGCGTTCCTGCCCTTCCTTCTGGCGTCGCCGTTCATGTTCTTCCTTGGTGCGGCGTTTGCCTTCTACATCGTCACGCCGCTGGCCTTCGATTTTTTCCTGGGCTTCCAGCAAGAGGGAACGCTGGCCGCCGAGGGAGAGATCGACAACACCACCGCCGGCATCGCCTTTCAGGGCTCGGCGCAGGAATACCTGCGTCTGACGATCAAGTTCATCGTCGCCTTCGGCTTGTGCTTTCAGCTGCCGGTTCTGCTGACGCTGATGGGCAAGGCGGGGCTGGTCAGTTCGTCCGGCCTGCGCAGCGTGCGGAAATACGCCGTGGTCGGCATCCTTGTGCTGGCCGCGCTGGTGACGCCGCCCGACGTTATCACCCAGGTGATCCTGTTCATCGTGGTCTACGGGCTTTACGAGGTGTCGATCCAGCTTGTGAAGCGGGTCGAACGGAAACGCGACCAGCAGCTGCGCGAGGAAGGGATCCTGGGCGAGGACGAAAGCCTCGACGACATGTTCGAGGAATTCGACGACGACGAAGAGGCCGGGGAGACCAAGGCGTGAGCAAAAAAAAGCTGCGGCGGATCGCGGAGGCGCTGGAACGTATCGCCCCCGTGCCCGGGCCCGTACCCGATTTCGCCGCCGCAGACGCCTTTGTCTGGCATGTCGAACCTGACCGTTTGGAACCGGTCGCAAAGGTCAACCGCGTGGGCCTGCCGCTTTTGATCGGCATCGACCGGGTGCGCGACATCCTTTTGGAGAACACGCTGCAGTTCGCCCGCGGTCTGCCGGCGAACAACGCGCTTCTCTGGGGCGCGCGCGGGATGGGCAAGTCGAGCCTGGTCAAGGCGGTGCATGCCGAGGCCGTGGCGCAGGGGCACGGGTTGAAGATCGTCGAGGTCCAGCGCGAGGATCTGCCATCCATCGGCCGCCTGCTGAACCTTCTCCGCGCCGCCTCGGCGCGGTTTTTGCTGTTTTGCGACGATCTCAGCTTTTCGCATGACGATCAGCACTACAAATCGCTCAAGGCCGTGCTGGACGGCGGCATCGAGGGGCGTCCCGACAACGTCGTCTTCTATGCCACCTCGAACCGCCGCCACCTGATGCCGCGCGACATGATCGAGAACGAGCGCTCCAGTGCAATCTCGCCCAGCGAGGCGACCGAGGAAAAGGTGTCGCTGTCGGACCGGTTCGGCCTTTGGCTGGGTTTCCACCCCTGCAGCCAGGACGAGTATCTCGCCATGATCCGCGGCTATTGCGACGCCTACGGGGTTGCCGCCGACGATGCGACGCTGCGCGCCGAGGCTATCGAATGGCAGGCCACGCGCGGCGCGCGGTCTGGCCGCGTCGCCTGGCAGTACTTTACCGATCTGGCAGGCCGGCGCGGCGTCACGCTTTAGCGCCCGAGTTGCCCGACGGCACCAATCGCGCTAGCCTGCGGTTCATAGTCATTCGACCATTCCAGCGCCGCTTGCAGCGTCCGGGCGGCCCAGCGCATATCGGGAGATTGCCCATGTTGCTAAAAACTGCTTGCAAAGCCGCCGCCATCCTTTTGGCCACAGGTGTCACCACCGGGGCCTGGGCCGACGGCCACACGCGATCCGCCCTCGTCGTGGCAGAAGAGTTCGAGGGCACCGTGATATCTTTCGAAATAAGGGAGGCCCCAAAAGGCCTGCGCAATCTGACCCTGACCGTATCCGGCCCGAACGAATTCTCCGCCACCTATTTTTCCGACGACGCGGCCCTCAAGATCGACCTGCGCGACTATGGCAGGCCGTTCGACGGCGCTTACCGTTACGACATAACGGCCGCGACCGGCGCGCGAATCGAGATCAATACGCCCATCGACGAGAACGGACGTGCCGGCACTGCGCGCAACCAGGTGCTGGTTCCGGTATCGGTCGACGGCAATTTTGTGATCCGCGACGGTGAGATCGTGAGCGTGGACAAAGACGAGAAAGAAGACGGCTAGGCCGCCAGCCCCCGGTTGAAGGTGCGCGGCCCGTTCCGCCATCCCCGCAGCTTTGAGTTGCCCAAATGGCGCTTTCAGCCTAGGGTTTGCCCGGGAAAGATCCGTTCCGTCAAATTGGTTCGAAACGAAGGAGTTTTTCATGTTCAGAGCTTTTGCGATCGCCTTGGCAGCGCTCGGCGCCAGCGTCGGAGGCGCCCAAGCTATCGAGATCAGCGATGGAGATATCGTCGTTAAGCAGCTTTCGTCGGGAACGCGTCTCGGCTTCGAGCCCGTCAAGTTCCCCGATGAGGTGCGCGGCATAACCATTCGGATCGAGGGTCCGGAGAAATACGAGGCCATGGTCTTTTCCGGAAATCGCCTGCCCGAGGTCGAGTTGACCAAGTTCGGCAAGGTGACCGACGGCGAATATCACTACGAGATCACCGGCGGCACCAGCGAAAGAACCTTGCGGAAAGAAAAGCTGAACAACGGCCGGGGAGAGGACGATCCATCGGTCTACCGTTTCGGCAGCTTCGCCTTGGGCGGCAAGATCTTCGTCAGACGCGGCGGAATCCTCGAATTCGAGCAGATGGTCGAGAAGGGCAGCGAAGAGACGATCCCGGGTAAGGAGGTCGACGACGTCGACGAAGGTTACGAAGAGCCGAAAGACCCCGGTGGCGAGCCCAAGGAAACCAACGACACGGACAAAGGCTGAGCCGGGACAACACAACCGCCTGCCCGGATCGTGTCCGGGGCGGGTGGCCAGGTCGGACCGGGGTCGGGTCAGGCGGCACTTGTCGAAGCCGTGTCCACCCGGCGTAGCGACAGCTGTTTAAGCACCTCGCGTCGCTTCAGATAAGGCCGCGCGGGGGGGCCGTAAGCCTTGGTCAGCGGCTGGTCTCCCAGGCCCGGAACCGCGGCCTTGATTTCCCTCACGATCCGCTCGGGAAACATCTTCAGGGATTGCGGACCCGGATAGAAACTCTCGGTCGCGGCGCCATTGGCAAAGATCACCTGATGGCGGGCGAACATCAAATGGGTATAGGTCACACGCTTCTTGCCCTGTGCAATCCGCACCGGACCCGCGATCTCGGCCAGATGCTTGGCGCGGGCGAGCGCCTCGTCCGCCATGCCGTGCGCGTCGCCCACCAGCATTGCGTGCTGAGGCGAGACCAGCAGCGACGCATAATTCCCCAGAACTCCCGCGGGGATCAGCACCGGTTTGTGGTCTGGCTGCGCCAGCAACTCTCGCGGCCCCAACATGCGCCGGCCGATCCACAGGATGTCCTCGGCGGGCCCGTCCAGCGTGGTCACCCGATCCCCGATCTTCAGGGTTTCGACCGGCACGTCGCCCCCGGGCGTGCGAATCAGCGTCCCGTCGGTAAAACACGGCACCCCTGCATCGTTCAGCGCCTGCGCGCCGGTCACCTCGGCCGGGGCGACGCCCTGCAACACGACGCTTTCGCCGTTCGGAAAGGTCAGCAGCGCGTTGCCCGACCCATCGTCGCTGACCACCACATCCCACGCATCGACCGGGTTGCCGCCCGCGTCGGTTAACCCGCTGACGTCCAGCTGGTCGTTGAACGCGCCGTCGCCGTCGTCGTCGCCGGTGTCGAAATCGGTGATGACGTCGGCGCCCGAGCCGTCGGCCAGCACGAACACATCGCTGCCGCCGCCGCCGGTCATCGTGTCGTCGCCGGCGCCCCCGTCGATGGTGTCCTGGCCAATGCCCGCGTCGATCACATCTGCGCCGTCGCCGCCCGCAAGGCTGTCGGCATCGCCAGAGCTGGGATCTACGATTGAATCGAAGTAGATATCGCTTAGAAAGATCGCTTGTGTGCCGTTCAGTCCGTTGGAGTAGATCACCTCGATCGTCGCAACGGGCCCGGCGATCTCGACCAGTACCGAGCCGTTGGCGTCCTGCGGATCGTCAAGCGCCCCACCAGCGGTAATTGTATTGCCCGCCACCGTGTCGTCGCCTGCGGGCGTCAGCGTCACAGCGACCGCCTGACCATCCTCGTCATAGGCGTTGACGGTGATGACGTCCTGATGGTTCCCCGCGAAGAAATCGACGTCTTGGATTCGGAACGAGACGTTTTCGACCTCGTTCTGCATGCTGCTGCCGGCAGTGGCGGCAAAATCAATGGTTGTCGTCGACGTTGCCGCGTCGCCGTCACCGTAGAGCCGCACCATCGAATTTGGATCAAAGCTCTCGCCGCTCGCGACATAGCCGGTATCCGACGTTTCTATGTTGAAGGTCGGAGTGTTGTTGCCATCGTCGGTGAAGGCGACGGAGACCTCGATATCACCGGTGACCTGCGTAAACCCGGCGGAAACATCTGCCCCATCGGCACCCTCGGCGCTCCAGTCGAGGAATTCGGTGCCGGCCGTCGGCGGGGTGGCGTCATTGCCTAGGATCGTATCGTTGCCGTCGCCGCCCAGCACGGTATCGTTGCCGTCGCCGCCCTGCAGGCTGTCGTTATCCGCGCCGCCCTCGATCGAGTCGTCGCCCGCGCCACCGACGATCGTATCGTTGCCCGCTTCGCCGTAGATCGTGTCGTTGCCGTCGCCGCCAGAGATCCGGTCGAGCGATCCCGCCCCGGAAAAGTCGCCGTCGTCGCCATAGATCAGGTCGTCGCCGGTTCCGCCGTCGATGGCGTCGGTGCCGGTGCCGCCGAATACGGTGTCTGCGCCAAGACCGGCAGAGACATTGTCGTTGCCCGCGCCCGCCTCGACCCAGTTGTTGTTGCCGTCCGCCCCGCCGCCGAACCCGTCGTCGATCTGGTCGTTCTGCGGGTCGCCGGTATAGCTGGCGTTGATGACGTCATTCCCGGCAGTGCCCGACACGATGTGATCGGGTGCGTCGTAGTCGGCATAGGTAAAGACGGGATCGCCCGCGCCGTTGTTCGGCGTCGTGTCGAAGGCCAGTGTCTGATAGATCCGCCCGGCGACAAGCTGCATCTCCGACAGCGTATAGTATCCGGTCAGCGGACCGGCATTGATCCGGAACGTCACGACTTGAAAGACGTCGCCGGTGACCGTGTCCTGCAGGGTCCAGCTTTCCTCGGCGTAGACCTGCGTACCGCTGCTCGAGGTTCCGTTCAGCTCGACATATGCGGTCGCGGTTTCGCCGCCCGACGCCGTCTCGTCCAGTGTCAGGCCATCAGAGCCCGCCTCGTTGTCGGTGATCGTCGCCTTGCCGAGCGCGTCGCCCGGTCCGGTCCAGGTCGCCGTGCCGTTGACGGTCTGGCTGAGAATGAAATAGGGGTCGGCATTGTAGAAGCGGACGTTGTGATCAGGCATTGCGCACCTCGCAGATCAACGCCGTGCGATGGCTGCGCGTCAGCCAGACGGTCAGCCGGAGCCGCGAAGACGTGCCGCGCTTGCTGACGTTCTGTCTGATCTGCCCTTCCAACATACCCCTGGCCTACGTTCCCGCGGGATTGTTCTGGTCGAGGAAACGGTCGGGCAGAGGGAAACAATTGGGTAGTTTTTAGGTAATTGATCCGCAAATTATAGGCGAATTCAGCGCGCTGCCCTGAAATTGTCCAAAATACCCGGCTGATCGGAGGGCTATCCCCTGAATGTTTCCGGATCGCAGCCGTCGTCGCCATGAGGTTGCCGCGCCGCTTGGCCGCGAGCGTTTCCGGTCAAGGATCAATCCGGCGGGAACGGCCCTCCGGCGACCGGCGCGCCGATCTTGGTTGGCCTGATTGCGGATGGTTGCGGGTGCCCTGGTTCAGACCGTTGCGGGGATCAGTTCAGGTATGGCACCGGATCGGCGCTTTCAAAGCCTTCGCGCACCTCGAAATGCAGAAAGCTCGGGCTTGTCTCGCGCACCTCGGCGATGGTCTGGCCCCGGGTCACGGTCGCACCCTTCTCGAATTTCACGTCGTCGATATTCGCATAGACCGTCAGCAGGTTGCCGGGATGCCGCAGGACCAGGATCGGCACCTGGTCCGTGTCGCGCGTGATCGCGGCCACGGTCCCGTCCGCTGCCGCCCGCACCGCCGTGCCCGGCGTCGCGGCGATGTCGATGCCGTCGTTCGTGCCCTTCTCGTAGCCCCGGATGATGCTGCCCGTCACGGGCATCATCAGCCGCGAAATGCCGGACGCCTCGGTCCGGTCCGCGCCCAGGTTCGGCGAAGGCGGCGCCACGCTGGCCACGGTCACGTCTTCTTCGTCCGGAAGCGGTTTCGACGCGCTCGGCGGCTCCGGTGCCACGCTGCCTTCGCCGGGTTCCGGCGTCGCCGGCTCGGGCTCGAGGCCGGCTGTGTCCACCGCGTCGGCCGCCACCGGGATCAGCAGGAACTGTCCCTCGCGGACGGTCAGGTCGGGGCCGAGACCGTTCCAGTCGGCCAGCGATCGCACCGAGACGTTGTAGAGCCGCGAGATCGAATAGGCGGTCTCGCCCCGCTCCACCTTGTGGCGGATCGGTTCGCGTCCGGTCTGGGCGGGCGGGGTGCGGCTTGCGGTCGGCTGAGGCGTCTCGCGCTCTGCCCGGTCCAGCGCGCTGTCCGCAAGCGACGCGATGTCGATCTCTTCGGCGGGCCGGATCGGCCCGGTTCCATCCGCCCCCGTCGCCGGTGACGGCTCGCTCACGCGGGCGGGCAGGGCAACCACCTCGCCGCGGCGCAGGGTCGCCTCCATCGGGATGCCGTTGTAGCGGGCCAGCTCGTCCGCATCGACGCCGACCCTGGCGGCAACATCGGCGATCTTGTCGCCGCGCCGTGCCACCGCAACCTGGTAGTTCGGGTACGAGATGATCCCGCGGTCATCGGGGTCGGGGCGTTTCTCGGTGGGCTGACGAACCGCATCGGTGGTGTCGAATCCGCCGCCAATATCGCGCAAGTCCAGATCGAAACCATCCGAGCACGCGCTCAGAAGCAGCAGGCCGACGCCCAGCATCAGACCATAGCTCGTCCGTCGGCGGAAATCTGCCATCGCTCGCCCTCTTCGCCGCCCCTTGTTTGCCGGGGCCTCGGCGTCAGTCCTGTCCAAGCCCCTCGACGAGGGGCACAAAACGCACCGGCCGCAACTCTTCATAGTCAAAGCCATCGGGGGTTTTCACCACCTTTATCAGGCTTTGCACCGCATCCGACTGGCCAACCGGCAAAACCATGATACCGCCATCCCTGAGTTGCGCCAAGAGCGGACCTGGCGGATCCTCGGCCGCTGCCGTCACGATGATGCGATCAAACGGCGCCTGGTCCGGCAATCCGTGGCTGCCGTCGCCGGTGATCGCGGTGATGTTGACAAGTCCCAGCCGGTCAAAGACGGCGCGCGCCTCGCGCACCAGCCGCCTGTGGCGATCGACGGTATAGACCCGGCGCGCCAGCTGGCTGAGGATGGCGGCCTGATACCCCGACCCGGTGCCGACCTCGAGAACCTTGTCGCGCGGCCGGACGTCCAGCGCCTGGGTCATCAACCCCACGACGGCGGGCTGGCTGATCGTCTGGCCGCAGGCGATGGGCAGCGGCATGTCCTCGTAGGCGCGCGCGGAAAACAGCCCCCGGACGAACTCGCCGCGGTCGATCTTTTCCATCGCCTCCAGCACGCGTTTGTCGGTAACCCCCTTCGAGCGCAGCGCGAAGAGAAACTGCATCTTGCCTTCGGCGTCCATGGTCATCGGCGCGCCTTCGAAGTCATTCCAGCCGGTCGCTCAGGGATTGCAGCACCTCATGCGCGGTGAAATCGGCCCGCATCGGCGTGACAGAGATATGGCCGTCGATATTGGCCCGGGCGTCAGTGCCCGGAGCGGTTTCGATCTGCTGCGGGCTGCTCGAGATCCACATGAACCGGCGGCGGTTCGGGGCGGTGTAGGGTATGACGGTGTGCGCGCCGTCCTTGCGGTAACCTTGCGCGGTCACACGCATCCCCAGGACATCGGCGCCGGGAACAGGCGGAAAGTTGACGTTGTAGAACATCCTGTAGCCGTCGCGGGCATCCCAGATACCCTTGCCGAGCAGAGCCTGGACGATGGCGGTGCCGTGTTGTGCGGCGGCCTCGAACTGGTTCGGCTCGTTGAAGTTCCGCGGGCCGAGGAATTGCGACAGCGCGATGGCCGGAAAGCCCTGAAGCGCGGCTTCCATCGCGGCGCCCAGAGTCCCCGAATAGGCTGCGTTCTCGGCGGAGTTGTTGCCGCGATTGACGCCTGACAGAACGAGGTCGGGAGGCGCGTCCTTCAGAATGTCGTGAACCCCCGCCAGGACGCAGTCGGCCGGCGAGCCCTCGGCGGCGAAGCGCCTCGGCCCGAGCTCGGCAATCATGGTCGGCCGGGCGTGGCTGGTGGCGTGGCTGACGCCGGATTGCTCGAAGGCCGGGGCGACGGTCCAGACCTCGCCCTCCGGTCCGGCGACCGATTCGGCGATGGTATGCAGGACCTGCAGGCCTTCGGCGTTGATGCCGTCGTCATTGGTGATCAGGATGCGCATGCCCGTGCCCCGTTTGTTTGCCACTCCTTAGAAGAGCGGCGATTGGGCGGCAAGCGGAGGACGATTTTTCGTCGAAAAATCGTGCACGTCAGAGGCGACCGAGATACATGCGGTATTCGACCGGTGTGATCTCGGCGGTAAGCTTGGCGATTTCGTCGTATTTCAGCGTGGCATAGATGTCGCGGAACTTCTGACCCATCAGGTCCGCGGCAAAGCGCGACGCCGCGTAGCGGTCGACCGCCGCCCGCCAGTCATGCGCAAGCGGCGGAGCAGGGGCGGCGTCGCCGCCGTCGAGCGGCGGGGGTAGGTCGGGGCGGGTGTCGAGCCCGTGTAGAATGCCGCCCAGGATCGCGGCGACGGCCAGATAGGGGTTCACGTCCGCCCCGCCGATCCGGTGTTCGAGCCGCGCCGCCGGGCCTTTGGTCTCCGGCAGCCGTACGGCCGCGCCGCGGTGGTCGAGGCCCCAGTCGGGACGGTTCGGAGAAAAGCTGCCGGGACCGAAACGGCGGAAGGAATTCAGATGCGGCGCAAAGAGCGCGTGCGCCTCGGCCATTGTGTCGAGCAGACCGGCGACGGCATGACGCAGCGGGCCCGCGACGCCGTCATCGGCCGAAAAGATGTTGCCGTCTTCCCCGTTGACGCTGACATGGACATGCATGCCGTTGCCCGGGTGATCCGCATAGGGTTTCGCCATGAATGTCGCCGACAGGGCGTGGTTCCGGGCAACGCCGCGCACCAGGCGGCGAAAGATCAGGGCGGTGTCGGCGGCGGCCACCACGTCATCGGTGTGGTGGAAATTGATCTCGTACTGGCCGGGCCCGTATTCGGCGATCAGCGAGTCGGTCGGCAGACCCTGAATATCGCAGGCGTCGCGAATGTCGCGCAACAGCGCCTCGCTGCGGTCGAGCACGTTCAGCTCGTAGTTTTGCGCCTCGGGGGCGAATTCCGGCGGTTGCGGCGGCTCGTCTGGATTGGCGCGTGGCTGAACGATGTAGAATTCCAGCTCTGTCGCCGTGACCGGTGTCAGGCCCCGGGATTTGTAGCGGCCGGCGATCCGGGACAGGACGCCACGGGTCGACAGACCATCGAAACGCGGGTCTTGCGCCTGCATCTCGACCTGTACCTGAGCAACGCGGCCGGGCATCCATGGCACGGGTTTCAGCGTACCCGGAACCGGCGTGATCACCCCGTCGGGGTCGCCCGCGACGATGCCCAGGCCGGTTTCGGGCAATTCCTCGCCGATGATGTTCGGCGCATAGGTCGAAATCGGCAGCCGGACCTGGCCCCGGGTCAGCTTTTCCGCGTCGGTCCCCGGCAGCCACTTGCCGCGCAGAATCGCGTTGACGTCGCACAAGAGCAGTTCGATGCGGTCGGGTTCGCCATGTTCGGTCGTGTAGGCGGCAAATTCGTCGCGGAAACTCATGCCACCGCCTTGATCGCGGCCTGCTCGTCGCGCTGGCGCCGGATGATGGCGCGTTTCGATACCAGCGAGGCGGTGATCACACCGACCGCGACGATGGCGATCAGAAGCGTCGAAAGCGCGTTGATCTCGGGGCTGACGCCAAGGCGGACGGCCGAGAAGATCTTGATCGGCAGCGTCGTGGCCGACGGGCCGGAGGTGAAGGATGCGATAACCAGGTCGTCGAGCGACAGCGTGAAGGCCAGAAGCCAGCCGGAGATGACGGCGGGCGCGATGATCGGCAGTGTCACCAGGCGGAAGGCGTCGAAGGGCGTGCAGCCGAGGTCGAGCGCAGCCTCTTCCAAGCTGCGGTCGAAGGTGACGAGGCGGGACGAGACGACGACCGAGACATAGCACATCGAGAATGTGGTATGGGCCAGCACGATAGTCAGGATCCCGCGATCGAGGCCGATGCCGATGAAGAGAAGCAAAAGCGAGAGCCCGGTGATGACCTCCGGCATGACGAGCGGCGCATAGATCATGCCCGAAAACAGCGTGCGTCCCAGAAACCGCCCGCCGCGGATCAGCACATAGGCGGCCATCGTGCCCAGTACTGTCGCGATGGTCGACGAGAACACGGCCACCTTGAGCGTGACCCAGGCGGCATCGAGAAAGGCCTCGTTGCGAAAAAGCTCGCCATACCATTTGGTCGAGAATCCCGACCAGACGGTGACGAGGCGGCCGCCGTTGAAGCTGTAGATGATCAGGATGAGCATCGGCAGATAGAGAAAGGCGAAGCCGAGCGTCAGCGCGGTGGCGTTGAACCAGGAAAAACGTCTCATCGCCGACCCCGTCCGTGGCCACGAAGTTTCGCCGAAAATTCGTTGCGTGCCGTCATTTGCCCTCGGCCTCGCGCTGCCGTTGCTCGTTGCGCTGGAACAGGATGATCGGGATCACCAGGATCAGAAGCAGGATCACGGCGACGGCCGAGGCGACGGGCCAGTCGCGGTTCGAAAAGAACTCTTCCCACAGCACCTTGCCGATCATCAGGGTTTGCGAGCCGCCGAGAAGCGAGGGGATGACAAATTCGCCGATGGTGGGAATGAAGACCAGGAAACAGCCCGCGATGATGCCGGATTTCGACAGCGGCACGGTGACCAGCCAGAAGGCCGAGAGGCGCGAGCAGCCGAGGTCCTCGGCGGCTTCGAGCAGGGACGCGTCCATCCGTTCCAGCGTGGCATAGATCGGCAGGATCATGAACGGCAGGTAGGTGTAGACGATGCCGATATAGACGGCCGTGTTGGTGTTGAGGATCGTCAGCGGCTCCGAGATCACGCCGAGGCCGACAAGAAGCTGGTTGAGGTAACCTTCCTGGCTGAGGATCCCCATCCAGGAATAGACGCGGATCAGAAAGCTGGTCCAGAACGGCAGGATTACGAGCATCAGGAGCGTCGGGCGCCACGCCTCGTCGGCGCGGGCCATGCCGTAGGCGATGGGGTAGCCCACAAGTAAGGTGAGAAACGTCGAGACGACGGCGATCTGCAGGCTGGAGAGATAGGCCTTCCAATAAAGATCGTCGGTGGTCAGGAAGGTGAAGTTTTCCAGATCGAGCGCGGCCAGAAAGGCGCGGAAACCGGCCCAGCCCTCGGAGAGGTCGAGGGTCGGGGTATAGGGCGGGATCGCCAACTCGGTGTCGGAAAGCGAGATCTTCAGGACGATCAGAAACGGGACCAGAAAGAGCGCGAGCAGCCAGAAATAGGGAACCGCAATGACCAGGGCGCGGCGCATCAGGCGGTCCGTCCCGGGCACGTGTCCCCATCGAGACGCATATCCACGTAGTCGGAATGGAACGCGATTGCGTTTGCAGTTTGCGCCGATACGGTGCGGTTTTGCGCCGGCGGGCAAGCAATATGTACGGCGGCGCCCGGCATCCCTATCGCTCCAGCACCACGCCGGCGGTGGCCGACCAGCTGAGCCATACCGCGTCTTCCCAGGTGAAATCGCGCCGGGCGATACGGTCGGTATTGGCCGTCTGCGCCTTGATCACCTGCCCGCCCGGCAGCTCCACGTGATAGGTCGAGATGTTGCCGAGATAGGCGATATCCAGCACCTTGCCCGCCACGGCGTTCGCGGCGCCCTCGGGCTTCTCGGCGCTGATCCGCACCTTTTCCGGCCGGATCGCCATGAAAACCGTGGCACCGCTGGCCAGCGTCAGGTCGCTCGCGCCGGTCAAATTCGGCTGGCCCTCGGCCCAGGCGATGCCCATGATGCCGTCGCCGGGTTCGGCCTTGCCCTCGATAATGTTCACGTCACCTATGAAGTCCGCCACGTAAGTCGAGTTGGGAGTTTCATAAATCGCCGCCGGGGTCGCGACCTGGACCAGGCGCCCGTGGTCCATCACCGCCACGCGGCTTGCAACCGTCATCGCCTCTTCCTGGTCGTGGGTCACGATGACGAAGGTGGTGCCGGTCTTTTCCTGGATGTCCATCAGTTCGAACTGCGTCTCTTCGCGCAGTTTGCGGTCGAGCGCGCCAAGCGGTTCGTCCAGCAGCAGCAGCTTCGGCGCCTTGGCCAGACAGCGGGCCAGTGCCACGCGCTGGCGCTGGCCGCCCGAGATCTGGTGCGGCTTGCGGCTGGCGAAGGGCTCGAGCTGCACCAGTTTCAGCATTTCGTCCACGCGGGCCGCGATCCGGTCCTTCGGCATCTTCTCGCGGTGCAGGCCGAAGGCGATGTTGTCGCGCAAGGAAAGATGCGGGAAAAGCGCGTAGGACTGGAACATCATGTTGGTCGCGCGCTTGTTGGGCGGCACGGGCGCGATGTCCTGACCGTCAAGCTCGATCAGGCCCTCGGTCGGCATCTCGAACCCCGCGAGCATCCGCATCAGTGTGGTCTTCCCGCATCCCGAGGGTCCGAGGAGGGCGAAGAACTCCTTTTCGAAGATATCCAGATCGACATTGTCGATGGCGGTGAAATCGCCGAACCGCTTGGTCACGCCGGTAAAGCGGATCAGCGGTTTCGCGGACGGGTCGGTCCAGGGGGAGAACTCGGCGGGGGCGGTCATGTTGCCCGGCTCTTCTTTTTCTTGCCAGAAATATCCCTGGGGAGCGCGAGGTCGTCATCGAGTCGCGCCATCGGTCCGAGAGACCGATGACGACATCCCCGCGCGCCGGTCGGATCGCGCAAGCGATCCGAAACCAGGGTGGCTATGGTCAAGTTCCCGACTTGATCCGGGTCCACATCCGGGTCACCACCCGCTGCACCTTCGACGGGTAGGGCGTTGTGGTGTAAAGGTTTTCCAGCGTCGCCTCGTCGGGGTAGATCGCTGGGTCGCCGATGACGTCCTCTTCCAGAAGCGGTTGCGAGGCGAGGTTGCCGTTGGCGAAATAGACGTAGTTCGACGCATCCGCCATGTTCTGCGCGTCCATGATGAAGTTGAGGAAGGTATGCGCCCCCTCCGGGTTCGGCGCGTCGGCCGGGATCGCCATCTGGTCGAACCACATCAGCGCGCCCTCGACCGGCGCGTTATAGACGATCTCGACGCCGTTGTCGGCCTCGATTGCCCGGTCGCGCGCCTGCAAAACGTCGCCCGACCAGCCGATGGCCACGCAGATATCGCCGTTGGCCAGGGCGTTGATGTATTCCGAGCTGTGGAATTTCAGCACATAGGGCCGCACCGCCGCCAAGAGCGGTTCCGCCTTGGCGATGACGTCGGGATCGTGGCTGTCGGGGTCCTCGCCGAGATATTTCAGGGCCGCCGGGATCAGTTCTGCCGGGGCGTCGAGGAAATGCACGCCGCAGCTTTGCAGCTTTTCCATGTTTTCCGGTTCGAAGACCAGCGCGAGCGAGTTCAGCGGGCCTTCCTCGCCCAGGGCCTCGGCGACTTTGGCGACATTGGCGGCGATGCCGGTGGTGCCCCACATGTAGTTGATCGAATGCGCGTTGCCGGGGTCGTATTGCTCGGTCCGGTCCTTGATCACGTCCCACAGGTTCGCGGAATTCGGCAGCTTGTCGAAATCCAGCGGCTGGAAGGCGCCGGCGGCGATCTGGCGCTGCAGGAAGGTGCCCGACGGCACGACGACGTCATAGCCCGAGCCGCCGGCCAGCATCTTGGTTTCCAGCACCTCGTTCGAGTCGAAGACGTCGTAGATCAGCTCGAGCCCGGTTTCGGTCTCGAACTTCTCCAGCAAGGCCTCGTCGATATAGTCCGACCAGTTGTAGACGCGGACCTCGTCGGCGCCCGCGGCGGTGGCGACCACGGCCAGGGCGGCCAGCGGTGCGAGTGTCGATTTCATGATTTTGCTCCCCATATACCCGGCGAGAGTCGCCGTTTGTCTTGCCCGGTATTTGAGCGAATCTTTCGAAGGCGCGCAATAGGCAGCGCATCCGGCCATGTCCGGGCCGTCCGGGCCGCTCCGAGCGGTGTTTGCGCAACCGTTTGTGCCTGTAAGGCACTGATTTCAAGGATTTTCCGGCCCAGCTTCAAAGGTGGGGCTGCGCCCATGGCCCGGGTTGCATCCGGTTTCGTCAGGTCAAGACAGCCATTGCCTTTGCCCTTTTGATGGGCAACGTGGGGTGCGAATGATCAAGCTGGGCTGCCCATGCAGATGTCAAAACCGGTCGGACCGCGCGTTCTTTGGTTTGCGCTGACATTTCTGGTCACGGCCGGCATGTTCCGGGTTTTCTACGAGTATCACCAGAACTGGCAGGGGATTGCCGACCTGACATTCGGAATTCTCGAGGGGCGGCCGCATTGGCGGGCGTTCCAGAACCGGTTGCTGGGGTCCTATCTGGCGCTCGGGCTGCATGAATTGGGGTTGACGCGGCGCGACGCGGTGATTGCGCTGACGGCGATCCTGCTTTTGATCCATGCCGTCGCGTTCCACGCGCTGCTGCGGCGGGCCGGTCAGGGCCCGCGGGAGGCGTTCGTCTGGGTTCTGGTCTTCGCCTTTCTGTTCCTGGTGTTTCAGGATCACCGCTGGTTTCTGCCGTGGGATGCCGCCGAGATGGTGATCGTGACGCTGGCGGCCTATGTGCTGTTCTTCAACCTGTCCGCCTTTTATCTCTATCCGCTTTTTCTCGTTGCCTTGCTGAACCGCGAAAGCGCCCTGTTTCTCGCGGTGATGATTGCCGTCTGCGGGATCAGCCTGAGCGACCTTGGACGCCTGCGCCTGAGAGTCCGCGACGCCCGCCACGTGATCTGGGGACTGGTGTTTCTGGTGGGCGGGGCGATCGGCATCAAGATGGTTCGGGACAGCGCGTTCATCGAAAGCCCTATCGCCGGACAGGATGCGGCGAACGCCGTGTTCGGAAATCACTTCCGGCTCTGGGACAACCTGCGCGAGGTATTCGGGACGAATCTGTGGGACCGCAACGCGCTCTTTACCGCGGCGCTGGTTCTGTTCGTGGCGGTGCTGGTCCGCGGCTTGCCGACCGCGCCCGAGCCGAAGCTGCGCGGAACGGTCTTTGCAGGGCTGTTTCTGGCTGGCGTGCTGATGTTCGGGATCTTCAACGAAACCCGCATGATCATTCCGCTGATTACCGTGTTCATCTTCTATTGCATCAGCGAGCCGAAACTCGTCTGACGGCCCGGCGCCCGGCCGGCGGATGTTGACCGCGCCGCGCAAGCGCATACTCTGCGCGGACGGGCACGGGGCCCGGAACGATGGGTAAAGACGAACCATGACTGTGATCGCCAACCACCTGCCGACCGAAGAGCTGCAGCGGCTCGACGCGGCGCATCATCTGCATCCCTTCACCGCCGGCGCGGAACTCAAGGCCAAGGGCGCGCGCGTAATTACCCGCGCCGAGGGCGTGTTCCTGACCGACAGCGACGGCAACCGGATGCTGGACGCGATGGCGGGGCTCTGGTGCGTGAACATCGGCTATGGACGCAAGGAACTGGCCGAGGCGGCCTACGCCCAGATGCTGCAACTGCCCTATTACAACACCTTCTTCCAGACGACGCATGTGCCGGCGATCGCGCTGGCGAAACGGTTGGCGGATCTGGCGCCCGGTGATCTGAACCATGTCTTCTTTGCCGGGTCCGGGTCCGAGGCGAACGACACCAACATCCGGCTGGTGCGGCATTACTGGGCCGCGATGGGCAAGCCCGGCAAGCGCGTGATCATCAGCCGGAAGAACGCCTATCACGGCTCGACCATGGGCGGCGCGTCGCTGGGGGGCATGGAGCCGATGCATGAGCAGGGCGGGCTGCCGCTGCCGGATATCGTGCATATCGGGCAGCCGCACTGGTATGTCGAGGGTGGGGATATGAGCCCCGAGGCGTTCGGTCTGATGCGGGCGCGCGAACTGGAGGAGGCGATCGGGCGGCTGGGCGAGGATCGCGTCGCGGCGTTCATCGCCGAGCCGATACAAGGCGCCGGCGGCGTGATCATACCCCCTGACTCCTACTGGCCCGAGATACAGCGGATCTGCGACGCGCACGATATCCTGCTGATCGCCGACGAGGTGATCACCGGGTTCGGGCGGACGGGCGCATGGTTCGGATCCCAGGCCCTGGGCATCCGGCCCGATATCATGACCATCGCCAAGGGCGTGACCAGCGGCTACCAGCCGCTTGGCGGGTCGATCGTGGCGGACGGCGTGGCCGAGGTCGTGAACGAAGCCGGCGATTTCAACCACGGCTACACCTATTCGGGGCACCCGGTCGCGGCGGCCGTGGCGCTGGAGAACCTGCGCATCCTGGAAGAAGAGCACGTGCTTGCCCATGTCCGCGACGTCGCCGGGCCGTATCTGGCGGAAGAATGGGCGGGTCTGGCAGAGCATCCGATGGTGGGCGAGGCCAAGAGCTTTGGCATGCTGGGCGGGCTGCAGCTGACGCCGGACAAGCGCACGCGCGCCGCGTTCGACGCCCCCGCCGGCACCGTCGGGCTGCGATGTCGCGAGATTTGTTTCCGCAACGGGCTGGTGATGCGTCACGTGGGCGACCGGATGATCATCTCTCCGCCGCTGGTCATCACGGCCGCCGAGATCGACCTTCTGGTCGAACGCGCCTGGGCGTCGATCGACGAGGCCTGCGACCAGATAAAGGCGGATGGGCTGTTTGCGGCCGGCCCCGGCGTTTCGGAAAACGCGTGAGCCGCCCTTCACGGTCTTTCGGTTTCGGCCCGGCCGCAAACGGCACCGCCATGTGCGTCAACCACGGCCCGGAACGCCCTGGTCAGCGGGTGGCGGTCAATTCGTTCAGCAGATCCAGCAGCGTCTCGATCCGCTCTGTCCCGAATTTCGCCTCGAGCTCGACGAAGATGCGGTTGGTTTCTTCAAGGTTGTCGGCGATGAGCCTGTGTCCCGCGGCAGTGATTTCGATGAGCGTCTTGCGGCGGTCGTCGGGGTGATTGCCGCGGATGGTCAGTCCCTTTCGTTCCATCACCTGCAGCATCCGCGTAAGGCTGGGCATCAGCAAGCAGGCCTGTCTGCCGATCTCCGTGACATCGGACGGGCCGGATTCATCCAGCACGCGAAGCACGCGCCATTGCTGTTCCGTCACCCCGGCCTGGTTCAGCATAGGCCGGATCGGCCCCATGACACGTTCGCGCGCCCTGAGCAGTGCGATCGGAAGCGATCGAGAGGTGGCGCGCGGCGCACCCTGCTCTTTCTGTCCGGAAAAACCGTTCACATCAACTACGCCCGGTACTGGTCCCCGGGGACAGCTTGTCTGAAACGAAGCGAAAAAGCTAGATTAACCCTGTGAGAGAATTTAGCTCGAATTTTAACTTAATAGGAGAGGCCCTGTGCCGCATGTGAGCATCGAGTATTCGCCGAACCTCGAAGACGCGGCGGGCATTCAGGGCCTGTGCGAGGCCTTGCGGCATACGGCGGCCGGGCTGGATATCTTTCAGATGACCGGTATCCGCGTGCGGGCCACGCGCGTCGATCACTATGCGATTGCGGATGGCGATCCAGAGAACGGGTTCATCGACATCTCGGTGCGGTTGCGCGGCGGCCGGCCACTTGCGGTACGGCGGGCGGCTGCGGCGGCGCTGTTCGACGCGGCAGAGACGCATCTGGCGGATCTGCTGGCGGCGCGGCCTGTCATGCTGAGCCTCGAGATGCGCGACATCGACCCCGAATTGAGCCCCAAGCGCAATACCGTGCGCGACCATATCGCAAGAAAGAAGGTGCGGGATGAGTGAGCTGCAGTCCAATCTGGCAAAGCTCGAGGGCTATCTGGCGCGGTTCCGCGAGGCTGGCGTGCAGAACCTGATCGGCGGCGCGGCCGTGGCCGCCCGGACCGGTGCGGTATTCCGGTCGGTGTCGCCGGTGGACGACAGCGTGGTCTGCGAGGTGGCGAAAGGCGGGCCTGCGGATATCGACGCGGCGGCGGCGGCGGCGAAGGACGCGTTTCCCGCGTGGCGGGACCTGCCCGGGGCAGAGCGCAAGGCGATCCTGCACCGTATCGCGGACGGAATCGTGGCGCGTGCCGAGGAAATCGCGCTCTGCGAATGCTGGGACACGGGCCAGGCCATCCGGTTCATGTCGAAGGCGGCGCTGCGCGGGGCCGAGAATTTCCGGTTCTTCGCGGACCGGGCGCCGGCCGCGCGGGACGGCCAGACCCTGCCGTCGCCGACGCTGATGAACCTGACCACCCGCGTGCCGATCGGCCCGGTCGGGGTGATCACGCCCTGGAACACGCCGTTCATGCTGTCCACGTGGAAAATCGCCCCGGCATTGGCGGCGGGTTGCACGGTGGTGCACAAACCGGCCGAGTTTTCGCCCGTCACCGCGCAGATCCTCTGCGAGATCGCCCACGAAGCAGGCCTGCCGCCGGGTGTATGGAACCTGGTGAACGGGTTTGGCGAGGACGCAGGCCGCGCGCTGACCGAACATCCAGATATCCGGGCGATCGCCTTCGTGGGTGAGTCAAAAACTGGCTCGATGATCATGCGGCAGGGTGCCGACACGCTGAAGCGGGTGCATTTCGAGCTTGGCGGCAAGAACCCGGTGGTGGTGTTCGACGACGCGGATCATGACCGGGCGCTGGATGCGGCGGTGTTCATGATCTACTCGCTGAACGGCGAGCGCTGCACGTCGTCCTCGCGGCTTCTGGTTCAGGCCTCGATTGCAGAGGACTTCACGGCGCAGCTGGTCGAGCGGGTGAACGCCATCCGGGTCGGCCATCCGCTGGATCCGGCCACCGAGGTCGGGCCGCTGATCCACAAGGAGCATCTGGACAAGGTGACCGGCTATTTCGACGTGGCCCGCGCCGACGGCGCCACCATCGCCGCGGGTGGCGAACGGATCGGCGAGACCGGCTGTTACGTCCGGCCGACGCTGTTCACCGGCGCGCGCCCCGACATGCGGATCAGCCAGGAAGAGATCTTTGGCCCGGTCCTGACGGTCCTGCCGTTTGCCACCGAGAACGAGGCGCTGGAGATTGCCAATGATGTGCCTTACGGTCTGACCGCCTATGTCTGGACCAACGATCTGAGCCGCGCGCTGCGGTTCACCGACAGGCTGGAGGCCGGTATGATCTGGGTGAATTCAGAAAATGTCCGGCACCTGCCGACGCCCTTCGGCGGGGTCAAGGCCAGCGGCATCGGCCGCGACGGCGGAGACTGGTCGTTCGAGTTCTACATGGAGCAGAAGCATATCGGGCTTGCGCTGGGTGAGCACGGGATCCCGCAACTCGGCAAGCTGCCCGGGGGCGCGCCGTGACCGCCGCGGCGACGGCCGGT